>Ga0179593_1564750_pt1 | contig 10150 bp, 14 predicted proteins | sample CZODoug2_1_08_16_FD_185931 | JGI IMG/M metagenome (GOLD analysis project Ga0179593, IMG submission 185931) | Vadose zone soil fungal communities from Angelo Coast Range Reserve, California, USA - CZODoug2_1_08_16fungal (PacBio error correction) | ecosystem: Environmental > Terrestrial > Soil >...
CATTCGCACGAGTGAAAACTCATGGGGGGAAAGACGAAAGGGGAAAGGTAAAACAACAGCCTGCGTATATGTCGAAAAACATGGAGGACGAAGACTGCGCGCAGACTTTTGGCCTGTAGTTCTCTGGAGCGATCCAAGGGGGGCTTGCACGTTTTGGGGGCAGGGGGGCACACAGGCAAAGCAGTCGAAGGGGGCGGGGTCCCGATCTCGTAACCTTGAACTTCTCGAACGGGGAGGAGGGGGTCTTTGAAGAGGGTTCGGAGGAAGGGGTGAGTCACACAAGTCGTGCGACTTCGCGGAAAGAAGTAACTTCAAACGCCACGTGTGGTAGGTGGAAAAAAAAAAATAACGGGGAGAAAGGGGGAAGAGTTCGGAACATTAGGAAGGGTCCCTGAGAAGGAAAGGGGTCCTGAACGGGAAACACGAATTTAAGATAATCAACCTGTAACTGGGTACTGTGATGATCTACGAAAAGAGAAGGAAGGTTTTCAGAAGGGTCAAGTGAGGGAGTGAGGGTAGCACAGGGAAGTCATGTCCCAAACTGCGCCCACCCTCACGCAACCGGGGAGTCACGGGGAAGGACATGCGGGGGAGTCACCGACAACGAGAAGCGATGGACAGGCGAGCAGGGTTGGGAAAGGGGTCCTCAAAAAAGGGGGAGGGTTCAAGGGGGAGGGCGGTCGAGAAGGTGACAAAGGAGAAAAGAACTCATCAAAAGCAAACCTTCGCGAAAACTGCCGGGCAAAGGAAAATTGAATGGAAAACGCAGTCACGTACGAAAAAGGAAGGGGGGGGGATGTAAGAGTGGGTTTTTTTCGTCAGAAGGGCGGGAATCCCCATCGGGAAATGGGAGGAAGAAAATTTCTCACTGGAAGGAAGACTTTGGAGGAGACTAGAGAGAGGGGGGGGGGGTTAAGACAGACCGGCAAGTTCCCCGACGCCTCAAGGCCCCTCGCGGGGGAAGGAAATCTATTATGAGTGTGCCGGAACCGGGAAGAATCCGAAAAACAAAAGGGGGGAAAAGCCGCACCGCGAAAAGACGTATTGGGAACTACAAGAGAAGGCCAGAAGGGGAACCTTAGCGAAGGCTGTGGAAATTAACTGGAAGGGAAAAAGAGGGTCGGGAAAAAATCCTCATCACGAAGACAGCGTTGGACCGGAAGGCGTGGGCGCAGTCGCAATAAAAAAGCCTGTCGGGGGGAGAGGGGAGAGAGTTATAGGGGGCAAGAGAGGGGTACGTCAGAACCAAAAAAATAGGGTGCAGGAAACGTCCCAGGCGAGATTGTCGACTCCAGAAGCGAGGGGAGTGTTGGTGGAGTCCAACCTCCACGGAAGGACGAAAGGGTAAGAGTGGAAATGACTGGGGGGATCGGGTGTAAATTCTTCAAATGAGGGGATCTTTAGGGTTTAGAAAATGACGTACAAATTCGATGATTCTGCAACATTGGAAAAATGAACATTCGAACAGGGGGGGGGAAAATGCGTAATCCGAAACCATTGAGAAAAAAGAGGGAAGCGAGGTCTATTTAAAGACGAGGTGTCGGGGGGACAGGGCAATTCACTCAAAAAATATCTTCAGGGGAAAAGAGCTGAGCGGGGAGGGTAAGGAAACGAAAAAGCAAGAAATGGGGGGGAAAAAAGCATTCCTCTGGTTTTCGCAAGAAAAGCCTCAGGACCTGGGAGGGGGAAAAAAACTACTGGGGGGGAGCTAAAAAAAAGGGTCGAGCGAAAAATGGCGGGAAAAAAAAAGAAAATACACGCACCGTTGAAGCGAATTTTTCTGAGCCACCACATCCAAGGGGATTAGGGGGGGGGGTGTCAAGACCGAGAAAATGACGGGGGGAAGGAGGGGAGCAAAGAATCTCCAGGAGGCCAAAGCCGCGCTGCCGCCGGGGGACAAAACACTGACCATTTAGTCAGCCATCGTCAAACAATACCTGGGGGGGGAGTACCCCAAAAAAATTAATACTGAATCCAAAGAAAAAACTCGGCTAAAAAGGAATTTCTGGGGCAGAACCGACAAAGCGCGGGGGGGGGGGTTGTCCAACAGAGGTGAAGCAAAAAAAAGGGAGCGGGGGGGGAGAACGGTGTTTATGGGGTTAAATAACTCAGTCTCTTACGAAATAGTAATAGGCGAACGGCAACAACGGACAAACGAACGCGGGGTTGAAATGGGAGAAGGGGGGGGGGAAAAGAAGAGGGAGGGGGGAACAAAAGAACGAAGGGGATGGCGCAGGACTCGCGTGCTCGGTAAAAAAAAATGTCTACTACAGACTTGCACAAGAAGAACAGAGAAAAAAGGGGTGAGACGGCGGGCCGGGGGGAAAGAAGGGTTCGGCGGGGGGGAAATGTGGAAAAAATCCGGTTCACGGGGGTATAGGAACAACCAGGGAAGCAACTTTGGCGAAAAGCGGAGGAGGTCCCGTTGGCGGAAAGTTGTGCAAATGGGGAAAAGGGGGGCAAGAAAGCAAAGGGGGGGGATGGGGAGAGGGGACGAACGTCTTCATCACTGAGCCGCCCAGACTGGGGATTGAAATCAGGGTCCGGGAGCCTGCCCAAGAGAAGTGAAAAAAAAAAAAAAGAGATTCTCCAGAGTGCAACGGGAAAAATGGCGCCTACGACCCTGAGGGGTGGTGATGGGAAAGGGGTGCGCGCTGTCTTAAGGGAATTGATTAAACTACACGTGGGGGGAGAACTTCCAAGATGGAAGAAAAGGTAAGAAAAATTGGAGGGTGACAAAAAAAGGAAAAGGGCGTGCTTGGAGGGAACAGCAGTTCAGGGCCCTTGGGTCAAGCTTCAAAGGGGCAGGGGAAAAAAAAAAAAAAGGGGATAGTCCCAAAGCGCGGGGGGAGAGTGTGACTGGGAAAGTAAAGGTCCATGGACTAATGAGGGAAACGCCATATAACTAGCAAGGACTTTGGGGGTTTCAGTAAGGGGGAACTTGCCCAACACAAAAAAAAAAAAAAACAAATCATGTCCGGAAGGCCGAGGCAGGAAAAAAAGGATCTGTATATGCACTTGTCTCGGGTGCTGCGAATGCTGGGACGTCCAAACGAGGGGGGAGAATCTCTCTCACAAAAAAAAGACACGAGGAGGAGGGGGGGGGGGTCTCCCGGGTTGAGAACAAGCGGGGGAGAAAAACAAGCAAAAAGGAAAGAACCAAAAATACTCGATTATCGAGGAGAGGGACCGCTCGATTGTCGCCATCGTGAGGCGCGGAAAGACCAAGTCACCTGTGGTGAAATTGGGCGTCCCGGAACAAGAAGCAATGGAGAGAGACAAAAAAAAAAAAACAAAAAAAAAATGGGCCGCCAGAAATGAAATTCCGCAGGGCTCGCGCGCGATTTGTTAGGCCGAATTTTCGGGGCAAAGTACAGAGATTTAAAAGATTCCCAAATTGACAACAAACCGGAACTCTCGCCGCTTTTGGTGAAAAATCTCGTCAATCAGGAAAACGCAGAAACGCGTTCATGCTGTTAAGAGAAAAAACCTGGTGGATAAGCACAGCCAAAACAGAGGTAGTCAGGGGCGCCAAAGCGCGCCAAGGGGCAGCCGATCATCCCCAGGGAAGCGTAATAATTCACTGGGAAAATAAGGGAAAGGTCAAGGTGAAAGAATCGAGGACCGTGACTAACGTCCTCTAGAGTGGGGGCCTTGTCAGTAAAAAAAGGCGTCGCAAGACGTTCTTCGAAAAAGAGCGAAGGCCTTCCCCCATCCCGGTGGGGAATAATAGCCAAAAAAGGGGAAAAAACGGGGGGGAGCTCTCACCGGTACCGAAAAGCCGTAAACGAAAGCTTATCATAGGGGCTCCTTCAGGGAGAAGGGGCCTTCTCAAAAGGAAGACCGGGGGAAAACAAGGGCAAAAGGAAAGAGAAAGAACCAGGGGGGGCAGGTTTTCAGGGAAAAAAAGGGTTTGAGTAGTAGTACATTGCATAGCAGAACAGCTGAGCTGAGGCGGAAGGGTCGGGAAAAGAACTATCGGGGGGAAACGGGGGGAGGGGGGGAACATCGGCAAGAAAGGAATAAAAGAAGAGGGGCCGGTTGTGCCGGGAGCCAATAATTCTTGACTCGAAGGAGGAGAAGGGATTTGTAAGAAAAAAAAAAAAAAAAAAAAAACAATGGCAAAACCCCAAACGGACACGGCTCATTATGGGGGGCGCTGGTTGTGGTGGCCAAGAAAAATCAAAAGGGGGGAGGGGGGTGTCGCAAAACAAAGTGGGTATGGGAAAAACGAAGCTGTAAAGAGTTCAACATGTGGGGGGATCTTTTTCACAGGAGGCTGACGATGGCGTGACATTATGGAAAGATGGGGGGGGGACGAGCGGAAGAGGGCAGAGCAGGGGCCGTAAACCGTCCGGGAAACGGCAAGTAACGAGCGACGTTTCTGATCGGCGGGGGAAAAAAAAAAACGGACAGAAGGCTCTATAGCGGAGTGTAGGGGAAAAGGGACGTGAAAAAACTCGATGCTGGGGGGACAAAAAAAAAAAGAGGTAAATGCAGGGAAAAACGAATAATCTGACGGAGACCTAAGGAAAGTGAGGGTAGAGGGGGGGAATAAAACCGTAGATTCACATTCTGAACAATGAGCCTGGTAAAGTGCCGAAATGCCACTTGGCGGCAAGAAAAGCCCCGGGTGGGGGGGAAACGACAAATAGAGCCAAACGACTGCTTCGAATGAGGGGGGGTTCGAGAAAAAAAAGCAAAACCAAGGAAGGAAAAGGAGCTGAAAAAAAAAGCTTTGAAAGGCCGTAGCAAAAAAAAAAAATGAAACACCGCAAAACTTCCTATCGTCTCCATCGACATGCCTGGGGGGTCGGCACACCTGCCTGTGAGCAATTGGGGCGCAATCCGGGGGAAGATGGAAAAAAAAGAGGGGGGATGTTGGGCGCAGGGGTAAAATGGTTGGCGGAAAAGGGGTCGCATGAAAAATCGTCACGTCAGCAGTGGATCAAGGTTGTCGGAAGGCCAACAGGGAATCCAGAAAGAACTGAGAAGCCTACAGGGTACAGGAGCCGTGTTGACTGACAACATCCACTCGGAGGTTAGTCTTGGAGTGATAGCCATTAGGGAAGAAAGGCGCGGAAAGGCAGGCCAAAAAAGATTACCTCCGCTCCTTTGAAAAACATTCGGAAGGAACAGACTGCAACAGGAGTCACCGGAGAAAAACAAGGCCGTAGAATAAACTGGGCCAAACCCAAAGGCGTCTCCGAACCGAAGATGCTGGGAGAAATAGTCAAAAAGACTAAAAAGGAGGGCTGCGGCCGGGGAAGCAAAGGAACTGTGGACGACAGCTACGGACAAAAGGGGCCGAGGGGAGGGAAGCTCGGTGAACACCCTACGAAGGGATTCTTGCGGGGGCCCGAATGCCTTTCCCCCGGGGGGGGAAAAAATATGGGAGGGGGACTGTAAGAAATTAGACGGGGGGGACCAGGACCTTTTGGGGACCAGCAGGCAGAAATCCCCGGGCGGGCAAGTAAACGGGGGGCTGGGACATAGTAGAAAAAGGGGACAACAGAATCTGTCTAAAAAAATTCCAAGTTTCGACCTGACGGGTGAACGCTAAGAGCAAACAACGAACCTCGGGAGTAGAAAAAAAGAAGGTTGCTGAGGGAGGGGGTCCGTCAGGAGGGAAAGGGGAAAAAAAAAGCATCAATCATTCCCGAATTCGCCTCGCACGGGGAGAACAGGGGTGGTGAGGGTAGGGGAAGGAGGGGGGACGTGGAAAAAAAAACTGATGAAAAGACCTCAAGCCTCTTTGGGCGCAAGTAAGAGCAAGAGACCATACTACAGCCGAAGTTTTGGACGCCGTAAGGGGGGGTCTTGCTTCGCGGTCGGGTCGGGGGGACGGCGGTGGAAGCGAAGGGGGTTTTGGCTCAGGGGGGGAAGGTCCTAAACAGAAAAAAACGACCAATGCCAAATGTTCAGAACTGGAAGGTTGTCCTTCCAAATACTTCAAAAAGAAATAGGAAAGAGTGACGTGAAACCCAACAAAGCAAGTTACAAAAAGGGGGGAAAGGTATCAGGCGTGGACCACCAAAACGGTCAGACAAAAGGGGTTAAACGAGAAGCGAAAAGTCTTACCATCATGGAGAAATACCGGCGCGCCGCCAGGGGTGCAACGTACAAAGGGGGGGAAAAACCACGGTAAAGAACTGAAAGAAGGGGGATTGTCATTGCGCGGTAGTCAAAGCTCACGAAAGGGGGGTGACCCAAAGGCAACAAGAACGCACAGTGCATTCATTCGGGAGCACAGGTCAGAAAAAAAAAAGGACCGGAGCAACATTAGGCGTGAAGGTTAGGCGAGGGGAAAACAGAAAGACAGAGGGTCAAAAAAAGCGTGAAGGGGGGTACAGGGGAGGACAGATAACACGAATGAGTCTAAATGAAAAAAAATCAATGACTGGGGGGGGAAGCTGCGGCAAGTTTGCGTCGGGGGGGGCCGATAACAGATATCTCCTAAGGGTTTGGTCAGCACTGCGGGTGGCTAGGAAAACGCAGGGCGTGGCCTCTCGGCAAAAAGGGGGAAACGCATGGGGGGACTGAAAAGGAAAGAGCGAAAAAAAACAAAAAACAAACAACAACCGGGACGGAGTAGTAAAAAAAGAGAGAGAAAAATCTTCTATAATGGGGGGGAAAATGTGCATTGGGGTCGGGCAACTTCAACGGGTCAAAGGGGGGGGGATCCAAACAAGGAGGCTATACTGGCACGGAGGATTTTCTGTAGCCAACTAAATAGGGGAATAAAAGAGGAGGGTAAAAAAAACGCAAAATGAAAAAAATGTGGTTAACAAGCAAAAAAGGTCTAGGGAGGGCAGGGGGGGGGGGGGGGGGGGGGGGGGGGGGGGGGGGGGGGGGTGGGGGGGGGGGTGGGGGGGGGGGGGGGGGGGGGGGGGGGGGGGGGGGGGGGGGGGTTGGGGGGGGGGGGGGGGGGGGGGGGGGGGGGGGGGGGGGGGTGTGGGGGGGGGGGGGGGCGGCGGGGAAAATTATCTCTAACTCGACAACCTGCAAAAAGAGGAGATCAAAAAAAAAAAAGGGGAAGGGCAAACATGGTATCGGTTCAGGGGTGTCTGCACCGCGCTGGGAGCTGTGGGGGGGCACTTTCGGACCAAAAAGTCTAAACAGATGAGTTTTAAGGGGGGGGGGAAGGATATAGGGAAAAAGGGGGTGGAAGGGTGGTCGCATGATATTTAATAAGGCGCTTCATTGAAGGCGGGGGACCTGAAGACACGAAGGTAGAGAGAATAAAAGGTAAAATTGGTGTCAAGGGATGGGGGGGTAGGGGGGTTGGTTGAGGGTGGGGGTGGGGGTGGGGGGTGGTTTGTGGGCCGAGTGTATTTTGATTTTCGTGGGGGGTGAGGTCCTTCCCGCGGGTTTTCCTGTCTTTTATCAGGGTCTTGTTTTTTTGTGCTTTTGCGGGGTTCATTGGTGGGTGTCTTTTCGGTGAGGTAGTGCTAGGGAAAAGTATCTTACAAAAGTCATAGTTCTGGAAAAATTGACATGGGGGGGGGAAATTTTTTGTATGTGGGGGACATGTCCAGGAAAAAAAAAAAAAAAAAAAAAAAAAAAAAAAAGGGGGTCCAAAAGGCGGCACTAGCGCCCTAAGCTGAACAAAAAGGGCTCGGCACCGACGCTAGCAAAAGGACCACTGTCGAACGAGGAATGTGGGGTCAAAAAAAACGAAGGGGGTATGGCAAAAAAGGAAAGGGGGGGGGGGAGTTCGTCATCTACTTGCAAAAGAGAATGGGGTGGGCGCGGACAAGGGTATAAAAAAAAGAGGGAAAAGCAGAATCCAAAACACGAAAAAGGACCACGCGTCGGACACGGGGCATGGGGAAGTGATTAAACGCAGGTCAGGCTGTGAAAGGGGAAAAAGGAGGAAGCGCGCGGAAAAAAAAATATTCGGGGTGCACGTACAGCTGGGGGGGGGGGGGGGGAATTTCGCCGGCTGTAAAATTGATATAGTCTCACTGGGAGGGCAGCATGTGGGGGGGGGGGACAGTAAGGGAAAAAAAAAATGAAAAAAGAGGCTTGGAAACTGGCCTAAAGCGTCGCTGTAAAAACGTCGCAGACCATGGAGACGGGAAGAGGCGACGCCATGAAAAACACAACAATCAAAAAAATCATTTACACTGCAGGGGGTCAGGCATGGCTTGCCCGGGATGCATCCGGCGTGGAACAAGCGTAGGTCCTCCGGCCTTGGGCCTCCGGAAATCTTGAGGAAGAATCGAAGACTACTGGGTAAAGTATATGCGAAAAAAAAAAAAAAAAGCTCAGCGTCTTACACCACACTTGTTTCAGTAAGGAGGGGGGGGGGGTCGGGGAAAACAACTTCAAAATGAGAGGTCAAATGGGGGGGGGATGTCGTCTTGACGCTGAATTGAAAAAGCGTGGTCATCTTGGGATTTACGGGAAAGGGAAAGTGGGGGGGGGGGGGGCGCAAAAAAGCGAAAATTCATTGTGGCTGCAAGATGGTCAAAGAAATCTCAGTGCTGGCGAGGGGAGTTGGGTGGGGGGAGGAAAAAAAAAGTAGCGGAGACACTAATGGGGGGGGGGGGGGGGGGGGGGGGGGGGGGGGGGGAAGGCCTGTCCTCTTGGGGGTCTTATTGGAAAGAATTGACACGGGGGAGGAAGGAGTGGGGGGGGGGTGGTGTGCTCAGGGGGGTCAGGTAGGGGTGCACGAAAGACGATCGATTAATTCGCACTGGCAGTGGGGGAGGGGAAAAAAAAAAGTACTACTCGTGGCGGAAAAAGATACCTGGGGAAAAAAAGCTTACCTTATCCAAATTTACACAGCACTCGGGAAAAAGGAACTGTCGAGTTGGCAAGGGATTGACGGGGGGGTACTGGGGAGGCTATTCAAGGAAGGGGGTCATGTGGGGGGGTACCAACCCGGCGAATTCTATGGGGGTTCGCTCCGAAGTGGGGTCAGGCATTCTTCTTGGTTGTACGGACAGAGGGGGTCGCAGGGGAGGGAGTGGAGACGGTTGAAAAAAGACGGGAACGCAAGCGGGTCCAGCTCGGCGTCGGCGGGGGCAATAACAGCGCAAACCGTCAAAGGAGAAGGTGCAAACAAAAAGCCAAAAATTAAGCGGGGGGAAAGTTGTGTCCCGGGGTTGCCGGGCTGCGGACCACGGCTGCGTCTGATCTAAGGATGACGGCTCGCAGCAAAGAATGAACAAAAAGGATGGAAAGCACTCAAATTAAAGAAAAAACCAGGTCAAACAATATGTCAGCCATAGAAACACTCCTGTGGAAAGGGGGGGACTTACCAGATTACAGATGAGTAAAAAATTAAAACCAGAGGGAAAAAACGACTCCCAAAGGAACAAGAAAAAAAAGGGGCAGGGAAATGTGTGGGCTCCATACAAGCGCCCCAAAATTGGGGGGCGTGTCGCACAGGGGGGGGTGACAAAAAAAAGGGGGGGGGGGACTTCAGGGAATGTTAGGGGGGGTAGCATGTGAAAAAGAAAATCAAAACGGCTAGCAACCGGACAAGACGCGGCTGATGTAGACTGGGGGGGGAGGGGAAAAAAAGAAGTCTGGACGGAGGAAAAGAGGCTGACAGGGAATTTGTGGAAAAAGGACATCATGCGAGAGAAAAAAAATAGGACTTAAAAGAATCAAAATCCAAGGGGGAAGAACTGGCCGAGACGTGGTGCGGCGCCTGAGGAGGGGGGGAAATATGGGCAACCGGGGGAGGGTCTGTGGGGAGGTCGAATGTGAGGAGGGGGGGGGATGCGTCTCAACGCAACTGAAGCAACTTGGGCGGTCATGAGGATGTCAAAGGGGGGCCTGGGGAAGACAAAAAGAATGTCCCGGAGAGACCTTAAACCTGAAGGCGGGGCTTGAGAAGTCAAGGGACGGTCCGGAAGGGAGGCAAGGACGGACTAGCGTGAACTTGCTAATGGCATCAGACTTCACCGCTTTCAAGGGGACTAGGAAGCTGCAAAAAAAGGAAAGGGGGTGAAAGGAGGTCAGCCTTAAGTGAATTGGGGGGATTGAACATAAGGTGTGAGATAGGGGAAAAAAGAATGGAGGTAAAACGTCAAGTGACTCGGGGGAACAGGGGGGTTAAGGGAAAAAAGACTTTTTGTTGATGAAGAAAAAAGAAGCAGTTTAACGTGGCTATTGGGTGGGGACACCCCAAGGT
>Ga0179593_1568912_pt1 | contig 10150 bp, 16 predicted proteins | sample CZODoug2_1_08_16_FD_185931 | JGI IMG/M metagenome (GOLD analysis project Ga0179593, IMG submission 185931) | Vadose zone soil fungal communities from Angelo Coast Range Reserve, California, USA - CZODoug2_1_08_16fungal (PacBio error correction) | ecosystem: Environmental > Terrestrial > Soil >...
CTAGTTGGATGAACCAGTGGAAAAAGAGGAAGAAGTGGACCTAAGGGAAAGTTCTTTTCCTGTGGCAGGTAAGAAAAAGAAAGAAGAAATTCGAATTAATGGAAAGAAGGGACATTATCTACTTTTCGAAGGAAAGAATCCGACAGATGGATGAAGGGGGGGGGGAGAGGGACCAACGCCATACAGAGAGGGAAAAAAAGGGGCAAGATAAGTCATAATCTTTTTCGGGGAACAGTTCGAAGAGAGACGATAATCCGCGGCAAAGAGGGGGAGGGGAAAGCAAGGGAAGTACCGTAGCTTCCGCCGCTGAAAGGTCGTGTAAACGCAATGGAGGTAAAAAGAGGCCAGGATCTGATTAGGGAAGAGTCCTCTTCGGGGTTTAGCAGTCGAGAAAAAGAGAAAAAAAGGGGGGTAGCCAGGGAGTAGAAAGAAAGTCGTGGAAAAAACTCTGCAAAAAGAAAAAACGCCTCAAAGGGGAGAAGAGGCCTCTACCGGGTAACCGGAAAAAGAAGAAAGATCAGGCATGGGGAAGGATGACTAAAAAAAGGGATGAACTAACTCGCTACACCAAAGCCTCTCTCAAAAAAAGGGAAAGTAAAATATATAGAGCATGAGAGAAGGGAAGGGGGGGGGGGGGAGGGGAGGGGAATTCTCCTACCATTGGTGAGGAAGGGGCAATTTCATTAGCTTCGAAGTAGGAGGTCCCCTCCGGGCGGGGTGAAGGTAGACTGCCTCGGAGGAGGGAAGTTTCTCAAACCGACCGGGAAAAGGAGAAGTGAATTCTCTGGCGCCATGTGGGGGGGGGTTTGGGGGGGGGGGTGGGGGGGGGGGGTGGTTTTGGGAGGGGCGGGGGGTTTTTTTTTTTGTGGGGGGTTTTTGGGTGGTTGGGGGGGTGTGGGGTTTTTATGTTGGGGGGGGGTTTTTTTTGTTGTGGTGTTTTTTTTTGGGGGGAAGGAAGGTTTGGGTGGTTTTTGGGGGGGTTTTGGAGGGCGGGGCGCGGGGGGGGGGGGGGGGGTTTTGTGTGGCGGGGGGTGGGCCTGTGGGGTGGGGTTTTGGGGGGGTGCGGGGGGGGGGTGGTTTTTTTTTGCGGGGGGGGGTAGGTCTAGTTATTGGGCGGGTTTTTTGTTGGGGAGGTGTTTTTCTGGCCACCAACCCCAACAACCCCCACCCACCGAAAAACACCCACCCCCCCCAAAATGGGTGTTCAAAAGGGGAAGGACACCCGCGCGGAACGTGAAGCGAATCATGAGGTCGAAGGAGGATTGCGGTAGAAGAAGAATCGCCCTTGCAAAGATTCATCGGCTTACGCGCCGGTAAAAAACATGTCTCTCAAGAGGAAGAAAGAGATATTCGTCGATGAAGGGGGGGGAAAGGGGCGGCAGAAGAAGGAAAAAGTCGCGATCTGAGGCGTTGGTCACTAGAGAAGAAAAAGGAGGACTTGAAGGTAATTCCTTGCAAAGGAAAGGGCCTTTATGCTAAAGGGGAAAAGGAAGGGGAAAAAAGCGGTATGGACGGAGGGAACGAAGGCTTCAATCCCTTGGCGGTAACGAGAAAGGACACGGTCCTCACTCGAGGAGGAAGAGGAGGAAGGAGGGGATCCTGTCGCTTTAGCTCCTTGGGAAAAAGGGAGAGGAGGGACAGGAGTCGGAAAAAAAGAATTTGGGTGACTGAATCTTCACTTGCGACAGGATGAAAAGACAGATAACGCCGGATTATTATTTAGGAGGGGACGCCATCTCAATAAAAAGCACATTCAGGTGTGAGGGGGGAGCCATTTTTCTAAAGTTTGGTGAAAACGCCGGGAAAAGGAAACTGCTCGTTCGAGCTGGGAAGAGGAAAAGCACGAGATTACAGAAAAAAAAGGAAAGGAAAGATCTTCCGTCTTCGTCAGCGGACTACAGAGAAGAGAAAAAACATGAAAAAAAAAAGAACATTGCCCTTCAGTAGTTTAAACTCACGGGAGAACACCCCCCCCGAAAGAAAAAAGGGTCTGTTTACAGTTTAGAATTGGAGGGAAAAAAGGAATTGCCACGGCGAGGGGGGGGTTTGGAGGCAATCGAAAAGGGAACAATGCAAGCCTTGAGTTCAAAGGGGGAATATCTCCTGAGCGCTTAGGTGAAACAAGGAAAGACGAGGGGACGGGACCAAGAGGGTTCGCCTCTATAGACGGTATCTCTCATTGAAAAAAAGGGGTTACTCCCCAGCAGCACTGCGGAAAAAGGGGAGAGACTTTTGTTCTTACTTGGGGTGGAAAAAAAGAGGAAGGTCCACGCACTCTATCATAAGTGGAGACGAATCCTCTTGTTCATAAAAGAAGAGGGGAACTCAAGCATAACACAACGCAAGCAGCCAAAGAAGTAAGAAGAAACAAAACACCAAGAAAAGGGAATGACCTTCCTGCTGCTTGCGGGGGGAGGAATCGATGCTGAGGCTTCTTCTGGCCTGCACAGGCAGGGAGCGGGGAGGAGGGAGTGGGCAGGAAAGAAAAGAGGGAATTCAGTTAGACCAAAGGAAAAGGGAACTTTAAGACCACTATTTTTCTCTAAAGGGGGGGGGAAGAACCGTCATTTCTCAAGTGCCCAAAGTCAAAGGAAGGGAAGGTCCCTTCCAGCGAAGAGGGAAGAAGAAGAGGGTATGGCTGTTGCGTTTAAGAGAAGAGAGATATAACTAACCTCGAGGAACTCAAGGAGGGGAAAAGAGTAAGAGTACGAGAACCATCCCACACTATAATTTGCCTCGAAGGGAAAGTCTTGTTAAACTAATGTAAAAAAAAAAGAAAAATGAATCAGCGTTTAACTAGAGGAAGAAAAGGGAAAGGGGGAGTTGGGGAAAAGCTACTTTGGGGGGAAAAAGAGAGGGCAGATCTGAATAAAAGAAAGGAGGAATCTTAAAAACAGAAAAGGGAGGGGTTCGTCGTTGTTGGAAAGGCGGGAAATGCAAAGTTCCTCCAAAGTGGAGCAAAGGAGGTGGATTGCAGAAGGGGAAGGAAAAGGGAAACTAATGATATAATTAGGGAAAAATTTCGCAATTGAAGATAAGGGGTTTCTACTGTCACCCAAGGGAAGTCAGGAAACTCCTCTTCGACGGGGATTTCCAAGGATCTCAGCGACAGGAAAAAGGACTACAGACTCCTCGAAGTGGAGAAAAGGGATAAATCGGGAGGAAAGGTCTTGTCTTTCCTTAAAAAAAAGCAATACGCTCTGGTCGAAAGTCAGACGGAAGGAAGGAAGAAAAGTCCCCGTCTTCCACCACACCCAAAGGGGGGGAAAAGTAGGGGAAAATTTTTTGCTAGTTACCAACGCAGAAAAAAAGAAACGCATATATAATAGAAAAGGGGGAGGCCGTCAGTACAGTTCGAAGGAAAAAAGAAGACGAAGCCATTTTGTGACCAAGGGAGAGCTTTCCGCCTCTGAATGAAAAAAAAAGGGAGAGAAGTTGAGCAGGATGGTACAAGAAAATAAAATCACAGGGGATTCGTAACTTAGGGAAAGAGGGCTGGGTTGACAGTGAAGGAGGTGAGGACCTGGCGCAGAACGCGATAAAAAGGTCGGTTTGAGACAAGAAGCAAACGCCGCGAGGCCAGATTTACCTTCGCATCCTCAAAGGGAAAAAAGGAGACCACCGAAGGGGGGGCCTTCGACTTTAAAAACCACAGGCGGAAAACCACTTCTGCTTGAACGACACGAAAAAAAAAAGAAGCAGGCAGGAAAAAAAAAACCGAGGAGAAAGAGGGTGTTAGCGCGTTCTTTCAAGGAAAAGAGAAGGACATTGTGTTTAAAGTAAAAAGGAGCAGGACGAAGCGTATTGGGTATGGAAAAGGGAGGGTAGGGAGTCGCGTCGTTTGCGGAAGGGGTGTCAAGTGTCTCAACAAAAGGGAAGGTTCGAGTCACCGCAAGAAACAGTAGGAAAGATGGCCCACGCCGCTGGAAAGGGGGGACGAATCATGAGTCGACGGAAGAAGTGCAGGAGGAAAATCAACACAGGGAAAAAAAGGTTCTGTTGTGCTTCAAGCGGAAAAAAAGAAATTGACCTGTCCACCATGTCTCTCAAGAAGGGAGAAAGAAGGGGTAAGCAAAAAGCTTTCGCTGTCTGGAGAAAGTCTCTAAAGAAGGGGAAAGGCAGATCTATTCGTGGGTCCCTAGCAAAGAAGGGAAAACTGGAGTTTAAAAAGAAGGGAGGGCCTTTCGGCTAAGTCAGCGGAAGAAAATGTATGCGGGGTCGGCGCTCGGGGAAAAGGAAAGGGCGCAATCCTTTGGGCGGTAAGATCAGGGAGAGGACGAGTTCCAAGAAGGAAGTCGCTTGTAGCTTTCCTGAAAAAAGGGAACGGGAAAGTGTCCGCCGAACTGAAAAAAAAAGAAAAGGGGGGGGGGGACTTGCCGACAACTGATCTTCAAAAGTAAGTTAGGTTTCGATCAAAAAATAGCCTTCTTTATTGGAAAATCTCCAATCAAAGAAGGGGGCTCAAGAGTTCTAGAATCGTTTTTTAAGGAAAGACTAATTTGAAAAGAAAAAGGGGTCATTATCTTCCGCAAGGGAAAAGAAAAAGTCTTGAATCGGAAAAGAAAAACGCCTTGCCCAAAGTCCGGCCAGGAAAAAAGAAATTCCACGCTTCGCTGAAAGTCTTGAAGGGGAAGAGGAGGCATTGCAGAGGTCCCTTTCGGAGAAAGGGAAGGTGGAACCTACAAGAAAGGAGGGTCCTTCCTGGTTATGGGAAAGGAAGCTAAAGCAAGAAAGAGGGGTATTTCCTACTCAGGAAGCACAAGCTCAGGGAGAAAGGGAAGTCGATGACGGATCTCTCATTGAACGGTTGGGGGAGGATACTGTTTACTCCCACAAGCAGAAAAGAAAAAAATTTGGAGGGGGAAGAAGTTTTGTCTACTGAATCGGGAGGAAGGGGCGACGGATCCTGCAACTTCCACGAAAAAGAAAAAAATCCCTGCTTGTTCAGCCAGAAAGAAAACTAAGAGGAAAAAAGAAAAGCAAAAGCAGGAATAAAAAAAAGGATTGAGGAGGAAAAGATGAGGGGAAAAAGTCCTGCTGCTTGCGTTGTGGGGGGGGTAGATTGCTGAGTAGGGTTAAAAAAAGGGGGAAACGGTCACAAACTTGAGGGGAAAAAAAGAGGGGTGGACTCTGTCCAGAACGAGGGGGGGGCTTCCTGACCCAGTAAGAACAAAAGATTTAGAAAAAAAAGGGAACCGCATTTATGCTGGGGGGGAGTAAAAAAAAGGGGAGGAAAAACGCAAAAGAAAAGGGGGAAAAGGGTCCCTTCCATCGAATTCCTGAAAGGAAAGGAGAATTTTCGTTTCACTAATGAGTAGGAAATAACTTGAAAAAAGGGGGGGGGGGGGCATTAACATAGGGGGGAAAAAGAAACACAGTAAGGACCCCAGCACAAATAATTGCCAGAAGCAATCTGGGGTCCGTAGATTTCTGTTGGGAAAAAGGGGAAGGGGGAACTAGGGAAGGGGGGGGAGAATTCAAGCTAAGCTTGAAATGGCTCTGACTTTGGGGCCAAGAAAAAGGAGTCAGATCTGAATAAAGATTTGACGAAGGAAATAGATCACACAGGGGGGTTTGCTTTTGCCGATGAGAAGGGGGGGAAGGGGATTTAAGAAACTGGCCGCAAAAACTGTAATTTTAGTTGGAATGGAGAGAAGTGGTGAGAGGAAGCATGTCGCAAGGTCAGTTGTGCCAGTAAAGAGGAGATGGATATGGGGTAAAAAAAAGAGAAAATAAACCTACAAAAGGATTTCAAAAAGAAAATACCGACGTCCGCTTAGAAAGTAATCTGTGTCGGACAGTGGAACAGCAAGCCAAGTATTAAGGGAAAAAAGGGTTCCTTACCAGAAAGGGAAGACCTCATACGATTCTGGGAGGAGTGAGCCGGCAAAAAAGGAAAGGGAGGGGGAAAGGGCAAGATTACCTTCAATCCAGAAGGTGGTTTGTGCTATGACTAACGCCGAGAAAAGATATATTCAGAATCGGGGGGGAAGCATTAAATCCTTCGTAAAAAGACCGCTCCTGGGACGCTGCTTGGGGGTGTTACCGTTCAATGTACCGGGGGAAAACCCCAGGGAAGGGAAGAGGAGAGGCCATCGTCTCGACGTCGAAGAAGAAAAAAAGTTCGAACGTGTCCGCGGGAAGGGGGACCTCATTGATCGAACCTGGAGAGGGGAGCCTTTCGTTTTGGAGGGGAAAGCGAGCAGGCGACCGGGGGGAAAAAAAAAGTAATTTATACCAGAAAATACACTAAGAAGGAGGTTTCTTCGACTTTAAACAAAAAAGAACGACACCACTCTGTCTTGATCGACGCTTGCATGATCTCTCGGAAAGGGCATAACGCTTAGGGAAACGGGCCCGTTCTCCTACCATTTTTGGTTTAAAGTCAAGAGCTTCGAAGCGGATTTGGTATAGGGGAAAGGATTAGAAGGTCAGGTCGCCGGTGGGAAAGGAGCAGGTGGAAAGGCTCACCCGACGGGATCAAGGAAAAGCTCTGTCGCCAGGTCAGATAAAAAGCGGAACGTTCGCAATAGTTACGAAGAAGGGGGGAGGCGCGGAAGGAAGAAGTTACCACGACAAGTTCGGTGGGGAAAGCCTTTAATTGACCGGGAAACAAGGGCTCTCAAGCATCGTCCCAGAGGAAAAGGGCGGCCTGGAGGAATCTCTACTTGCAGAAGGGGGGAGCGTTGGTCACTAGCAGAAAAAAGAGGTAAATCTCTCTTGTCGACGGGAGGGGCAATAGAAAGGGGGGGGGAAAAAAGTTCAGCGTGTCCTTTACTGGGAAAAGGGGTCGGCGCTCGGTAGGGAGGAAAAAAAACAAGAAAAGGGCGCTAATTACCTGGCGGGGGGGGAAGGAAGGGGGGGGAGTCCACTAAGGGGGGTCGTAACGTGTACGTCTGGATCCCTGTGGGAAACTTTGCAAGTGACGTCGAAGAGGAGAAAACGCCGAACTGACCAATCCTCAGAAATGGGACTTGAAAAGGTGCGAAAGGAGATATTATCCTTAGTTTCGATGGAAGTGCGCTGCCTCAATCTCAAAAAAAGGAGGGAAGAAAAGGGATAGACTCTTTTTTTAATCGATAAAAAATACGAATCTTGAAAGACGGAGAAATCATTATCTTCCCGCACGAGGAGGGGAGACAAACATAGAGAAATGACCTTTGCCAAAAGAATATGAACCTTGCAAAAAAGGGGAGAAAAGTGGCGTTGCACTTCATAGTGAAAAGGCCCAAGGGGGGAAGGAGGACCCAGATTTCTCGTCTGAGGGGAGGGTTCCCTCCTGTATTGGATGGGAGGGAGGAAGACGAAAGCACAAGCAAGCCTTGATTTACGAATGGGAAAGAAAGAGGGGGGGAACATTTCAGGAATTCTCTGGAAGAAGAGGGGGTTGACTGTGTGGCTTCGCACTTGAGAAAGGAAGAAAAAGCATCATGCGGATAAAATAGTGTTCTTAAAGGAGAGGGGGCGGGGGTGGAAGGACACTAGAGACTTCGGACTTATCCTGCAAACTTCCACGAAAAAGAAGGGACAGGCCATACAAGACGACTCAGCATGGGGAAGGAAAAGAAAACATCATGAGTCCATTGCCGAATTATAAAAGAAAAAAGGGAGGGGGAGGCAAAGGGATAAAATTCGTTGTGTGGAGAAAAAATGGCTTATGGGAAAAGAAGGGAAAAAGGAGGCTGGTTCCGAGGTGGCGGGGGGAATTTGAAAAATCCACGGGGGAAAAGAACTTCGATTCTTTAGACCAAGGGGACCCATAAGAACAAAGACCTGTGAAAGTCAAAGGGAGGAGAAAGCTTGATCTGTGGAGTAACCGTCAAGGGAAGTTCAAGAGGACGAAAAATTCCAGCTATTCCCCAAGGAAAAAGGAAAATGTAGGCTGTTTCGTTGGGAAGAGAGAATGATTAGAGAAATAAAAGGAGGAAAAAAATGTCAGTACTTCAGGGGAAATCCCAAAAAAAAATAATTGCCTCGACGAAAGGGGGGTGGGGGTCAGGGAAAAGGAAAAATGGACAGGAGGGGGAAGTTTTAACTATGAAGGGCAATAAAGGGTGAATGTTGAAGGTCATATTATGGAGGGGGGGCCAAGGAGGCCCAAAAAAGAGATGCGCGTTTGAATATCATGAAACAGAGCAGAAAATCTTTGTTTGAAGGAAAAGGTGGAAACGGAAGGGAAAAAAACACCACCTGATTTGATTGGGGGGGAGAAAAGAAGACACGAGAGGAAAACTAAGGATAATAAGGATTTTATAAGAAAGGGAAAGTGGGAAGGGATTCACCCAATTCGCAAAGGAAGTTCTCGGCGACACAAAAGACTCTTCGTACTTCCAAAAAGACAAATCGAGAGTACTACAGACTCCTCTATTTTAAAGAAGCGACAAAAATTCCGCCAAGGTGGGAAAAAAGGTGACTGGTCCCAGATAAGTACGATTCTTGGTCGACGAAAAGGGGACCTCGTCCCCTTCTGAAAAGGGAAGGAAGGGGAAATTATACACGTCAAGTAATTGGGAGGCGGGGACCAAGATCAGAATCTTTGGGAAAGAAAGGAAAGCGTTTCGTCCTCATCGGACGGATGCCTGATAGAAGAATGGGGAGGCGTCCGCCTCTTATTTCTTGTAAAGCAAGGGGAGGGGTACAAGCGAGGCAGACTCTACCGGAAATTCGTACTATTCGAAAAGGAGGGGGACATTCCACAACCCAAAAAAAAAACCCCAAAAAAAAGAAGAGGCCTTCGCCAGAGAAAATATTAATCCCGTCGGTTTGGGCACCTTACTTGGCAAAAAAAAGGGATAAAAAAACTTCTCATCTCGAAAAGAAGAAAAAGAGAAACATTGGCTTCGTCTGGAAAGGAAAAAAGAAAGAAAATCGCTAACACCCTCGACAGGAGGGAAGAGATCACAACAACAACGTAGGGGGGGGGGTAAAAAAGAGATAAGAGATAGAAGAAGTTTTTTCTTTCTCCTACGGAAATTCAATGTCATGATCAGGGGGGGGGGGGTATTCGTTCACACATCCAAGGGGAAGGTCAAAAGGAGGCTCTTGTGGGGAAATCTCAACCGCCGGGAGAGAAAATCTTGAATGCTCTGGAGAAAGGGAAACAAGGGAAAAAAGAAACCTCTGACCGTTCGAATGATGTGGACGTCGAGGACGATGGCCAAGAAGAAAAAAGGGCGTTTTCCACGACAGGTCGGGGGGGAGGGGAAGGAAAACGCACCCGGATGAAGAAAAAAGAAGCGGATATTCGTCGATGATGACTAACTGCTGGAAAAGGGAATTCTCTCTTGCGTATCTGGGCGAGAAAAAATTGGTCACTAGCACAAAAGGAGTAGGACGACATTAGGGAAGGGAATGCCGGGGCTGGAGGGTCCTTTTACTTCGCCAAAAAGGGCGGCGCCGGAGTATGTACGGAAGAAGGGGGACCAGGGAAGATCTATTTCGCGGCGCAAAAAGAGTAGTCCTGTCGTAAAAAGGGGGAAGGGGTCGCTTGAGCACCTCCTTTGGAAAAGGAGGTCAAAGTAAAAGACTGATGACAAAAGAAAATCGCGAATTGGGTGACGAAAGATCTTCACTTTCGAAAAGGGAAACCATAAGGGGGGCGATCAAAAAAATCTTCGAAGAAAGCTCAATCCAATCAAATGAAGGAAAGAAGGGGGTGCGGCAGTTTCTAGGGGAGGAAGACGATGAAAGTACACTCACTAGTAATTACGCAACAGTGGGTACTTTCGTCTCTGAAAAAAGGGAAACAAAGTCCGAGCCAGTCAGCAGAAAAAAAAAGGAAAAAAAGAAGAGAAACTTCATATTTAACTCTTCAGAGGAGGATCCGGTTTACATTTCGAATTTAAAGAAAAAAAAGAGACGTCGAGGCAATTATAGGGTGGGCTGGGTTAAGGGGAATGGGTTCTCTAGCTCATGAGCGGCAAAAAAGGCTTCGACTTGGAACAATTTCAGGAATCGGGGAGGGGGACCTGGAGTTCACAGGCGGATAGAAGGAGGGGGCGGTCGGTGAGTTAAAAAAAGGGGATAACAATCTTGTTTCTTAAAGGAGGGGGGAGGAAGGGTGGTCTAAAAAAAGGGGAGAGAAAAAAATAAGCTTCGGACGGATCCTGCAACGGGAAAAGAAAAGACTTGGTCAGCACAAGGGACATGA
>Ga0179593_1639751_pt1 | contig 10150 bp, 14 predicted proteins | sample CZODoug2_1_08_16_FD_185931 | JGI IMG/M metagenome (GOLD analysis project Ga0179593, IMG submission 185931) | Vadose zone soil fungal communities from Angelo Coast Range Reserve, California, USA - CZODoug2_1_08_16fungal (PacBio error correction) | ecosystem: Environmental > Terrestrial > Soil >...
AAGTCTTTCTCCTCCTAAGGAAAAAAAAAAAACTTAGAGGGGGAGGAGGCTGTCCGGTGTACTGGGGGGGGACGGTAAGGGGACGGGTTGACGCGGTGCAAGGAAGACTCCGGCTAAGGTCGATGACGGGCTATCCTTTTTAACAGGTCAAGCCTCTCTGTAAGAGAAGGGGGGCAAATTCCTGAAAAGGAAGTCGAAGAGAAGTTAAACACTTAAAAGCTTGGAAAAAAGGATCCTTTCCTAGGAGAAGGGCCTCACTCTTCTTATGCACCCAGAGAAAAAGCCTCGTCAAGTGCACGACCCGTCCGGATGGAAGGACACCGAGACCAAATCCTGCGTGCAGACGGGGAAAAGAGGGTTTCTGCCACCCGCGGCGGGGAATCGTTCCCTTGGGAATCTCGCAAGCAAATAAAAAGGAGGAGTCGCAGCTCGGGCGGAAGAAAGGTACAAGGGAGATGGACTGCGAGATCACGGCTCTGGAAATCTCCGGTGGCCTAGATGTTTAAGCAGGGTGTCCTTGCGTCAAAAAAAAAGGAATCATCGAGGGGGGGGGAGGCGCTGGTCTACGGAGGGGGAGGGGCGTTGGCAAAACCTGCTCCGAACGGGGGGGGGAAAGCCGCTGCACCACACAGGGCGGGGAAAAAAAGCCTTGTAGAATGCCTGGAGAAAAATCTAAATGAGAAATGACCAAAAAACCACACAAAAACCCCGCGTGCCCGGAATAAGAAAACTCTCCCATAGAAACCCTCACTCCCCCGGCCAAAAGAAAAAGTTCGGTACCCTATCCAAAAAAAATCGAATAGCTCATCAGTTTGACCGCATGAAAAAGGGGGGACGATATCAGGACCAACCAAGGGGCAAGGTCTGCCACCAAAGAGCACGCCGTCCCCGAGGAAAAGGGGACCGCGAGAAGCGTCATGAGGAAGGCGGGGGGGGAGGAAGCTTACTGCAAAAAGCCGTCCACCAGGGGGAGATTGAAAGGGTAGGTCTCCGTGGTAAAGGGGAACTCGGGAGGGAGGGGGAAAAGCAGGGAGAGATGGAAGGCCTTCAATTCTCGCTCCCGACTCCTCTAACTGAAAAACCCCCTTCCGCGCTGGGGGAGATGATTCGTCCGCTCGGGAGGGAGGGGAGGGGGGGGGAACTCCTTCGCTATCCTGGGGTAGGGGCCGGAGCCTCGAGTGGGAGGGGGGGAATCCGCATTTCGTCGTAACATAGGGAGGGCTCGTCCGGGGAAGGATCGTTGGAAAGCCTCACACGCACCGGTAGGAGTCCTTTTCAACAAAGAAGACGCGGGAGGGAACGCAAGGTGCTGATTAAAAAAAGGCCTTGCCCCGGTCATAAAAAAAAAAATCCCAGAACAGTTCCCTGGCCGTTCAGAATCGGGGGGGCGGCGGTCCGGACTCTTACAGCCGGGAACGTCGCCCTCGTCTAAAGGGCTACGGGAATGACCAACCACATCTCGAGAAGGGAAAAGTAGAGAGATGTGGTTGCGCTGCTACGAAAAATAGAAAGGCGAAGCCTGCGAGAGGGGAAAAGCCTGAGGACCTCTGAAGAAAACCTAGACCAAACGCCTTCAAGCCGCCCCCGGGGTATGGAAAAACTTCTTCCTCAGGGCAAAGATGACGTCAGTATGGGGGAAAAGCAGCGGAGGCCTCTGTGTGAAAGGAAACAGCGCGCACGGGGTTGAGGCGAGCAAAGGCATTCCGGCCGTCGTAGCCCGAGGACCGCACTGCCGCTACAGGAAGAGCGCCACGGGAGAAAGGGGGAGAGAGGATTTCACGCCGAACACGCAAAAGGATAAAGAAGCCACAAGTACTGGGGGGTCCATGTTATTAATTGCCGAAAGAATAAGTCCTTCCCGCTATGGGGGGGGGGGGGGGTGTGGGGTGGGGGGTCCCGGCTTGAACAGGGCCGGGAAGTAACGGACTACAGTCCACAGGGACGGCGGAAATGGGAGATTCATCAATGAGGGAAACCCCAAGTATCTAAGAAGGAAAAAGCCTCCAAAAAGGAGCATTCTCAAAAAAACGGAGCCTGGTCGTTGGGCTTCTTGTTCGTTTGGGTCCTTCTCTAGGTCCATTTGCTGGAAAATCTCAAGTCCATGGAGTAAAAAAAAAAAAGTCTCAAGGAAGGAAGAAGTATCAGAAACTATGAGAGGATTATGGTACTAAAAGGGGGGGGGGGTATTTCCGTTTTCGGGGGGGTGAAAAGGGAGGTTTTGATGTGGTATGTGCTAGGGGAAAAAAGCCGGGGGCGTAATGAGCGTGCCTTCGGGTGAGGGGGGTGCATTCGATCCGGAGCGACAGACAGTCCTTCTACAATATAGTTGGTGCCGAGGGAAAATCGGAAGTGTCCACCCGTTCAAAAGAAGGGGGGGACAATCTCGCCAACTCCCTGAGGTCGCCAGCGCCGACCCGCAAAGGGGCTTTCTGCTCTGGGAAAACTGGACGAAAAAAAGCCACTCGTCGAGTTCGGGAGGGATCAGCAAGAGCCTCTGAGGACGCTACTGCGACCGGGGAACGCCGACTGGGGGGCGGGAGGGGGGGAGTGCGGAGAGAAAAGAGGAGTTTCCCCGCCGAGGGGGGGGGACGACTCAGACTCTAAGGAAGGAGAAAATCTCGGGATCCAGAAGTGAATCGGAAGACCGTGGAACGAAGGGGGGGGTAGAACGGTCCGCAAAAGGGGGCGAAGGGGGAAGGCGGCCCAGGGCCCGGCTAAAGAAAGAAGATCGTGCATGTAAAAGGGAGGCCGGATCCGGTTCAAAGAAATCTGACAAGCGAGGGAATCCCCGCCAGAAAACAGATCCGGGCAACGGGCAGTGTCTCCCCAGCCGGCCCCAAAAGCGGCCACCCAAAAAGGAAAAAAAAAGAACAACAAAACAAGAACACAGACGAAGGGAGGGTCCGAGGAAAACGTCGGCAAGACGATCTCAACCAAAGAGAGAGAAGGAGGAGCCGCGCCGCCCTGCGTGAAAAGCGCGGATAAAAGGTTGGAGTGTAACTTGATGGGGACTGTTGTCCGCCGGGGAAGCCGGCCACCGCCGCTCCAAAAAAGGTGACCGGAGCAGATGGGAAGGCAGCGCCGCCGCGCGGTCAGGGGCCAGTAACCGAAGTTGGAGGCGCAGGCTCGGAAGGGGGAAAATCTTCTTTCCAAGACGGGCCCGCGGCGCAGCATCAGCCCACCGTCCTAGAGAAAAGGCGGCGTGCACAGACCCGGGAGAGATGGATTGAACACCTAAGGACCTCCTCGTGTTGCCAGCGGTGTTATTCTGCAAAGGCGGGGCCACCATCGAAAAAAGCGCGAGCACCTCGTCGAACGGGGACCAGCTCAGCGTAGCTCATTCTCGACTCAGCTTCTCGACGGAAAAAAGGACAGATCCAAGAAACGTGGGGGAGATGTTGAGGTGGGTCAGTGCTTCCTACAGAAAAAAATCATCTGGAGGGAGGCGCTGGCTAGGGGTGCGTGTCCACCCCCTTCTCCGGGGTGGACACCGGGAAGCGGCAAAAAAGCGGTCAGGCAGCTGGGAGGGCCGCCGGAAGGCTCCGGGGGACGGAAAGGAAACTACCCTCCCCGCGTGCAAAAAAAACTCCGTTCCCGCCCCCGAAAAATCGCCAGCCGCACCCCCTCAAAAAAAAACAACGACAAGAAGCCAAACACCTTCGGAAACGAAAACCCTCTCATTAGCGGCAGGACGGGGCGGGCCGGGCAATGACACCAAAACGGGGGGAGGAGCATGACCGCCAAACGGCCGGGCGGCGAAGGCAAAAACCGCCCCGCGTCAGCCCAAAGGTCCGGGGACGGCGCTGGGAGGAGGACAAAGGGGAAGTCGGGGGGGGGGGTGGCGCAAGGAAGGGGGAGACTCTCCTCCACCGCCAAAAGCTCTACCTGAATGTCGGGTCTGGTTCGCCCGAGAGAGCCCAAGGTTCAAAGCTGGAAGGCTTCTGCGGCGGCTAAGAGGACGCCTCGAACTTCAGATGGACAAGCCCCAAGGGGGCGGTGGCTGATGGAGTCTGTCAAAGGTGCGGAGAATCCAGAAGGCGATCCTGCGGGAAAGAAGGGGCTTGGCCGCGGTCGAAAAGGTGCTCGGGCAAGGACAAAATCTTTCTACCGTCTCCGTCCAAACGCGGTAGAACTGTCTCCTCTCTGAGGGGGCATACAAAAAGACAGATGACTCTTCTAAAAAAGACTTCTTCATCCGGCCCGCTGGGCAGCAACGCCAAAGAGAAGGGGCTGCCTTGCCGGAGTCGGCAAAGGTACGAAAAGACGTAAGAAGTACTCTCGTGCCACAGGACATCTTCTCCTGAGCACACACCACATCTCTGGGAAAAAAAAAGGAGGATAAAAGAGGGGGGAGGTGGGCTCGGCGACATTTAGACTAGGGGAAGGACGAGGACCCGAGAGGTGCATGAAAGGCGTCTTGGAGTACTCTAAACCTGGGGAAAAGGACATCCACCTGTCTGGGCGCGGGTGGATTCACTGCTGCCCAGGCATCCGAGGGGGGGACGTCGTCCTGAAAGGGAACATCACGCGGACTGGTGTTAGTGCGACTCCTCGATCATGCCTTACGCTTTAGAAGGAACTGCCGGGGAGGAAAAAATGCCTACCTCTGAAAGGAGAGCGCCTGCTAAGACAGGAAAGTAGTTCACGCCGAAAAAAAGCTCCATCAGCCCAGAGGCAGGCCGGGGGCTTGTCCACAAATCCGACGAAGAGGGGAAAGAGACGTGTCCCGTCTTGAACAAACGGAGTAAGAGTTTCTCCAAAAAAGGGGAAAAGTTTCAACAGGTATGATCTGCGGTCGGTGGAAGGCCTTGCGAAGCCTTATCTTCCCTCCAGGGGAAAAGCGCAGCGGGCGCAAGGAACCGCGCGTGAAAGGGGGTTCTGTTGTGGGGGGAGGGCCCAAAAAAAGGGTTGGAGAAGACTCTCGTCCAGTTTCGTGTCAGGAAAAAGGGGGGGGGCGATTCCCTTACCGCGCCTCGCCATTAGATGGGGAAGTTGGAGGGTACGAAAGGTGGTTGGGGGGGGGGGTTTGTCTTGGGGGGCGGGGGGGTGGGGTGATTTGGCTGGGGCTTTAACGTATTAGGTCGGAGGGGGCGGGTAGGGTCTGTGCAGGCGGAAAAACGAGGAGGAAGTTCTGACGCGCCCTGGTGGGTGCCGCGAAAGAAGGGGGCCACCGTACCGAAGGGGGGGGTCGAGCGGAAGGAAAAAAACCTCCCAGCGCAAAACCGAGATGGCGTTATGCTCGGGAAACCCAAACTTCGCAACATCGAGGCCAAAAAGGCGAGTTCTTGTAAACTCGCCGGCGCAGGCCACGCGAAGGGGCGGCCGACTTCCAAAAAAAGAAGAGTTAAGGGGCTTGGCTTCTCGAGCCGATCGAAAAACGAGCGGTGTGGGGAACCAAGTAAACCCGCCTCGCCTCTAAGGCAGCGTTCTCCTCGGCCGGGACACTCTCGTTATCGAAGGGGAAAAAAAAAGTTGACTAGGAAGTCTATGACGGTCATCCGCAGAGGGCTGCTGTGCCAGCACGGCTCGGAAAAGAGGCAGACCTTGCAGGTCAGGAATGTCTCCGGATCCGGTTCAAGGGACAAAAGGAAGAGTGACAGCTGGGAGTCTCGCCAAACATTTTCCCCCAGGAAAAAAAAGCTATCGGAGGGGGGGAGAACCGCCGGCCAAAAAGCTACGGGAGGAAAAGGGGGACAAGAAACTCAAAAAATACGCCGAATTCCTTTCGTCGGGGGCGACGGATCTCTCTAAAGGGAGGAGTAAAAGAAAGAAGAGATCCGGTCGTCCGCGCCAAAGGAAAAGAAGACTTCGTACGTGGGGACAGTGTACCTTCTTTTCCGGAAGGGTCCGCCTCTGGGGAAGGAGGGACCACCGCCGCTCCGGTCACAGAAAGACAAGCGGGGCCCGCGCTTCCAAGATCCGGTGAAAAGGATTGAGACGTGCAGTGCTCAGGCTCAGAGACCACTCTTCTTGGCCGGCCGGAGCCCGCAGCAGCCAAGCGGCACCGGGAAGGGGTCTGTGCACTACCGTCCGAGAAGGGGGACTTCCCGCCTAAGAAGCCAAGCTTGCAAGCGGAAGAAAAATTCTTCCACCAGAGAGGAAAGAAATCCTCTAAAAAAAGTCAAAAAAAGAAGCAAAAAAACCCCTCAGGGAAGGGCGGAAAAGTCCCTGCTTTACCTGCGAAAAAGAAGGCTAACAACACCACGAACAGCCGGTGCCAGAAGTGTCCGGGGAACCTATCATAAACTCCAAGAGAGAAAACGGGGGCGGCATAGGGTAAACTTTGAGAAAAGTGCTTTGTCTAAGAGGGGGGGAAAACCCCTTCTCAAGACACCCGAACGATGCACCACCAGGATGTGAAAGTGAAAATGCGCTTGAAGGAAAGATCGAACTCACCGCATGAAAAACGACCCTACCGGCAAAACCTCTTTCCTCTCCCTCCTAGAGGAAAAAAAATCCACAAGGGGGGGTTATTTCACCCAAAAACCTCAAAAAAAAAAAAAAAACTCCCCCTGCCAACGAAAAAAAAAAAAAATTCTTACCCTCATCCAAAAAAAGAGAACAAAAAGGGGCTCCTCTCTTCCGGGCAACAAAAAGAGAACGACCCTGTACGAGAGCAAAGCACACCCCGGTCCGACTCCGCAAAAAAAACCCTCCCCGCCGAACGCGCGGAGGCAGGGGGGGAACGCGCGCATGCTCCTGGGGTGAGGAAAAAAGGAAAGAATCCTGCGTGGGTGAGCAAGGAGACTGCTCTCATCTACACGGCTTCGGTCTCCTGAAAAAAAAAAAGCTGTCAAATACTCCAGGAAAAAAAAGAGGAAGGGAAGAGGTCGGCTCCTCGTGACGCCTCGAAAGTAAAAAGCACGGGGACAAGAAAAAGGGAGCTGTAAAAAGCGAAGGGAGGTGAACTCCTTCGCGATCCTGAGAAGCCAGGCAGCTCGAGGGCGTGTCCTCGGTAAAGAAAGGGGACAGTGCGGCGGACAGAGCTTACGCGGAAAATGCGAACTCACCCCCGTTCTCCTCTCTTAGGGAAAAAACTAAAAAAAAACCCTACGCGGCTGAGAAAACCTCTTCGTCATACTGCGCATCCTGGGAAAAGCATGAACCACCCGCGCAAGAAGAAAAAAGGGGAAAGATTCTTGTCATAGTGCCAATAACTCTCATTCCTTCAGAAAGGAAGGCTTCGCACAACGTAAATCTTCCGCCGAGAGAAAAAAAAAAAGTATTGATGAGGAAAGATATAGAGGTGGGGCGCGGAGGAGAGCCGGGCAGGGAAAAGACGTCTTGGTTCTGAACGCGAAACCAAAGGCCAGGGCCATCCAAGGGGGTCTGTGAGGGGCAGGGTGGTTCACAGGGGGGCTTGCCCAGGGCCCGGAGAATAGTTCGCCGAGGGGAAAGGAAAAAAGGCGGACAGGGAACCGGCACATCAGCGTCGGCGAAAGGAGAGGAACGCGCAAAAATCGCAAGCGTAGCCAGAGGTAAAAGCGGGGCGTACAGTATTCCTACCAAACGCCCTCGGGTGCGCATCAGTATCGAGAAGAAAAAACGGGGAACAACATCGCTCGGAAGAAAAAAAAGTCGGAAAGGGAGGGGGAAAGAATGAGGTCGGAGGCCTATTAGCGGGAAGGAAAGGAAATCTCTTGTGTCCCGCTTGGAAGGCAGAGGAGAACTGGGGAAAACGACAGGAAATAGATCGCGGCTTGAGGGGGGGGGGGGGGTTACTATGGCGAGGGACACAGGGACTTGGGAAAACCCGATCTCCCCTAAGGGAAGAACCCAGGCGCATCTTCGTAGAGGAAGAAAAGAGACTATTGGGCTGAGGGGGAGGGGGGGTTGTTGCGCTTAGCAAAAAGAGGACCCGGGTGGCGGTCCAAAGAGTCGTTGTAAATGGGAAAAACTGCCTTCGTCGACCACTCATGAGAGGGGGAGTTTACGAAAGGTGGGTTTGCTTGGTTGTGCGGGTAAAGGGTGGGCGAGTGTTTGGAAGGAAACGGGGAGGGAGGGGGGGGTCTGTTATGGTCGGGCCGGAAGGACGATTCCGGAGGGCGGACCGCGGAAAACTGGGCTGACCGCCCTGGGGGTTCAAAAATCGCCTGGGTGTGGAAGGGACAGGGGGGGAGTCTCTCCCCTCACTCCTTAAAAAAAAAAAAGTAGCCAGCGCCGAAAAGCCGATGAGGGGATGTTCTCGGGAGGAAACATCGAGCACCGTCGATTCGTGGGAGGAAAAAGAGACCTCTGATGGCAGCAGGGAGAAAAAGACCCGCACGAGAAGACGATTTCTACGCGTTTGAAGAAAAAAAAAAACGCGGGAAAAAAAGCACGAATGTCGAGAGGGGGAAAAAGAGTTTGCCGACTCAAAACGCTACGAATCCTCTTGAAAAAAAAAGGTCGGGCAAAAAACGCTTGTCGTTACTGGTCAGAAGACGTCCGTGAAATGCTCGTAGTACGTGCAAAGCAGGTGACGGCTTCTAAACTCGGCAAAAGAAAAGGAAAAAGATCGGCAGGTCAGGAAGTCAAGAAAGAGACGGGTTAAAGGACCAACCGGATCTTTGCCAGCCCGCGGCGAGAAAAGAAAAGGCTCCGGTCCACAACCGGCGGTGGGGAAGGGAAAAAAAGCCCCGCGGCTGTGCAAAAAAAAACCGGAAAAGCCTCCGACATACTCTCGAAGTTGAAAAAGGGGCAGGGTCTGGCGCGGGAAGAAGCAAACAACAACAACGGGAGAGATCGCTTCGGCTCCGCGCAAAAAGAAAGGAGAAATGACACATCGTCTTTACGGTGTAAACGGGGGAAAGCGCTTCGGTTTTAGCCGCGGGGGTCCAGGAAACCCGCCGCTCACGTCAAGAAGGGGGGGGAGATGGAGGGTGGCAGGGGGGACCCTCCGACCTGGACGTAAAGAGGGGCCATTCCTTTGAAAAGAAAGCGCAGGCCCTGACGCTGGAAAAATCGGCTTTGGGCCGAACGGCCAGGTCGCCGCACCTCCCCTTCACAGGCCGTCATCGAGAAAAGGCTGCCACGGGAGGGGGAGGGAACGACCCGTCGGATCACGAGCAGAACGACCGCCGCGTGAAAGAGAAAAGGGGCGGTTGAGTCTTCGCACCCTGAGGGGGAAAAAGGCTAAAAAAAGCGCAGAAAAACACGCTTCTAAATCGAAAAGAGAGGGGGGGTTCGTCCTTCCCCGCGTGGGAAAGAAACGGAGACGACGGCGAGAAAAAAAACTCGAGTTGAGCATGGGGAATTGCGGCCTACCGATTCAAACGCAAAAAGCGGTCGTAGATACGACTTGGGGAATTATGTCCGGGCAAGGGAAACCCCTCTAGGGTGTAACCCGAAGGGGAAGGAAAACAGGGCGGGACAGCAGGCTGGAAGAAGGCCTTTCCTCCTGTAACTAACAGGATCGGAAACGGGGCAACTCTCATGAAAGAACACCCGGGCAAACGTTTTCCCGCCAAAAAAAATCGCCCATCCCCTCAACAAAAAAAAAAAAAAAGGAAAATCAAAAACCTTTCGTACCAGAATAAAAAAAGAAGGACTCATCTCGGCCGGCAGCGTGGACCGCGAATGGACGAAGCAGGACAAAACCCGGGGCAGAAAAAGAAAAAAAACCCGCCCCTCCTTCCCCTCAAAAAGGAAGGGGAAGGAACGGGGGCATCCTGTGTGTCGCAGGCAGTAGGGAAGAATAGGAGGAAATGTCCTCGGCCTGCTCGAAAAGCAGAATACTCAGACTCTTCGGGGGGGGAGAGAGAGGCCTCTGTTTTCAATCCGGAAGTAAGGAAGGAATGAACAGAGGACCCTCGTAACTTAGAAGGAAGGCCGCGCTGTGGCTGATTGAGAAAGAAAGAGGGTTCGGGGAGGGGGTCCTGCTGAACAGGCGCTCGGAGTGCGTTGACGAGGGGGAAAGCCGGGAAGCAATGGGGGGTTTTTTTGGGGGCGTAAGAGGGAAACTGATCGCGGTCGCGGTAAAAAACACCCCGGTCGCCGAGCGGAAAGAAAACTGATGAACGAAAGGGCTGTCTAGGCGCCTACTCGTCAGAGGAGAACAAGAACAACCCGCGAAAACCATGTTGCTGGCCAAGGTCGCCTCGGTTTCGGGGACTCAACAAGACGCGTCATGAAAGTTCCTCGTCAAAAGAAAAAAAGGAAACTCGTCTAC
>Ga0179593_1244213_pt1 | contig 10149 bp, 7 predicted proteins | sample CZODoug2_1_08_16_FD_185931 | JGI IMG/M metagenome (GOLD analysis project Ga0179593, IMG submission 185931) | Vadose zone soil fungal communities from Angelo Coast Range Reserve, California, USA - CZODoug2_1_08_16fungal (PacBio error correction) | ecosystem: Environmental > Terrestrial > Soil >...
CGCGAAAATACGGGGGTGAAGAAGGGGGGGTGGGGTTTCTACTGTTGTCGTAAACCGGCTACGTATTCTCACGGGAGCCTGTGGAAGTACGGGTGACTGTGTCGAAACGGCAGTAGCCTCTGCATGCGGGAGGAAGGGGGTGTGCCCCGTACTGGTTGGGCGCGAGAAATTATTTCCCCAGGCATAGGTAACTTCTTCGGCGAGGCAAGGCAGTGGCCCTCCATGCTTCTGGGATGCCTCAGGGGGGACGCACTGGGGTAATCATCCGTCATGGTGAGGAAACGGGAACAGTAAAAAATGACAGCCACTGAGATGTCGATTAAGACTGTAGGGGGGTTTACCTGGAGGACATGGGGTGACGTAGAGGCCACTTTTAGGAAAGAGGAGGATTTCCGGTAAGCAGCACGTCAAAATCTTCTTTTCTCACAACTGCAGACAAAACTTGTGGAAAGCTGGGGACCGTTGCGTGGTACTAACAAAACGCCGTGCCGCAATGTGGAATCTCAAAAGCGGGAAGAACATCAAAGTTCAGGTCTCAAGGTACGATTAACTTAGTATGAGGAAAACCGAGATGCATTGACTAGTTGGGGACTGTTGTTGGATTTGAGATGTCAAAGGAGTTTCATTTGTGAAGACCTCTGGCGGGAGCGGCGTACTGGGAGGTCTGGAAGGAAGGAGCAACCCGAAGTACGTTTCCGACTCAATCGGGACACTGGGGCTGTATCGCCCAAAAAAGACAGTACAGGTTTGGTAAGGAAAGGAAGGCGCCAGCCACAAGAAGGGTCATAGCCCTCCTCTCTTGTTGAAAAAAGGCTACGAAAAAAGGAGCCGCCAGGGGGGCGGGAGACATGTCCGTGACCTTTGTATTGGATCACATAACTGCATGTATTCATAAAAAAGAAACGCCGGCGGCGTAGGACACCGTTCCCGGGCCAGAGGCGCAACCCCCACGGAAGAGTACCCCCTGGGGCGCAAGGCCTGAACGAAGTAGTGACATATGTCAGGTCAATAGGTTTGAGCAACGGACTCTGGGCCATCACCGTGAATGAACAGGGCCCTTCTATTCCAAAGTAAGATCGAGCTCCCTTGGCTGGCAGGAAGGACAAAAGGGTGTGACGCCTACTGCAAACACCGGTTCCCGTGATTGTTAGAAAACGGAGCGAGGGCCGAGTGGTCAAATGGGGAGCGAAAGGTCAGCACCAAAGTGAAAAGAAGGTCTTTTCTTCTCAAACACCGGGAGAAGGGAAGGGGAGGGGAACCGGGGGAGCGATTCTCTTGAATGTTCCTGCAAAGACAGGCAGGAGGAAAAGAAGACTTGCGCTTACAACATGATGGCACCCAGCTGTTGGTGGGGTGGAAAAAAACAGAGGTCATAAGCGGGGCGGGAACAGCGTGCCGAACATCGTCAAAGTCTCTTGTCTGGCGGGGAATCAGTGCTACGGAGCCTCCGGTTGAACATCCTACCAAGAGGGCTCTCGGCAAATCTCTCGTGCGTATTTTTTCCGAGTTGGAACCAAGGGAAACAGTGACGGGGACGAACAAGGGGGTGTCCAAATAGGCGGAAAGCTTGTGCACGTACACGTATGCGCTTTCACCGCCGATAAGGACACGGGGATCATGGGCGAGCCGGACTGGATACTTGGCGGACTACTAGAGAATCTCCAAAGAGGGGACATCTAAGGACACCAAATAAAGTTCAAGACTGCGATTTGAAAAAAGCGGTACGATGTAAAACACCTCCAAAGATCCGACCGGAGAGAATACGCCGATCCCGTCAAATAGTAAGGGCGTTTTAAAAGAAAACTTCAAACTCAGCATCTTTACCAGAGGGTGGGAGTAGAAGGACCAGTGAAGTAGTGGACATCGTGAGAACTCTTAAACTCCGAATACTGATCCGGTGTAGGAGATGCCGGGAGGATTCAACGCACTGACGGCGGGGACTGCGCCCGTTGTCTGGGAAGAAACCTGCAGAGACCCCCTAACAGGTCAGAATTAACGAGCGAGCATTTGAAGGATGGGTGGGTATACGAAGATCGAAGGCGAAATGATAAGACTAAATCGGCGACTAAGCTCTCAAAAGGTGTTAGAAAACGTGATGCCGGAGAAGTTGTTGTTACTTAGGTTACACCCGCAAAGAGGTCCCAATACCCCCGGTGTAACAAGGAGAAACAAAAACATCTTGGACACCCAAAGCAGAAGCACGCATCGTTGTCGAAAAGTAACGATGTCTATAGGTTCCATAAGACAGCAACAAAAGAAACATATATCGCTTCCCCCGACGGAGCGGGAGAAAAATAGGTAACTGGGACGGTCCCGCGTCTTTTCTCGGCAATCGATTAAAAGGGTCGGTGCTCGAAAAAAGATTCACACGAGTGGTCGGAGCCACTGTCCAGAGGGAATGAGGTCTCTCGACCAAATTAAAAGGAGATAGTAAAACATTTCTGAACAAGGGAAGAGTGCTTCAATAATGAGAGTGACGATGAGAGTAAAAATCAAATTGCAGGTCTCGAGGAGCTAAAATGAAATTTCCAGTTGATAAAATAACTCGAAGATACCCAGAGAAGGAAAAAGTTTTGAGAATTGACGGGTTCGGGATCCAATGAGAAAGGCTCTTCTCACGCTTAAGAAGAGGAATACCGATAGGCAGACGGGATGTCGAAATCGCATTCAATGAAGCAACAAGACAATCAGGACCAAACTGCGCGGGGGATTCAAGGTATTCGCGTCCACTTGAGGGGGGGGTAGGTATCTCTTTACGAAAAAAGGAGGTTGATTATTCTTATAAAGAACTGTCCTAAAGGGGGTGTGGGACCGGTATTTCACTTGGAAGGAATACCGGAAGGCACGAAGGGACTACGAAAGGTCAACTGGATCTTGGTGATAGGGTTGTATAACTGTGAGGTGGTTGACGTGATTATCCATACCGAAGAGACTCAACGTCTTTTCCCAGAAGTGCTAGAGGCTTCGGGACTGGTATCTACCAATTGAGCGTCCGGAGGTAGGTTCAAACCGAGAGGGGGGGTGGAAAATCACCGGGATAAACTTGAAACCAGTCCGCCAAAGAACGAAGTTTATTTGCTTACAGATAAGGCGTTCAGAGGTAGAAGGAGGATTGTAAGACACCAGTAAACTAGGGCTGGAGAAGAGGAGATGGCCAAGACCCTTTCTTATCCCAATATTATTCTTTCGAAAATGATCGCAAACGGAATTTACAACGTACTTGTGCTTGTTCACCGCAGGCATCTCTTCAGAAATGGTAAGGATATCTGACTCGTTGCCTGGGAGTACTGAAAATTTGGTGTGAGGGAGGTGTGGTTAAAAAATTTGACAGCCGAGGATACAACCGTGAGCGGAATGAGACGGACGGTCTTGTATGCTCTCAAAAAGAGAAAAGGAATAAAGGACTGGGAGGAATTCTTTTCCAACCGGGAGTCAGGAGTTTGTTTACAACCGGAAGTGGGACTTGTTCCAACAGGAGGGTGTACTCCGACTAAATCATAGCCACTTTTCATTTGTGGTGAATGAGCGATCAAACTACCAGTAAAAACTGAGGGGGGAGGCGGAGTGGACGTTGCGCGTGCTAGTAGTTTAGGGAAGGCTCAGTTAATGAAAGCAATATCCAGTGTCCCACATCCTTAACCGTTGAGAAAAAAAACGGAGTCCCCCCGCGAGGTGCAACAAGCCTCGGGCAGTCGCCAGGGCATGACGCAAGCTAATTCGGTGTGGGGTATGTTATCCTTTCCTGAGATTGGGGACAGAAGGCGTGGGAGATGATCAATAGAAATGAAAGCTCAATTTCTACAGTGCAGGCCACCTTGCACTAATAAAAAAAGTTGAAGCCCGGACGTTGGGGATCGGCAATTAAACTTAAATTGGCATCCGGGACTTAGGGTCTGCCTGAGTCTCAAAGGAAGGTGAAAATCGCGCCAATGCGATAGTACTCGCACTTCATGACATTCTTTAAAAATCTCTGGGCGGGGAGAAGAACCGTCAGATGACCGTAAACTCGACCCCGAATGTTGGTTAAGAATCGCTCGGGGCAGAAAAAAAGAAAAAAAGATAGAGTTTCAAGCAAGGGAAAAATTATATTGAAAAAGGGAAAAAGATGATACTATCCTTAGAGTTCGGTAAGTGGATACAAGAAGTGGGTACTGGAAAGAGTGAATCAGGCGTTAGCCGCATGTTAGAGGGAACACCGTCGGCCGCACTATTAGTAGCAGGAGAGTTCAGAGTAGGTCGAACCCCTCGAAACGTGGGACAATCAAACTGGAAAGAAAAGGGATAAGGGGGATTCTTTCACTCTAGGAAATGGGTCGCCGTTTATATTATATGAATCAAGTCCCGAAACAGAGCGCAATCAAAGAACTCTAAGAGCTCACTAATGATATGATTTTCGCCGTATCTTGAGATATCAGCACCCCCGAAACAGAAAGACGTGAGCTCTCACAAAGCAAGTGTGAGGCATACACTGTTAACCTATGGGAAAACCAGCGATCGAGGGGATATTATCACATAGGGTCATCGCGGAGGCGACCGCGCGAGTACGAAGGGGGCTGTTCGTCTCAAAAGGATTCGAAACTAAGGAGAGCCGGGTCCACTGCAGTTTACGTGCCTGGGAGCAAGGGGGGACCGCAAGACTACCGGGCTGTCATGCATGCTAAATGTCTTAGAGGACATGAGAGGGCTGTTGAATGTAAGGTACAAGGGGCCGGAAAAAGGGAAGGTCCATAGGTGAAGGACCATAGACTCATTCGTGGTCAAAGAGACCGCTCACAAAGAGGAGGTGATTGATTAACCGGCGCAGATTTCAGAGGGGGGTTCTGGGAAGATGTAAAGGAAGAGGATCCAGGGCTTGGGGCCAGGAGGCCTGAGTGGACCCAGTTAGGTGCCGAGAGTTACCGTGTCTCCAGGCAAAGGCGCGACGAGCCCAACGACGCCGCTCAGGGGGATCTTACGGGGCAGCCCCCCACATAAAGAAAAAAGGAGGGGGTAAACTGTTGAACAAAGGGCCCCATGAACTTTTGATATGAAAAAGAAAGCAAAACGAAGATCTCAACCCCTCTGATCGAGCAGAGTCAAGGCAAAATAGACAAATTGAGAAAGCGTCGGGGGGACACAGAACCCACATCAGATGGGATGCAAGTACATCAGAAAGGTCCCGTCTGGGGGGTGACCTTTGAAATATGAAGTATGGAAGACGCAACGATCATCTTCGACTCACAAGTCAGGGTGAATGGTATCTCTCTCTGCGAGGGGAAGAATTTTAGATATTGACGTGGATATGAACGGGCGGCCAACCAAACCCGACAGCGGTATGATAGGAGGAGACTACAAAAACAAAGAAAAGGGGGGGGAATTGCGACTCGGAAAACGTAGGATTGGGCGTGGTTCCATAAACTAAACCAGCTTTCCAAGCGCCGACCTCAATACTACTCGTTCAACAAAAACAGATCGTTGATCAAGAAAGCGTTTGATTTAGGGGTGTGAAAGTCGGACCGATGAGTTAAAAGAGTACGATATTTGCCGTTCCGGGCAAGCTGAGAAATAGCGAGCTCTCGGCGGGATAATAATATTCCGACAGAAGGGAGAACAAATGTCACGACAGCAAGAAGCGGACGCTCCTGAGCAACTAACTTAGAGAAAAAGAGAGAAATAATCGCCATAAGAAAAGCGCAGTCCTGATAACGAGCTTCGTGATTACCCTGCACAACCGAGAACAGGCTTAACCCTGCCTAGAGGGGCCAATGTAATAATTCAAACACACGCGAAACTTAGATCGGAAAACTTTGTTCTAAATCAAGCGTGGGTGTGGTGAAACGAGTCCGCCTGAGGAAGGAGGTTTTACGCGTACAATCGGGACAATTTTTTTCTCCGTGGAGGGCCGAGCAGGCTCTCCTCGGCGCCAACATACAGGGGAACGAGAACCTGAGGAAGAACAGCACCAGGATAAACCTCTCTCAACAAGAAAAAAAATTGGGGGGAGGAGAGTAGGGGTCATGGGAGGTATAAGCATTGGATTCTTACCCAGGGTCTCTAGGGGGAGCCACTGTATAAGTACGGGGAGCGCATGTGAAGAGTTCGTACGGAGTCAAACAACTGAAGTCATTGACAATGACAGCTGTTTTTAGAACCATCGGTCGAAGTGCAGATCGGGGAGAGCGGATGATTACCTTGAGCAAGTTCGGCTGTAGAAGGATGATGGTTTGGAAGGGAAATAAAGCAGATCGTTGAGCAAGGAGAGGGTTCTCTAGGACTGGGAGGGATGGAGGGGATCGAAGGTGACTCTTGGAGAGAGAGAGGCTTTTCTCTGATTGTCTACCTTAGGTCATTAAATAGGGGAAGCTGCGCCGGGTATACTCTCTATTCTTACTCTGGCAAGGGAACTAGAGTACAGATACCTACTAGGGTCACGAAAAACGAATCAAAAAGGTATCCCCTCTGGGTAGTCAAGGAATTCCTTTATTCGAATGTGGGCCAGCTGTGTCAGTTGGGGGGAACAAAGGACCAAGGGACGAGTGAGCGGGGCTTTCTACAGTGGATTGTGTTGTCACCGCGTAATAAGAGGGGGGTGGACCGCGCCGTGCATCGAAACGGAAAGGAGAAAGGAAAGGGCTCCATCGAAGAAATAAAAAGGCCCTAACTTAAGAGTCAGAATGAGAGGTGCGTTATTAGTCAGAGATTTGAACCGTGGATCAAAATCGCCCTGGAAGAGCTGAAAGGGCATAAAAAGAGGAGGGTTGAAGCTGCTGATCCAGCAGATGCTGCAATTTTTCTCGTCTCTGAAAAAACCTCGGAGAAAGCTAGAGGGTGGGAGAGCGGCGGAGTTGCGTGCCAACAGAAATTGCCACTAAGGATTGGGGCCCGTTGTAAAACGAGATGTCCCGCAGGAATTTAGCTAAGGGAAATCTCTAGAGCGAGCGTGGGGGAGCTTCTCGCTTTGGAGACAATTTTACCTCTTCTGAAAAGGACATCTGGTCCATTTCCGGAAGGTCAAAAAGCCAGAGAGGAAGTGAAATCCTCAAGCCCCAAGATGATAATAGAAGGGGAATGAAATCAACTCAAAGGGTGAGGCGTAAGGTTTCCTCACAGAAGTCTAAGTAGATGGTGAACAAACCTACCGTCCTACATTTCGGGAAACTTTTACGGAGGTATAACAGCACGGACTAATGGCCGAGGAGGGGAAAAACGGGATCCTCCTAAAACCGGAAGGTTCGATATTGCCGGAAAAAAATTGAAGAAATCATACTAATTGACCGCGCATCATTAGATCTATCCATGATGACGAGCCGTTCGACGAGAGGGGCAGGGATCCGGGGGAAGAGTAAAACGAGGTGAATAATAGAACAACGAAGATCCTTAGGGTTGGAAATATACAGGGGGAGGAGAAAATAGGGGAGGAGATAGGGGAGGTAAGGTTAGGGGGTTGCTATATCATAGACTGGACGGAAACAAAGGCTCCGTTACCGGTACCGTCGGCAGACGTTTCTTGCCACTAGATACTCGGCCAGGAGGAACAGTTGAACTGTATTTTCCCGAAACAGAGACCCGTAGGCCAGGTATGGAAACAAAGAAAAAGGTAGAAATGGTAAACCTAACTCTGACCCCGCGAAGGGGTCCTAACAAGAAAGCTCAGAGGTTGGGACTCCGAAAAGGATGAGAGCGCCTGAGCCACGAAGTCCCCACTGACATTTCTAAAAAAGTCGATGAGCTCGGGGGATAAGGGAGTCGTTCTCTTTTTAAATCATGGTGAATGGGAACGCTCTCGGGGTTTCAGACCAAAGAGTGAACAATAAGTTCGCGAGTGTTGCCTCCCGGGCGAAGGAGCATCCCGCGCGAGGGGGTAGAAGGGTGAATACGGAAAAACTCGTAATCTTGCGCATTGTGCAGCGAGAACTTCCTTTTGCGACTGCAAACTCATACAAAAAGGCGTCCGGAGGTTAAAGGTAACACGGGGGGCAGTTTGAGAAGCCAAAGTTACCGGGATCTGCCCGTGATAGCCCAAAAGTTGGACTGCCTGAGGCCCTTGCGGCTTGTGCAGGTAATCCGCTAAGCAGTCTTGACCGAGTCGCATTAGGCATAAGAAAAACAGAGCTATTGCGCAGCACAGTGCTAGTACCAGGAGGAGAGAAATATCGAGAATCCTTGGGGTGAAGTAACGTTTCAGGTTCTGGGGAAGACGGCGGCGATTGATGTGCTATGCACCTTATATAGGAACGACTAGGCATTAGGCGAAAGCGGCAGCTCCTTCATAGAGAAACCGTTCAAGCCTTCGGGAGAGGGAGAAGGTAAAAGAAAATGCAAAGGGATATGATTGGTACGAGCATCGGTTGGACAATAAATCTGGTTTTGGGAGCCAATAGACGGTGTAAAGATACATTCAAAAGGAAGGGGGGGTCACAAGACGCGAGCAGTGTGCATCCAGAAAGACGTCACCTACCGCTAACGGGTGGAGGAGAGAGGACATTTCAAAAACAAGCCAGAAAAAAAGTTAAGTGAGAACATGCAACTAGCAGGCTAGACCTTTACGACGCCGCTGCCAGGATGGTGAGCAAGAAAAAAGGTTGAATAAGATTGTGCGAGCCTTGGAAGAAACGCCTCCGATTGGATCAGACATTGACGTCATAGTGAACTATCGAAAAAGCCAGGTCTGGGTCCGTCGGCTACCTCCAGAGGCTAGATGGGGGGGGGAAAACGAACTCTAGTGTAACCCTATCAATCGAAAAAAGGATGTCTTGTGAGAATTTTTACCGAGACCTTATGGGCAGGCCCGATAATCCTTAGGGTACCAGAGAGATCGTCAGACTAGACTCGGGGGAGATGAGTCATAGAGCAGAGAAAAGGTTAGGAACTACTTTGAAGCTCTCAGAGTGAGGAATCAAACGCACAACTACCGTTATAAAAAAGGAATTCAAAAGAAGGATCAGTTTTTGGGGGGGCATGGTTATAGAGGAGGTCCGGACAGGGTGCGCTCAAAGGCCAAGAAGGTCGCCCCCTTTGCGGAGAAGTATCGGGGGGCTAGCTCAAGAAAAATGACTTTATAAATCAAAATAACGCAAAATCCATGAGAAACTGCAGTCATAAGGAAAAGGCACTCATGTGGTGTATAAGTGGGAGTGGGTGTCTACTTTGAATATCTGTAGAAAGCAATGTCAAAAACTCAGTTTCCTTCCAACAGTCGTACAAGAGTGCGAAAGAAGGAGATTAAAAGGAGTCGAATCAAAGGGGAACTTATCAAAGTTTTCTTTGTTGACGGCGTAGAAAGCTGAGTGTGAAAAGAGTTAAGGAAAGAAAACGCGCAATGAGCAGGGTATCTCGCCTAGAACAATATCTCTTAAGAACTTCGTTTAAATTGAAGAACTTTGTGGAAGATCGTGCACGCTGGTCTCGAGACTGAGTGATTCCATTGGGCGACGCATACAAAAATTTTCGAGTAACGGAAAAGGTAGATGGAAGGGGGGGTCCGAAAAGATAGCAGACAAGTTCATTGGGAACGCTTGGGCGAAAGAGGAGAGGCGAATTCTAGAATTGACGGGTTGGGGGAGGGGATTGGGAAACGAGACTAGAACAGGAGGGGGATATGGGGGGAACAACGAATTCTGAGGGCATGTTAAACTGTGGGGAGACCAGATGTTGTCGTTACCGGTGGGTGAACCTTGGGGGGTGAGATTTCCGGGAGTGTCGGGGGCGCAGAACAAAAAGGAGGGGGCACGGAAAAAACTTAGGAAAGGGGGGTCGCGTCTATTCAAAGGGGGGATTGATAGAGGGAAAGATTTCGATGCCATATCATGCTGAATTACAAAAACATAACCGGGGCACTGCATAGATTTAAGGTCAAAGGAGGGAAAATCGGGGGTGGAGGGGGTATATTCAATATTGTGTTAGAAAAAGGTCAGCACGCCCGTACAGTTCGTAAGACACCAGATATCAGACACCGTTAGGCGTAAGAGTAAGGGTGAGTTTTCAAAGGTCCCGGGAGAGGAGGGGAATTGTGGATAGGACGATCAACCAGTAGGGGGAGAGAGTGGATTTGAGAGATGGTAAGTACAAACCACTACGATGGAAGGATCAGGGCTATGGCTTAGGAGGATCAGGGCGTGGGGTTTGAGCTAGGTAAGCGGTGTGGGGCACTCTGCAGTCGCCAGTGTGTTT
>Ga0179593_1277692_pt1 | contig 10149 bp, 12 predicted proteins | sample CZODoug2_1_08_16_FD_185931 | JGI IMG/M metagenome (GOLD analysis project Ga0179593, IMG submission 185931) | Vadose zone soil fungal communities from Angelo Coast Range Reserve, California, USA - CZODoug2_1_08_16fungal (PacBio error correction) | ecosystem: Environmental > Terrestrial > Soil >...
AAGAAGAGACCCGCTCAAGGGACCCTACTCGTCTCAGGAGAGCGCAGCGCTGAAAAAGGACGAGGCCCCTTCGTGATGCAGGAATTCCCTAATGGGGAGTTAGAAGTGGTACAAAGCCGGCAGGAGGATGAAAAGGCGAAAGGGGAGGGGGGAGGCAGCAGCTCAGCTGAAAAAAAGGAAAAAAAAAAAGGGAGACTGCCGCATACTTAGCTTGTTTGAAAGGTCTGGGATGGAAAAAGATGAGGAATCTTATTCAGAACAGAAAGAATCATCGCATAAGGGGCAATCGATCTAAGCAAGCCGGGGACGCCTGTACTGACTTTTTCCTTTATGAAAAGGGGGGAAAGAGGAACTAGCGACAACCACTCTATCAATCAAAAAAGAAAAAGAGGCACTGAGGACTAACACTCGAAGCCTGAAGCAGGAGAGGAGGGAAAAAGTAAAAACAACTGAAGAAAGAAAATCAGAATGCTACCTATCCATTACCTAGAAGAGGGCTATAAGCATATCACGGGTAAACAAAGCAGGTAGTAAGAGAAAGATCAATTTGAGAGGAAACATCTGTAGAACAGCAGGTATCGTGGACATTAAGGTCGGAGGTGGATAAGACAGTGAAAAGAGAAGAGATACGTAAGGGAAAAGGAGAAATAAGAATCTTGAAGACTCTCCTAAAAAAAACGAAAATCGATGACCCAAGGACGAGTAACAAGAAAACTTTATATCTGGCGCTCTGGTTGGGGAAAAGAAAAAAAGAAAAAAAATCGGAAAGGGGAAACAATCGGAGCTTTTTTAGGGGTTTTTTTCATCTTACCAGGGCCGAAAGGAAACCGTGCGCACCTGGGGGCAGGGGTAAAGAGGAAAGTGTAGGGCATTACCCCGCGAAGATAGTCAAGGGGGGAAAAGCTTTAAAACCTTCCACCTCTCGCACTGCTAGTGCTGAAAACCTGGTTCGCAAGCTAACGGCAGACAAACACCGCGTTGAAATAGTCGTAAAAGCTTAAGGGTCAATATCTTCCTTCGAAGAACCACTTATTGAAAAAGGAGAAGAATATAGAGGACCAGCTTGGGTCCTTGAGAAAAATTTTACATGGGAAAACTATGAGGGATTCAGGCCTACACAACTTGGAGGGGAAAGACGTCTTCTCGGCACTCATAAAAATAAGCAAGGGGTAATCGAGGGGAGGTAAAAGCTTTCTACGTGAAAGGAATTTAACTGAAACGCAAAAAGGAAGAGAGCTGCCCCACAGATAAAAAAAAGGGGGGGAAGAAATAGACTTTTTCAAAAGGTTTGATCGGATGTAATCGTGCGAAAAAAAAAATGAGCGAAAGTGGTTACGAGGGAAGCGCAAGAACTATGTAAATCTCAAAGAACAAAACAACAAGAGGAAGAGAAGAAAAAAGTCATAGTCATTGCGCAACCAAACAGTAGAGAACCATGCTTTCAAGGGGGAAGCAGGGAAAAAGTCAACCCACGTCGATGTATGTGCAGTTACCCTTGCGAAGAGAGCAAAAACGGGGGCGAGTGGTTCGAGAGACGTTGTGGGGAGTCAATCAATTCATAGGAAGAAAAAAAATGTCAAAGCGATAAAAAAAAAAGTGGAGCCTCCTGACGCCGGCATGGGTACCCAAGAAGGGTGGAGCAGCCAGAGCTCAGTAGCACTTTAACCTCACTCTAGAAGGAAATAGGAAAAAGAGGGGGGGGAGAGGAGAGAGTAGCTTTACAGTCCACTCGCTGTAAAGACTTTCAAAAAACGGTACGTGGCGTTCTCCGGCGGAGAAAAGAAAACTCAAGCCGGAATGTTTTGAAAGCAACAGAGGGGGATCTCTCACTGTTATGAACGTTGATCTCGACATACCGTGCAAGCGTTGCGCATCCGTGTGATGGGTGACGTAAGAAAACGTTGAATTGAAAACCGAAGATAAGAGGGGGGAAAAAAGGAGGCCTGGCAGGGGGAAGTTAAACAGCGCGCCCTTCTCAGAAACGTCGGGTGAGTGTGACTCGTATCATCGGGCGGGGCATAGATTGTCGAGAATCACTCGCTTGTCGCACGGTGGGAGAAAAAGAGCAAAAACTCGTCTCTCCACCAGGAAGATCCTACCTCGCTGGGGAGCACGATTGTACCTCGGGGCTCAAAAAAGGGAAAAGGAGCATGTAAGAACTGAGGCTTGGGGGGGGAGTGATCGAAGGGGGAGGGGCGTCGAAAGAAAGGGTCATTGTGGCAGAAAGCGCTCCGCAAGTGAATTCTGCTGGAGGAACCTCAACCGGAAAGGGAGGACTGCGAGTGGTGCTACGCAGTTGCAGCTGCTGAGGTGAAAACTGGGGGAGAGATTGGGGGGATGGAGCGAGAAGACCTCGGAGTGAAAAAGGGGGTGATGAAAGGACGCACTTGATTCTCAAAGGAAAAATGTCCGCTAAGGGGATTCAAAGTCACCTTGCAGAAAGGCGATGGCGCCTGAGGACGACAGTGGCGACGACAGAACCTATTTCAGCCAAACGAAGTGGGTCAAAAATTATAGGAAGGACTAAGGAAAGCGAAGAAGCGTCACACCGGGAAGAGAGCGGAAGAGACGCCACTATACTCCTGTTTCAACTCCTTGACGGTCTAAACTTTAACGCCAAGGACTTATTGGGGTAGGCATCAAAGAAGGGGGGGGGGAAAGGAGGGTGGGGAGAGAGGAGCGAGATGATAAGGAATTCATATCGGCTCGTCAGTATTACTATTAGTGGAGGGGTGGAGGGAAGAAAAGGAAGGTGAAAGGAAGGAGAGTGATGTAGTCTAGCCCCGTCTTAAAAATTTTTGATTATAGAAACGGTATTTAGAGGGTCAAGGAAGAGAAAGAAGACTTTTGGGGAGGACCTGTGGCGTTCCCCTCGATAAAAAAGCGTCGAAAGTAAATAGTAAAGTGGGGAGGAATCCGTTAAAACAGACCTCCAACTAAGGGAGAAAAGAGGCAAGGGACAGCGGAGAAGGGAACGGTTCGTGTTCGATCTGTTGCTTGAGGGGGGGGGAAAAGGGCCTTGGACAGAGGGGCTACGCTGACTCATTTCCGCATCGACGGAGGGGAAGAAAGAATCAAGGAAAGGGGGGGGGGGGATATGAACTCTCCATTAGGGGGAGAGGAAAGACTAAAACTTTAAGGGGAATGAAGGAGATTCTCTTGAATCAAATGAAGTGATACTATCAGATTTATTTTTCGCTTTGAGTACAACGGGGTTGCCAGTGGAAACGTTTACCCAATCACGGGGTGGGGGAAATGAAATATATAAACAATCTTCCACAGCGTCGAAAAAGAGGGTCGGAGAAGGGGAAGAGGAAAGCTCTGGGGAGATTGCTCGGTAAATCCAAGAAAAAAGACGGCGGTTGAAATTGTCAAGAAAGAAGAATCTGTAGGAAAGGGGGCATCAGGGTAAAGGAAGAAGTAGTTTCACACTATTCGCATTTTGTGGAGCCACATGAACCTGGCAACTCAAGTTGAACAACGCGCCGAAGGATAGAAATGAACGAAAAACAGAAAGAGCGATCGTAACGAACAGTTTCTCACCCACGTGAAGATTCTGTCCTGACGGTTGAAAGGGTTACCGGAAATCTAATCAAAACAACAAGCCTAGCCATAGCGAGAAGTATTTCATAAGCTACGGAAGTTCCCTTTTGAGACAACAAAAGCAAAATGGAAGGGGGTTTGGGTTTTTTTGGGGACAAAACGTAGGGGGAACTTTGGACCATAGAAAGTTTTGTTAAAGAAAGTTGGGGGGAGAAGGCAGAAAATCCGCGCCATTGTAAAACAGAGCCACAAGAGAGGGGAAGGGTCGGCAGTAGGAAGGAATTCCGGTCAGGGGGGGCAAAACAACAAAACCAACAAAAAAAAAAAACAAAACCCCCCACAAAAAAAAAAAAAAAAAAAAAAACAAAAAAAAACAACAAAAAAAAACAAAAACACACCCCCACCAAAAAAAACAAAAAAAAACACAAACCACAGAAAAAAAACAACACACAAAACACTCCACACACAGCCACAAAAAAACACCAAAAACACACAAACACCAAAAACAACAGCCTACGAGAGCCAACAACAACATGATGGTTAAGAGATGTTTTTGTTACTCACCACGTTATGAGAATTTCTAATCTCCTGAAGACTGTTGGGTTGTATTCACGCTTTTTGTCACTGAAGAAAATTTATTCATAACAAAATCTCTTTTCCCATTCATACTAACCTTCAACACTGGGAAATTAAGAGAATAGGCCAAAGTAACTTCCGATCTTATGAGTGGAAAGGGGACGAATTTGTCTGTGTTTTTTATTATAGGGGAGGGGGAAAAGGAACCTGAAGGCACAGAATATTTTCTTCACGTTTGGGGATCCAGTCTACTACAATAAGGTGTAGTGAGAAGTGCTATTTTACAGGATTTCTGACCCTGACTCATTGGCCTTTCAGTTGCGCTCGCACAGGCTGGGGGGACCGAGCTGTATACAATACCTGTGGGGCCGTCCCCTTTTCTTTAACGATGCCCGCAAGAATCGTGCTTGTGAGAGTGGGGTTCCTGGACAGAGAATGTCGCGGAAGCATCAGTAAAATGAAAAAAGGGGGGGGGGGGGCTGCGGTTCGTCAGGGAGGCTCCACAATTTCAAACTCTCTGGCAGAAGGATTTGGTCAACTCAAGGTCAATTCCGAGTGAAACATAAGTCCTTCGAAGAGGAGAGGAGATAAAGGGTGTCGAGTAAATACTACGAGACGTAAAGGAAAAAGAGGCGCGAACCCGGCAATGGGGGCGCGGGCATCAAAGAGGCCACGGGAGCTATGAAACCACTAAGGTAACTCTATGAAAAGGAACGAGGAAGAGCAAGAGGGGTCAAGGTCAATTCAAAACGAAAAAAAAAAGGAACCGGATCCTCTTCAAGGGAAAGAAGGGCAAAAGGGCTAGGATGGGGGAGGGGATTGGAGCCACTCACGACTTGGCTGGAAAAAAAGAATTGGGAAAAAAAGAGGGGATTCAAACGCAAAAACAGTCAGAACCAAAAGGCGCTGAGCTTGCAGAAAAAAAAGAGCTCATCTACGAATCAAGGGTGAAGGGACATAAGAACGTAGAAACCCTCGCATGCATAAAAGTGGCATCAGAGAGCGAAGAGGAGAACGCCTCAGTGCCCGTCTTGATGAAGAAGGCTCCCTGGCGGTTAAAGAGTCAGACAGTCGCAGTCTTTTCCAAAGGCGTCCTCTTTAGGAAGAGGGCCGAGAGGGCACTGGGGTGGTGAAGCAGGCGCGAAAGAAGAGGAAGAGGTCGTGTGGAAGCATTCTTGTGGCTTGAAGGCTCCAACGGGGGGAGGAGAGGCTCCTGAAATCTCATTTTCCGGCGGAACTAGCCTTTCTCAGTCCGGCTCCGACGGGGGGAAAGAAGGGTTGAAAGAGGTAGTATAGCGAAAGAACCTTCACCCTCATCAAGAAAAGGAAAAAATGATACGCACACCGGAAAGGAACGGTAAGGAGAGGCTACGCATGAAGAAATCAACGACCAGAGAAAAGGGGGAAAAGAAGACGTAGACCTTATCAGTCAAAAAGAACGAGTCGGGGAACACGGGAAAACAAGATCATGTGAGACAGGGGAAATCATTCAAGTGGATGAGGAAAACGAGGAGAAGGGTATGTCCTGCAGTCAAAAAAGATTTGGAGAAAAACGGGGCAAGAGATCCTAAGGATTACTCCACCGAGCACCGAATGGTATAGATTCCTGAAGAAAATCTAATGAACCGAAAGACTAGTCCAAGAAAGGAAGGGAAAGTCTTCATTCTCTCTGAGAAGGCCGGAGAATCTTAGTCTGTTCCCCGAGGGGGGGGGGGGGAAATTCAAGTAGAGAGACAACTCAACCGTATGAGAAAAAAAATAGAGAGAAAAAGTGGTACACTTCCCCCGAAGAGGCACAATGGGGGATGTTGGACAGTGGCAAACAGGCAAAGGCTCGACGATTCTCGTGGGAGAGGAACCAGAGACAAATTGCAACGACTTGAAATTGAAGGGGGAAGGGACAAGACAGATCGGTCTTAGACAGAAAGAGAGTGCGAGGGGTCCTTGAAATAAGGGGGATGTTAAGTGATGAACAAGGGAAAACCATTGATCTTGGTGGGCCAGGAAAAAAGGAAAAAACGGGCGGCGCAGGCGGATCCGCCCGGGGGGAGGGGAAGGGACTTCTAATTTCAGGGAATTCTTGACAATGAAATCGCCAACGGCGAATGAAAAAGTCGGACTGGGGACCCAAGAGGGGAAGAGAAAGGAAAGGAAGGGGGGGGTCTGATCAGGGTAAACTATGAATGTCCGTATTAAAAAAAAGAATGGGCAATAGTGTCGGATCCTCTAAGATGGTGGGCAGCAAATAGGACAGATAGAAAAAAAAAACTTATTATGGAGGAAAAGAGTGTAAAGTCTTGGAACAAGCAGTGTCGAGAACGCATGAACGATGGGCGGGCAGAAAAAAGATTGTCGAAAAGATGGGGCTTCAAAAAGAACACACGTCTATTCGTCTGAAAGTAAACAGAGAGGTTTGGAGCGAACGGGGGGGAAGCATTGACGGAACTCAAGAATAGGGGGACAGTCGGTTACAAAGCTGGAGGAGTCGCCAGCGTATAAGCCTTCATTGAAAAAATCAAGGGGGTCGGCATGAAGATCATCATCTAAGGGGAAAGATAAACGACTCAAAGGAGCGACAGGGGACATAATAATTTTGCAAAAAGTCGAATACATAGGGAAAAAGGCAAGCGATTGAACTACGGAACTTATTTTCCTTGGCGGGGGATCAGGGACGTCAGCAACAGAGAAAAGAGGCGTAAGGGGAGGAGGGGGTCAAAAATGAAAGGGTAATTAGAGTTGTGGGTGCCACTGAACTACTACCTGCCCGGGGGAAAGAAGGTTGAGTGGCTTCGATTGAATTTCCAAAAAAAAAAGAGACGAAGGAAGAAAGCGAAAGGCGGCTGCAAATCGACCCTGAAAGAAAGTGGGAGGGATTGTTATCGTCAAATTCAGGGCTGAGGAGAATCAAGATCGGCGGGGTCACGCACGTTGCTTCAAAGAAGCAAGAGCGGAAATAGTCGTCTCAAACTCCGACTTCCCGGATCATACTTCCTTGGGAACGAAGGGGGGACCTCGATCAACTTGACTTCAGAACTGGGGGCAGAAAGCTGTGTTCAACTGGAGAGGAGAAGCGTGGAGGGGGAAAGGAAAAGCTGGGCTCAAGGAAGGGCGGGGGCCGCAACAACCAACGAGAAGGTTGCAGCGGGAACTGCAGGCGACGCTCCTGCTTGCGGCTTCTATTTGGAAGATGAGGAAAGGGAGGGGAGAGGGGAGGGCTCTGAACGACCTCCTTCTTGGTAACAAAGTTGGATACAGGACCCGAAGGAGGCAAAGGATTCAGCTTCAAAGATGCAACCTGCGACTGGGCGCATAAGGGGGGTGTGGGGGGGGGGGGGGGGGGGGGGGGGGGGGGGGGGGGGGGGGTGTGGGGGGGGTTTGTTTGTGGGGGGGGTGTGGTGGGGTGTTGGGGTGGGGGGGGGGGGGGGGGGGCTTTGACTCAGAAGGAGTTCGCAACGGGGGAGGGGAAAAATCAAAAACGTGCGCTTCATACTCAATCTTCGGGGACTTCTTCACACGGGGGGGGAGGGGAGCGCGCCTATAGACCCTCACAAAATAGAAACAGGGTTTAAACACTAGTTTAACTCAAAGGGCAGTCCTGGACTGAAGGAACACGGGCAATTCAGCGTGGATCCTTGCGCGAGCCTATCGAGGATGGATGAAAATAAGAAAGGCAGGGGGGGAGAAGAGATAAAGGGGAGATCAAGGGGTGTAAACGTGTGGCTTGACCATTTTAAGGATCGTTAAAGGGGGGATGTAATTTTAGTTAAACGTAGACATAGGACTTTTGGGGAGGGAAGTGTGGGGAGTGGACCCCTCTCTAAAATCGTCTCTGGGAAAACGTAAAGCGGGGGAAGGAAAGGAGAACCCACAGGTCTGAAAAAGCCATATAAATTCAATTAAGAGAAGAGGATAAGGCGTTCGAAAGAGGGTAATTGAGGAGGTGATGACTTAACCTCGGATCAGAGGACTCGGGAGTTTCATCGAGGGTAAAGAGGGTTCATCAAAGATAGGGGAAATGCTTTATTCCACTCGCCATGGGGCTGGGGGAGGACAGACTCAAAGACGTCGAGGAGTAGCGAAACTCTCGGGAAAAGCAAAAGACTAGGTCAAAAGGAATTATTTTTCCGCTTGTGATCTTGTTCCACCCTCGTAATTGCCAGTGGAGACACAAGACCGGCCGCAATCGGAAAGGGGTGGGGGGGGGAACGGGGTGAATGACGAAAGAGCCAGCTATCGAAGAGGAGAAGGGCTTCGCGCCGCAGTCTCGAATTCATTTGAATAGACAAGAACGATGTCTCCTCTGGTTCTTCCCAAAGGAAGGAAACAGGGACGAAGGGGGAGGCAGGTTAGAGAAAATCCTCTTTTCTTTTATACAGAGGAAGGTCCAATCAGCATTTGTGCGATCTGCAAAAAACGGCACACGGAAACTAACAGGGGAACAAAGAAGGAATGGTCAAAAGATCCCTGAAGAAAAAGAAAAAAGGGAGAGAAGAGTAGAGAGGCTACAAAAGGGGAAGACCTAAATATTCATGGGGAGTTACGTGTTTGCCTGGATAGTGAAAAAGAGACATCAAAAACCAAAAAAGGGCCTGAGGAAAGCTTTCATAGGAGTGCGTCCATGCTCGTATACTAGGAACCAGCAGGCGGGCGAAAACTCTAGGACTCCTTTGACAGGTTGAAAGGTCTTGGAAAAGAGGGGAATATTTTTTGGGGGGGGGAGAAGGTGGGGAGCAAGGTCCTAAAAAACCGCGCATTGTACATCATACGCGAAACAAAGGGGGAGAAGTCTTACAGAGGAGGACATGAAGGAATTCCCCTGTGGTGATTGCATCGCATAAGCTCTCAAAAAAAAAGGAGGAGGGAAAAAAAATAAAGAGAAGGGTTATGGTACAGAAAAGGTAAAAGCATGGAAGAAGCTTCATACCCTTAAATTCACACAGCGAGAGTTGCAGTCTGATGGAACAAGCAAAGGGGAGGGAGGAAGTCGCCCCCACCTTGTCATCCCAACAAAAGACGAGGGCGGCGTAAAAAGACGGCTTGAAAACACTGAAAAGGAGGAAAGAGGGAGAAGAAGAATAGAAGCGTCTAAACGAAGAAACGGCACGAATCGAAGATTCCTATTCGGCGGGGATGATAGGTGTCACGGGGGGTAATCCATGCAAACCGTCAACACAGGGTTAGGAGGAAAGTTGTTAGAAACTGGCTATACGACTGACGAAAGGTCGGTGGAGGGGATTGGGCAGTAGTACGAGGGGGAAGGGGGGATTCTGCCTGCTTGGTCTCAATGAGTTGCCGTTGGAGTGGGAGCACGCAAAATGGGCGAAATAGTGGACAACGAAAACAGAAGACAAGATTGTTTCGGAAAAAAAGAGGGAAGGGGAAAAAAAAGAGTCCAAGGTTTCTTGACGAATGGAAACCCCAAACGAATTCGCCATCGTTCATTGTGGGAGTTTACCGAACAGAGAAAAGATCAACAGGAGGCAGAACAGGCAAGAAAACTTGCAGGGAAGGGAGCTGGGGGGAAGTGGTGGAGTAAGTATAGCGAACAATTCAAACAACTCGCTGCGTTGTTAGGGGAGGCCGAGGAAGTTGATTTGTCTAAGGGGGGAGAGATAGAAAGAGAGAGAGGCAACTTCGGAAATGACAGAGGTGAAAGAGAATAAAAGGGGAAAATCAGAAGACTGAAAAGACCGGTCGACATCGAGAAAGGGGGGCGTGACGAAGAAATAGAGACACTGATCGGGGACGAGGGGGAACCAACACGTGACATTGCCGCTGGGAGAAGGTAGCATACACTTGCCTCGGCCGATGATTGTCGGACGGATGAAAGAAAAGAAGTGTAGAGCTTGCATATGACACGGATCCGAGTGGAAGGAAATGGATGAAGGGATGTAGTGAAGAATGGGGGGCACATGAATAGGTACCGAGAAATGAAGAAACTCAATCAAACCAGATGAAGGAATAAGGCCGTCTCCATCTTCGCGAATGAAGGGAGGATGAAGTCTTGGACAGGGGAGTGGGGGAGTCAGT
>Ga0179593_1383045_pt1 | contig 10149 bp, 13 predicted proteins | sample CZODoug2_1_08_16_FD_185931 | JGI IMG/M metagenome (GOLD analysis project Ga0179593, IMG submission 185931) | Vadose zone soil fungal communities from Angelo Coast Range Reserve, California, USA - CZODoug2_1_08_16fungal (PacBio error correction) | ecosystem: Environmental > Terrestrial > Soil >...
TGTAGAACGGGGGCGAGTCATCGGCGTAGGGCTGCCGGGGGATTGCGGTGAAAGGGAAGGAGGGAGAGTTCGATGAAAAAACCACGGGCGGGGAGTTCAAACGCGGGGCAGCGCCTGCTACTCGTGACCTCTAAAAAAGGACAATGCGGTAACGCAAGGTCCTATTTTCTTTATGGGGGAGAGGCTTGGGTACCTTGGCGAAAGGTGAAGGAGATAAAAATTCGAGAACGGAGCAACACAATCCATGGAAAGAATGGTCGTAAATTTGGTCGGCGTGCTCAGGCAAAAAATGAAATCAGTTAACTTACGTCAATGTAGCAATTGGGGGGGGGGGAATGTCGAGGAGAATAACCCCGCTCATGGAGGAGGGAGGGGGGGAGGCGGCGATGAAGCCGGGGTGGCGAAGGGGGGAAGGTTGGTGTCCAGGGGTCGCCTCCGATGCTTGGGGGGAAAGTGAAAAGCGGGCTGAAAGAATCAAAAACATAAGGAGGGGGGAGACAAGACGGGGGAGTTTTCGAAGGTTGGGGTTGTCTGGCTCGAAGCTTTACGTAAAAAAAAATCTCGAGAAAACAAAATTAGAAAAGTATAGATTGGGAATGGGTGGGGATCCGAGAACGCGCTGCGAAAGGAAGATACCATCAAAGCCCTTTAACTCCAACAAGAAAAGCACTAGTAATAAAGCAGCAAGATATCCAAACCAGTGTAGGAGGGGGACGAACACCCCGGGGATGAAAAAATTCAAAAAAAAACTAAAAAAACACTGCTTAACTAGTCCGAACCGCAACTAAAGGACCAGCTATGGCGACATGAGCCTCGGGTATGACGGATACATCTCCTGGAAACACAAAAGGGATGTAGGATTCAGGGACGAAGACGGGCAATGAAACTCGATTGGTTCAAGGACTTTAGGCAAGACACCAGGAATACCAAACGCAATGGGAGGGCCGCAACCCCGGTCGCGACTCATCGGGACAACGAAAAAAAAAGAAACAGACGCCAAGTCGAAACTATAAGCAAAAAGAAAAAGAACCGGAAGCCAAACGGAAAGGAAAAGAAGCGACGGTGTCAGAATAGCTAAAGTACCAGAGGGAAATAAAAAAGAACCGCTGGCACGGCAACAGGCGAAGAAGCCGACAACCGAATAGCATCAGAAGAAGGGGAAAAATCAAGGAGAAGAAGGCAGCAAACAAGAAAAGGTTCAAAGGGGAAGTGGGTATGGATGAGGTTCGCTTGGAAAAGGGGGGGGGGGGGTCCAACGGAAATACGAAGCTCCAAGGGCGTGAAAGTCCAAGGGGGAAAAAAATCGTTGCGCGGGGGGAGGCGACAAAACAGGAAAGATAGAGGGAAAACTCACGGTCGAACATAAACCGAAGGGAGGGAAAAAGATGAAAAAAGGGAAATCTTGCCACCTAAGAGAAAACGTAAAGTAGAGTCACACATTTCCAGGACCTAAATACCACCGATGAAAAAAAATCTTAAGGAAGGGGGTGTTGCGGCCTCCGCTTGGACGGAAAAGCACAAACAAAAAAAAAATCAAACTTGAAACGGGACCAAAAAAAAAAAGCAAGGCAAGGGTCATCCTCCTCGCACCGCAAGACCGCCAGCCCCGAGGAGATGTGGAAAAAAAACACCAAACAAAAACCTACACACACCCACCAAAATCCAAAAAAGACAAGAGTGCATCATCCCTCAAACTCAACAGGAAATCCCCCCTTCCGAGATAGTGTGGAAGCTAAACGGAAACAACCAGGAGTGAGACGCGGAAGGAGCGTCGAGGGGACTGAAGTGGATGAAAAGAGGGAGCAGGGGGGTTGGCTCAGGAAGGTACGAAATCAAAAGGGTAAGGGTTAAAGAAAAACGAAAAAGGCCACCTAGCCGAGGTCGGGGGGGGGAAAGGATGGCTGTGAAGCTCTTCGAAAAAGTAGAAATTGCGTCATAAAAAAACGCTTGAAGAGGTGGGGGGGTGCGCGCCGGGTGGGGGGGGGCCAAAGGGTTGGGTATGGAGCGGGGGGAACCCATTCGCCAACGGGGAAAGACTATGCAACCTGTGAAGGACCAAAAAATGGCAAACGCAAAAATGGGGTGGGGTCGATGCCATTGCAAATGAAGGGTAGGCTGGAGACGGTTGGTCAAGGGGGGAGTCATTTCGCAAGCGGCACAGAGGACATGAGAACACTAATTGTAAAAAGACAGGGCGGTGGACGAAAAAAGAAAAATCAGGACGGGCCCTTAGGGCTGAGACCAAACTATGGAAAGAAATCAAACTATTGAAAGGAATGGGCCGAGTTGAGGGGGGGGGGAGGGGTTTGTGAGCCAACAAGGCCAGTCTGGGGATTGCAGAGGGGAGGAAAAAAACTCCGGTAGTGGGTGGGGGGAACTGGGAATGCAAGCTCAGGCAGGGCGTTCAAAGGGAAGTAAGACAGGTTGAAAAAAGCTGAAACGCGGGAGCATGGGGGGAACAAAAAAGAAGAGGAGGGTCGGATTAGAAAAGGGCAAAAGGGAGACTTCCGGTGGATAAAAGAAAGGCAAAAAAGGCAAAAAGAAAGGGGGGAAAGAAGAAATCAAGGGAAAAAAGAAAAGAGCAATAGACACAACGGAGTAGTAAAAGAGAGATTTCGGTATGGAAAATGTCAATTCGAAGGGTACACATACTGACAAATTTCCAACCCGGACGAGAAGAGTTGCAATCTAACCGCAAAAAAAAAGAATCCAGGTTAACCGCGCAGAGTCTACAACTAGGCAAAAAAGAAAAGCCAGTTACCGACCGAGAAACCAACCCACAAACAAAACCCAAACACAAAAACCCAAAAGACGACCCAAAAAAAAGAACAAGCACGAGAATTAGCTTGACAAAGGACGCCTCCCACACCCTCACAGGCGTGTGGACCTCACGCAAAATCCAAGAAAAGAAAAGCGACCCTGGGGGGGTTGGGTCCAAAAAAGGAAAAAGACGGGAACCTCCCTCAGTAAATGAATCGGAAGTTTGGGTCAGGAAAAAAGGATGGTGGGGAGAAGGCTCCTCGCAAAAGGGGGAAACATCACCCTTTGTAGAGGCCTGGGGGGACAAGTGGGGCGAAGGGGACGTCAAGCTTTGGGGGGTGGGCCGGGGGGAAAACCTGCCGCCAAGAGACGACGAACCTATCCAGAGGCACGCGGCAAGGCAGGGAACGAAAAACTAAATCGCGGAAAGCGTGGGGGTGGCGGCAATTCACCAGGTGGGAAAAAAGAAAAACAGTATCGGGGGGAGCCTGGAGGGCAAAAAAGAAGGCAATCAACATCTCGGAGCACAAACAGACGCAAAAAAAAGGGGCCAAGCGTTTTCGGGGGAATCAAAAGATTAATCCGGGAAGAGTACCAAGCTCAAGACCGGACAGAGGAAGTCTCGGCTAAGGAATTGGCGGCAAACCCTCAAGGCTCTGGGGAAAGAGTAAATTCCGAAAAAAAACCTGCCAGACATGATGAAACATAGACCACTGGTTTGTGGTGGAAAAAAAAAAAAAAACGTGGAAACGCGAAGAAGGATCGCGGGCGGGAAAGACCACCTGTGTTTGGAGACCGGATGCAGGGGAACAGTAGTCTAGAAGGTTGCGGTGGGAGGCCGGGGAAAATGACCTGAGGAGTTGGATTGGGGTTTCGGGGGTCCCACATCGACCAAGGAGGGCAAGGCCAACGGGGAAGGGATGACAAAGGCATCTTTAGGTGAGGTTGGCCGGAAAAGGGAATGGGGAAATGGGCCGCTGGGACGCAAGCACTGGTGGGAACACTTCAAACCGGCAGGGAAAAAAGATGTGAAACGCCGGTTACTGAGGCGCTTTGAAGGTGCGGATGATACCGGAAACCGTCGCCGTGGCAGACTCTCCGGAAAAAGCGGAGCCCTTAGGTGGTAGGTCATAAGGTGTGGGGACACAGTTTTAAAACGGCCCGAAAAAAAACCAATGAAAGGATTCTCAGGACATTGGCTGCAGCAAGGCATGAAGGGGAGCAAGAAAGTGGACAAAAAAAAAAATCAGAAAAGACAAAAAATCGTATGGTTGGGGCGAAAAGAGGGGGGTCGCGGGGGGGGGAAATAGGAGGCTGGTGTGCGGGAGCGGTGAGGGAAACAAAAAGGAAACGCCATGCGGGGGCGAGGCAAACAAAAGAGGTCGGTGATGAAAATGGGAAAGAAAGATAGGAAAATCTTCGTCGGAACTGTCGGGGGAACAAGGGGGGGCCGGTCTTTCCTTGGACGGAGGCGGTTGGCGACACTGTGAAGGGCTGAAAAGGAAAATGCCTCAAGAAAGGGAGTGAACATGGAGGATGGTAGAGGAGGTGGGGAATGAGAGGACTTGACAAAGGAGTTCAGAGATTAAAGGTCAAGGGAGGAAACAAGTTGTGTGAAGGGTTTGGACGAGGATCACGACGAAGGATGCAGGATGTCGAATAAAATTAGAACGAGGCGCAGTGCAGAAGACGGTTGAAGGGTTGATGGTCAGGGCACAAAAAAAACGAGGGCTTTAGACGGTGCTGCGGCAGACGAGCAGCCGTAAGTGGGAGAGGACAATAGACTGAGGCGCAGTTTGGGTTGGGGAAGAACTGCAATCTGGGCATAATCAAAGATCATCTCAAAAAACGGAGGACGTGGTGGTAGAACCTTAAAGGCACGGGGAGGAGGAAGGAGGGAAAACCCAAAACGGGGGAAAACCCGTCGTCCAAAAAGATCTGCATCGTCAAAAGAAAGCGCAACAAAACAACGGCATTGATATGGAGCCCCCTTGTCAAAAAGAAAGCCAGCCGGACATCTCAAACAGCAATCAACTAAAAAACAAGTGGAAGGGAGTGTGCAGCCGACGGAAAGACCCCAACGGGAGGGGTCTAGGCTACTAAGCCTTCCTGAACGAGGAAGGGGGGGTCAAGACCTTGCGCAAACACAAAACCAAAAAAAAAAAGCAATTGAAACTGCAAGGGGAGATCAGGCATCGCCCGACCACGGAACCGCTGTCGAACCGCCATCGCCAAGAAAGCCAAAACACAACGCAACCGTGCTCGAAAATAGGAAGGGCGATTACCAAGCGGGGGAAACACCGAAAAAGGGAAAGCGAAAAGACCCGCCTGGAGAGCGATCACCAAGGCGAACGAACTGGGGAGACTTCCAACGTCGAAAACCCAACGGAACAAACATACGATCGTGTGGTATAATTCGGAGGAAAACGTAGCATTAACCCGGGCATGAACGAGAACCAAAACTGTCAGCGAAGTAAGAAAGGGAAACCACAGTTGGGGGAAAAGGCATTCGGTGAAAAAAAAACGAAGAAGCATCACCTCGCTGGCATACACCTACACGAACGGCGGAAAGAAGCATCAGCTTCTGCTCACGAGAAGGTCAGGTATAGTCCAAAAACCGGGGCAAAGCAGGAAAACGCAGTCACACGCTTGGTAAAAACGATTCCATTAAAAGGCACTGGCCCGGAACTCCACCAAAGCTTGAGAGCGGAATCAAAGGAAAGAAAGTCCTTGTCAAGGCCCAAATGGAAAGGAACACCTCCTCGAAAAAGGCCGCAGAGGGACAACAGCGACTGGGGAAACCCCGACCCCCCAATCTCACCGACGAAGGCATGGGTCGACCGCTCAAAAAAAAGTCAAATACTTGAAAACTCGCCAATCAAGAAGCAACAACCCGGGTGGGCGCGAGTACGCTCAAGGGGAACGTCACGAAGGGTAAAAACAAAAACAGTGGTGAAGAAAAATGCTGAGGAAAAGACTAGAACGTCGAATAGATAAAGAGCCTCGAAGGATAAAAATGACCGCAAAAGGACGTAGCCAGCCTTACGAAGGTTAATGAACTGAGAGGCGACATCGGATGTAGGTAGAAAAGGGGGGAGAAAGCGTGTGGTCGGGAAAAGACGTGGTCCTCCATGTGGTATGGAGGCGGGAGCCCAAATCACAACGCACAAAAGCGGCCAAGAAAGGGGGGCACACTATTGGCCGGAAGGAGCAGGGGTTGGGACAGGACGGGCGAGGCGTGAGAAGGTTTTCGTCGACGGAGGGGCAGGTCGCTCGGCAAAAAGCAGAAGCGGGGGGTCAAACAGAGTTGTCCGAGGGGGGGCAAGTTGCGAGAGTAAATTTGACATAAAAAAAAAAAAAAAAAAAAAACGACTCCAAAACCAAAAAAGCCTCCAAAACACAAAAAACAAACAAGAAAAAGTTCGCAAAGAGTGCAAAAAAAAGATAATGAATCTTCAGTCGTGGTGGCGGGGTTGGGAAGGAAAACAATGCCGGAAGGGAGGGGTCGACGCGGAGAAGGGAACAACGCAAGGGGGGGGCACGGCATGGAAACGAGGAAGGCGTCAGGGGGCGGGTGCCCGGGACATGTTGCCGCTGGATGCGCGGGTCAGCATGGGGAAAGCTTGAATGATGAAAAAAGCGTAACCTTCGCAGGTGAAAAAAGAAAAAACATGAATTGACAAAAAAAAGCAAAAAAAAAACAACAAAGGAGGGAGGAAAAGCGAGAGTTGCGGTGCTGAAAAAGTCCAAGGTCACAGAAAATGGTCAAAAAAAGACAAAGTCTCACACCCATTCTACGCTGCTTGGCACGCAGTAAAACAGAAATGAACAAAAGGAGAACGGGAAAAGGACAGCCCTACTAAACCCTGACCAAATGCAGGCAGCTTGCCATCACAAAACCAAACAACGCGGGGGGAAAGAAACAGCGGGTAAAACACCCACACGGCCTGGTCTAAAAAAGAAACGCCAAGCCACAGGGCCTAATTGCCAGAAGTCGTGGGAGTCGGGGATAGCAGAAAAAGACGCGAAAACCTGGGAGACCACCGATGGAGTGTCGGACAAGCCGTTATCATGGGAAAGAAGCTTTGGCGATGGGAAAGGCCGGAAAAAAAACGCCAAAGGCTCCAGCGCACCACATGGGAGGCAGGCAGAACAACAGCTAATTGCGGAAAAAAGGTTGCAAAAAAAAAAAAAAAAGTGAAAAGATCGATGCTTGGGGACGGGAACAGGGACAAGAAGAAGCCATCCTCAGCACAACAAGCCAACCCAGCTCGAAAAGCGTGGTTACGTGTAAGCAAAGAAAGAGAAGAACGCCAGAAAAAACAAAGTCGGAAAAAGGGCTGGCGTCTGAACAAAACCCCGCGACAGGCGGATCGTCTTCAGCGACTAAAACCCAAGCAGCAGAAGACCCCAGGAAACGCTCGATAGCGGGGCGTTCCGCGAAATCCCCGGGGGGGGGCTAGGAGAGCTTCAAGATGGTCAAAGAAGAGAGTCTCTTTTCGTTGTGGAGAATACAAGCAATAAGGAGGGGAGTTAGGGGGGGTTTGACGGGGTGTCACCAACATAGCCCAAACGGACGGCGCGCCGGGGGGGGGGAAGTCAGATATGACAGGGCCGTACGGGGATTTTGTCAGAAAAGTGGAGGGCTGAGGCGGGAGGTCGACGGGGGAAGGGCATACAAAAAGGAAATCGGGGTTTTAAAAACGCAATGTACTGCTTCGCAGGGGCTTTGGAACCGGGAAGCACTGCAAGCAATAACCGTGCCAGCCTGGAAAGAATCGGAAAGGGAAGCAAAATTCGGTAGGGGGGGGGTTGGGGGGGGAACGAGGGTCGGATCGAGGTCAGTTGTGTCACGACCTTAACCCAAATAGCTGAAAGAAGGGGCAGACCCACAATTGCCATGGGGCTTTCAGTGAGGGGGGTGCAACCGAAAAAAAGAACAGCGACAGAAAACTACATCAAAAAAAGGGAATTTGGCGACAGCGAGGTGAGCAGGGTAAGTCAAAGCGTCCTGATGCCGATGGCAGGGAAGCTTACAAATACGGGGAGATCCAAAAGTTCCTAGGGGGAAACAAACGATCGGCAAAGAGGGAAAAAAGTCTCCCGACGCCGTGGGGAGCCGGTTCAAGGTTCTCGAAGCTACTCTGGGGCGAGTGTAAAATGGGAATATTATAACGAAAAAGGGGCCAGTCAAGGAAAGGGCTTACTGAGGGTGTCGGCGTGCAGGCTACAGGTCCAGGAAAAAAAGGAGTACATGAAGAAAAATGGTGACTCAAAAGTGGAGGTTGAGGGAGTATCCGCATCACCCGCACGTCTCATAGGATAGGAGAAAAAACGAAAGAACGAAGGACTGGTGAGGTGCACAGGCGCAAATCAATAAAAGGAGGCTGGGGATTTCGGTTGGCGCGTGCAGAGACGCAGAACGATTGTTGAGAGCGGAAAGGGGTCGCAGGGGGGGGTTGGAAGAAAAGAGGAGCTGGCTTAAAGGAATTACAATCACAGACGAGATCACAAAAATAAAGAGATCTCAGTGGATGAGGTCCCTAACCCGTCCTGCGAGAAGGGGAAAAAAACCTGCAAACAAGACCCGGACGTCGTCATTTCCAACAACGAACTTCGGGTCAACGCAAAAAATCAAAAGCCCCTCGAAGGGGGGAAACAACCCTGGAAAAACGCCAGGAAACCGAGTCCAAGATAAGCTACTCCCTGCCCTCGGGAGGCAAGAAGGTGACGGATACTAAGCAACCTGAAGAAAAAACACAATGTATATTCCATTGAATAAGAATTCCAGGGAAAAAAAAGGAACAAATTGCGAACGCCAGACACAAGGGAAAAAAAGCAATGACTGTTCCTCAGGGAGAGGGGCCACTAAAACAAGACACTCGCCGGAAAACCAAGTCCTCGCAAAAACAAGCAACCCAGAGAGAAACGCCATATCAAGAAAGATTGAACATAGAGCGTGCGCTGACAGCTGTGTAAAAGCACGACCTTTGTGCATCGCCAAAACCCGCATGGAGAAAGGAAATCAAACCGCCATAGGCAGAAAAAAGTGAACATCCGACAACTGAAAAACCCATACGTTGCAGGCCAACATACGAAAGGTTAGGATGTAAGGGGCACATGAAGGAAGAAGCCTGAAATCTAAAGCTAAATGGCAGCAGAAAAAAACATCATGGGGGAAACCGGAAAGGGGAGCGGGTCGGGACAAACACGCTATAACTAAAGAACACGTTGGAGGACTATAGCACCGACTGGCCCGGGAGAAGGAACAACGTCAAGGGAAAGAAAAAAGCTACGGGGAAAGTATTCAGCCAACCAAATAAAGTCAAAAAAGATAAATACACAAGTGACAAAACTCTTCTGCCGTGGTAAGCAGGACGAAACCAACAGGGGGGGGACAAGCGGCCGGAAAGAAAGCAATGACCCTTTCTCGGACAACTCACCTGGGAAGGGAGGGTTGGAATCTCATAGACAAAAACCGGCAAAACGAGTGCATCTGTGGGAACCCGAAAACCAAAAACAAGCACCACAACCAAGAAATAGGTCAACTCTCAACAAAAAAATAAAACGGGGGTGCTCGCCGCCTCCGGCGAAACAAAACTGGGGAGGAAGAGAAAGCAGAGAGGGGGACACTCAGAACGTGGGATGGAATGGACGGTAAAAATCGTAAAAAAAGCGCCGAAGAGAGGGTGGCAAATAGCAAGGACTTAGAACAGCGAAGAGGAAGGCGGAGGAATCTCGCTGAACAGAGGCGGTTGGCTTCACGAAAAACTTGGAGAGATGGGGGAGCAGCACCGTGGGGAAAAAGCAGGGGGAGGAGGGAGGGGACGAGGAGCCTAAGAAAGGACGCGCAAAAAAGACGGAGAAACAAAAGTGTGATAGAAACGATTAATAAGCATCTGGGGTGAGCCTGCCATGCCGTGCGAAAGGGGCCGGTTGGTCAGGTCGACGGATCCCATCGGAAAAAAGTAAGGGGAAGGAAAAAAATTGTCAATCAAGGCGGTGGCCTCAAATGTTTAGCAGGAAAAGTCAGAAAGGAGCTCTCCAAAAAACACGAAAAAAACTCCAAAAAACAAAAAAAAACAAAAACTAGTGCAAAAAGAAACTGCCGAGGGCAATCGTGCCGTCGTGAGGTGGGGGGGGAGGTATGGGGGTAAGGGGGGTATCAAAGGAAGACGGGAGGATTTAACGCAGGGAAGAAAGGGTCAACGACGTGAGGGGTCCTGGCAATAACATGCATGGCGGGTCAAATGAGGATGGGCCGAAAAAAAACCTCTTCTCTGAGAGTCGACAGGGCCAGATAAAAGGGAAGAGGAGAGCGGGCAAAGTGCACTGACGACGGGGGAAGGGCACTGGAAAAAGGACAAGGGGACCGAAACAGCGAAAAAG
>Ga0179593_1401135_pt1 | contig 10149 bp, 14 predicted proteins | sample CZODoug2_1_08_16_FD_185931 | JGI IMG/M metagenome (GOLD analysis project Ga0179593, IMG submission 185931) | Vadose zone soil fungal communities from Angelo Coast Range Reserve, California, USA - CZODoug2_1_08_16fungal (PacBio error correction) | ecosystem: Environmental > Terrestrial > Soil >...
ACAAGGGAAAGCAAATTCCAAGGGGGAGGGCCATTTGGACGCAAACAAGCCTATGGTAAACACGGCCAACGAGAGCCGCGACACAATCTGCATGCGAGAGAGGAGAGACGAAGCAACACTGTCAAGGAACGAGACCTCCCCCACAAAGAGAAAAAAAACCATCAAAAAGAGCTGGGAAAAAACGAACTTAACGCCCTGGAGATAGAAAAAAAAAAATTGTGCGCAAAACTTCCCCTTCCCAAGGAATGTACCACTCAAACAAAATTCTTTACCCAGAGTGGGTATTGGAGTTTAAATCTGCTAAAATGGTGGGGGATAGGGGGAGACGACCATCCATTTGTCAAGAAGGGTAGAAATCATCACGAATGCTCTCCGGCCTAGGAGGAAGGAGAAAATTTTGAGAGGACCTTTCAAGAAGTAACTGGGCAAGTCTCAACAAAAGAGTCCGTGTGGCAGAGACTGGCGATCTGTTGACCGGGGGGGGTGTAAAGGGGGGGGGAGCCGACGGAAACCGCAATTATTCTGGCGGGTTCGGCTGCCGGCAAGCCAAAAACAGGGTGGGAAAATATCTGCCGAAGTGGGAAAACCATTGGGGAACGGCGCCGAGGCCGGTCTTCTCAGACGGGAAACGGGAGAGAGAGCTCGGGGAAAGGGATTAAAGGGCGCAGACTATCTGCAGCAGAGAACAATAAGAAGGGACTGGGGGTTTGTGAGTGGGGGGGGGGGGGGGAGGGGGGGGGGGGGGGGGCGAGGGGGGGGGGGGTGGGTCCGAAGCAGCGATAAAATCAGTAGAACGCTGCCGCATCCGCGGGAATAGTTTTGCTCGGTTACCTTAAAAGAGAAGAAGAGGGGGTCAGGAAAGGGAACGACAGCGATTCGCGCGAAAATAACCGGCGTCCAGTGAAAGACGAAATCATTTCGGATCAACTGAAAGGGGACAGGGGAGTCAAGAAAGTCACCGCAGCAGCAGCGTGATTAAAATTCTTGTTGCGTTCATGTCTGACCGAAGATCCCCGCCGCAAGACCCGAACAAGGAATCGTACAGTTAAGAGGAGGTTCGGAGGTGGCGAAATTTGGAAAAAGAGCGATTGAATGCTGAGGAAGGAAATACCACACTCGTTGAACCTGGGTATGTAACAAAAGGAAAAGAAAAAATGCGCGACAGGCGAGGAGAAGACGTCCCGGTGGCCAAGGGCGCCTGCGCGAAAGGATCTTTATTCGGACGAGAACAACATTAGCGAAAAAAACTAAAGGGACGATAACGAAGAAAGGAGAGGCGCAGGGGAAAACCGGGAAGAATTATCAAGGAAAATCTAAGGGAACCTGTGCGTGGAACGGGGAGGGAAAAAAAACTCGCCAAACCGACCCTTCGCCTTGGCCATTGGGCAAAAAATACTAATGGCAAACTCATTCAAACTGCAAGGGATACAAAAAGCAATAGGATTGGAGGAGGAAGAGGATCTGTCGCAGGGAAAAAGAAGGAGGAAGGTGGGGGGACCGGGGGCCCTTTTGGAAAGCAGGTATGGGCATAGGGTTGTTTCCGGTGATACGCGAAGGGCCAAAAAAAGGACCCGGGATCAAAGAATGCACGAAAGCAAAGAGGTCGGGCGGTGGAAAAAGAAAAACTCGCTTGTGAAGGGAAAAAAGGCAGAAAAGACCGCGCTCCACACAAACTGAAACTTACGTGCGAAGAATAGACCGGGGGCGAGGAGAAAAACTCGCCGGGAAGAGAGACACAAAAAAAAAAAAAAAAAAAAAAAAAGAAGGAGACCGCGAGACGGATCTACCGTCTCACATTGAATAACTCTATCGAAGCGTAAGTAGCGGGGGGGTGTGGTCAGGAAGGGGGTCACACTTGAGACGTACAAAAAAAAATCAACAAATAGTAGTGGAGAATCGAAGAAAACAAAAAAAAATGCTACCTCGCTTTGGCATGGTCTCGAAAAGTTGGGCTGAACGGAAGAACCTTAAAAGGTTCAAACTGCTGACTGAAAGGTCCGCAACCCGCAAGATAACGGGAATTAAAGGAAAAAAAGAAGAAAAGAATATGTGGAAAACACTTCAAAAGAGTTCCACTGCAATCCGTCGTCGAAGGCGCGGGGAAAAAAAGGGGCACGGGGTAGATTGACACAAACTCAACCGGGCGAAGGCGGAGGAACGGGAAGGGATGACGACAGGCAACGTGAGGCATACAATCTGACTTCGTAACCCCGGGGTCTCGGAACTCGTCTATGGTACCTTTTCGCCCAGAGAAAACAAAAAAAAAAGGGTCTGGGAACTGGCACTTGGACAACCAGATGAGAAGAGACAAAGGGCGCGCAAAAAGGCAACTGGCCTAGGGGGTCAAATCGGGAGTGCAGAATAAACCAGGGGAGAAGGCTCGTGGTACCGCTGTACGAATCAGTAACACCGAACCCTCATCAAGCCAAAACAACTCTAACCGAACGGAAAGGGAAGATTTCAAAGAGGTGAGGGATCTGGAGCGTTGGGAGTCGCATGCGTTCATGAAGGAGCAACGTCTGAAAAAAAATCAGGGTTCAGAATGGAGCTGCGAGGCCAAGAGATATGACGCAAAGCAGTTGACGAACTCAAACAGGAGGCAGGAAGGTAAGGGAGGCTGGCTATCGACGGTGCGGGGCTCTGACTAGCTGGGCTCTCTTCGCCGATAAAAAAGAAAGATTTGGCTGGCGACGGAAATGAAGTAGGTAGAGGGAGGGAAAAGAAATAGGAGGAAAATGAGGACCATCTACATCAAGGCCGCTTTAGGGGTTTCCTGCAGGGTGACTGGCTTTCTACTAAAAATCCGTTTTTAATAACCGGGGGAATGAACAGAAATTGAAAAGTGCCGGCGGAGAGATGGGTTTGGGGCCACCACCTGTTTTGGGGAGAAAGAGGGACATACTATGAAATGAGTTGCTTGTTCTGGGGCCAGGGGAAAAAAATACACCATCAGTCAACCATATTCCAAAAAAATATAGAAAACCCGGAAGAAGGGGTGTTTGTTCTTAAAATTTCTTCCTTATGCCTAGCGGAAAATTGGCGGTCTCGAGAGGACGATAACGTCAAAAAAGAGGCTAATGGAAACGGAATGACAAAACAGGGACAGCGAAACTATCCCCCAAAGAACTTGTCACGCAGAACCTTTACTAGAAGATCAGGGGGAAAGGACGTCCTCGGCAGTGGCATTGGGGGCGGGAGGCCGAGGCAAAAAAAAGGTCGGTGGGGCAGGACAGTGTTTGTTAGGGTGCGATAAAAGCCTATTTGGGCAGTTGGCTTTGGCGGGGCAGACTTGGTGTAGGGGCTCGTTTAACAACAGTTACCTGCGGAGGAGGAAGGATCCTGTATGACCGGGGAGTGAGTAAAAAAGATTTCTCGTAAACGGGGTGGGGAATTTGTTGCGGGGTGCACCAGCATTCATTGGGGGGGGAGAATGAAGTCAGATGGGAAGGCTGTCCTAAAACAACAAAATTAGGGGGAAAGAGTAGTGTAAAGAAGCAAGGAAAAGGGGGACTTGCCAAAAGTTAAAAAAACGGCTGTACCCTACAGCGACTTCGACGAGCTACGAAGAAAGGAGGAAGTTAGAGCATCGAGGCGACAAAAAAAAAACACGCACGAAGGAAAAGCACAAAAACTCGACCTCCACCTAGCGGGACACACTAAAAGAAAAAAAAAAGGTCAAAGCCCACCCGCCACTTTTGGTGCCGGAGAAGTCCAAGCCAAAAAGGGGGAGGCCAACGCCGAAAGAATCCGGAACATGGGAAAAGGGGGTGAACATAAAAATCCGAACACCCTGGTGAGTAAGACAACAAAGGTGTGGATGCCGTAAACAAATAGGACTAGGATGCTGAAAGGACCAACCAAACCTTTCGAGCTTGCAGGGGGAAAAAGTCCGCAAAAAACCGAGGGGCCGTGTTGAGGCTGGACCCCTCGGGACCCCTTAGTGTGGGGGTGGGTTTATCCTACGAACACGCTTCAGGTGCAGGACCAAACAACAGGGGGGGAGAGGAAAGATCAAAAAAAACGGTTTTGGAACGCGTCGCCTATTAACAAATTAGTAGCGAAGGAACGAGTCAGCGGACAGGAAGAATTTCCCACTACGCCCCAAAACAGTCTGCGGTGATGTATCCCGTTGGAGGAGAGCGATTAAAAAAATAAAACGGGAGACTTCCGTTCGAGCCGCCCACGAAAAAAGACGGAAGGGAAGAGGGGTCGAGGAGATCCTTCAAAAAGGGCCTATGTGCCTTCAGGCACGCCCCCGCCCAAAGAGATAAACTAGGCAACCTGCTTGGGAAAGGGTGGGACTCACAAACCGACTGCTTCCGGGGAACGGGACAGACGGACGGACCCTTGTTCAGCACCGCCATCAAAACCGCTGGCACAAGGGTTATTGAGGGAGGACAGAGACCGTTTTTGATGCATTTCAGCACCGAAGGAAACCAGAAGAGAAACCAACACAGCGAACATAGTAGGAAGCATCGTAGTTGGCGTATGTAACTGCCTTAGAATTGGCAAGAGTGGGTATTTCGCACAAAAAAAAAAGAAATTCCGAGCGTCTAAGGTATGAAAAAAGGGGGGCCAGTGACTCTCTTCTATCGGATTCAGGGGTGACTCGGTGGGGGGCAAAAAGAACCCGAAACAAAAAAAGCGAGACGAGGGCGAAAGTAGCCCAAATAAGAGAAGAGACGGGAACCCCGTATCCAGTTCCAAGAAGAATACTAGAAACCCCAGCCGGGATCATATCAAAAAGAGAAAAAAAACCGACCCATAAGCGCCGGGGAGATTGGGAAAACGAATAAGTGAAAGGGCCCCACGCCTCGCCTGTCATTCGCCGTAGAAAAGGGGGAGAAAAAGGGAGGTAAGAAAGTGGGATGCATAAAAATAGGGATCTAAATAGCTGAAGGGCAAGAAGAGAGGTGCCACAGGGGTGAGGGGCACCTTTGGAAAAAAATAACTAGGTCTGAAGTCCTGGAATCCCTGCGTGGGGGGAGGCAGAAGCAAGGGAGGCAAGAAAGCGTCGTAGTTCTGCGAGGGGGGGGAGATGAGCAATCTTTGCTCGAAAACGGAATCAGCGGAAAAAAAAAAAGACCAATACTGGTGGCGAGCGCTCGTCAGAACATGAAAGTACCATTGACCGTAATTCCAACCAAGGGGGAGAGATCCCGCCGTAATGGAATCAGAAGGGCCGACTCGAGAAGGGGAACCTAGTAGCGTTTTGTTCAGGGGGAAAACTTGGGCCGGTTGCCCACAAAATTGAGGTGGGATAAATGCAGGCACATACGCCAAAAAAGGAGACTAAACGCGAAGTCCAGAAATCTCGCAAGTGCATTGTGGTCTTAATACGGAAAAAAACAAATGCCTGCCGGAGAAAGAGGGGGGGTCAAGCAACACAAAAAAAGATCCGGCTTCCGCCGAGGCATCCAGTAGCAGGTCAATAAAACTCTACCGGCATAGAAGCACCGGGAGTCACTTTCCGATCTCTAAGGAAAGACATAGCGTAAGAAACAACAAGACGAAGTCGGGCGAATGGAAGGGTGGGCCGGTCGACCACGACCGCAACAGGGACGTTGGGTCCAATACTCGCCTCTGCCCGGTTCCCCTAAGATTGTCTGGAGGCAAAGGGGGGAGCGGGGAGCAAGGGTCTGTTATCTTCCAATGTCACCCCCGCTGAAACTCGTGAAAACGAAGGAAAAAAGTCTGGCTGGCCGTCATTAAAAATAACTCTACAGGCTGAGGATGGGGAAAGAAATAACCACACGAGGCGGTAAAGATGGAGAGACAGGGACGAAGAAAAAAGCCGATCAGCTGTTCTCCAACGCATCTAACCAACTATTGCGCGCTATGGAGCAGGCTAAGGAGGGGCAGAGAAGACAAAAACTGGAGAAGCAAGCCAATCTGCTGGTGGCGGGTTTGCGCGCTGAAATAAGAATAGAAAAAATGATCGGGCTGGCAAAGAACCAGAAACAAGGGGTTGGTCCGGGGGAAAAAGAAAGATATGAGGAAGCGACCGCAACAGAGGATAGAGAAATATCCTAGAGCAAAAAAAAAAGGAAATATTCGCAGCGGTATAAGTACCGTTAAAAAAAGTATAAAAAAACCCACTACACAGAAGGAGGAGAGGGGGGGGAGCTCGTAAAAGGGGAGATGAACCCGGCGAAAGAACGTTCCGGAAGGAAAAGACCCGTTTGTAATAGGGAAGGAGGTTGAAAGGCCTGGGAGAGGGCGGTAAATGCACCAAGGGTGAAGATTTCGCATAAACGAAAAGGTGGACGGGTTGGGGCGGGGGGGGGGAATCAAAAAAAATACTGCAAAAAAATATGCTCATAAGAAAACAAATGTTTGTGGGTAAAGAAAGAAAGAGGTCGGATTATTGAAAAGGGACGCTAAAATTTTGAGTTTCGTAACCCTAGAAGTCGAAGTCTTAGTTAGACAGTGAAAAAGAGGGGGAAACTACAAAAAAGGGGAAAAGGGTAATTTGTCAATAACTCCTGTTTACTCTGTGATCAAGGGGGAAAGGCGGCGAGCGTTTTCATTGGGGCGGACTCCGAGTAAAAGGGACGGGGTGGGGGAGGGGAAAAAGGGCGTTTGGAAAGGAAGGGTAGTGGTAGATCCCAGGTCGTTGGGCTCAGGAGGGTTCGTGTGGGGGGCGGGATTCGTCATAGGTCGTGCGGGCTGCGACTTTAGGGCCTCACAGGAATTGACTGGAAACAGCGGGGCTTCAATAAGTAGTTGACTTTGTGGCTTGTTTGAAACAGCCGGCCGTTTGGCGGCAGGAAGTTTGGAACAAGTTCCATCAGATAAAAAAAAAAAAGGGGGCAGGAGAAAGAAAAGAGAGATTTCAAGGAACTCAAAAAGGAAGACTGCAAGGGAAAACGACTGCGAACCGCCTCCAAAGAAAAGGTAAACGAAACCTCCAAGCTAGTCATGTCCGCAGGATAGCGCTAAAGACGCACGCACAGCCTTGAATGACAAAGCAACAGCACTAAAACAAAGAAAGGAGACAACTAGCAGGGGAGCACCCAAAAAAGCCCAAAGAAACTAAACCAGGAAAAAAACCTGTCCTATCCACACCAAAATTTGTTGACTAGAGGACGGAACCCGAAAAAGGAATACCGGGGCCGGACCAAGGCAAGATACCCCAGGAGTTATCAAAGTAAATAAAAGAACGGGGGGGGTTCGACGAAACCACAGGGTTTGTGGGAATTACCCAAACATCCTAGGAGCGTGACAGATCGGCTCGCCAGACGCAAGCCATTGACAACATCATGCCGAATCTTCGGCCACAAAAAGTACTTTGTTTTGACAGATGAGGGGAGAATCTTGTGAGTTGGTTTGCACCTAAAAAAAAAAAAAATCAACTCATTCTGTTTGGTCGTCTGGGAGATGTCGCCAAAAAACCTGTACTCAACTCCTGCCGGCCAAAAAAAACCCAGGGAACATGGGGGGGGGGGGAATAGAAAACTAAAACAGGGCAGGAGGAGAGGAAAAAAGGGGACTTCGCGCGTGGACAAGTCAAAAAAAAGCCGCACTAAACGTCGCCAACCCAGCACGCAAGCAGGCTTAGAATGGGTTTGCTCAGGTGATTTCGCCGGCGAAAAAACCGGATCTTCTCCGCAGGCCGGCAAAGAGGGGAGGTCATCGGTTGGGAAGAGGAAGTAATTCAGCCCGACTCGTGTTCCTTAACGGCAAGAAAAGTTCAAGCATCAGCGCAAACACCAGCAGGAAGGAAAACACTCGTGACCCAACGCAAAAACAGGGAGGAGGGGGAGTATGGTCAGCTCTCGAGCTGCAGGGTTCCTTTCGACGCGACATCAAAAAACGCTGCAAACGTCTTGGGTATGCTTGCCGTCCATATTAGCATCACAAAGTGCTCATGAAAAACCAGGACATCGGGAAAAAAGGGATTAAGGGCGGTTGAGGAGGGAAAGAAGGAGGATAGGGGAGCGGTATTAAGTAAAGGGTAACGAAAGCCAGTTGACTGTTATTTCGCAAAAAAAATACACACTGGGAGCGCGGAGGTATGAAAGGGGGAAAGGGCCATACGTCTGAGGCGCCGGGGAGGAGCGGAAGGGGGCTAAGTGCGAAGGGAAGAACAGCTTGAGGGGTGAGAAGTCTCCCAAGCGGGCTCCGATTGTCCGGACAAAGGGGGGGGGGAAAAGAGGAGGAAGGGACCCGGGAAAAGTGCCGGGGAGAGGTAGAGAACGTCCGACCGGCAAAAAAAATCTAAGGCCTGGGAAGGGGGTGCTCCTCTTGCCACGCGCTAAAAAAAGAGAGACGGAAAAACGAAGAAGGAGGGAAGAAAGGGGGGGGGGGCGATACCTATGGATGCAGAGGAGGAAGAGTCTGAAAAACCGTGTGCGGGAAAATAGTGAAGTAGGCAAGCCGGTTTTTTACGAAAGTACGATCCAAGCATGCGAAGAGGCAAAAAAAGCGCTAGTAATTGCAAGGGGGAGGGAAAACTCGATTTGTGGGAGACGGACGCTCTTAAGTAACAAGCACACAAACAAAAAAGAGAAGGGCGAGCGCTCGAACGCCATTTGAGCATTAAAAAAAAAAAGTAAACTGAGACACAAAAAAGGAAAGAAAAAGGGGCCTCGCAATGGGGGGGAAGAAGAAGGAGCAGTAGCCCGTAAGAAGGGTGGTGTGTACAGCGTTGACTTTGATGGAGGGGAAGCAGCTATGGCTCCTCTCCAACCGGGCGAAATGAAAGCCTTGGTCGGGTTCCTAAATTTCCCTCAGGGCGGAGGAAGAGAGAAGGAAAACGGGAAAAAACGATATGCTCAGTCAAGCCCGACAATATCGGCGGATTACGATGGGCGATACATGAAGGGAGGGGAAGAAAAAACTAGACCGGACTACGGCCGCCTAGGACCGATCTAATGGGAAAGCTGAGTGCTCCAAGTAATCAGAGGGGCATCAAACTCGAAAGGAAGGAGGGAAGAGAGGTGAAGGGGGGCGCCGTTCTCTACGAATCCGCAACTGGTAGTCCCGTAACTAGAGGAAAGGAGAGGGTATTGCTCTCAAGGGGGAGAGGAGAAAAAAATAAAACTTCCTCGCGAGACTGTGTAAAGGAACGACTGTCCACGAACCCATTTCCAGCCTCGACAAAGGAGATATGCCAAGGATTTCAAAGCCGCGCGAAGGGAGGGGATAGGGAGAAAGAACAGAAAAGAAATGGCTTGAAAGTGAACTGCCGAGTCGAGAAAAGGCCTCTCCCCAAGCCCCTAGATGTCGTTGTGAAGGAGGGGCGGCGGGGGCGAAGAGGGGAGAAAGCAAAAGATTAAAATCAATACCAGCTGATGAGTGGAGCAAAGTAGGGAAGAAAAGAAGAAGCAGTGGCTGAAACGACCGGGGGGGGAAAAGAAAATAAGTTTCACGAAGGTTGAAGAGGGGACGGGGAGGCGCGTGGACGAAACAGAATGCAGTCTAAGATTAGTCAAAAACTATGAGAGGGCAGAAAGACTACCCGGTCGTATCGGCTAAGAAGAAAGGAAAAAAAATCGTAATCGAACCAAAAACAGGCGGAGAGGTGTTAGACGACGGAGTGCGGCAGGAGAAGACGAAGAAGAATTAAGAACTCGTTGGAAGAGAGAAACAAGAACTGCCGGCGGTTCCAAAAAAAATAAAGAGGGCAGAAAAGGGAAAAAGGGGGGAGTGGCGGGTTGTGAGTAGCGACCACTTCCCAACTATTTCTCCAAAATTTGTTTGGGGGTGAGGGGAAGAGCAGGGAGAGGTCTTTGTGAAAAAAAAAAAGCGTAAAAAAGTGGGGGCAGTTCTTGTCGAAGAGTGCCGGGCAAAATCATGTATAACGAGGACAAAAACGCTGCGTCGAACTAAAACAACACGTTTTTACCCTAAAGACTTGGGAAGAAGGAAGGGGTTCCGGGACAGAGAGGGGTCGGACATGGGGGGACGGGGGAAAGAAAACGGAAACGTTTTGGGATATTGAAACAGGCGTTGTTTCTAAGGGTAGGGAAAAAAAATCCCAGGCTATTTGGCGGTGAGAAAGGGGGGGGCTGGGGAGGCGTTCATGAGGCATGTCGGCCCGTAGATCTCTCGAAATGAGAGGGTTAGCGGGCTGGCTTGGAGGGGTGACCAAACGTGCTTGTAGACAAAACAGGGGAAGTTGGGGGAACGGAAAGTTGGAAAAAG
>Ga0179593_1411802_pt1 | contig 10149 bp, 15 predicted proteins | sample CZODoug2_1_08_16_FD_185931 | JGI IMG/M metagenome (GOLD analysis project Ga0179593, IMG submission 185931) | Vadose zone soil fungal communities from Angelo Coast Range Reserve, California, USA - CZODoug2_1_08_16fungal (PacBio error correction) | ecosystem: Environmental > Terrestrial > Soil >...
ACGTGACTGAACTCGAAGCGGAGCGGGGATCAAGAAAGCGCGGAGGCCGAGGAAAAAAGAAAGAGGAAAAGCGGCACTGAAGCGTAGTACGAGGCAAGGGGGGTGCTGGGGAGGTCAGCATACGACTGGTAAAAAAAAAAGAATGAAACATCCGCGGCGGTAATAGCACATCTAATTTCCGAGTGGAAGGGCTGGCCTAAAACGGAACGCTTAACAATAAGATGTGTTCATATTTCGTATAACCTATTGTGGAAAAAAGAAGGCAGGGGGAAGGGATGCCGAAAGATTTGGCAAAAAGGTCCAGACCGGTGGGCGTGGGCGTGCGAAAGAATTTCAAAGAATCTACAAAATACGTATACAGGCGATACCAAATGATAAAGATGATGAAGGTGCGGAAGACGGGGAACACGGGAGGGCAAGAAGTCTTGCCAGCGACGAGGGTGTCTTGGGGCCGAATCGAGGACGAGGGGGGAAGAAGGAAAAATGGCGACTTATGCGAAACATCGAGGGAATAGTTAGTGAAACGAAAGCTTTCTCTCTGGGGGAAAAATTGTTCTCCTTTAGTCTCGCGAATTTGTTAAAAATGAAAAGAGTTCGGAAATAGGGCGCACGGGGAAAATGGTGACAGGCGGGACAGGATGTGCCTTAGAAGAACACTGACCATTGGTGACGCATCTGGTGAAAGGGTTGATGCATAACATATCAACTGCACGTGGCGACAAAAAAATCTCCATGATGGGTAGACTCAGGGGTATATTTTCAAGCATCATAAGAACTGCGCGTCAGAGAAACCGCAAAGTGGCTGGGAATGGTACTGTTCTATGGGGGAAACCTGAAATTTGTCCCGAGGACAGATGTACGACGATAACGTGTGATGGCCAGATGGCGGTGAGGCGGAGAGTGGGAAGAGGCAGATGGGATATCAAAGTTTGTCAAATAGCAGGGTGGAGGTTGTACAAGCAACAGGGGTACCGATGGGGGTTTTATGCTGGGGGGTGGCCTTCCCGCTATACAATAGAGCGCCGATATGGAAGTGTACCTGGCCACGAGAGGGAATATACTAAGAAGAACAGAAGGGGGGTGTAAAGTACACGCGTACAGGGGCGAAAGAAGTGTGAAAGAACGCGGTCCATTAATACGAGCTTGGTGATACACAACATGAAACAGAAATAATGGAGTGAGGTTCCATGAGAAATCGTGGATAAAACGGAAAGGAAACTTCCACGGACCGCCGGGGAGCTAGTTAGGTAAACCGGAAGTTGGTTCAGGAATGGAGGAGGAAAAGGGACTACGTTGATTAAGAAAGATAGAAGTCAGTGCAAATGGTCGTAAGGCCAGGAGATGCTTACTTCGGGAGAAATGAAGAGGGGAAAATTCACACAAAACAGAGTTCTCACCTTGACTCAAAATAGTCAAGTAGGGACGGGAATAACGTACCTACAATTGAGTCAAGTACTTCAGGGTAGTATTAAAAATGCGAGTCGACGGTCCCTTGATATGTAAAAGATTGGGAGTAAACATAAAAACGAAGATAAAAAACACTGCCGTCTGCTGCTGTGGGGTGTTTTGTCTTGATATGACCAAATGTATGAGATGAGGAATCTTGCTGAACTTAAAGATCCAAGAGATGATTCAGTACTGTGGCGGGCTTGCAGATAGGGTCTGATGGGTTACGGAGAATAAGGGGCAGGCTGCTTTCGAGTGAGGGATACAGGTCACGGCAGTTTGGAACCAATAACCATGGGACAGATGTCCGGAGGTCTGGCTTCAGCTCCATAATATGGTTGTATTGAAGTGTTCGAATTACTTCAATCTACCACCGTTCGCAGCTAGGGACACGAGGGCGTCTAATTTCGGTGAAATACGTGCTAGCCTAATGTTCAACTATGTTCTCAAAGGAGTCATTTCGCTCGGCTAACAACAGGAGAGAGTCGTGTTGGTGGGTAATAACTTAAAACTATAAGTGACAGGGGGGCTGGAGAGGAAAGGGCTCGGCATATGTTGCGGGGGGGTGTTGGCAGGATGCCCGGGGCTGAAACACGGCAAACCGAAAAAAAAGGTAGCGCTCTGGGTAATGGTCATCAAAGAAGAGGTCAGTCGCTAGGAATCGCTGAAGAAAAAAAGGGGAAGCCGAGTCAGGTAAGTTGCTGAAGTCATAGTTCCCACGACACGGAGTAATTGGAGGCGACATGTCGCGTCAATGGGGGGGGGGGGGGAAAACATTGGTGGGGTTATGACAGTGAACTTAGGGTAAACCAGTAGCGAACCGCATAAGGGACAATTGCTGTCAGTCACGAGAAAGGAAACAGAAAAGGTCAAGCGGCTCTCTGGTAGCGAAGGCGAAAGTAAAGTACCTCTAAAGAGCGGGAGGAAGCAAGGAGGGTGAAAATCAACTAACAATACCATTAAAGAAGGCCTCAAATGTGCATAGGTTCATAAGATCGCGAACTGCAACTGTGAAGAATCCCGATGGAAAGGACCACTACAATCCATCATACCTCTTCCTTCCTGCGTGAGTCAATCACTTTGGTCTACGCTCGGTCGGCATCAATGGACAGCAGAGTATATGACTTTAGTGAAAGGGTGAGGTGTAGGGGGGCAAAAGGGCGGCGCGGAGATGCGAAAACACGGGGAGACCGTGAAGGTCTTCTTTTGATATGGTTCACAGCGGCAGCCCGGCCAGCTGATAACTCCTGTAATAAGCGTGTAACAGGGATTCGGAGCGCAGACGACAATACTTCAGATCCTTAGGGGACAACAGCAGCCGACAGGCGTGCATCTAATCTGAGGACAGTTCTCCAAAAGGAAACGAGCTAGTAGTGGACGGAAGGTAAAGTATCACTGCCGTGTTGCTATGCAGTCCATGGGTCGATGGAAAAGTAACAGAGGGTTATCTTCGATGCGGGGGAACAGGGAACGGGTGCGGGCAGTGCCCATTTCGAGTGTCGAAATGGAACAAGGCAACGGGTGACAAGGACGTATAGGGGGCGTACGGTTCTCGCAGAGCGGAAGGAAAGGGAGGGGGGATGGGGGGCAATGCTGCACACAGAAAATCTAAAATACCCAATAGGACGGACAGCGAGACATCACCGACAGGAGGCCGACCAAGCGAAGATAATGATTCCCAATCTAGTGTCAGGAGAAGACGAAGAAATCGTGTGTAATGACTTTAACGTCTACCCTGAAGAATGTGCCCACAGAGGCATTGTTACGGCTAGGTGGCGGGGAGGGGGGCCAGGGAAAACGGCGCACTGTTCCGCGGTATCTGTAGTTAGGCAGAAAGGGAAAGCGGAAAATTGGCCCGGGGAGTGCTGCTGTGTCATGCGTATCCGAAGAGAGATCAGGAAGGGTGGGCGAAAAAGAACAGGACGGTCACCGGAGGGAGTGGTGGCTTCTTGATAGATGAGCGACGGCTATATGGAAGCATCCAAGTCGGGTCTCCATAGTCCGACTATTCTTATTCAACGGTATGGCTAGGTGGCAGGAAAATCTAGTGAGGAAAGCAAAGGGGGGTAGACACACTCGGAGCGTGGGGGATAGACAAGAGGGGTAACCCAAAGTAAGGAATCGCGAACCCGAACGGAATATCTGTGGACAAAAAGTGCTCCGTGGTGGGTGCGTTTGGAATACGCTCTGGCCATTCCATAGAGGACAAGTGTCACCAGCTTTGTGCAGGAAGTGAAAGACAAAGGTACAGTCATCATCACGGAGGAGATGGGGAGTGATGCTTCCCTACTTTCAAGACAACGTAATACTAGCAAAATAGGGGGATGGTGCAGGAGTCCACACAATGCGAGGGAGTAAGTCGGGTGAGTGTGCACAATCAGATGTGGTGCAAAGGCGTATTGGCGAGAGAGGTCCTCTTCCTCGGCACATATAAAACGGTTTATATTTGCCAAACAATGGAACCTGAACATTGGTTAACAGTCAGCAGGGAGCGTCTGGGTGCTTAGCGGGGGGGGAATCGTTTGTTCGCGATGTAAAGGTCAAGACGTGAAGCAGAGGGGAAAAAACACCAAGGAAAAGGGGGGACGATCCCTCTGGGATACACGCGTGCACCGAATATGTCGAACCAAAAAAAAGTGCAAAAAAAGTTGGAGGTGGGAACAGCATGCAAAAAGAAACCAGACAGCTGCCTCCACCTCAAGGAAACTCTGATAAGCGATCACTCACACAACACGGGAGGAGTCCGGGGACGTGAACTTTTAGAGTTCATGTAGGATAATAATATCGGCTGGCGGCATGGGGGCAGGAAAGGAGACTGTGGAACATTGTTGGGGAGGGTGCTCAGTGCGAACCACTTCCAAAACATGGTCTCGCGGCGAGGACTTGCATCTGGATTGTTACCGGGGATGTTTTCAGTGCTCTTCTAAGTATAAAGCAGGCGCATGGTACCATAGTGATGACCAACAAACGGGACAGATAGAATGGAGTTAAAATGTAACCTATCTACTAGCGAAAGGGAGTACACACAAACAAAAAAACCACAAACAACGCTAAACCAAAAGGCAACAAAAACCACACCCCACAACCCCCCCAAACCCCAACCACCCACAACAACAAACACAAACACAAAAACAAAAAAAAAAAAAAAAAAAAAACCGAACCACAAACACAAAAACCAAAACAACACAAACCAAGAACCACCCACCCACCCCAACACACCCCCACCAAACCCCCAAAAACCCACCCCCCACCCCAAAGAGCCCCCCCCACCACCCCACCCCCCACAGAGAAAAAAGACCCTCCAAAAAACAACCAACAAACACCAACCACCGAAAACAACACCAAACCCCCAAAAAGAAAAAAAACAACAAAAAATACCCACCGCCCCCCCAAACCCACCAACAAACACAAATTAAACAATACAGATCTCTTGCGACATCGGTTTTCGGAACTACTTATAAAGGAGGGGCCGATAGGGCTCCCTCTTTGATTGAAGGAATGAATGGGTTACTCGGTCGGGGATCTGAGGGACTTTTTGAAAGTATTGGACTCCTCAAAAGAGAAGAACTTCTTAAGGTGGGGCCACTCATGCCCTCAAAGAACGAGATAGTAGAGAGAATTCTCTCCAACAAAACGCCTAACTCAAAAAAAAAAAAAAAAAAGATTTAAATCGGAGGAGAAAAAAAGAGGATGACCGGGAGGGGAACTAGGAACGTCCCTCCCAATCTCAAATCGGAAGATCCCGTCTTGAAAAGGTATTACGGGGACAAAATAAGAATCCTAACAAAATCGGGAGGCAGTCATCGACAATGGTGGAGCAAGAGCGAACCCAGCGAGAGGGCGGGAGTGTTCTCAGACGCGCAAGACATAAATTCGAAAAAGCCGAGCCCTGTAGGAAGATTAAGCAGAAGAAAGAAAGGCAGGAAAGGAGGAATCTTTGCCCCGAGGAAGACGTGACTCCCATCGTGGCTTCCTGGTGAAAATGGGAAGAGAAAGTGATGAAAAGCCACCGACGGAGAGTGCGTGGGACTACACTAATTGGACGTTCGAAGGGGTTGAGTTATCCAAGCAAAGAGGGGAGGGGAAGCGACTCCAAAAAAAAAGAGGACATCTCCGCGAACGTTGCAAACCATGAAAAGAGAAGAAGGATTGCGAAAAAGGAGGTAAATAGAGTAAGTTTAGGAGTACCCTTTGCTATTCGGCAAGCCAAATTCAGAGTCATCGCGTTATGGCAAAAAGGTTAACGGCAATGGAGGAAAAAACTGCTGGACAACTGATTACCGACGGGGAAGTCGACTACTTTCTGAGAGGAGCAGCCAGAGGGCGGAAAAGACGCCAAAATCCGGTGGTAAAAGGTACGAGAGGGGGAGCAGAATGCTCAGATGACGCGGAGAAATAATTACAGAGGCGTCTTTGAAAGCCGAACAACCAAAGAAAAGTACATACAGAACCAGTCAAAGAATCAAAGGTAGGAAGCCTTGGGTCGGGCCAAGAGGGGGGGGGATCAATGAAAAAGAGGAGCTATGGGGGGGGTGGGGGGGGGTGTGGTTTTGGGGGGGGGGGGGGTTTTGGGGGGGGGGGTGGGTGTAGTTTTGGGTGTGTGGGTGGGTAGGTGATTGGTTGTGTGGGGGTGTGGGTTTTGTTTCGACCGAAATCTCAGTGAGGGCCAAGGTACACAACCTTTAAAGAAGAAACTCCCGTGCGACGTGGGAATCGTATTCATGGGCAGTAGAAAGCACTATTATTTAAGGATAAGAAATCGAAAAGAGCAGGGGGTAAGTCCGCCAGAGAAGACAATGTGGGGCAGACAGCCAGACGGTGGGTATGCTCTTTCTCAAAGACTATCCCCAGAATCAGTAAATAAATAATAGAAGGTCAGAAGTCGTGACTACATATTACTAATTGGGTTGGTAAGGGAGAGACATATTTTGGGGGGGGTAGATTGAGTCTAATCCGAAGCTAAGAACTATTTTCGGAATATCAATTGGATCCTTACTCAAAAAGAAGAAAGAAGCCCATCTACGAAAAGTGACATGTCCGTAGGAAAGCAAGATGGGGGGCACTCTTGAGAAAAAAATGATCTTCCATGAAAAACGGGGGGATTCTCTTCATCAGCAGGCAACGATGGGAATCAGTTTTTCAGCCAAAAAACATCAGGTAAACGCGTTACAAAAACAGGGGGGGTGTTGGAAGATGCGCAAATCCGAAGCAAGGCCAGACGAAATCGTTGAACGTCACGCACAAAAAACACTATCACAACAAAAAACGCAAACGATACAGAACTGGGGGCCCAGGGAGACACGAAGGGAACCAAATCCCATTTCTCAGTGGGGAAAAGACTAGTCAAGCCTGGCCAACACAGTCACTGGAAACAAGAAGGGATTCAATGTTAAAAGAATGAAAAGAAGACTGCAACAATGCGAAAGAGAAATGAATGCGCAAAATTCGGACACGCGGACGAGGCCGCAGTTGAAGCGCATGAGCTCGGAAGGTTTCATGAGCTTCTCATAAAACGATGGGGTCGAAACAATACATCGGCAGAGAAGAGAGAAAGAGTTTACAAGGCAAGGGTAGGGTACCATGAAGCGAGGGCGATCAGCGGAATTATTCACTTCGGAAAAGGGACAAGGGGAAAATCGAGGAAATTCTGGAGGAGATGACGCACGGTACATCTAGATGGAAATCAAATCATGGTCCGCCAGAAGTTAGCGAAAAACGGGCCTTTTGGGGTTCGAAGAGGGAGGCGAAATCCTCGGGACAATCTTTATTGTGTAAGCCGAGAAGAGAGGAAAGGGAGAGCCAAAAGAGCACAAAAGGGGTCGTGTGCACTATTAGCAGCGTATGGGGAGCTTCAGGTAACTACTGAGGGAAGTGGACCAAAAAGACGCGGCGAAGGCGACCCGACGCAGTCAGGGGAAGAGCTTTGAATCAGGAAAAGAAAAATCAAAGCGAAGCTCTTTGTTCAGTAATCCGTTTGCTATAACAAGTAGTTCGAGAGAATAATAACAAAGGCAGCTGGAGCTTGGGTAAAGATCCTCGGCGCGAGGCCGGAGAAGGGACGTAAGGCCTAAACTGAAGGCGTAGGGGGTAACTTATGGGAGGGGGGCTTGGGAAAATTCATGAACGGGAGCGGAAAGAGAAGCGGGAATCGGTGCAAAGCGAATTGAGGTAGTGAGCGCGGGAAGCGAGGGAAGAGGCGCGCGACATGTGTTTTAGTTGGCGGTAAAGTGTGAAACAGAAAGTACATGAAGGGGCGCTCCGGATGCGGCGAAAGGTGTACCAGAATCGAGGTAATCTGGCGGGCAATCGCGGGAAAGAAAGGTCCTATCGCCAAACCGGCCGGGAAAAGTCGAGCCTTCAGCAATATATAGCATGAAACATTGGGAGAAGCTTTAAAACTTCGAGAGGAAAAGCGGAGAAGGGAGGGGTTCGCAAGCCATCTAGGATCGTTTTTCCGCAGAAAGAGGAGATAAGGAAGGCAAAAATCGTGAGGGCGCTGAGCGCTGGCCAGCAGCAGTGGTTGGGGGTGCGCGCAGAATTTTACATACAAGGGAAAAAGGGGAGGCGGCATAACGTGAGCCCGGTAGCTCAGGGTGGGCCAGGTGGGTGAGTTCTAGGAATTTCATCGAAGATCGGGGCATGGAGATGGGAGTTTTGTGAAGGGGGGTGCAGGGTAGCCTGGACGGAGAAGCGGGGGGCATCTGAGTGGGAGAGATAGCTGACAGCAAATTTGAGGACGGACCGTCGAGAATCTTTGTGGGAGCAATTATATTGAAGAAAATGGTTAGATGCGTGACTATTGGCCACCAGCAGCATAGCTGTAACGATGTGAATGATATGGTGGTGAGGGGGGGATCAAGATATGATAACGGAAGGTAGGTGGCCGCATTCATAGGAAACCAGAATGGCACCGTGTACATAAAATGGAAAGAGAAGCGGGGCCACAACAACAGATTTGTCTAAAGAGGTAAGAAAAAAGGGGGCCCGGCACGAACTTTTAAGGTGTAGGAAGATTAGTGAAAGAGAAAGGGAGGTGATGAAGAGACAAGTGAAATTGGGATAGAACAAGAAAAGCGAGGTCGTTCTTGAAGTACAGCAATATACCAAAAAAGAAGGCGCACCTTAAACCAACAAGATTGTGAAAAATGGTGGGGTCAGGCTATGAGTGGGGAATTGGTTCTGGGAGGATTGGAAGAAGCCATCAAAAGGACTGGCTGGGGGGTTGCCTTAGGGCCAAAAAGGGGAAGTGAAGTACGGAAGAAAAGCTCGGCGGAGGTCGGAGCACCGTAGGAAAGGTATAGAGAATAGAGGAACGGGAAACTCCATCATCAGGGAAAAGCGACTTGTAAGAAAGGTTTGTGTTCAAATGTGAGTTCACGAACGGAGGTGGTTTTTCGGGTCGTGGCCAGCGCGAATTGACAGTGGAAAATATCGCATTTTGAAAAAAGGCAGCCGGAAAATTCCAAATGGCAGATGGGGGCGCGGTAATTGGAAAACTGGGGACGGTCAAAAACCGCAGCGAGAGGAGAAAGCGGGGAGGTCTCGAGCAAAAACCTAGAAAGAGCGCGAAAAACTGGTCCATAACTACCCCGCGATATGGTGAACCAATGTAAAAAAAAAAAGGTCCGGACCAGAGAATAGGCAAAAGAAGGAGTCATTACCAAAAGAAGGTAATCCGCAACAGAGGGAGTTGGCAAACCAGTCCAGCATCACCAGTTCCGAACAGGGTAGGGCAGGGGGATGGGCCAGAACGCCCAAAAAGGGAGCCCAGATCGGGAGTAATTCTAATGGTGGGGTCCTCATTGTCTACGCAAAAAGGGAAGGAGGAGGGGGCACAGTTCCGGAAGAGAACGCGGGTGAGGGGAGAGGAGCAGAGTATTCAAAAAAACAAGAGGGATAATCCCTCCTTTAAACATAAAAAAGAGTGGACGATACTTCACGGAAACTCGGGGGGCAGTTCATCAAGAGCGAGTGAAAGGACCAAAGCACGCTGTCGGAGAAACGCCTCAGGGCAATGCAATCGTGCGAGGGGAAAAGTCGGGTGAGCAGTTCGCCGGGCTTCGACTGCTAGCGGAACGCGGAGCTAAAGGAAGAGCAGCTTTTGGGGAGTGCGGTCGGTGAAGATGCGCGCAAGGACACGAAAAAGGCTTCTCTATGGGCAAAGCAGCCGGCTATTGGGGGCGTGCAACTGCGTAAAGAACTGAAGGAAAGAGGTAGGCGTCGTCTGCGGGCAACCGCGGGAGGAGTTGCGCAGCAGAGAGTTCTTACGAGAGGGTCGGTTGGAGGTCGGGACTATCCAAGGTAAACGCGCACCGGCTATCAAATAAATCTGTAGAGAACGCGGGCGGAAGGGGGGTAGAAGGAGGTAGGGGGGGAACGAGAATGTACTCGTGAATTGGTTGGCGGGTGGTGGATGGGCATATAGGGAGGGAAACGCTATTAGATGGGAAGGGGAGAGACCTAACCGCCTACGGGACAAACCTGGGAAGTGGGGTCCGAAGCGGGTAACAAAAGCCTTCATCCTTGACGAAAGGAGTTGTTTCCTACAGAAGATATGAAGTGACGTTCCCTCTGAATGGAAGCTCTATCGATCGGGGGAATCGGGGGGTGGGGGGCTGATGAACGTATGGGAGGTCAAGGGAATAGGAAGACAGCCGCTGGTAACTCAACCCCGACGGCACTCCGCTCGAGCAAAGGCTCGAG
>Ga0179593_1455293_pt1 | contig 10149 bp, 19 predicted proteins | sample CZODoug2_1_08_16_FD_185931 | JGI IMG/M metagenome (GOLD analysis project Ga0179593, IMG submission 185931) | Vadose zone soil fungal communities from Angelo Coast Range Reserve, California, USA - CZODoug2_1_08_16fungal (PacBio error correction) | ecosystem: Environmental > Terrestrial > Soil >...
CCGGGGAGATCGGAAGGGGGGCGTTTAATTCCAAAGTGGTCTCAAAAGTTCAAGGGGTCTATACAAAATGGGAGGATGAAAAGGAGTGGGGGTAAAAGGAAAACAGGCCCGTGACCAGAAATGCCGAAGAAAAAAAAAGAAAAGACCATCGCACAAGCCTTGTGGGGGGGGGTGGTGGGAACACGGCAGGGCAAGTAACACGCCGCGAAAAGGGGGAAGGCCCCCGGAAAGGCCTGGCTGGAGAAAGGATCGCGGGGGGGGCAAATCAGGGGGGGAGGGGAAAAGACCAGGAAGGACGAAAAAACGGGCAGATAACCGGGGGGTAAAAAAATGCACTGCAAAGGACAGAAAAAAGCAGCAAAAAGCAAGTAACGTGACAGTTCAAATAGGGAGAGGCTGATAGAAGGCAGGAAAGGATAACTCTTACGTGTTACAAGGAAGCCGGGGGGAGTGAGATCACGTAAAAGTGGAAAAGGAAAGAAGGTGTTTCATCAGCTCATAAAAAACAATCCGGCTCGGCCAGCCTACTGCGCGGGGGGTGGAAACGGGAATGGGCGACGAAAGAAGATCCGCCGTCATCAAACCCGTTGGGGGAAAGGAACCTCCTTAGAAAGGACCCGAGGAAAGGACAAGAGTAGGATGGGGGGGGAAAATCAAAACGCAGTGCACGGTGCAAGGAGAGCGCCTGAGGTCAGGAAACAAATTGGTGTGACACCTAAAAATTGAGTATGTCCAAATGACTTGAGAACCCCGAACATCACCACCTTCCTAATTTTGGGGAAGGAAAGGGCATCGAAAAAGATTAGCGTATGAATAGTACCAAAAGAAAATGCAGGGAACCGTATCCGCCAGTCCGAAAGATTGAGTAACAAAGGTCGCAGGGGTGGGTTGGCCTAAGGCCACCGTCTCGTCGAAGACCAGGCTTCTAGAAAAGAAGAAAATGTCCCTTCCCGCCCACGGGAACCTCAAACGAGTGGAGAAAAAAAGACTCACTATGGTAAATTCAACCGGGGCTAAGTTTCAGAAAAAAAAAAAGAAAAAACAATGGGGGGGAGGAGGGTTCTGCAAACAGCCGGGGCTTGAAGAAAACGTAAAGACGAAGACCTGTGTCTAGTCACTAAGATGAGGGTCTACAGAAAGAGGCAAAACCTCCAAAGGGAGACGAGGTGCACACGCGACTGTGTCCCCGGGTCGTGGACCAAAGGGCCCCGTAAACTGGGGGAACGAGGGCTGAAAAAATAAACCCCTACCGGGGGGGTGTGCTAAAAACTTCCTCTGGGGGTACCAAAACGCGCAAACATGAGGTCTACCAAGGGGCCCGTGGAGAAACGCGCAATTTGCAGAAGCGCACGAGTAAGAATGTGCTCGTCGGATGGGGGGGGCTCAAACCGACGTCCTGAGCACCAACTCAAGATACATAAGTCGGTGGACTTAAGGGTTCCCGTTAGAAGGAGAATAGTTCCAAAAGACAGCGAGAGAAGGGGCATGATGAGGGCCACTGTAAAAGTGGTGGGGGTTGTGCGGGAAACTCCAACGGTAACATGACCCTGCAAAAACATCTTTGTGGAAAAAGGGCTGACCAACAGGGAACAGCGGGTCACCACGGTCGGGTGGTTTCAACTTAGGGGCACCCAGGTCGGAGGCGAAGAAAAAAAAATGGAACGGCACGCAACTAATAGGAGGGGGAACACATGTGCAAAAAACAAATCAAGCAGTTAATCCAAATTGGAAGCCAACAGAATAGGATTACAGGGATCACGAAGATCACCTGGGCTGGATCCCTAGGGCGGGGGGGACGGGGGGCAAAACCAAGCTATCTGTTTTGGGCCGGGTATATCGAAAAAGAACCTCTCAAAATTTCAAGTAAACGGAGGGGGGGAAGCAAACCTTGCACTAAGAAAGGTAACCCGGCTTGTGAATCACGCTCTGTGGGAAGAGCTAGAGATTGGCCAAAGGCCTTGGACAGTTCCCCGATTCAGTAGAACGTAGCCGGCAAAACCTTGTACAGAAAGACAGGGGACGAAACGAGGAGTCTTCTTACCGGATGAGGGAGAGGAGAACGCCAGAAGATCGGGCAGAGGAAAAAAAGTCGATCTCCAGACTTCAAGTGCCGGTTGACCCGTGCGAAAACAAAAGAGGGACACCGAAACTCGGCGTGGACGGACAGCATAAGTGGATAAAAGGAAATGGGAAGTGGGGAAAGGGGAGCATAAAATCCGAGAGTCGGAGAAAGAAAAAGTGGCGAAAAAGGTAGTTGCAGGTTCTCTTCAAGTTGCACAAACTGGTGTGAAAAAAGGCCGGGGAGAGTGTCAAAAGCAGATCCATAGGGTGTCTGTATTAAAGAAGGAGTCCCAAAAATGGCAGGGGGGGGACTTGGGAAATCAAAACTTTGTCGGTGTCGAATAAGTAACTGGGGACGGGGCCCCGACCTTGGGGAAGGGGGAAAAAGGTGCACCGTGAAGGAGACACGAAAATTTAGAAGCAGGAATTGAGACATTAGAGTTAAAGGGAATCCATCTGTTGGGTAAAGGAAAAACAAGGTGACAGGAAAAAGGAAAGCATGGGAAAAACTAAGAGAACGGGGAACAAGGGTGCAACTGAGCCCCTCGTGACTAAAAATTTGAAATGGTTCAAAACCTTAAACCCAAAAAGAAATACCATCTTGAAAACCATAGGGAAAAAGAGATTCGACCTTCAAAAGTCGTCTGGGCTAACAAAATACAGAGACCCAAGGAACTTCTTCGGGAGGGGAACTCAGACTTTTGGGAAAAAGAAAAAACCTGGAACCCAGAAAAAGGGAAGGGACGTCGGGGGGAACGGCCATCCTAATTTGGTTTTTAGAAAGTGAAGGGGGAATCCTCCGACACGAAGGAGCAAGAACGGAAAGGGTAAATGCTCAGCGTGGGGTGCGGGAAGGGGGGAAAACAAATTCCCGCCCAGAGCTGGGGCGGATACAAAAAGGGGAGAAAAACAAGGCGGACCGACTCAACACAAGGAGCTGGAAAAGCCCAGGGGGCAGGCTTACAAGGACGAAGAGTTAAAAAGAGGGACGAGACAGGAGGCAATCTCAAAAAAATATAAGAGAACTCTCAAAAAAAAAACAAAGGTGGGTAAGGGGGAAGTTAAAAAAAGGGGAGAGATAGGAAGAGGGGGATGAAGGGAAAAGGAGAGCACGAAGATTTGCAGGCCGACAAAAGAAGAGGGCAAAGGCAGGGGGGAGTGGGAAGAACGGGGAGCGGGGTAAAACACAGCCCAACCTAGGGGGGGCGGGATGGTGCAAACCTCCAAACAGGGGGGGGGAAAACATCAACTACCTATAAAAAAACGTGTCACCGGAATGTGCCCCAGACTGCAAGGGCGCAGGAGAGAAAGTAAACCAGCGGGGGGGCGTCGTGAAATACCGGTTGAAGCAAACCAAGACCAGGTACAAAAAAAACCCAGGGGGGAAAAAAGGGGGGGGGAGGAAAAGGCGAAAAGAAGGGAGGAGGGTGTAGGACCAAAGTGGCTCCCAGTAAGAAAAAAGGCAGGAGCTGTGGTTTTTGGGGGGTCTCTTGAAAAATAAAAAGGTGGGTTTAAAGAAGCGGGGGGCAGGCAAATGGGCCGGGGGGGACACCTTCGGAAAACACGTACAGAGAGGGGAAAAATGGCTGTGACGGAAAACCCAGATGAGAAGATAGGATTACGAAGGAATGGAAAAAGAAAAGGTAAACGTAGATGACAGACAGGACTCCAAAAAAATTTCCGTGGGAACATTAACGGGAGGGGGAATAAAACTCTTTAGTTGACTGAAAGAGAATACACAAAAGGAAAGAGAAAATGAAACTGGGGGACGGGAAAAACAATCTACGAACAAAAACGAGAGATGCATAAAACAAAGAACAGAAAAAAAAACCTTAACTCCCAAAGGGGGGGGGATGCACATCCCCGAAAAGGGAAACATCAGCCAATAGGAAAGTCACAAGCCGGGTAATGATAAAAACCAAGAAATCAAGGAAAAACAAGTCAGCTGAACGAACAGAGGGGTCAGGAAGGGGAAAATTGTGTTTTCTCGACCCGTCAACGGTCAAAGAAGTCCGAAGGGGACTCGTCCTAGCGAAGGAGGAAAAAGGTCGTGTCCGCTCGCTGTCCAAGGAAAACCTTTTCCGCTAATCGTGGAGGGGAAAAGGTGAAGGGGAGGCAGGACACGGCGGTCCCACACCTTCCCCACGAAGACGTACAGCACTCCATCCAGAGGAGAAATAAAAAAAAAAAAAAAAAAAAAAAAAAAAAAAAAGGACAAAAGAGAGGGAAATCAACAGCCTTGGGACCTAAGAAAAGGGGAAGGGTGACCAACGCCGAGAATAGCAGACGGAGGGATGAAAAGGAAAAACAATCTCGGGAAGAAACTTCCAAAACCAAATCGGAAAAATCATCACCAGGGGACGCTTGAGAGGAAGGGATCGGGAAGGGGAGACGCGGGACAAAGGGGAATCCTGGCGAGGGGGGGAACAACGCCGAAGAGTCTGGGGTGTGGCAAGGTCAAAAGCTCAATCGGCGAAAAAGAAAAAAGGAGAAAAGGGGTAAGTGCAAAAACCAAACAAGGGGTGGGACGACAAAAGAGTCAAGGTTCATCAGACGGTGGGAACCGGGGCATGGTGGAGTGAAGGGGGACAAAACGAACACTATCAAAAGGACCGGGGAAAGAATACGGCCCAGGAGGGACAGGGCGGGGGGGGAAGTAAAAGAATGAACCGAAGGAAAAAAAAGTAATGCGAACAGCTATAACTGGTGGGGGGTCCGAAAAGGAACTGGGGAACTGCGAAAAAAGGACAGTCCAGAGTCAAAAGACCACTGAAAAGAAAGCTAAAGTATCTGAGTTGAACGGAAGGGGAAGGACAGAGGATCGGAAGCTAACATCTGCCTGTGCGTCACCAAGGGAAAGGGTGAACATTCTCTGGGGAAGGAACTGGTGCCGGGTGACAACGGAAACGGCCAGTCAGGGGGGGGGGAATCCACGGGCGGTGTTTCCTCGGGGTATACCAAGAAAAAAATGATACATTAATCAAGAAGCACCACAGATGTCATGCTGACCATCCCGAAGGGCGCCATCCGCCATAAAAAAAGGGGGGGGAAGCCGGAAAAAAAAATCCCAAAGTTACTTTTAAAAGGGAAGGACCAGGAGTCTGGAGCCCCAAAATGAGGCACATGGCAAGGGGGACAGAGAGGGACCGTCTACGCCCAAAAAAAAGCCAAATCAGAAAATTGGAAGTCCGGAAAAACCAAAAAAAAAAAAACCCGGGAGAAAACAAGTGGGGCGCGGAAAAAGAAGAATGCGCTAAGCCCCGGGAAAAAAAAAAAAGCTCTGGGAAACCGCAAAAAAACGGATCGATGGCACAAGGTCCCGGCCCGAAAAGACCTGGTGAGGCAGGGGGGGGGGGGAGAAAATCACGAGGGGGGGGAAAGACCTCCGACCTGAAGAAAATCGGGGTGGCAAGCGTCCCAGAAGCACAATGTCACAATGAGGAAGACAGTTTTTGCCGAAGAGAGAGAAACTGGACGGGGGAGAGACGGAAATGGAGGGAGCACGGCGGAGCATCGTAGGGTCAAAACGCAAAAAAATCAAAAACTTCAAATCAAGGGGAGCCAGTATGAATTCGAGAAGAAAAGTGGTTGCTGGGAAAGACAGAATAATACCATCGCGCACCGAACGCCAAAACGTTCGGGGTTTACTCTTCCCGCCAGAACTGGGGGAATCCGGAGCGCAGAATTACCTAAGGAACCAGAAACGAGTTACTGTTCACTGTCTGGGACGGGGCTGGGAGACGGCGTCAGGCAGGACAAACCGTCGAAGGACGCTGCGGTAAAAAAGGGTGAATAAAAAAAAAGGGGCCGCGATCCAATGAAAAAAGCCAAAGGGCAGTGAAGGAAAAAATCTTACTCTTAAGAAGGCGGAGACTTCTTCAACCAGGCAGAGGGCCAAAAAAGACTCCAAGTGAGCTGAGGGGGGAAAGAGGGGGACAAGGCCTGAACCAACACAGCTGAAATGTGTGGGGGGGGGATACTTCAACCGGAGAGGCAGGGCAATTTTTGGGGGTTAAAAGCTAACGAAAAGCGCCAAAGGAAGAGATGAAAAAAACCAAAACAACGGAAAAGGATTATAAGATAAAGAAAAAAAAAGAAACCGGAAACGAAAGAAAACGTTGTGGACAACCCCATTAAGAAGAAGAAGTGCCCTCTTCACAAACCATTGGCTAGTCAGGGGAAGGGAAAGGGGAAGGCCCGGGAACGTCCGGTCAGAAAAAATTTTTTTTTGTTGTTGTGGAGCCGCCGGGGGGAGAAGAGAAGAAAGGAATGTCGAAACATAAAAGGCGCAACCTTGCGGACGGGGAAAAGGTTTCAAAAAAAAACAGAAGAGGGGCAGGACGTGGGGCAAAACCAAAGGGACAAAAAAAACAGCGGGAAGGCCCCCGATTACCTGGGATCCCTAGTGAGGGAGGAAAAGCAAAAGGAAAAACAAAAGTCCAGGACCGTCCTGACGAAGACGACGTAAGTGGCCCTGGGTCCAACATTAAGGGGAGACAAGGCCAGGACAGAAAGCGCCAAAAAAGCCAGTGGGTCCTATTTGTGTGGGGTCAAGAAGATTAGTACCACTAATGGGCGGGAAAAAGCTCAACATCCAAATACTGCAGGAACAGGGGAAAACGTTAAAACTGGATGTGGGGCGTAAGAGAGGAAGACTCAAGCAGGACTCGCGAAAAAAGAGCGGAACAGTACAAAAAGGATAGTACGCAGGTATCGACACAAAAAGGGAAGGCCCAAAACGGTCAATGCATGAACAAAGGGGGGGAGACGCCTTGAGAATCACAAACTGGGTTGTTGGGGAGGGTGACCTTCTGTTATGGGGAATGAAGACGTGGCAAAAACGCCAAAGCTGAACCTGAACGTTGGGAAGCTCTCGGACGGGGGGAAAAAAGATACACGAAAAGGAGATAACAGAGGCAGACTGCATGAACGCGGGTCGAGAACCATGTCGAAGGTTCAAAACCAGGATAGTGGGGGGTCAAAAAGGAAAATGAAATCAGAACTCGGAGAAAAAAAAAACCGGTACATTGAAGGTACGTTCCACTACAAACCCTATTGAGAAAAGGCAGACGAAGGGGAAACTTAAAACCCCATTTTGGAAGGGAGGAGCACTCTCCAAGGGCTGGGGAAAAAATGTGCAACTCAAGCCTCAGGGGCCTTGGATGCGCAAAAAAACAAGTACGAAAGCGGGTTTTGGGGTAATCGGTAGAAAAGAATGGGTGGTTGAGCAAAGAAAAAGAGCAAGAGACACCCGTCCAAAAGTGGAGCTTCAAAACGAACGACTTTCCTTGGGTTCGGAAAGTCAAAGGGGCGGGCCCTCTATACCAAAAAAAAAAGCAAAAACGACCGAGTGGTTTATAACCTTAGAGGGGGGTTCTCTAAGCTTTCCACGAGGGCAAGGCCCGTCTTACGACAGAAAAAATGCTCCGCAGCAAGCCAGTGGAAAAGTCCGAGAATGGCGCAGACCTACGGGAAAGTGAAAAAAACAAAACAATAATTATCTAGGCAGCCGGGGGAATGGAGAGGGGACAGGACCTCCTGGACGAATGACAAGGGAGAGGCACGTCCAGGGTGGGGGAATACGGGGGACCCCGAAAAGGGTTTAACGTCCTCAAAGGGCAGAACTTTAAACTTGAGCGGGGGTGCGGCAAAAGGGTAAGGGGGGGGGGGGGTGGGGAAATCTCAACGGGAGGCTAAAAGGAAGACGAAAAACGGGAATCAGAATATTGAGTCACGGATTGGGTTTATTCCCGTACGGGAAAGAGGTTCCAAAAACTTAAGGCAAACTCTCTCCCAGGCTGAGGGAACGAACCGGAAGCGGAACCGGGTCTGGGGGAAAAAAGAACTATGAAAAAAAGAATTGTAACTCACAATCTAATTGTTAAAGGAAGATCAGACCTAAAACTCGGAAAGAACAGGCAGGGGGGGGGGAAAAAAAAATGGTTGCAATGGGTCCAGGGGAAGGGGCAAAATCAAACGCCTGGGGAAAGACAGAGAGCTTGTTCCGAAATGCATTTTCCAAAGATTACCGGGTCACCCTAACTGGGGAGGACTGCGGGCGGGGGGGAAAAAGTGGCAAAAAAATCGGAAAAAGGGACAATGAGGAACCTCGAAAAAGAACGCGAGGGAAGAATCATCCCTCCTTCCCATAGGAGGAGACTAGACTGGTCCTGCCGTTTGGAAAACAGGAGGATAACCGAAAAGAGCAAGAGGGGTTCGGACATCCGAGGGGGAAAAAAAAAAAAACAGGGGAGTTGGGATGGACGAATACTTCCGAAAAAGCTGGAGAAGAGGGGCGAGCCAGGAGGGCGGGAGCGGCCGTTCCGGGGTGGGTGCAATGGACAGGAACGATAATCGGGGGCAAATTGGATGGGACAAGGGGAAAGGGGCCATGGGGCATTGAGCACGGGAAAAGGTGGAGTGTCTCTTTCATAAGAAACGACTGAGGGCCCCCTCCAACTGGCAGGGGGGCAAAGGGATGGGGATTGCGAAATAAGGGCAAAACGACATGGCAAGGTGAAAACACTAATTTCCCAGACCCTTAAGAGGACAATCCTTATCTTCAAAAAAGACGGGGGGGGGGGATGACACAGACAGGCCTTTTTGAAACAGATTCACCAAAGAAACAACCTTCATTTGCCGGAGGGGAAAAAGGAGGGGGACAAACTGGGGGGGAGGGGGCACGAAACCACCAGAAAGCGGCTGGTGATTACCTATCGACGCCAAGGAAAAAGGTTTAAAACTAACCTCCTCCTGAAAAAGAAGGCGAAAGCAAACGGAAAAAAAAAATCAAACCAGGGAAAACGTAGGCCAAAAGGCGTGTAACGGCCGCAGAAACGGGTTTAAGGGGGAAGGGATCACGAACGCGCCCGCAAACAACGAACAAGCCGTTCGACGAGGAGGGGGAGACCTTTGAGTCCGCACTGGAACAAGAGGCCACTTTAGTTGAACAGAAAAGAACAAAGTCAACATCCCAAAGGGAAAATCTGAGGAGACGCAGTTCAGCTGGGGAATGCGGGGCAATATCTGACCGAAGGAAGTTCGGCATCACAGAGAGATCGAAAGAAAACACAAAAAAAAACGGATGAGGGGGGTAAATATATCTTAAGAAAAAGGAAGACAAAAGGAAAAAGTGGAGCAAACGGTTCAGCGGAACTGAGGGACTCAGATACGGGGGGAGGAGACAAACACCGGGTCCTCTGGGGGGGGGGGTGTACTAAAAACGCCAGAATCATGGTTGTCTGAGGTAAAAAAGAAAAGGTAACACGAACGACGCGATCACGTCTCCCGGATGCGGGAAACCTATTCTGAGTGAGAAGAAGAAAAAAAATATGCTTTGCAGAAAGGGGGGACAGGACCGTGGCGTGTAAGGGAAAAACAGCAACTAAAAGGAGGGCCGTCTGGTAGAACCGGGGGAAAAACTTCTATTCCGGAAACCAGACTTCTTCGTGGGGGGAGCGGGAAAAATACAAATGGGGGAAGTACACGGGACGGGCCAGAAAGGGCCGGTATCTTCTTAAAAAAAAAAGGGAAAAGGGTTAATCTCGTAAAATCAACCTGATGTTGGGGACTGAACAACCCGATGATAAAGAGGCTCAGAAAAGGGAGATGGGAGCAACGGGAGGGAAAATGGAAAAGCGAATCCTCCTTTTTCACTGCAAACCAGCGTGGCGAAAGCAGAAAAAAAAGGGGGGTCTTAGAGAAACAGTAACGGCAAAAATTAGGAGACGGCATTACGAAAGACAACGCGAATGGGGTCGCGGATGGGATAAGGCATCAACCATACTCCAAATCAAACCAACTGTCTCTCCAATATGACTCAAAAAAGAAGAGGGAAGGAATAAAAACTTCAAGAAAAAGCCAGGTTTGAAAGGACAGCTTCGGAAAAAGGCAGTTCCTTTGAAAGATTGGGGGGTGGGAAAAAAAAAACCTTCAACAAAACAGGGTGAATTCGATATCGAACGCTCGCCAGAAAGAAAAGGGGACAGAAGAGTCGCTCAGCTGGGTAAGGAGGAAAGGGACGGAAAGGTTCGCAGGAGTGAGGGACAAGTGCCGGCGTGCTGGAGAGAAGAGGGGGATAAAGTGAAA
>Ga0179593_1494287_pt1 | contig 10149 bp, 10 predicted proteins | sample CZODoug2_1_08_16_FD_185931 | JGI IMG/M metagenome (GOLD analysis project Ga0179593, IMG submission 185931) | Vadose zone soil fungal communities from Angelo Coast Range Reserve, California, USA - CZODoug2_1_08_16fungal (PacBio error correction) | ecosystem: Environmental > Terrestrial > Soil >...
GGTGGCGGAGAAGGAATGTAAGGAAAAGTAATGGAAAAAGAGCGAGAGTGTCACCAAGGGGGGGGTCGTGCTCGAAAAGAGAAGGGGAGGCCCAGGAGAGATCATCAGCAGCCGGAAAATTATATAAAAGATTCGAGAGGGAGAGAGGAAGGGAGGGCTCACGGGGCACGAAAAGGAGCGTCGTGGATAGGAGTTGTAGAAGAAGCAATTCTTTATAGGCTCGTGAACCGGCACGACAGGAGATCTGGTGTGGGGACCAGCGCTGGGGAAGAAGACTTAGTGGGAAAAAACTTAAGAAATCTACTGCGGAGAGAAATGCGGAGCGGAGAACCCTCCCCAGAGCGACGAAAAAGTCTCTTGGGGATCGGAGGATTGAGACGTCGTTGAGAAGAGGTTCATCAAATTAGTAGCTTACAGCGGGGGCATAGTGAGCGGGGCTCAAAGAAAGAAATAGCTGCACTTTGCGAGAGTGCTCCTGTGGGCGAGGTTGCAGCAAGCGACAAGAAAGCTGGCACTGGGGGAGAATCAGTAAAGTGCAAGGTGACTCGCGAAGCCCGAGTCGGAGCCATACACGCACAACGGGAACAGACACCCTATCTTAGTGCAGTTGAGGAAAAAAGTCTGGGACCGAGGGGAAGAAACAGGAGGCATAGTTGAGGGGTCAAACTGGGTAGGGGGGAGAGGTGCGCAGTGGGGGGAAGTGGTCGCGGGTGGATTGAGTTTATGAGGGAGGGGGAACTTTCGGACCGGGGTCCTTGGAAGGTACGTGTGGACCGTGGAATGAGGTGGAAAAAAAAGTAAAAAAAACTTTCTTCGTTAGAGGTTACGTCTTGGGTGAGGGGGAGAACTGGTAGGAGGAGGGGGGGGGAGCGAGGAGTTTGTCGTGTCGTAGGATGCAGGTGAGTAGTCGCGGTCGACCAACTCTGTGGCTCAACAATTATAAGAGGAACCAAGAGCGGGAGGACATCGGGGTCGGGGCAAAGACATCCGGAGCTTTTCGGTCCTACCAGAAAGGGGGAAAGGCAGCAGAGGAAGTGCCGCTTCAAAGGCAAGCTAAGAAAAGGCTAATCTCTCTAGGGGGGGTTGAAATAAGTTTGAGAACCGAGCGAGTAAAGAGGAGGGGGAATCGAGGGAGGGAGATGAAGTACCATGTCAGAGGAGACGACTCCTCATCCCCCTACGTCAGAGGGGCGAAAGCAACTTTGCTTGGCCGAAAAAAAGTCAGAAAAAAGGGGGATCAGTGGACGAAGTCTTCTAAAGGCGAAGAAAAAAGTAGAAGAATGCCGGAAAGATGGTGGAGGAAAGGCGGACGTCAGCGAAAATCGTACTATCTTTATCAGGATAAACACACGTGGGCCAGGGGGGAAGGCGAGGACAACCAGTCGCATAGTTCGCAACGGTAGAGAATGACGACGTATGTCCCGAGTTACGGAGTAGGGTGGTCATATTCATTGAGCTTAGGGCGAGCGAGACAAATAAAAACGGGGGGGGCGAAAGGAACGAATTAAGGAGGGGGAACAGAGAATGCATCCGCTAAAAAATGACGTTACGAAAGAAAAAGGCGACCCAGTCGAGCCTAGATGTAACGTGATAGAACGTCACACAAAAAACAAGGGGGGCATATCGTCTTGCATATAGACCAGAAGTAGGGTGAACAGGGTGCTCCAAGAGAATACATATCAGAGTGGTTAGGCTGCGGTGAGTAATAGCCTGCAAAAAGGGAATTCGATCTAAGTAGAAAAAAACAACAAAGTGAGGAAAAAAGAGAGAGATGAATGTAGAAAAAAAGGGGCGGGAAAAAAGGGCACGCGAAAACCTAACAAGCCCGGCTGGGAAGGAGAAAAACCGGGGGGGGAAACGGGGGGCTTTATCGTCTTCAAACAAGGTCATGTTAAAAGCTAAAGCGAGGCGCAAAGTCTTCAGAGCCTGTGTGGTGCAAGGAAGAAAAAGTAGCCTATTCGAAAAACCTGGGGATGCTAAGCTACTCTAACGTAGAAGACATAGTGGACTGGTTCCACCAGCGCATCAAGTGGTGACGGGGGGGGTTTTTAGGTAAAGGGACAACACTATACAGGTGTGGCCACCAGACCCTTAACCTCAAAGCGGGAGGCGGCAGCAAAGCGCATTCTGCTCGGGTGAGGACAAAATCCTGGAAGGCGGGAATTCGGAAATGCGGATTGGGGAAGGGCGGCACGAGCAGAAATGACTATGCAAACGAATGTCTAACTCTTCTGGGGGGGGCGGAGCGTCCCGGATTAAAATAACTTAAAAAGCAAGGCAAACTGGTCTTAAGAAGAGAACGGAGGCCGTCCCTTCCGAAAGCGTGTTATTACCGGGAGACAACAAGCAAAAAATTTCATGGTCACGACACAGGCTCTAAAAAAAGCCTCAAGAAGAGAGACTAGTGAGGAAGGACGCCGTGCGAGAAAAACCAGTTCAGGACACAAAAAAGAGTAACATTTGTCGTACCCTTTTTTTACATGGAGACCATCATATCAGGGGGGAAGGGCGACGACCGAAGTCTAGTTCTTTATAACTTCTAAACCATGTGGCCATTAACAACCACTTTTAGTTTTAGTTGGGTCTACCTTCCTCGAAGGTAGCAGTGGGGGGGGGGGAGGGAGAGGGGGGGGGAGGAGAGGGGGGGGGGGACTGTGGTCCTGGGGGGGGTGGGGGAGTGTGGGTTGGGTGGTGCCAAAAGGGACGGCACCACCAAACACCCCCACCCAAAACAAAAAAAAAACAAACAAAAAAAAGGTGTCGGAGGGGGACCCCAATCCCAGCCCCACCTCGAGACGACAACTCCAAGGGGAACTAAAAAAAGAGGCTCCAACGGCAGGAAAAGGAAACTCCAAAATAGCAGGGGGGCCGACGGAAAACTTGCCGCTGGGGACTTCCGGGGCGAGACCACGGCCGATCTCGCGCAAAAGGTCAGTACGCTGCGCAACAGGTCGGGAACCACATCACATGAACCGGGTGCAAAATAAGGGCGGATCGGGGCCAAGAAAGAGAAAATATCACGGGGGGCCGCCAGACTGAAGAGAACAACGACACCGCCCCCTAGAGCAGGAAAAAGGAAGAGAGAAACCACGACGAAGGAAAGTGTCGTCCCCCGACACCACCAACACCAAACACCAAAACTAAAAAGAAAAAAAATCGAACCACAAGAAGCACCTCATCAAATCAAAGAGACACGGTCCCACTCAAAAAAAGGACACACACAAAAGAAACACCGAATCCAAAAAGAAAACACAGACAAAAACGAAACACCCACAAAGCAAGAGAAAAAAAGCGACCATCACCTCATCGGAAACCAATATGAAGAACTCAAGGAAAAGGAACTGTACCAAAAAAAACCGTTCTTACAAGAAATCACGACTATAGGGGGGGGGGGGGGAGGTAACGGTTGGCTGTGTCCGGAGACAGTTCGGTCTCGCACAAAAAAAAACGGTAAAATGGCACGTGCAGGAGATTACCCACCAACCCGCCTGAGAGGACTGCAAAACCCACACCGAGGAAGAAAAAAAGGCGCAGAAAAAGACAAACAGTAAAGACGAGGAGGAGGTTCAGCATCCACCTAAGGAGAACTGGGCCAAGATGGGAAAGAGAGGGCTATAAAAAAACAAGGATCTAGAAAAATAATGCCGAGAGCGCGCCGGGAGGAAACGCTCAGACGAATCCTAAGAAGCGCTCGTCAGGGGGCGATGAGGGGAACAACGATGGGAGAGAAGAAGAAGCCATTAACCAACCATGAGAAGCGGAGGTTTAGAAAAAAAATGACCATCTAGAGCCTTCGTCCCTGAACTATGGGGGAAGACCCCAATCCGGAAGTGCCTTCGGTCGCGGATTCCCAGGGAGGGGCTGCCCCCAAAAAGAAACAGGAACAATACCTCGCCTCGACCCTAAGGACAGACAATCGCTGCCGCGGAGCCTTAAGACCAACGAAAATAGGAGGCAGACTTGGGAATACAACTATACTGGTCCGAACAGAAAAAAAGGTACCGGGTCTTCTGGTGATTGGCATGAGAAAAAAATAAAGCAGGACGAATGTCGCCGATCGGGGAAGGGGAGTGTTTCGACGGCAATCGCCATTACAGGAAAAGGAAAAACGGGAAGACGACTCAAAAAAATAACATAATGAATGGATGAAGAGCAAACTTGGCCTCGACTTCTCACGACAGTAAAAGGCCGGCGGCCTGGCGACAAGGGAAAAATTACGACGCGGAGGGAGCGAAAACGAGCCCCTCCATCAGAGGGGGGGGGGATGGGTATAAAAGTCCCCGGACGGTAACACGAGCGGAACGAGAGGATCCTCTTTGTGTCTTCCTGATCAAGAAATCTTCTATGTGTCGGAGACGAGAAGCTAGGCGGCGGCCGGGGAGGCTTCAAAATAAAATCAGACATGCCTCTTGGTCAAATACAGGAATCAAAAGATCGTCGGGTGGGGGAATAGATTCAGGGTCTCGACGCGGCGGAGGAGAGCGGCGGGAATCTACTCGCACGGGGGGGCGGACGTTCCTCAAATGGAACTACAGCTTAAAACTAAGCCAGAGGAATCAAATTGCTTCGGTAGAACATGGGGAAGGGACTGCTCGGAACCCTTCCGGCGATCATTTGAAAAGAGGGGGAGGGGGTTAATTCATGGGAGCGCCCAGGGGGCCGGGGGTTCGTAAGTCCTCGGTACCATGCTACCAGGGAGGGAAGTGAAACAAAAGCGCGGCGGACAAACGCGGAAGGGGGGACGGAAAAAACTATGTTCACCCTATGTGGACGGGGAACGCTTCCGAACGAAGTGGAGGAGCTGGCCCATATTTTTTACGTGAAGAGAACGGTGAGCGCTAAGCGGAAGAAAAGGACGTAGCTCAGAGAAAACAAACGGGTGGAAAAATAAGATATATATGCGCCAGCTCTAGAACGGACCGGATCACAAAGAACCTCATGAATGCAAATAAGGACCCAGCGTCGCTATCAGGGAAAGGAAAGGGTGTACGATAGACCACTTGGGAAAAGCAGGAGGGGCCGAGACCTTCGCACTGAGACTGGGGCCAGAACGCGGGCCTGACCGTTCCTACATCGTAGGGTCAGGGACAAACTATCCGTATCCAAAACTCAGGGAGCAGGGCTTCCATTAAAGGCCACCGAAACAGGGCGGAAACAGGAGAAAAAGCTCTAATTGTGGAAAGAAGTCGAATGGTTCAGGGGAAAAAAAAAAGGCTCGAACATTGAAGAAGAGGCTCGTGCGAAGAAGGAAGATGATTGGCTAAGGCAGAAGGGAAAAAAACAACGCTATTAAAGTAAAACTCACAAAGGAGAAGAATACTCAAGGGGTATAAAAACATAAGAAAAGTAGGGCGAGAGAAGAGCTGATCGTTGCAAGCGAACTACGTAGAATAAATGAAGGACGAAAGCTATCAAACATCGTAGAAAACAACGAGGAGGCAAGCAGAACTCCACAGAAGTTAGGAAAAAGGAATTGTTTTCTACCCCGCACTCAACGTGGGACCTCTGTGGTGGGGACTAGGACAAGCGCGCTAATTTTAGGAAATAAGAAAAGGGGGGGGGAGCAGTTGGAAAAGAGCCAGCGGAGCGAAGTTGCGCGACGAACACGGAGATGAGATTCAGGGAGGAGAGAAACTACGGACCTTTAAGGGTGAGCCGAGGAAACAAAGCCCAAATCAGGTGATACAATCTTAAAAGAAAGAATCTAGCAGTAAAGAAAGAAACGATCGTGAAACCAGTTGTAATGTCTGTGGCTCGACCATATCTGTGAAAAAGGGCTTAACAAAAAAGAAGGGTTTTTCGCTAAAAGAACAAAGACATGACTAGACACTGGGAGAGGGGTAACGGCGATGGTTCGGGGGCCGGGGGGCAACAAGTAGCCGAAAGGAAAGGTGCTGTGGGGATGAGGAAAAATAGCATCGCATTCTCAAACCAAGGACAGAGGATATGGTTGGAGTGGCGGACTGAGAGAGCGATCTTCGTGTCAGGGGGGGGAGCTCGGAAGAAAAACGAAGGAGGGGGAGCAGTCGTGACTTACCTCCAACTGCTCGGATAGGCATTCCGGATCTCAATGGTAGAAAAAAAATAGGAGAGAGGAATCAGCATCGCCGAAAGCGAAAAGAAAAGATTGGAGGGGAAAATCGACGAGGAAAAAAAAAGGAAAAGGGCGCGGAAGGAGGACGGGGATCTAAGGGAAAAGCAAGAGAAGGGGGCACTGGGGTGGGTCGCGCAGTGAAGGAAGTGAGAATAAAAACTACAATGTCTCCGTACAGAGAAAACCGATCGTCGCAGGTCGAACAGTCAACATTCCCTAGGGTCCCAACTAAAATATTCGGCATAGTAATAAGATTAGGGGAGGGTATGGGAGATTTGCTCGGGTGGGGAAAGGGGGACATCGGGTGAGACGATAGGTGCTGGGTTTCGTTGGGGAGGGAAGTGGTCCGGGCCGTGCATTGTCGAAGAGGGAGGACGTCTCAGTCGTGAATTTGTGTTCGGGGGAAGAAGACTTCCAGTCGTAGTGGGTGAGAAAGGTGAATTCGTAGGGGAGAAGTTTCTGTGAGATTAAATCAAGGGGGGACAAAGAAGGGGATCATCGAAGATCATAAAAAAAAAAAACGGCTGGAGCATGGGAGCGGGCCCAAAGTCGGAGACGAGGAATGTAGATCGGGGCCGCAGAAAAAAACGTGCCCTGAAAGTTCAAGTCAAGTCGTCAAAAGGGTAGAACTGAAGTGGGACGCAGTGGAGACAACCCCCGGGATAGAGTAACAGAGGGAAGTTTGTGTCGACTCAAAACTAAGGGGAAGGAAGGAACAATTCGCGGAGAAACAGAAAACTAACGAGAAGACTGAAGGAGGAACGATGTCAACAGGGTAAAACCCGCCAAGGTAGAGGGGGGAAAGGAGTCTCCGCCGCACGGCGGGAAAAGCGGAAGAGAAGGGGCTGTCGGATGTTAGCGTCGGTCGGAAAGTCCTTAAACGACCGGGCAGCAAAACCCGTCAGTCAAGTTCCATTAGCCAAGGGGAAAGAAACAAAGTGTCAAGGAGGAGAGATTCGACCCGACGATGGCAAAGGACAAAGGAGAAGGGATCAAAGTGGGGGAGTGCAGGTGATAATTCTGACAGGTCAAAACCGAAAACAGCTGACCATTAAGGGATGGGGAATAACGCAAGGACGGAAAAAAAAGCGACGCTCTTGGCGGGGAAGGGGGGGAAAAGCGAAAAAAGCGGGTGCACCCATTCGTCGAGAAAGACGGTACGTGGCCTATTACAAGAAGGGATTTACCTCGAACTAAATCAAGAAGAAAGTGCAGAGCTACAGTAACGGGTGGACAGGGGAGAGGATGAATAAAAAAAAAATGGAAGAAGTCTGCGATGGCTTAAAAGGACGGGGAAGTACAAAGACGAATCGACTCGCCAACAAGAGGAGGAATAAGAAATCAAATGTTACGTGAACTCAAAGCAATCGAAAGCACTGACCGAACAAGAAACGAGTTCCAGAAGGGCAAACCGGGGAACCTTACAAGGAGAAAAAGAAAAAAAAGACCTTCGTTAACAAGCTCGAAGAGAGACGGGATCAAAAAGGAAGGGAGGCATATATACGAAAGGAAAATGGCGTAGAAAAGCGAGACTGGGGGAAAAAGGAGCGCGTCCGCAAAAGAAAGCTCTGCGAGGTCGGGCGGCAGCATTACGCTGTTCTTAAAAAAGAAGGAGTCTTTAAAAAAAAACAAAAATGGATAGGAAGGCCTCAAAAAAAAGAATGCGGAGGCAAAAAAAAAACTCTTCTCACTCGGGAAAAAGAGGCAATCACGTTCGGCGAGAGCTCCGGCACCGGGGACGAACGACGGAGTAAACTCGACCCGGAACGAAAGTGGATAAAGACACGGCTCACCGGAAAAGGAATACACTACGAAAGCCTTCAGGAAAAAATTGACGTAACTGATAACTTCTGAGAAAATCGACAAAAATTAACAAGAGACACCGGTGCGGGCAACCGGTTACAAGGAGGGAAGAAGCAATCTTAGGACTACGGAGAATCGGTACAGGGCGCGAGGTCAGAGGAGGCTCCCTCTACATTGGTTCCGTAAACCCCGACCCCAGACGATGATTACAACATCCAGATACGAGATGAAGGAAAGGGTCCGGAACTATCTATAGGAAGCATGACGTTCCGAAAAGGACACTGTAACGGCCAGGCCGGGGGAAGCCCTTCAAGGGTTAATGTCGCGGGGGGGAATTGTCGTACCGAGGATTCCGTGTAGGGCAAACGAGGCAAAGATACTGACCGCGCGCGGGACAGCTATCGAAAAAACATGAAGTATCACTCAAAGCGTTTGCCTACCGCGAAGAGCAAGAAAGGCTCAAAGGAAAAAAATACCACCTAAACGGCTACCCCCCAACTACAAAGGGAATCCCAAAAACAAAGACTACACTATCTCAGTCACGACTCAAATCTGCAGGGAAAACGAAGAGAATCATCCCACGCAAAAAAAAAGAACAAAGGAAAAGACAGCAACCAACACTCATCCGAGAAGAAAAATATTCAAACTGCCAAAAAAAGACATCGAAACACAAACAGCTGGTCAAAGGAACCGCGGCCGAAACGACTGGGAGACACAGAGGCCTGAGAAGTAAGAGAAACGGGCCAAACGACGAAGCGTGTGTTGAACAGGGGAACGGGGGGAAGGCCAGTGTCTGTGTACGGAAGGAACCCAAAGATGCAACGGAGGAACTACAACCCCCCGCCAAAACTAGAAGGTCTGCGAGAGCACCAAATCGAAAGCTACCCCTTCGCGATCGAACGTCACCCCATCTGGAAGGGTGAAGCAAAATGCTACACTAGTCGGCACGCTGGCCCGGAGACGGGGTCTGAAGCCGAGCAAGTAAGGATCTAAGACTCTATCAATATCCGAAAGAATACGAAAAGTTATGTGATATCACCAAAGGAACTGACGCAGAGCGCTCGAGGGGCAGGGTGCTACGGCTGATCTACAACGATGGAAACCGTACTAGGGTCGCCCAGGAAAAAAAAAAAGGAGATCCGTTTCTGGCCCGTTGACGAACCTATGCGATCTCAGCTTCGACAACAAAGGCTGAGGGACTTCCCCGAGGCTGACCAAGGAGACACTAACCAGCGCAGACAAAAACCGCCTCTAAAGAACATCCGGAGTGAAAAAAAAAGGGCTCCAAAAAGCTATCAAGTGGGCATAACGAAGGTCTGAGCTGGGAGGGCACAGACTCCCAAATTAAGATAGGAGGGATCCTATCATAGCCTAACGATTTCGCAGGATCTTTTGTCGTTGAGGTTTTTTCATGACTCTGAAAATGGTACAGGTCTAGCTCAACCGGGTGGGTGTACTGGGAAAGGGGACAGCTCCTAAAGGGCCGGGGGAAAAAGTAAGAAACCAGGGCTCGAGAAGGCGTCGGTCCTACAACTTCGTGAGACGCGGAGGAAAGGCCCATTTGAACTCTAGAAAGATAAAGGAGTGACTCACCAAACACCGAGGCCGAAATAAAAGAGTGAGTGATGGTTCATTCCGGAACGGGGGGGGTGCTAGCCGTAGGAGGGCGGGAGAAGCGCGCGAGTGTAGTGCCATACGAGTCTATAGTGGCGTCGGGAAATCGCAATGCATACTCGGTAACGGAAATGTGGCTGCGAACGAGCAGAGCCTATGTCAAAAAGACGCGAAGGGGAGAGAGATATAGAAAAGGGTTTATGGGAAAAGCTTAGGTAGAGGGGAGGGAAGAGCTCTTCTGGAAAAGGCCGGGAGCTGGCAGAAGTAACTCAACGAAACAGCGCCGTCAGCACGAGGAATACGCGGGGAAAAAAGGTCAAACGGTGGGGGATGGCGGCTCCGGGGGGCCTTAAATGAGCGAAAAACCATTCGAACTCGCAGGTTGAACAAAAATGTTGTGTCTATTGGTCGAAGAAAAAAACCATGATTTGGTGGGGTATAGCGAGATAGGGGGAAAACCAGTGCGAAAGGGGCTTACGGGGACCACTCGCGCGTAAAGTCGCGCGCAGAAAGGAAGCTCCGGAAGAAAAGATGTTAAACGAAAAAACACTTGGGCTCGTAACGATGCAATATAATCGACTTAAAGAGAAAAAAACTAGGGTCGTGGAGGGATCTCCATGGATCTTAGACAAACGAGG
>Ga0179593_1516654_pt1 | contig 10149 bp, 11 predicted proteins | sample CZODoug2_1_08_16_FD_185931 | JGI IMG/M metagenome (GOLD analysis project Ga0179593, IMG submission 185931) | Vadose zone soil fungal communities from Angelo Coast Range Reserve, California, USA - CZODoug2_1_08_16fungal (PacBio error correction) | ecosystem: Environmental > Terrestrial > Soil >...
CCGGAAAGAAGAGAAAAGGGTGTCGGGGTGGACTAAGGTTATTAAGAATGCTAAAAACTCTGAAGGAGAAACGACTGGAGATAAGCTTAAGTTTACCCCAAAGCCGAAAAAAAACTCCGCATGGAACACTCGCGAATCGGAGGCAGACATCAAAAGAGGGAAAAGAGCGCAGCTATGAATTTTTGGGGGACCAGATCCTAGAGAAAAAAAAGAGACGAAGGAAGAATCGACCCGTAAGCACTCGCAGTCGAGGAAGGATTCACTACCAGGGGAGGGGATTCCTTCAAGACCCTAAAACCATGGATTTCCCTTATAAGGGATCGAAGGAGTTGTCTCAGGAAAAGGGAGGGCTGAAAGGGTGAGCGGCAGTGTGCTGGGTCTTTCGCAAGCCAAAAAGTATCACAGAACATCGACAAGAAATGAGCTTACGCGCCTGAGTCCAGGAGTCTCCTATTCAGAGGAAACCAAGATTGAGAGACTCGCTGAGGGGAACAGACTCTGCAAGGAGGGGAGCCGACCAAGCTCAGACTTTCATCACTCGGCAATCCTGAAAACCAAAATGGAAAATAGAGAGGATGTCCACACCCCGGTTCGAAGCAGCGGAACCAGAAAGGCTCAATGTTCTGATGTCGGCCGGAAGAAGGTACAACAGGGGACAGTACGAAAACGCCGATCAAAAGTCTTCCGATACACCAAAAAGGGGGGATCAGGAAGAAGGCCCCTCCTCAAGTACCTAACACGAATAAAAGGAAAAGCTAAACCAGAGACAAGGTTGGCCTTACTCTCGACGACCAGATCCTTAACGGGGGTCAAGGGACCAAAAGCCCCAACCTCCTCCATACTACTATCTAGAAGAAACGTAGAACTAGGGGAACTCTGGGGGTTGAGCGAGTACTCAACCCTCATCGGCAAAAAAGGGCCTATTTCATCACAGGAGTCTTGGAGACGCGGGAAAAGTGGGGGACGTCATTGGACGGGGCGTGTTAGATGTTCAATCCACAAGTCGCGAATGCGCCCTAAAAAAAAAAAGATCTTGTCTGTATCAACATTCCGCCGGAGCGGCCGAGGATGAAAAGAAAGCCACTACCCGAATTCTTCACGGCAAAACTTCCTCGAGTAAGAGCCTCGCGAAAGGGAAAGGGCGACCCGGGGACTAAACCAGAGCAGGACAACCTCCTGGTAAACCCTCCTTCCCGAGACTCGGCGGGTTCCTCTTCGGAGGGGGACTCAGGAATGTTAGGAGGGCCTGGAAGTTTTTGGTGGGGGAAAGAAGGGAAAACAAGAATCAAAAAGTCGAAATGGGGGGTTCCTGATGTTGGACAGATTGCTGTCAAGAGCTCTCCTTAGAGACAATAAGAATCCGCAAGCTCTCACCACAAAAAAGGGGATAAGTAGGAGTAATGCGTTCGGTGGACTCGCAGAGAGCGAATGAATCAATAAGGAAAGAAGGGGGGAATGGAAGGAGAGTGTGAGTCTCTTGCCGGGGGTTTTCCGAAAGGACAAAAAAAAGTAAAGAAAAAGAGAAAAGCTCGGAGACACAGAGAGGAAAGAAGAGTCATCGGGAAGGGGGGACCAGGAGGTTTGCGCTTGCCGGATTAAGGAAAAAAAGGGAGAGTGCGCGGAATCTTATTCAAGGGGGACGGGAAGGGGGGGGGCTGCTCGTTTAATTTGGGGGGAGGGGAAGAAAGGACTGGGAATGTCTATCCAGAAGATCGAAAAGGGTTTTTAGAAAGAAGGGAAGGGAGGAATGTGCAACGGATGCCCAGCGAACAAAGAGGCCAATGCGGAGACGGACCAGAAAGACAGTGGGGAGAACTTCAGATCATTTCTATGAAAGGTCAACTGGGGGGGGGGGGGGGAAATGGTGGGGGGACCCTTCGACCTCGAGAGTGAAAGCTCATATCGGTATCGGTAGAGATCAGGAAGGGGTCTGCTAAAAGGCACGACATCCTCTAGGAAGATCGTTCCGGAATGGGTAAGTAGGAGGCCATCAGTTGAATAGGGAGGAAGTTATTCGCGTGGATTCAGGGGAGAGAGCTTTGCAATGCGAAGGGGGAGAGGTAAAGAGTTGAGCCTGCTTTCTTCAGGGAAAAGGGCTCCTGGTGAATGGGCAAAGGCATGCGTCATCAGGAGACCCTTGTCTGAGGAACTTCAGGGGCAGGGGAGGAAGGGAGAAAAGGTGTGAGGACCTCCTCTCTGAGGAAGTTGGAATTTTTGGGAAAAAGGTCGGGCGGCAGAGTCTTAGCTCCCAGGGTGTCGTTTGGTTTTTAGGGGAGCAAGATGAGTTCCTTTATACCTACTGGACAGTCGTGCTCAAGCAGCGGCGTCGCACACCGGAAGGCTATGCGGGGGAGTCATGCGAGTTGGAGGAAGGGGGGCGTGTGGTGAGGGATTGGGGTTTAGAGGTTTGGGGACCTTCCGCAGGCAAAACAACACCAGAGCCGCAAACAGAACTATAACGCCTGAAGAAAAAGCGGCAAAAAGGGGAAGGGGATGGGCGGGACCAGTTTCCAGCAACGGTTGGGGGGCAGCATTAACGTCTTGGGTAAAAATTAGATGCCACTTGCAGTCGCGGCCGGGCTGACCTTCGATCGCGGAGCAGGATTCTGTGGACCGGGGGGTCTGCACACAAGAATAGGTGGGGAAGGGTTATGGTCCGGGTGGGCGAACTTAATGTAAGGGGGGGAAGAAAGGGCCGGGTGGGAATCGATATCACACCATTGTCATTAAAAAAAAAACTTTCAGAAAAAGAGCACGTAAGAACATCTTGTAGAAAGGAAAATCTCGGAGCTAGAAAACACCAACAAAAGGGGAAAGAGGAAAAAACGGAGGAGACAGGGGTAGTGGGCTTCAAGAACGTCACGGGGTTTCTAGAAAAGGCAGGGGTAACAAAGAGGGCACCGACTGGATACATGCTTAAGTTTCGCCACCGCAAGGGCGAAGGGAAATCTCTCTCGGGGACATGCATCAAATGAAGGAACCTCTCTGAGCCACGCTAGGAAGAAAAAGGTGTTTCCATATCGAAAAACCCAAAATCGGCGAGAGGGACTGAAAGGGGTCATCATCAGGACGACAAAGGGGGCATGGGTCACGCCGAAAAAAAAACCCTGTGTGCCTCTGAAATAGGGAAACAGACTGCCACCCGAAGGCTTGCTCAGGCGTAAGGTCTCTTGTGTTCAGCTCGTGGGGGGTCGGGAAAAACTGAGAAAGGGACTCAGACAAGCCTCCTCCATAAAGAGGAGCAGGAAACAACAACAGCATGCAAATTAAAGCAGGACAGGCCAACGCCAGAAGAAGACGAAGCTGTGAGCACGGGAACTATGGATCCAGGACACCTGGCGGAAAAGATCAAAAAAAATACACACGGAAGTCAGACTTTCATCTAATCAGGAGAAATCAACCCAAGGGCCCCAGCGTCCTCCTCGGGGGGCGGAGGTCCTACCAAAACGGGTGGAGAAAACCGAAGGGGGGAAGACGACCAGACCATGTTCTGAGGATTACGCCAAGGGAACTCACGTATCAAAAAAGCAGAAACAGTGCCCACCGGCAAGGCAGAGGAAGAAAGATAAACCACCATCCTTGAGAGAAGAAGAAAAATACGAGGAAGGAAAAGCCAGGAAAATCTATATCTTAAAAATCATCTCATGCAAGCCGTAAGGGAGGGAATCCGGGAAGGAAAAAGTGAAGAGAAGACCGCCCATGAACGGAAAAACTCCTCCAGCGACACATAGTCACTAAGAACTTGGGGAAAAAAGAGATGGGAGAAGGGCCTTAACAGGACCTCCAGCTGAAAAAGGGCCCTAGGTAAAAAAGAGTTTCTTGAGGGAAAAGAAAGAAAATCGCGTGGTCCGTGCGCATTGCACTGGGGATGTTAAATAAAAGAGCATCGAAGCGTGCCTCGAAAAAAAATCCGTGAGATCTGTGGGCCAGTGATAGAGGCCAGCCCAGAGCCGAAAAAAACTCATTACGGTCGAGGCAGAAAATCCGTCCCCATCTTCCACTTCCTCAACGAAAAAGTCCGCTCCTCAAACAAATCCCCAAGCTCAAAGACCTGGTATGTACAAAGGGACCGGCAGAAAAGAAGGGGAAGATGCGTGTCCTGAGGGTCTAAAAATGGGGGGGGGCAGTTTCTTCCTGTTGGGTGACTTCTGAACAAAAAGCAACAGCTCAAAAGAGTTGAGGAAAGGGGAAAGCTGGGATTCAGCTCTTTCTCTCAAAAAGGTCTATTTGTCGCACCAAAACACGAAGAATAGAAAAACAAAAAGGAGAAATGTTCGCTCGAGGATGCTGGTTTTGTGGGGAACAAGGGGGGGGAAGAAGCTGAATAAAAGGGGGGAAGATAACCGGGCCTGTCTGGCTGTGTGTGGGAAGCGGCGGGCGGGTCAGAGAAAAAAGGAAAAAAAAAAAACGGGGGAGAGACAGGGAGAAGATTATGAAAGCAGAAAGGGAACGAGGAAACAGGAGGGGGTCGACGGAGTGACAAGGGGAAAGACGGAGGCGGGTAATCGCGAGGATTCCCAATGGGAAGGTTGTAGCGTTCGCAGAGGGGTAGGCGAGGGTCCAGAAATTTCGGGGGCACGCTAGAAGATGAGCTGACAGAGTAATTATGAAGGTGCAACAGGGGCTAAAGAGTAACACTCGAGGCGCGTGAGATCAGAAAAGCAAAACTGAGGGGGGAAAGGTGCCGCGGGGGGAAGTAATGCCGCCCTTCTGGAACCTCTAGATTGGACAGAGAAATATCAAAAGTGAGGGAACTGTAGGGTTGGAGGGAAGATTAGAGGAGCCTGGGAAGGTGGGGTGAAGAAGTCTCTGAAAATGACGGCCATCTGAGGAAATGTGGGCCGAGAGACGGGGGGGTTCAAGGCTGGCTGGCTTCACGTCAAGCGATGGGGGGGGGAAGGGCGGGCGGAGGGGATAGTCTCGCACTTTGGTGACCGGAAGGGAAGAGAGAATCGTAGACGGGTAATTGTATGACTTCTGTGTTGAAGATGTCAGAGGCCTGGGGGGGGGGGGGAAAACACTCCAGAGGGATTAATTGCCGTTTGGACCATTGTCATTTGAGAAAAAGGGGCTGAAAGGAGTGGTAGGTGTGACCGAGTAAAGAGATTGCCGGGGAAGTTGTCCTGGAATCGCTTGTCTAGGGGAGGTTGGGGGGGAAGATAGGCTATTAGCCGTCAAGGGCTTAATCTAAGGGGCGGTTTATTAGGAAGTGTCGGGTTGGGGCCACAACAGCCCACTAGAGGCTCACACAGAAAGGGAATACTCCGCTGGGGGAAGGGAGGGGGCAAGTCCATGCGGGGGTTGCCTGAGTTCCATTAAAATGAAAATGGTTTTGGTAAGGAATTTCCAGAACTCGACGCGAGTGTCGTCCGGAGTTGAGGAAAGAAGGGCCGTCTCGGCCTATTTTTTGTGCAAAAATAGAGGACGTAAAAAAACAAAGTAGAATAGGCTGGAGGAGGAAGTTTGATGTCTGCATCCGAGCGATGTGATTAGAGGTGAGGGGGGGGGGGGCGAAACTGAGAGCCAATGTATTCGAACAATTCTTTGACTCGAAAAAGATCTACAACGGAAAAATCACCTGGGTGGTCATTAAAAAAATGCAGGAAAAAAGACATCAAGGGAGGGGGACGATCTCTCTCCAAAACACACGATGTAAAAGAGAAAAAAAAGGAAATAGCGGAGAAAAAGGAAGTTCCAGCGACTGAAGGAGGGCGAATGACAAGGGTGATATGCAAGCCCCTACGAAATAAAAGGACCAACGCACATCACACTCTCGAGGTCATGACTAACTGTCTAGAGGGAGGGCAGACCTCAAAGCGCGAAAACGATTAGAAGGGGGGGAAAAGTCCCTCGGGAAACCATTAGGGGAAGGCAGGGACAGACTCTAAAACGACGACACTCGCGTCGATTGGGTGTTCACCAAAGGACAAAAAAACCCAGTTCATCGGAAAGATAAGAACGCACCCTAAATAAGCAAAATAAGCGGGGCTCGTAGATGTTCTCTTTTTTAGAGCCTTGGGGAGGTTGTGAACTTTGAAGGAACCAAAAATCAAAACAAAAATCAGAAAGACATCACCTAAGGAGCTACGCGCCTGAAGGACTCAGAGAGGAACGCCGAGGAAAAGGGAAATTTGGGGAGACGACATCTGGATCCGACACCGAAGCGCCTGCGTCTCAAAAAAGGGGGAAGGCAAATACAAACTCAGACGGGAAAAGCGAAGAAAGCGGTCCCCCAACGTCCACTTCCCTATCTCGGAGGGAAGAAAAAGGGGGCTAACGGAACGAAGACTCCTCCCAAACATGGTCGCTCTGAAAATAACACAAAGGGAGAAAATTATTCCGACAACAAACGCTGAAAGAATCATACAAGACATAGGGGCTCCCGGGGGAGCCAATCTAGGTCTCAACTAAGGATAGGGAAAACTCAAAATCAAAAAAAAAAAAAAAAAGAAAAAATGTAAGATCACGGGGAAGTTAAAAAACGTTTTTCCAAGAGGAGTTCTGTCGAAAGACAGCTCCAGAAAAAAAAAAAAAAACCGGAGCGACGAAGGAATATCTGCCACTCTCTAGGGGTTAAAAGGGGCCCTTACTTCAACAAGACAAAAAAAAGAAGTATACACGACGTTCAGGGTCTCGACTAAAAATGGGGAAAATCGCGTGGAAACGCATGGAGTTTAAATGGTCATCCAGATTCTCGGAAAGGAATGGGAAAGCGAAAAAAGAAATCTGGATGGAGACGCATCCGAATCGCGCCGATTTCAAACGCTAAAAAGGGGTAGAATCCCCGACGGCAACGGCCTCATTCCGCGATTAGAAACCGACGGCAGATTCATCCATCACAAAACGGGGGGGGGGGGGGGGGGGGGGGGGGGGGGGGGGGGGGGGGGGGGGGGGGGGGGGGGGGGGGTGGGGGGGGGGGTGGGGGGGGGGGGGGGGGGGGGGGGGGGGGGGGGGGGGGGGGGGGGGGGGGGGGGGGGGGGGGGGGGGGGGGGGGGGGGGGGGGGGGGGGGGGGGGGGGGGGGGGGGGGGGGGGGGGGGGGGGGGGGGGGGGGGGGGGGGGGGGGAGGGGGGGGGGGGGGGGGGGTGGGGGGGGGGGGGGGGGGGGGGGGGGGGGGGGGGGGGGGGGGTGGGGGGGGGGGGGGGGGGGGGGTGGGGGAAAAGTTGTAAAACCCAACTGGCGTTCCTCTTAGGACTGCGTTTCGAAGAGAGAGATCACATTTGGGAAAAAAAATCCGGCGAACGCGCCCATCCGTTTCTTCCTTAGTGAGACCTTGTATTGCTTAAAGCAGAGGGGAAGAGATCGATGTTCAACAAACGAAAAAAAAATTATCAACAACACAACGGAGAAGGGGGAAAATAAAGGAAAGGAAAGAAGTATGACGGGGACCAGGAGAGCGAAAGAGGGCAATAAGCTGTCCAACAATAAAAAACTTGATATAAGGGGGGGATTCGCAGGGAACTTTTGTTAGAAGTAAAAAAGGAAATCAAAAGAGCGGAGAACGCAGATAAGAAGAGGAAACGCGTCCGCTGGAAGTAGGTTAAGGCACGAGCGGCATTCGTTTATAAGATTTGAGGTAATAGCAGGAAGCTGAGCCAGACGTGTAAGCTGAAATTGGGTCACGCGATCGGACGAATCGGTCCGGGAAAGAGAGAAAGGGTTTTTTTCGTCACTATCAGTAATGAATGAAAGCCGAAAGGCGGAGCAAGAACGGCGAAGACTGAAAACGATTGGAGGCAGTGAGATGGGCCTAACTGAAAAGTTTCAGGGCCCCTTTTTTTGCCAGGGTATACGTGAAAGGAAAAACCACTTCAGTAACCTCGAAAAGGGGACCTTCTTCGGTGGAAGATCGGAGCGTTTGGTGGGTTCATGGGGGAGGGGGCCAGACTCGACAAGGGGTTCAAAGGGGAGACTCTCTGAATATGGAAAAAAATTGAGGAAGAGGGGTCAAGAGTAGAGGAAATGAGAGGGAAAGAGCTGGCGGGGCTTCACGTCCGAAAGGCGAGGGGGGGATCGGGGGGAGCGGATCGTAATAATGTTCTAAACGCCATGTGTGGGGGGTGGGTTTCCAGACCAGGAATCAACCATGGTCTGGGGGGTATTTCGGGGTGCCGCTTTCAGAGAAAAAAGGGGGGAACCGTGGAGTGGACGTTTTTGTAAAGATTGGAGGAGGGGAAAGACGATGTAAGGGAAAGATCGTGGTAGGGGAACGAAATGCCGCTTGCCGCCGGTGAGACCAGATAGGAGGCGACCACGAAGAAAGGTTAGAAAGGCGATAGAACGGAAGATTCGGCCTCAGGAAGTAAGCTAAGGCGCTTCTTCGAGGGGTGTCGGGTGGTGGGCCTGGTCAACATCCCACGATCGAGAAAGAAAAGAACAGATACGCCTGAGACAGCTAAAGAGGGGGAAGAAGGGGGATTCGGGCAATATATGACTATCACAGGTTTTTTGTGTAGAAATTAAAAAGAAAAAATGGCGTCCTGGTCAAGTTTAGCCTGAAAAGGGCTACCTTCGGGGTAGGGGGGTCTAGGGAGGACAACTCTCCATCTGGGGGAAACCAAGTCTGTCCTATTTGGAAGAGGACACCGGGGAGGAAGCGAGAGGTGTGAGGGGGGCGTTGGGCGAAACTTTAAGCAGAGCGGGGGGGGGGGGAGGGAAATCGACCCAATGGTCTTCTGCTCGGTGCCATTCCACCAAAAATTAAACGTGGGGGAAAAAAACGAAACGATCTTCGGAGAAGATCACAACAACAACGGGAATAGAGAGAGGAAAAAGCTGGGGTGGCTCTCACTACTGAGTGGGAGGAATCTTGCGAGAACAATGTTGAGGCAGGCCGAAGAGAATGTATCGAAATACATGCTGAAAATTTCGCCCACAACGCCGCAAGCACATCTCGATCAAAGAGAAAAAAGGGTATAAATCTAAACATCGGAGTAACCTCCCGAATGAAAATGTGGGCAGCCGAAGCAAAAAGAAGAAAGACGTCAATTGGAACATCACGTCGACGACCCGAGACAAGAGAAAATTCAAAAAGGGGGGTTGCTCATACTGGCCTCACCCGAAACATTACTTGCACCTGATATCCACCTCTTAGAGGGACACAGCTATCTGGAGAGGGGGTGTGTGAAAAAAATCGAAGGTTGTTTCTTTGCCTCCAGGGGAAGACCAAACCTCGACAGCCCGAGAAAGCATCGACGAAGGGAAGAGCTGACAAGGGGGGAGAGGAAATTCCGTTCGCCGAGTTGAGAACAAAAGTGGGGAGCTGCCTGTAATGCAAGACGAACTGGAAAAGAAAGGCAGCGGCCAAGAAGAAAAGGCTACACCACTCGGATAGAGACTTGCAGCACATCGGAAGAAATGGAAAAATCCGCTCGCGGATTCCTCAAAAAACACAAGGGGGGAACGCCAAAAATCTCCCAGACAAGTCTTCGATGCTCCGCCAAAAAAAGAAAGAAGTAGACGCCCGCCTAGAGTCTTTCTTCCAAACCATCGGAAGGGAGACGCTAAGCAAAGGGAAGCCCAAGAGAAACGGGGCGAAAAATCCACCGCGGGGGGGCTATAGCGAAATCAGACTTGAGGAGAACGTGAAACCCATTCCTGGAACTTTTAATCTTCGGATGGAAAAACAAAGCGCAAAGGCCCACAAGCCTCCCCTCGTAAAAAAAGAATAAGGAGGCTTGCACTCTCGAGGAGTGGGGCCTGAAAAAGGAGAACGCTGAAATCATCGGGGGAAAGGAGTCGATCACTGCGCCTAACGGGGTCCGTCCACTTATTTGGGCAGGTGCGGAGCGATAAAGACGATTCAGCGCATACTGAGCGTCCTCGGAAACGGAGAGAGGGGGGGGAAAGACATGAAGCTGCTCCTATTCCAATAACCATGAACCCGTAGAGCCCAGAAAGGCCACGAACAGATGAAAATTAACTATCTCCCGACTGCCTCTCAAATCGATGTCATCGCCCAGGCAAGGGCGAAGAAACCTCAGGAAGAGGGGAGTCTCTTAGAGGAGTTCTCCGCTCTGGGGGAGATCCTTTGCTGTCATGTTTGGAAGTAGAAAAAAAAGACAAGAAAAAAAAGAAGAAATCACATCCGTTTCTTTCAGAGGGGACACTTAGGAGGAAAAGGTCGGATCTCCAGGAAAAAAAGGGGGAGG
>Ga0179593_1655930_pt1 | contig 10149 bp, 13 predicted proteins | sample CZODoug2_1_08_16_FD_185931 | JGI IMG/M metagenome (GOLD analysis project Ga0179593, IMG submission 185931) | Vadose zone soil fungal communities from Angelo Coast Range Reserve, California, USA - CZODoug2_1_08_16fungal (PacBio error correction) | ecosystem: Environmental > Terrestrial > Soil >...
GGAGGAGGGACCAAGCGCTATAAGGACTGGGCGAGACCATCGCGGTGGTAGAGCCAGCGAAAAGGGTGCAGACCAGTAGGCCACTGGACGTGGTCCACCTCGCTCAAAAAAAGGGTCCCGAAGTCAGAAGGATCGACACGAAGAACCGGTTACCCTCGCCGCCGGAAGGAGGGAGCGCCTATTTGACGTGTCCTCGGGCCCGGGGGGGACACCGCAACCTCCCCTTTGGCTCGTGAAGTGCCCGAACAGGACGAGCGAGAGGTGTGCCGGGCTACGGGAGGATGGTAGGCCGCAAATGCGGCACGAGCGATACAAGGGACGCTTGGCGTTCGATGGCAGCAGAAGGAGTGAGGGGTGAAACGATAGGGGCCGCTCGCGTAAGCCGCGAAGCCATCGGGAAACTAGCAGATTGAGAGTATTACTCATCAAAGGCGCTCCGCATAACCTGAGCACGGAGAAGATCCACGCCGGGGTTCTGAGAGAAGGAGCGGAGTACCGGCACACGATCGAACCAATAATTCCACGGGGGGGAACCGTGGCAATGGGAGACGGTAAATCATAGTTCTAGCGGGAGATTCACGCATCAGGTTCTTCCCCACTGCAAAAGAGGTTGAGGCCGGGAGCGAATAGACCTGCGCCACCCAAGAGGTGATAGTCGGGGGCCCACCGGATGGGGCTAAAACGGAACCGTAAACGCAGTCAGACAATTGGGGGGGTTACCCATTAGGCACGCCGACTCCAAAAAGCCTCTATCCGAAGGAGCGGAAAATAATCGTCAAGAGAATCGATGCGCCAAAATCGTCTTCCAGCGGGTAGACCCTTTTCATTTTTCCGCGTGACGGGCCGGCTCTATCGAAGTGGACCTCTGGGGATACAAGAAGGTTAGAGCCGGGGGGACTCCTCTTTCGATCAAAAAGAAACCCCCTCCCTTCCAGCGGGAGATGGCGTAAGGAATGTTGAAAAGCAAGGAAAAAAGTGTTCAGGGAATAAGTCCTTTATTAGGACGGTCGCGGTTAACCCCCATGGACGAGACGGGATAGACGTGCGCGGATTGAAAGAAAACGAAAAGGGGGGGGGATAGTGGAGGAATGGAGGGGAAAAGGATTCGTTAAAAGGGTCACCTGGGAGAGGGGGGGTACTTCAACCTGCCCTTTCCAGACGTCTTCATAGGAGCGAAGACTTGTCGGAAGGCTCAAGGGTGGAAGATCCGATTCGAAAGTGAGGAACAAGAAAACAAAAATTCCTGAAAGGGACATCCTTTATAGAAATCCTCTTAACGCGGGCCGGCACGTCTGGAGTGGCCAGAAGAGAAATTGCCGCAATTGCCGAGGAAAAAGGCTCGGAGGAAATCGGAGGTTCCGAGGCGATCCAGAAGGGAGCTCAATTCTGGCAAGCGGCTAACTGGTGCCCGGTGGGAACCCGGGGAGGGGGAAACAAACCCACGTGGAAAGAAGGTCGTTCTCTCTTCCCGTCCCTTGCCTCATTAAAATTGAAGCGGAACATCAGGAAGGGGGAGCCGCCCATATAACAAGATAGTCAAGAAATGACACCACGGCGGCGGAAATGAAGAGATCTCAATCCACAGGATAACCTTCAGGACAAAGGTATTTGAAGAAAGACCGTCGTAGGCAAAGAAAAAGTTCGAGCGTACTACTTCGACTTCCCCGCTGAGGAATGACACTTATCGAAGGAGAAAAGGCAAAAACGGGCCGCTAAAAAAGGCTGTGAAGGGCCATCGTACGTAAAGAAGAAAAACAAACAAAAAGGGAAAGACGTTAAGAAGGACCCCCGTGGAGGACTGGAAACCCTCTTCCCGCCGATCCGGGCGCTCGGAATGGCGAGGGGGAAGAAAATGCTAATGGGGAAATTGATAGTGGGAATGGCCGAGGCGTCCGTACGAGTGCTACCAAATCGCCGGGACCGTGGGCACTCGGAGGTGGCTCCAGATGCAGACTCTGAGGGGGAAAGGACCCTCAAACATTTTCGAGGACCCTGCCGGAAGGAAGGCATTCCGCACCCAAACATTTCTCTTGACGTGGGAGAAAGAGGGACTACGCCATAGAAATCCTAAAGGAGGGGAAAAAGTACCAAAGAAGAGAAGAGAGGGCGCCAGAAAGGACGTGCGCCTACAAAACCTGCACCGGAAAGATCAAGATTTGACTCCAAAATAGCTGCAGAGCGGGGGTAAGGGCTAGCGAAAAAGCAAGGAACTGGAGGCCCCCGAAAACCCCGATAAAAATGACAACTGTAAACGCTAAAAGAAAAGAAAAAATGGGGAACCAAGGTACCTTCCGTTTGGACCGGACAAAAGGCGGTGGGGCACGCGCGGCCGGAGGAGGGGAAATGGAGAAGGTAACTGTACTTGAGGGGGAATAAAGAAAGACGCTGGTCGAGCTTCGCTCAACCAAAAAGGCAGGCATAAAAAAAATAAAAAGAGATTTAAGGCGGCAAAAAGGTACCAGAAGTGGGCAGGGACGTAGATAGTAGGTCCCAGAAAAAGGAAGAAAAAACAAAAAGGGGGAATTTAAAGCGCGGTGAGGGGAAGGTGAGCGGGCAAAGGGGCTGATAAGAGCAAACCAAGCAGCCCAACCAGACAATTTCAAAAAGGACTCGCCGCGAGAGGGCCCCGATCAAGGGAACCCTCCGCGAGCCAGCTTAACTCTAGTGGAACATCAAGGGAACAAGAAAGCGCCAGGAAGAGTAAACGAGAAAAAACGGGGAGAAAAAGGAACGATCTAAAACTAGGAAGCTAAGGGCTAGTAAATCGGGGAGGTTAGGGGGAGGACCATGGAAAGGGGACACTAGAAAAGATGCGTAATAACCGAACCGAAGAGGCTATTGGGTCTGAGATGAAGATCCTCCAAGTCCGAGGCTTCGCATCGAGAGAGGGAACTGTCAGTCACTTCCTTCATAGAAGTCTGGAAAAAGGCAGGGGGGGGGTTAAGGTGAAGTGGGGATACGTGAGGGGTGGGGAGGGCTGGGGGAGGGAAAGGCGAGGAAGGGCAGGGGGGGGAGGGGAGTAAAAGGGAGGGGGCGGGAGGGGGGGGGGGAGGGGGGGGGCGGTGGGGGGGGGGGGGGGGGGGGGGGGGGGGGGGGGGGTGTAAGGAGGGGGTAGAGAGGGGGGGGGGGGGTGGAAGGGAGTAGGGAGGGGGGCAGGGGGGGGGTGGGGGTGGGGCGGGGGATGAGTGGGGGGCTGGGGACGGGGGAGGCGGGGGGGGGTTATGGTGGGGGTGGGGATGGAGGTGGAGAGGCGGGGAGGGAGGATAGGGTGGGGAGGTCGGGGGTGATGGAGGGGAGGGAGGGGGGGAGGCGGGGGGAGAGAGAGGAAGGAAAATGGGGGGGAGACGAAATGGATTGCGTGTGTGGGGGGGGGGGGGGGGAGGGGAGAGGTAGAAGAGGGGTGCGGGTGAGGGGGAAATGATAGGGGATTGAATAAGTTTGGGGGAGGGGAGAGAGGGGTGGGAGTGGGGAGGTGGCGGGGGGGGTAGGAGGCTAGGGGTGGGGGTGGGGGCGGGGAAATGTGAGGGGGGAAGATAGAGGGAAAGGTAAATGGGGAGGGGGAAAGGGGGGGGGGGGACTCGTGGGGGGGGGGGGGGGGAGACAGTTGTGGTAGGAGGGGGGGGGGGGGAGAAGGGGAGGGGGGGGAAAGGGGGGGGGGGGGGGGGGGGGGGGGTGCGGGAGGAGGGGGAGTGGGGAGAGAAGGGGGGCGGGGGTGTGGGGGGGAGGGGGGGGGGGGATGAAGCAGGGGTGGAGAGAAAGCTTTATGAGCGAGGACACGTGCGAGAAAGGGAAATCGGCCCCAGAACAGGCCTTGCAGGAGAATCGTACCCGAAAAGGAAAAATCCCGCACAACAAAAACCGAGAATAGCATTTGTTAGATAAAAACAGGAAAAAACGGCCGACGAGCACGCTTTCTCGGGGGAGGGGATGAGAAAAAAGGGAATGGAATCCTGCGAAAGGTTAGTGTGGGTCACGGCCAGAGAATGCGCCAAGACGGCTCAACTGGGGAAAGAAACCTGATCCGACGGACCGGATAAAAAAAAAGAAGGGGGCGGCTCGAAAACCCGATCAGAAGAAGAGCCGGAATCAGATAAGGGAAACGGTGGGATCGAAAATGCGGGAGGTAGAGGTGGGGGGGGGGGGGGAGGAGATGCGTGAGAAGAAGACCCAACGTATTGCTAAAAGGTGTCGGCGGATCTCAGGGGATGCAAAAGTACTTTCAAAAAGGGGATTTTTCGACCCTCTTCCCTCCCGAAGAAAAAAAGACTGGGCAGGTATCGGGGACTCGAAAACCATTTCTCCGGAGAGACGAACCTAGAAAAAGCCTCGACCCTCCGTTGAACGGCATGTCGAGAGGAAAGTCTCCGGGACGTCCAGTCTCGACATCAGGGGCCAAAACGAACCGAGTATACAAGGCCTCTCGGCGACAGTCACTTCCGTGTGGAGAACACGAAAAAGGAGGAGGAGTGAAAGTTCACGTGAAAGGTCGGAGGGAAAAAGTACGAGCAAAATTCTCTCCGAAATCGCCGGGGGAAGTAGCCGGCAATTCCTAATGAGAAAGCCTACGCGGCGCTGGAAAAACGAAAAGTGGGTATAGACGGCGGAGGCGAAATTGGGGCGCTGGAACGCTCGCGATGAGGAATCAGAGGGTTGTCGGCGGGAGGCGGAAACTACCGGCCGAAGGGTCTTAACAAGCTCGGCTCGCCTTGAAAGCAAAGGCGCTCGAAGCCGGAGTGCTATCCGGGTGGAAGTCACCGTAGGCACCAGAAAATACACAGAAAAAGAATGGGGGACCCGCGCGATCAATCCCCTGGCGGATGAATCCGATGAAATCGCGGCCAGGTGATCCGGGGAGGACGAGCATGAAATGGCAGGGGGTTGCATCAAAGCAAGTAGTACCGAAGGGCCCTGACCGGGCGCGCACGCCTCGAAGAAGCGCTCGCAGGTCTTATACCCGCGGGGGCGGCAAGGAGTCCGGTGGCGCGCGATTCTTTCATCAGGGGAAAAAACGTAGTCTATGAAAAAAAAGAAAAAACGGGCTGGATTGGAGGGTAACTACGCTTAATCGCCGAGGCGGGGGAGTTGCAAAGGTGGGAATGACATCGAGAGGAGGAGGGCGGCAGAGAGAAATGCGGCCGCAGGCTCCATTCTAAGATCTATCAAACGTGAAGGGGCCCCGGAAGGTCAAGTGGGACCATCGTCGGAAAGTGGGGGGAGACTTCTGGGACCAGAAGTTTCCAAGGGACCCAAAAAAGTCAACAGCTGCTAAATCCTTGGAAACGCCGTGAGAGACCCAAGAAGTGACCCGAATCAATTCAACTGACGTAGGGCGTAGAGAAGGGCCGAGGATGTTCACAAGGAGACCGAAAGGACTGGAAGGTGGCGCGCGTCGTGCCGCGTGAGGGGGGAGTAACACTAAAAGGGACTCGCGTCAACAGATCTCGAGAACAGACACTAACTCCCCGCGTTAAGGAAAGAGATTCGGAAACCCTCTTGGAAAAAGACGTCAAAAGCTATCGAAGAGAAAAGGCATGGGGGAAGGAAATACGAGCAGCTGGCGAGCAGTTGTCTCAAGCCTGCCAGGGGCGTAGCGCTAGGGTGAATAAAGAAACACCGGAAAACAGACTGAACAACCAGCTTTAAAATTTCCCTTAGCCTCAGAAGAAAGATCTACAACCTCTTCCTACTCGCAAAAAACACCCCCCAGGTGGTGAGATGCCCCTCAAGATTCAGAGTCCAGATTGGAAAAAAGATTCAAAAAACCCATCAGCAGGCGTCCCAATTCGATGCTCGAGAAGGTGACGATCAGAAAGCCGACGGGAAAGGTGTCGTAAAAAAAAAAAAAAGGACAGGAAGAAGAAGCCGCGTCACACGAAAGAGATGATGAGCGGAAGCGGAAGGGGCATGGAAACTAACTGGGGTAGGAAAAAGACCGGAGCACGAAAACAATGTGACAGAGCTCTCCGGAAGCGCCGACGACGAAAAAGTGCGGACACGATGCAAAGGATCAATGAAGTCCGCAGCTAGCAGGAAAAAGAAGTCCAGCTCAGGGACTTAAGCGCTCACGAGGAGCCTCGGAAAGCTATCCAAGATCGGGGAAAAAGGCTTCTCAAGAGAAGGTAAAGCTCAGTGCAAAAAAACGAAATGTCGTCGCGAGTGCCCGGGGCAAAAACTGAAATAATCAACCCATCCAATCGAAAGGCACCCAAAACCAAGAATGCATCGCTCCACCAAAGAAGGATGAAAGGCCTCGAGATTCTGGAAAGGCTATCTTCGAGAAAGGCGGAAAGGAAGGAGGGAACCGATTGCCCCGGAGCGACAAGGCCGGAAACGGGGCAAAAAAAAAGCGGGGGGGGGGAATGCTAAACGCCGTGGAAACTCGGAAACACCGAGTGCGCCGCTGCCGCGCCGGACAAGAATTGGCGATATAACAGCGGGAGCTTAGGCTAGAAAAAAAGGAGAAGGCCTGCCAGGTGCTGGTGAGGCGGCCGGGGAACTCGGTGGCTAGCAGGTATCGTGAAGAAAAGGGCAGGGGCAAAGTGGGAGGCCAGGGAAATACGATTCAAAACATTTCTCTTGACGTGGGGAGGAGGAGAAAAGTCCTCGCACAACTTTCCTGAAACCGCACAAGACGAAGAAAAAAGACCGGAAAAAGACTTGCCAAGAAAGTTTGGACCATCGGGCGCGGGCTAGGGTTCACTCATCTCAACAGCTCACAGAGGGAAAAGGCGAGGAGCGGAAAAAAAAACTCCCCACCTGGACCCCGAGACCCGGGCGTGAAAAAGTTTGGCGCGCAGATCGATCGGGGGCGCAGGGGGGCGGAGCCGCTATTGGACGTGGAGCATCCCGGTGAAGAGACAAGTTTCGGGGGGAAGAATCTCGCAAAAGCCAGCCGCTGTGAAATTTGGGACGAAAAATGATGCGGGCGAAAGCTATGAACCGGAAAAACCGCCAGGAAAAACAGTAGATCGGGAAAGGAGCTCCAGCGGCTCGAAAACCCGAATTCCCGCGGACTCTGTAAAAATGTGAACTCAAGGATATGCGTGCGCGCGGCGCGTGAACGGGTCAAAGGCGTGGGAAACGTACTGGGGGGAAAAAGCGACGCAATGAATAAAACCTTTGACCCCTACGCAAGAAAACCACATCGCAGAAATGAGGGACCACCTGGAGAATGGTCCCAGGCCACGAGAGGAAAGGAGGCTAGCGGAAAACGGAGAGAAGTGTCGAAAAAGGGGGCTTAGGATTGGGGCATTGAGCCGCCGAAGTCCTTCACCATACGAGGGCCAGCGAAAATCGGGCAAAACGGTCCTGGGAAAAAGTCCGGACAAAAACGTCGCGGGATTCGCGTGCGATATCTCGATCTCCTCTCGTGAGTCAGGAAAGGGGGATAAGTGGGCGAGGGGGGGTTGGGGGGGGGGTAGGTTGGAGGGGGGGGATTAGGGATGCGATCCTGTTATGGGAAAGAGACTTCTTCAAGGTGAAAAAATCCCCCGAGAAAAAAAAACGATTTCATTTGCGAAATAGTAAAAAAAACACCATACAACGTCTGTCGATATCATTGCGTCATTATTAGAGAAGGAAGAGACTCGCCAACAGCGGATAAAAAATAGATCTATCACTAAGAGCGCGTTAGCTGTGCTCCAAAGGACCGTCATACATGAGAAACGCTTGAACGGGTTGAGGGAATCCAAGCAGGGAGAACCCACAGGCGCGCATGTGTCCCTCAAGAAAAGGCGGAAGAAGGTGTCCTCGAAAAGCATCTCGGGAACCCTGAAAGGGAAGTTCCGAAAAGCTAACACAGCGTGTGAACGTTACTAGGCAAAAGATGCTTGGAAAAAAGCGACGTGCAATCAAAGGACCTCGAGAAAGATTTGAGCAAAAGTTTAGAGACTTGAGACCCAGGCTACCCACCAAAGGAGAAGAAGGCGTCGGGATCGATCGAAAAAAAGAAGAAACTGGACAAGAGGCAGACTGAACCGTCCACCGAATCAAAAAAAACACGGCAGGTGAAACGCCTCTCAAAGTCCGAAAAATTCCGGCGAAAGCTCAAGCGATAAGAGCGCATCAACGACGTCGCGCGGCGCTACAAAAAAAAAAAAGGGCGAGTGAAAGACGCGGGGGATCTCAAAAAGGAGAGAGACGTCTTGGGAGTAGTGAGGAAAGAATCGCGTTCGACTTTCTCGCCGAAAGGCGAAGGGGAGCTGGGAGCCAAGCAGGGAAAGGAAGAAGCGTAAGACGGTGGGGGGAAGGGCGAAAAGAAACTGACGAACGGGCGGCGACGATTCTAGGGGAGGGAAGCGGAGAAGAAAAATCTCCTGGAAGAAAACTCGAGGGAGAAATTTAAGGAGAATGAATATTCTGCATTTCCGTCCTGCAAGAGAAAAAGAGGTACGAACGGAGGAACCAGAAATACGTGAAATCGAAAGCCTGAAAACTTAATGCAAAAAAAAAAGCGACGCAGACTCATACTTTGCCTCGACACCTTCAAAGTGAAGGAGTAAGGTTCCAGATCCGGCAAAGAACCGAAAGGGGGCGCCATATAAGATAACGGTGCGGAACGCGGGGAATGAGGAGAGCCGGACGGGAAACTCCGAGAAGAACAACAAAAAAGGGACTTTTGGGGCCGGGGCGACAAATCACCGAAGTATTAAAATTCGCAGAGGAAAGAGGACCTTGAGGACAGTCTTCAGAAAAGCAACAAAAAAAAAAAACGCGAGAAAAAGCGAATTCTTGAAACACGCGCGCGGGGGAGGAAAAAAATGAGGGAAAAGAGTCTTCATCTAAATGTATGCGAGGAAACGTGGAGAACCGAACGGGTACGGCGCCATCGCCAAGAAAGAGAGGGAGGGCGACGGTGAAAAAAAGTCCTCAACTCTGGGAAAATCGTATCAGGAAAGGACGAAGGAAACGGACTGACTCCCTTGATATCCAGGCTCGACTACTTCGATGACTTGCTTAGGCCCAGGAGAAAGGAACAATGCGGGAGCGATTTCTAAAGGCAAAACTGTTAAAGTCCGAAAAAGAGAAAATAGCGCCAAGGGTCAAGAAGAGACTCGAAAAAATGCCGGTGGGGAGGGGACGAGCCTTGAGCGCGCGCCGAAAGGGCGCTCGTGGAAGACCGATCGGAAAAAAAGATCTGGAGGGAAATGGTAGCAGGGGGGGATGTCACTATACGCGGACGCTGGAAGAAGCTTCAGAACTTGAACACCGGATGACCGCTCCTAGAGGAAAAAATCGGGGCGGGTCGAGTACGCAGCCAATGGACCTCTCAAGAGAAAAAAGTTAAGAGAAAAGACTTGAGGATGGCAGAAAAACTCTATCACGCGATCTACGTCTACAAGGAAGGGGGGCGGCAAAAACTGGAAAGAGCAGGAAGAGCAGACGCATAAAAAGGTTGAGGGCTGGGTGAGCGACAAAAATCTGTACAGACGCCCCAGAGGTGGGAAGAGGGGTCTAAAAGGGATTAAACGAAGCGGCAGTACAGGGAGCGGGACCAATTAACTGGGGAAAATAAAGAAAAATATCCGAAACGAGCGATCCTCTCTACGACGCCCGCACTGGGTCACAAGTAGAGAACCGCGTAATGGGAAGTCGAAAAAGGCACGGGCGGGACGCAGATTGAAGAGGAAAAAACCCAGCTGAAAATAAAAATCTAGAAACGTGGAAGAACCGAAAGGGAGTCGCAGAACGTTTGTACGAGGTGAACCCATGTCGGCAAAAGTGCTACGAGGGAGTACCGAAAGAATGTGAAGAAAAGGGGAATGAGAAAGCTTTAAGAGGAGGGGATCAACCTGCCGTGCGAGCTTCGTCAGAGAAAAAGGGACCGACAAAAAGAGTGACAACTCCAAGGAAAGGACGAAGGCGAAGACCGGGCAGCACTCATTCCGCATTCCAAAGTGAGAACTCACCCAAAAAAATCCCGCTCAAGGGAAAGCAGGACGGCAAGCAGACGAGCAGAGGCGTTAAGCTAAAGGGGAAAAAACACGAGAATTCCAAAAAGGTCCGGCGGGGACTCGTGGAAAACCGATGTCGTCGCGGGGTCCGGTGCCGCAAGAGAAGGGCGCTCGGGGAAAGAGGTTGGGGGGGGGAAAAAACCAGAAAAAGGCCTCCCTCAAAGGCCTCAAAAAAAACCTACACTTCGTCGACGAT
>Ga0179593_1715225_pt1 | contig 10149 bp, 8 predicted proteins | sample CZODoug2_1_08_16_FD_185931 | JGI IMG/M metagenome (GOLD analysis project Ga0179593, IMG submission 185931) | Vadose zone soil fungal communities from Angelo Coast Range Reserve, California, USA - CZODoug2_1_08_16fungal (PacBio error correction) | ecosystem: Environmental > Terrestrial > Soil >...
AGAGGAAAAAAAGATCTGACCGGGGCACGGGGGAGGAAAGGGGAGAGACAAATAAACCCATAGCAGAAAACGAAAGACACGCTTTTGCATTAAGAGCAGTGTGCCAATACCCTGTTGTAGGGGGGGTGCTATGAGAGGGGAAGGGAGGATCAAAAGAAAAAGGAAAGGGAGAAGTCTCGATCTGTGAGGAAGAAAAGAGAAAAAGAGATTGTAAAAAGCCAGAGGAGGGTAGGAGAATTTCAACGAAATCCTGCGCACAATCCCACGGTTCATTTTGGCACACAAGACAATGCACCAGGCATGGGTCTTTGATTCTAAAAAGGGGAAATACCTGAAGAGCCAACCTAGGGGGGGAATCAGAGAGGAGGGAGGATGACAAGAGATCTGAGAAAGCTCTCGGAGGTTGATACAGCCTGCATCCGCTCAAAGAGGGGCCGCTTGCGTCACAGGATCAGAGTTGCAGAATGTGGGAGGGGAAAGAAAAAATTTGAAGGGGCCTGCTGCCCGAAGCACTGAGGAGTGGTAGGGGGGATACGCTTTTGGGGTTAAAAAAAGGGACGTGCACGTGCCGGCAGCTTGAGCTTCATCGATATCCAAAGATCTCTCAAGGAGGGAAGCAGGGAGGGAAAAAAAAAAAGGGATTGCAGCAGGGGGGCTAGGGAAACAACCAAGAGGGAGGACCACTGCGCCTCAACGTGAATCAGACTCCGCAGCTCGGGGGAAGGCTAGAAAAAAAAGACTAGAGAAAGGGGGATATGTGTTACGGGGCAGGGGGGTCACGAGGGGAGGAAGGAGTGGGGTTCATCTTGGGCTGGGGGGGGTGAAGGGGGTCGGGGAGAAGGAAGGGGGTCGGCATAGGGGGGAGCCTCGGAAGGGAGGGAGCTGTTTGCCAAGGTTATAGTGGAAACGGGGACCATGTTACCAGAGGCTCGATCGGCCCCAATATGATGAAAGGATATCAAAAAAAACGAGGAAGAAAAAGTAGAGTGAAAAAAGGAAAAAGGTCCAGAAACTAGGGAAAAAAAGGGGGGGTTATCCGGGCACTAGCCAGCTCGGAAGCTCCATGTTGGACTGAAAACTCAAAAGAGGAGAAAGGAGAAGGGGCTATAAGAGTCGTACCAGGGAGAAGAAGGGGGATCAAAGATAAAATAGATCCGACGCGAAAAAATGGAACACATCTCGAGCTGAAAGATCGGGAAGTGAGAAAAAAAATCCGGAAAAAAACAGATCGTTGGGGGAAGAAATCGGGTGATGAGGGAATGGCGTTTTAGGAAGGAAAGGGAGAAATCTGTCCTTAGAAAAAGGCATTTGTCCGCGATCTAAAGCCGGACAAGAGACTTCAGTGCCGTTCATCTATATCGCTGAGGCAAGGAAAAAAGGGAAGCCCGCAAGGGGAAAAACAGAAAAAAGTTCGTAATGGAGGTATGGAGCTTACAAGGGGGGGGGACCGCCGGGGGCCAGGGGATCAAAAGGGGAATTGACCCAACGAAAACCTTTTCTCCCGTCCCAAAATGGGGCGCAAAAATGCCCGAGAGAGAAAAAGAAAGAAAATCGCAAAAAACATTCATGGGAGAGGGAAAAGGGAGCGAAGAAAATCTGCAACGGCCACTTCGATCTATTGATCAGGTCAGATCGCACATTAATTGTGGGTAAAAAAAGCCTCGAAGAAACTCGGAAAAAGGGGAAAGAAAGGGAGAAACTGTGGAAAAGAGCCTCCGATGCTTAGATGAAAGGAGAAAAGAATTGTCCTCAAGAAGGCCCATCATTGCGCCTGTATCTAAGGGGCAGCTTTCTTATCGCATGGGGGCGTGAGGGAGAAATTGGGCAGAGACTAGGTCAGAGGCGCAAGGGGAAAGATATCTTAAGGAGACTTCGCCACTCTCCATAAACATGCCTTATAGGGAAGGGAAAATCAAGAGGAGGGAAGGAGGGATTCACGCAAAGGAGAAAAAGAACGGCCGCCTTGGTCAAATGAGGAAAAATACGGCGCGCCTTCACGGAGTCGTGTTGACCTTTGATAAAAAAGAAGATTCAATAAGCTTGCGAAAGGGAATGAGTCCAATTCAAGGAAAATCAGCAAGGAAAAGCTCGAGCAAAAGGGACCCAACAAGAGCCGCAGCTTTGGGGCGTTGACGACTTCTCATCCGAGGGACAAGATGGAACAAGAAAGGGCGAAGGGGAAACATGCAAAAAGGACGCCAGTCGGGAAAGGATAAGAGTCCGTTTGTCAAAACTAGAATCCTTGTCAGAAAGGTTCTTCCTGGTGGGGGGGATTCAAAAGTCACCATACGAATCCAGGAAGAACAAGACCGCCTGAACGTCGGGCGAAAAACATGAACGCGAGGAGTAGCGGGGCTGCTTGTTTGGCTGAAAAAGAAAAGATCAGAAAAAGGTGCACGGGGGGGGATGTCCGCGGGGATGCGGCTGGAATCACGGGAAAAGGAGAATTAATGCGGGAGGGGCAAGCAGCTAAGTTAGGTCATGGGGGGGTCGTACCATCTAAAAGATCATGGGGAAGAATACGAATTGTCTCGTGGGAAACATTGAACTCTTGGACATACGAGTCAGCATCTTCAAAAGAATCTATATATCCTAGCACTCAAAAAAAAGAGATAGATAGGACGGGGGTGATGGAAGGGACCCGCCGGTGAAAAGCGGTCCAAGGTTTAAAAGAAATTCACTGTTAGAGGAAAGCGCGCCAGGGGGGGTCTCGATGGTACGCAAGCCTACAGTAGGCAGCAAGAACTAGGAACTTGAGGAAGAGGGGGGGATGAAGAAAGCCGTCTGAAAAAAGCCCTCAAAACATTTCACCGCGAGATCGCGATGCAAGGAGTGAGAAGACTGGAGAGCACCAAAAAAAAAGACGTAAATTTGTGGTGTTTTTTTTTTCAGGGGGGGGGGGGAAAGCCCTACATCAGGAAGCGATTTGCTCATGTGGGGCAAAAGAAGGGAGAAAAAGGAGCTGGGGACTTAGGAAGCTCCAAAAGGGAGGGAGACGCTTGACAACGGAAACAGGGGGAAGAAATTATCGAACCGGGGGAAAAAAAAACACAACCAACACCTCTCTAACATTGGCCGGAGGAAAGGATGGGATGGGAGGAGGGATAATGAAGAAGCTTCGATAAAGAGGGTCTAGGTGAAAGCTGTACGGCAGGAAAGAAGCGCAAGCATTCTATAAATGTAGCCTTTCGCCAATCATCGGGGGGGTAAGAGGTCTGAAGAAACCCTTGAAAAAAAGAAAATGCGAAAGTCGACGGGGGTGTATTCGGGCGGAGAACTCCATCACCACGAATTGAATTCAGTTGATGATTGATTGCAAAAAGGTGATAGGAACAAGGAAAAAAAGAGAACCAGCAGGGGAGGGCTCAGAAGGACGAAGTCGCGAAAGCCCATCGATCCGAAATGCTCCAGGGAGAGAGGCCATGTTGCGAAGGAAAAGCAGCTCACGCACTCCTCTTGTGGCACTCGTACTTTTCAACGTGGGGGGGAGAAAAAGTCGCAGCGGCTTCCAAACCGGCGAGCGTTTCAGGGGGCTCATGAGGAGGAGGCCGAGGGGAACCTTTTAGATCGGTCACGTGGAAAGAAGTAGATGAGGGAAGGGGGATTATCTGAAAAAACAAATGAGGAAGGATCCTTTAGGGGGAAGAGGAAGCCCAGCGACGGAAGAGGGGGAAAAAAAGTTTGGGGAAAAACGGGAGACACAAAAAAAAAATTGTGGCAGTACGGCTTTGAAGACCGGAAGGGGAAAAGACTCATCAGAAAATTCGATCTAGCGATTTGAACGTGTCGGCTAGCGAACGCGACATGGAGAGTGACCTGTTTGCCATAAAAGCTATATATATGACGCCGACCGGGGGGCCTTAAAAGAGGGCTGAAAAAAAAAGGGGGAAGGAGAGGGAAGAAAAAAAAAAAAAGACGACAAGGAAGAAAAAAGAGTTTGAGGAAAACAGCGTCTGGAGTCGTGCAGGGGGGGGCCGCGTAGCTTCGGGAAAAGGGGTGAACTCCGAAGCCAGATAGATCTCTGGAATTTGGAGAATGAGGTTTTGAAGACCAGAGGGAAAACGAAGCTGGATGAAAGAAAACCCATTCCTGACGACGCAAAAAGAGCGCCTCGTCGGGGGAGCAAGTTCGGAAAAGTAAGGGGAGAAACCTTGAAAGGGCTTAGGGGTTTGGCAAGGCATAAAGTTTCTTGGGGGAAAGGGGCTCTTCTACCTGGATCTTGGGGGGGGAGGGGGAAGTTCACCGGGAAAAGGATGGAAATTCTGTGGACTGTTACGAGAGAATGCAAGGAATGTTAACCCGACTATAAAAGATTGCAACTGGCCGCAAGCTACAGCCTCCACAACAGGCCGGGGGATAAAACATGGGGAGGAAAAAAGAGTGAAAGACCCCCGAAACAGAGGAAAAAAAAAGGAACAATGAACAGTCCGCCGGCCTGCCAACTACGAGATCGTCATGCATCCTTATAGACTTGCAATCCAGAGGGAGGATCGAGGGAAAGTTGGGGGGCTAGTCAGAAGACCATGGGGGGAGGGAAAGATAGTCAGAAGGGAGGGAAATATTCGCACAGAACGGAAAGAACATATAGCGCCTGCGAAGGGATAAAAATTTAGAAGAAAGTCAAGGAGGGGGAACGTCACTTGAAAAAGAAAAACAAGCGAGGAGACAGTTCTTGGTAGACACCAGGGGAGGGTAAGGCAGCCGGCGGGTGCTTTCGAGGGAAATTCAAACGGCCGAATCTTTAATCAGAGTAAAGCTCAGGACTGATCTCGTCGAGACCAAGAGGCCGACCAGCGGGGCAAAAAAGAGTCTAGAGAGGAAAGAGCCCCAATACAAACGATGCAGAAGGAGAAAGAGGATTACAATCCAAGCAGCAGCGTGGGGGGGAGTTTGCGGTGACAAGACCATAGCATTCTCAAAAAAAAACTCTGGTAATGGTCCGCGCAGTGACGAACCCGTGGGGGGGGGGGGAAGAGGGGGAAAGAAAACTACGTCGGGGAAGAAGCTATCATCAAGGAAAAATAGAGAGAGAGAAGGAGGGGAGAAGGGAAAACGCTTTCTTGGAGGGTGAAAAAGCTAATGCGCCTTCCCCAATCCCCAAAACCGGGTATTTGGCAACAGCTCACAAAAAAAGTTGGGGGTCTGGGAAAAGAAAAGCAACACGAGGGAAGAAGGAAAAACATCGTGATCAAATAATTTCCGTGCTGCGATTTAAAGACTGGAAAGCCTCTCGAATAGTTGGGGGGAAATCCGAAGACGGGGAGGGGTGGAGCTTTGCCGTGAGAAGGTCGCATAGAGGAGGAAAAGTTGAAGTCGGGCAAAAAAGCACTCCGGCGGCCAGAGGAAAAATAAGGAAAAAGCAGGCCTGCCGTAATCAGTGGTGAGGTGAGAAAGTCCGGAGGCGAAGAAAAGGGTATCCAGTAGACGACGAGTGTTATAAGACGGAACTTTCTGGGTGCCCTCAGCCTGAGAAAAGTCAAGCGCGCAACCAAAAAGGAAAAAGAGAAAGAGAATTGGGAAAATAACTTATCAAACGCATCTCCGGGGGGGAACTAACGTAGCATCGGTAAGATAGTATTTGGCAGGCCGGCTGACTGGTCATGGGAAGTGTGAAGGGGTCGAGGGGAAGTGGGGGGCGTGGGGGATATTCGTTTTTCCAGAGAAGGGTCGGGTTCGCTTTAATCCGAACCGGCAAGTTGGTGGATTGAAAAACTGGAAAAGCGGGGAAGATCCGGAAGGGAAGGTTTTGGGGGGGGTTTTGTTCGGGAAAAGTGCCCCAGGCAGTCGAAGAGAAAAGGAGACCGATCTCCAACAGAGGCGTGTGAATTTTTGTAAACTAGAGAAATAAACATCAAAGAATTGCAGCGAAAGAAAGAAAGAAGGCCGGAGAAAGGGGTGCAGGAAGGAAAAAAGGGAACGATTACCACTCCAGGGTTACTTCAAAACTATCGAGAAGATACGAAAGGACGCGGCGCGTCTCGAGGGAGACAGATGAAGGAGGGAATTTCTCAAAAAAGATGAAGATCCGTACGAAAAAGACTGGAAAAAGCGCGATCGGGAGATCGAATCGGAGTGGCACATTGAAACTCCGGGGGAGAAAAAGGTGGGGATGTAAAGGAGTAGAGGGGGGGATGGGGGAAAACGCGGGGTAATATGATAACAAAAAGACCGCGGAGCGAACTAATGAAAGAGGAGGAGAAGAGAAGGTGTAGAGCCATGATGAGAATGGGTAAGAAGGAAAAGGATTAAAGAATTGTTCATAAAAACGGCGGGTTGGAGTCAGATTGAAGGGAGTGTTCAAGATATAGTCATGAGAGCGGCAAGGGGAAGGGAGCGATCGAAGAGGAAGGGAGGAAATCTTCAGTCCTTCATCGGGTCGATGCGGAAGATGAAAAGGTAAAGAAAGAACAAGGGAAAGAGAGTTAGGGGTACGGAGGGTACCGGGGACTCAAGGGAGGTCCCTATTACGACAGGTTAATCAAAACTAAGACTAAAAAAGGACCCGTGAAAGGGGGCCCAAAGGAAAAGGCCTCCGGAAAGGCCTCTACCAAGACAGGCGATCATTTTTGTGTAAGGGCATTGACCAATTCATGTCAAAGGGGGGACGAGAAAAAATAAAAAAAAAACTCGAAAAGAGCTTATCAGGAAAGATGGATAGCCCGAAAGAAACAACCTCCTCGGACGCTCGGCGAAGGGGAAGCAGCTTCGAAAACTGTTGAAAAGTGAAGACGAAGATAAATAACGGAGTCTGCGGAAAAGGGGAAGCCCATCATAGGGAAAAAAGTCGTAGGGGGGGGCGTGGCGCCGTAGGCAGGGAAAGCAAAAGAAAAACCGCTTCTGGCGCGGTCGCTAAAGTGGCGCAAGGGCAATAGTCAGGAACGGGGGAATTAAGAGGTGCCCGGGAATTTCAAATGAGTGGGGGAGGGGAAGGGGGGAGTCCAGCGGGAGGAAAATCACGACCTTCTTTTAGACCGCCCCGCTCAGCCGTAAGACAAGTCTTGGCTAACACGGAGGGGACCTGGGGGGAGCTGCGAAAAATGGAAAAAAGAAAGTGGCGCCAATCCGGGAGCAGGACTTCTTCAGCAGTGAAGGAGAAGGGGGGAACGAGGAGCGAGCGGTACCCAATGAAACGCCCAGGGAGGGAAAAATATTGCGAGGAGAAAAAATGAGAAACCAAACCAGGGGAGGAAGCCACTGTGGGGGGGTGCACTTGAAGGTACGCGGGGTGTTGGTGGTGGGGGGGTAGGAAAAGGGGTCGCGCCAGGAGAAGAGGCAGGCCAGCTTTTTTTCCCCGGGGGAAAGACTATTCTAGATGAGTTGTGGGCTCGAATAGGAATGGGCTTCACGGTTGTGATGGCGATAAAGAGTTGGCCGACATTGACAAATCGCTGTCGGGAGTCATCAAAAAGCGTCTAGGGAGGTGGTGGGAGGGCAGCTAAGAAAGAAGGCCCGGGTGGAATACGAAAAGAGAGGGAATGTCCAGGGGTAGGCGGCTGGGGAGAACGAAAAATCTCATCTAACGATGGATGAGGTAGCAAGGGGATAAGGGTAGGAAGGGGGGAAGCGCGATACAAAAAGGAGAAGACGACGCCCTGAAGGGAAGTCAGCCAACAATTTGAACGCCTGGGAAACTCGGCCTTCATCGCCAGACAGGTATCAGCAAACAACAACTTATGAGGAGAAGGTAGAGGAGGATGGAAGGAAACAAGGAAGTGGGGGACTGAACGGGATAGGAAAAAGATGATGTCTCGATGTACAACATAGCGCGAGGAGCGTTTCAATGAGAGAAGAGGCTGAGTTCTCTTCCTAAGGGAAACACCAGCCTCAGCAAGAGGCATCACAAGAGAGAGGGGAATTCAAGGAGAACTGGGAACCAAACGCAGCAAGAAGAAACAAACTAAGCGCTTTTCATGGGGTGATGAAGAACAGCCGTCGGTGCGATTTGCTCATGGGCAACCCGACTGCAACGACCTAGTTCGGAAGAAAGAAAAAAGCGAGGAGTTTCGTAGGAATCGTGGGGTTAAAACGTCACGAAGGGAAGGTCATTTCCTGTGTGTCAAAAAAGACTACTCGAGGGGAGTGCAATGGGTGCGTAAGCCAGCGGAAAAAACATGAAGGGATGAAATGTCACGAATATTGTTGTAAGCAGGGCGAGAAGAAAGAGCGGCATGGACGGCGATCAAAAGGCAACCGAGGAAGGGAGGGCGAAGCACTCAAGCACAGGGCCGATAACAGGCAGGCTTTGGCGACAGCTAAAGTGACTCTTATGAAAGAACACGACAGGACGAAAACAAAACGGCTCGACCGTCAGGGGGGGGGGGGGGTATGTAGCTTGCCTGAAGAACTCATCACAAAAAAGGCTGGGGCGATTGGGTGGTGGGTGATGAGCATCGTGAGGGGAAAGATGCCTCAGGCTCGACGCTAAAAAGGACGAAAAAATTCTCATATCCGCGACGCGGAGGTTGGAAAAGGCCTGAGAGGAGGAGGGAAAAGGATACGAAAGCTCAAAAAGGCGCCATGATGGGAGGAAAGGGAAGTGCAAGAGCGAAGCTCCGCAGCCGCTGCAGGACTGCAGGACTGATAGTCAAGAGAAACGATTTGTTTCTCAACAGGTTCAGCGGAAAAGGACAGAGGGGTGGCCTAGAAGAGATGGGAGAGAAATATTCCACAGGAAAGGACCGTTGCCGACGTTAGTGCGCGCGCGGAAGGGGGTCCCAAAAAGATGCAATCCCCGCAAGAGTGTAGAGGGAAGTCAAACACTCGGCGGAATAGGGGGAAAACATTGTGGGAAAACTTGATGGTGACGTTTTGGAAACGGGTCAAGGCGGCGAGGAAGAGACAGAAAACCATCATTCCGAAAAAAATTCCCGTGGGGGGGTCAAACTGAACCGACATTCAACCGCTTTAAAAAGTTGCCATGTTCCTAGGAAGGGACGGCCTTAACCAATTAGAGGGATTGTAAAACCAAAAAAAACGAGACGCAAAAAAAAGGCTTGACCTCGAAAAAAGGAAAGGAAAGGACGAGCACCCGCGTGGGAGGGAAAAACAAACATCTCTTCGGCTGCTGGGGCCGCTCGCTTCTTAAATTGAACGACTGCAAGAGAGACAGCTAAAAAGGGACGTTGGGAAGTCAGATAGAAAAAATCGACGCTGAGGGAAAAGAGGCCATTCCTGACAAAGAAGAAAAGCGCCGCGTCGTATAGCCCTTAAAAGAATTCTCGAGATTTTGAAAAACCTGTGGGGGGAAGAGAAAGGGAAAACCCTGAAAAAAAATAGTGTGAAAAGTTGGCTGTGAGGAGGGAAAAAACCCCTGGCGACGGGGGGGGGGGAAAAAAAAAGGGGAAAAGGGGTCCTTGTTTCGTAATTAAATGAAACAAACCGATCAAACTTTGGCTTAGGGGGCAGAACTAGAGGGAGACTGCAAAAGGACCAAGATATAACAACAGATTGCAACTGGGGAAGGGCGGCGACCGCAATCCACCACCGGGAAGTGAGTAAGAAGTATTTCCCAAAAAAAAAAACCTCAAAAAAAAAACAACGAAAAAGACGACCATAAACCAAAGTGGAAAAAGACCCGTCCGAACGGCCTGAACCTACTATATCTTCACAGGGGACGCCCGATAAAAATGGGACCAAATAGCGAGAGAAGTTCACTTGAGGTAGGAAAAATCGGTTTGGAAAAAATGAGATCAAGGAGAAGGGGACTATCTAAAAACAAAAGGGAGAAGAATGGAGCGTGAGCTAAATTTAGGGGAGTAGGAAACTCTTCATAAGGTCTCGGCAAGGAAAAAGGGCACGAAAAAAAAATTGATGCTTACTGAGACCGATTATATCAGCTTTGGAAAGGGAGTGATTTTCCGAAAAGGTGAAGCCGAGAATTGGGGAAGAGGTCTATAAAACGGCAAGAGGGACAAACCAGCTGATAAGGAGGGAGAAGAAGACTATTCTAGATCTTCTCCAGATCGAAGAAAGCAGAAAGAAATATCTAGCACATGCAGGAGAGGAAAGAAGGGGAAAAAAAAAAAAATCGTAAGAGAGCATTCGCGACGAAAAGAACACGGAGGGGGGGAAAGGCAGGCAGTGTGAAATAAAAGGGGGGAAAAGGAAGGCGCGGATGCTTTAAATTTATAGAAAGGCGTGTTTAATTCT
>Ga0179593_1815301_pt1 | contig 10149 bp, 9 predicted proteins | sample CZODoug2_1_08_16_FD_185931 | JGI IMG/M metagenome (GOLD analysis project Ga0179593, IMG submission 185931) | Vadose zone soil fungal communities from Angelo Coast Range Reserve, California, USA - CZODoug2_1_08_16fungal (PacBio error correction) | ecosystem: Environmental > Terrestrial > Soil >...
AGCTTCTTGAAGTTCTGGAGTGGAAGGGAGGCTCCTATCATATGTGAGAGGATCTCATCGGGAAGCTCTCTCCATGGGGGGGGGGGAAATGCAGCTTTTTTACGAAAAAAGAAAGGCCATTTCGGGTAAGAAGCCTTCTATCTGAAAAAGAAAGAAAGAGAGGGTTGGGAGAAAAAAGGAAATCATAAGAGAGAAAGCTAAAGTCCTTCTCTCATATCGAAGGGTTGGGGTGGAGTTGTGTGGGGGTACTTCTCTCTTGAAACAAGAGCGTGGTCGAGAGGATCTCGGAAGCTTTGTGCGCTTTCCCGAAACGAGATGCCGGTTGTGCCTCGCCTCAAAGGAGAAATAGTGTAAGGAAAGCTGATGGAGGAGGGCCCCTCCTAATTTCTAACCGAGAAAAGCGATGCTGTTGACTGTGAAAAACAGAGAGGGACTGTCCAAGAGGAATCTAGAGAAGTCTGAAGAGGGACTCGAGGCCAGATTTCGAACTAGAGGAAATCTTTACGTCTATGGAAAAGGGGGGGGAAAAGAGAGCTCAGAGGGCGGCTGAAGGAAGTACATCAACGCGCTCATTCACTGCCGCAGGTGAAAAGCGATGTCGCACTAGAATAGAGCAGAGGATGGAAAGGAAAAGCCTCTACCACCATCTCGAGGAAGAGGGAACTGCTCGCGCGATAATCGCTCGGAAGAAAACATCGCGAAGGAGTCAGGAGGGAAATCTTAAGAAGAGAGGTGAATCCCTTCGCGGGGTGAGCCAAAAGGACGAGGGAATTTGGGAATAGAGGAAGGAAAGAAATACGAGGGGAGGAAGAGGCCTGTCTGTCCACCACCTCGACTGTCGCGGGAGGGAGAGCTGCGCTAACGGTCGCTCACAAAGGAGAGGGGACATACCAGGGAAAAGTTAGAGGCCTTAAGACGAAAGGAGCGTTTATGTTTGGAAGAGGCCGTAGGCACTAGCACGCCTTCGTCGAATTTCTTCGAAGAAAGAAAAAAGGGGCACCGAGAGAAGAGGGAAGAAGGGGGGGCCGGTGTCCTTAGAAAAAGGGCCGCTCGCTCTTCTGGGGAAGGGACGTAGAAGAGAGGAGAATCTGCTCCGAGAGGTCGCTAGGCGATGCCGAAGCAAGGGGGAAACACTGGGGAGAAAGGAAACTAAATCGGGGGGGGGCTTCCTTCCCGAGAGGCCTCCCTGTTCGTAAGTCAGGGAGCAATGTAAGAAGCCAAAAAGTAAGAGGAAATCGACGTCTTCTACCGAAAAAAGACCGCTCGGCTTCGAGGGGAGATCGAAGACAAAGAAGAGTTGGCAGGGATGACCTCTTAACTCTCGGGCGAAAAAAAAAGGAGAGTTACGCTATAGGGCTTTTGGGGGGGGGGGGGGTTTAAACGCAGATGGAAGGAAGGGAAGAAAACCCTAGAGCAGAAAGAAGAAAGATGCGTTCTCCATTTAATCGCCTTAAGCGAGGTGTCTCTAAGGGCTAGGCCGTCAACCCAGAAAACACTCTTTAGAAGCGGGAGAGTCCTATTTACAAGGGATATTCATCGAGACCTCGACGAATGGAGGATAACCAAAAAAAACGGCGTCGTGGAAGGGAGAGAGGAAAAAGAAAGAGGCTTTTCTTCTAAAGGAATTCGGAAAAGCATGCCCTCCCCGTTTAGGGAGGGGGGAAAAAGAATGATGCCGGAGAGCATGAAGATTTTAGGAAGGGGAAGCGGCGGAACGAGCGTCCGGCGTGTCGTAGGGAAAAGAAAGCACTCGAGCTAGACTCGGGGAGACGTGAAAGATAACCGAGAAAAAGGGATCTCTCTAGCTAATCGTCAAAGGGAAGGGGATCTATATCGGAAAGGAAAGGGTAAAGGAAGCTGAAGGGAGAGGCTCTTACTCAGGGATCGCGAAAGAGAGGCTAAAAGAGGGGGCTTTGGTAATACGGGCACCCGAGGTCGGCAAGAGGAATAAAGAAGCGTCTAGTGAGCGAGTAGAAGGAAGGAACCTGCAGAATTTATCTTCGGAAGGTCATCGGGGAATCGTAATTGAAAACAGCGGAAAAGGAAAAGAATCATGGCATACACATTGAAGGGGGAAAGAGGTATTAAAATCTCTTTCAAGGGCTCTCCATGGAAAGGAGGAGTGCGGCTGCGCTAAAGGGAAGAGGGGAGGACAACGAGGAGGAGTCGAAAAGAAATCGTGCCGGATGGCAAGGAAAGAAACGCAATTACGTCTGTGGAAGAGGGACACTGTTCGGACAGGAAGGGAGCTGAAGTTCTGTTTGACGTGGGAAGGGAAAACCAGGGGGAGAGATCTCAGTTCTCGAGGAAAAAACCGGCCGGAGAAAAAGGAAAAGGCCTTTGTGCTTGATGGGAGAGCTGCCTACTCACTCAGAGGGGTTTTTTGGTTGTGGGAGCTGAGGCTGAATAAAGGAGAGAGAGGGTTTCGTGGCTTTCGCGGCGGGAGAGGAAAAACTAAGGTGAAAAAAGAGACGCAACCGAGAAAAGAAGGGGAGGAGGGCGTAAAGAAGAATCAGCTGAAGGACTTTTTCTTTCCTCCAGGCAAAAAAAAGGGGGGATCTCTCTCACCAAAAGATCACTAACAAAGGAAGTGGTTGTATGGATCGCGTGCGGCAGATGGGAGGGACAAGAAAAACGGCAACAGAAGAACCTATCTCGTGCGGGAAGGGAAGGGGGTCTCTGTACTACCTCCGAAGACCTCTAAAAGGAGGGAGAGAAGATGCAGCCCTCAGCTCATAAAGGGGAGGGGAAGGATAGCAAAAGCCAGAAGAGAATAACGAGAAGGGGGGAGTCGCTTAACCTCATTCTGGAAAAAGAAAAGTAGAGAGTCCAATCGCCTCCTTCAACAAAAAAAAGAAAAGATAGGAAAAAGCGAGAAAGGAAAGAAGGAGGTAAAAAAGGGGGGGAGAAAAGGTCTAATGCATTCAAGGGCAAAAAGGAAAAAAAGAAACACACTGAAGGAAAAAAAAGCCAGAATCGGGAGGTCAGGTCCATAAACTCGCGCCGAGGGAAGGAAGTCAACCCGGGAAAACATGGAAATTACAAGGAGAGGATACCCCTCCCTGTCTAACAAGAAAGAAACTCATGACGGATCGGGAAAGGGGACAAAATCAGAGAAACCTCTTACAAACATAAAGTCGCCTCTCCCTCTTCATCTTGAATCGCTCCCGCCCCGAAAAGAGAAAGAGGAGGGGGGGCCTCGTTCCGATCAGAGGGGGGAGAAAAAAACAGTAGGCAAAAAAAGAGCACGAGGAAGGCCTCATTATTGAGAAGGGGTCTGCCGTGCGCCGGGACATCGCAACCAGGAAAAAGAGGACAAAAACGGTGGGGAAAGATCTCTAGGTTGGATATTTTCCTACCGAAACCCCGCAGGCCCCGCTTCCAGCAGAAAAGGAAGTGCTCGGACGGTAAGAAAAAAAGACTCATGCTCGGAATGATTCTATCTAAAAGGGGGGGAGACCATCGCGAGAAAAGGTCATATCCGAGAAACAGCCAAAGTAAGGAGAAACTTTTCTGTAATGAAAGACAGGACTCCTGTTTCGGTTTTGAGCGTCCGCTTAGAAACGGCCCTTCCACGAAAAGTCTGAAAAAGTCCGGGTGAGAGGGGCCTTTAGGGGTAGTCCCTCTAGTAAAAAAAGGAACGAGCTTCTATAGGGGGGAGGTCTCCCTCTTTCGAATCCTGGGGGGAAAATCGCGAAGGAGGGGAAGTGAGCAGCGGATCCATGGAAAAGGGAGCGAAAGAGGCGCTCGTTTTTTCTAAGGAAGGCCTGAAAGAACCGGATTCCCTGATTCGTTGTTGGGAAAAATGGAGAGTCCTCGGGAAAAATGCTCTTCTTTCTCGAGGGAGAAGATGAGGACAATCTGAAGGATCAAAGAGGGCTCTGAAAGAGGTAGACAGAATTCTCTCTGGGAGGAAGGCTCTCCGATGGTAAGACGTGGCTAGTCATTATCTCGGGGGAGGCGCTGAAGGGAAAAAAAATTAGAAAAAAAAAGATTCGGCATACGAAAGAAAATCTCGCCTTATTCAGATTCTCCAGGATCAATGAAAGGAACCGCTCGCGCGGTCGCTTCCGAGAGAAATGAGCAGCTGATAGAAGCAGTCGGCAAGCGAGGAGGGAATGAAGGGCGCCTACGCCTCTACTAAATGTCTATTGGAAGAAGAAGAAAGTCGCCGGCAAAAGAGAGAGTTAGTGAGAAAAAATAATTCTTTCACGAGGTGATGAAGAGAGACCGCGCTACCTTAAAAAAAAACTCTCCAGGAAGGCGCTTTTGTTTCCTAGAGACCTGATAGTTCCTGGAAAGCAATTCTCGAGCGAGCGTGTACACCTTCTCTCAGGGGGTTCTTGGGGGACGCTCTGCCTATGATGGGAAGGGACAGCAGTCCTCTCTATATCGAAAAAAAAGAAGATGCCGGAGGGAAAGAGAGGGTGGTCTTCTCCTTGAGCAATTATATGGAAGTTACATCTGAGGGAAAGCGGTTTCCGTCCGTCGGCACTAAGAAGAGCTCTCTTCCTAGTAAGGGGGAGGAGGATCGAAATTGAGAAGAAGGACGTTATATCCTTCCCCTCAAGTTCCATAGCGGACGGAGGCTATACCGGAGGGAAAAAAGGGGGGACCTGAGAGGAGTCTGATCAACCGGGTAAGTTCTTTACAGATGAAACGAGAAACCTTATACAAGGCGTTCTTTTTTCGGAGAAGAGATCCTTCTTTTGACCGACCACAGGTCTACTAATCATGAGGGAAAGCTTCCCCTGTCTCATCCGGGGAATCTCTACTATTCAAAAGGGACAAACCAGAGGCCGCTGGGAGACTAAGAGAGAGGGAAGGAATCTTTTGCGAGAAGAAATATGCGAGCTTCTTCCTTAGGGGAAGGAGTCGTAGGTTAGTGTTTCTGAGGAAAGATATTGGAGCTTCAGTCTCTCTCCTGCTTCTCCGTAATGCGAAGGGGGTACTCTTCATGGAAAAGGGGCCGACAGCGTAGACGAAGCAGCAGATCGCCATCATGGACGTCTGCCAAGAGAAAAAGCCGGCGACGAAACCGATCAGATCCTAAAGGAAAAGAAGAGAGAGAGAGGGAAAGGGAACGAGGTCGTCCTCCATCGGGAAAAAAGAAGGAGGATGGCTATCTGCTGCGCCGGGGAAGATTAGGGGGCGTTTCGCGCCTGGGAAGAGGAACAAGGTTTTTTACCCACAAGTCTTTTCCAAAAAAGTCTATCTCCTTCAGCTAAGAAAGAGGGGTCAAAAGAACTAAGAAGCTCGAAGCCGGAGACGGTCCTGGAAGAGGAAAGGGGAAGCTTCATTTTCTCCCCAGAGGAGGAAAAAAGAGAGAGAGAAAAGTTGAGAGTGGAGAGGCGAGCGTTGAACTCGGCGGAACACGGCCTCTCGCATTACCCCAGAAAGAAAACGTTGAACAAAGGAAAAGAGCGATTTCGAGAAGCCTGTAATTTATCCAGTAACGAAAAAGTCACCAAAAAGGCGTTTACTGTGAGGGGAAGGAAGGAGCACGAGGAAGGCTGACGGGAAAAGGATATTTCCTCTTCCCTAGGGGAAAAACTCTCTGGGCAAGAATTCTAGGCGAAAGGTCGACCAGGAAAGCCCGACTAGCGCGGCCCTACAGAAAAAAGGCGATCGGCCGAAAGAAAAACCTCGATTTCGTACGCCCGCGAGCCAAAAAAAAGGGGGCCAGCCGACTGAAAAAGAGCTTCCGCCTTCAGGAGAAGTCTCGAGTGGAGCGCCTTCTTCAGAAAAAAAGAAGAGGCGGCGGATCTGGAAAAGAACCTGATTGTAAGAAAGAAGGGGAATCCCTTCTTCTAATTTGAAAAGCTCTCAGCGAATGAAGGGGATATACCGAGGGTTACTAACGAGGGAACTATGCGATCTTCCACCACCTTCTCTTTCCTTTAAAGAAAAGGGGTCCCAGAGAAAAGAAACTCGAATAATTCGTTGGCCGGTCCGACAAAAGGAAAGACGATCTTTCTCGTGGGAAGTCTATTAAGAGAGGAACTCTATCATTCCTAAAAGAAAAAAGGGAGGACGCGGTTATGAGAAACATGAAAGAGGGGAAAATCACTAGAGAGGAAACGGAATACAGATTTCTTCTTCCTTTCTGTCTGAAGAGAGATCTTAAATTTTTCCAGGGGAGGGGAAGCAAATCTGTCTGAAAGAGTCTATGGAGGAAAAAAGGAGGGACGTAATCCTGCTTGAATCCTAAGCGGAGCTTCTGCCTCCACTAAAGAAACGCCTTTCAAAGAAAGGCAGCGAAAAAACTCCGTCCTCTCGAAAAGAAACGCGTCGAGCCAAAAAAGAGCTCAGATTTCTACAACAAGGGGGGGCTAGGGCTACCGAAAGAGGGGGATGGGGGCAACGAGGAGAGGATTCGACAACACTCATCATGGGTTCTTTCGATTAGAGGGGTCAGCTATCCGTCGAAAGAAAGAAATAAATTTGAAATGGGAGGGGATCTCCTTAGAGGAAGATCGTTCTATCGGGGGAAGGTCAACCCAGAAAGGCGCCGGGTCGAATCGTGAAAGGCGCCCGAAAGGGGGGTGCGAAAAACGAGAAGACAATCACGTAAGCACCCTGAAGAAGGGGGTCTTCGTCTTGAAAGGAGGGATGAGGTCGAAACGGACAAAAGCGCGCACGGAGGACCAGAAAGTGTTTCGCACGACGGGAAGGCTCGCGCGCATGATTGGCCGTAAAGCGCCGCAGAGGACTGTAACCGCGCGGGCTGCCGTCTTTCCTTGTCAGAGGAGGGAAGTAATCTCCGCAACTCGAGCAGGAAGGGGCCGCGGGGGGGAAAGGACTGCTCTTTCGGTCTCGATCGCTATAAAAGGGATAGGGAGAAGAGAACGGCAGCCGGCGAGGAAGGGGGGAATACGCCATCCTGCGGCTCTAGAAAGAGGCTCTCTCCGCCTATAGGAGGCACCCACAAACCTAGCACCGCGGAAGAGGCTTGCTGGAGCGAGGGAAGCGGAAAAAGCGCCACTCTGCATATTTAGCTTAGAGGGAGGGGGTTTCAGCGGTGTCAGGATCTAGAAAAAGGGGTATTCGAGAGAGGTCAAGAAAAAGAAAAATCAGGAAAGGGAGGAGAGAGCATCAGACAATGTTCACGGGGCTCTTTCTGGAAAAAAACGTGCCGCGCGCCATTTTCTAAGAGGGGGTCGCCGCAAGAGCCTTAGCGGAGCGATTCATGGAGAAAGAGGGAAAAGGACGGGCTTTTTCGTTCCGGCTGAAGATTACTAGGGGGGAGGAAGATTGCACTGTCTCTACGCGTTGGAAAAAGGAGTGGGATGAGGAAGGGAGGGGTCGGAGAGAAAATTAGTCGAGAAGGAGGGGCAAAACCCGGCGCGTTATGCTCGAATCATAAGGGCTGTAGAAAGCCACGCTCCGCTGACTTATGATCCAAAGAGGGAGAGGAGGCCAGGGGCGGGCTGAAGCAAAGGGATCGTCCAGCGACCAGGAACGGGTGAGGGCACTCAGAGACTCAAAAGAGGTAACTGCCGCAGAAAAAAAAGGAACGTTCAATCCGCACATCAAAAAAAAAAAAAAACCAAAAGGTTGCTCTCGAATAGTGATCTCGCTAAAAAAGGGAGGAAGAAGAGAATCCACTTAACAACATTGAGGGAAAAGTCATGGTGTGGGGAGTCGCTTGCGTCATATTAATTTGCGGGGGGGGGGACCGAAAATGAAAAGAAGGAAAGAAAGGGAAAAAGTCTGCCACGAAGAACAAAAGGGGGCTCTTTCCTATCCAAGCGCGAAAAAAGAGATCCGCTTTGCATCCTCAAAGATCATGGGAGAGGGAGGAGGGGCTGGGACGCCTGAAAAAAAAACCCAGGTCGAGCATAACTCGCCGGACGATTCGAATGAAAAAAAAAGGAGGGCCCTCGTCCATCAGAAAAGGAAAAGGCCATTCGGACAACGCGTCGCGAAAGGGCTACAAAGAATACTCTTCTTTCGAATGCAACAGCCACTGACAGGAAAAAAGAGGCCACGAATCTCTTCCTAGGGAGAAAAAAAAAAAGGGGGATCGGAGGGCAACCGGGCCTTCAATCCGCAGAAGCGTCGGGAGGGCAGAGACGTTCATTGGAATGACAAAGAAAATACCCTCCAAGGGAGAGGAGGACGCTACAATGGGGGGGTTTCACGGTACTGAAGAATCTCTCCGTGACAAGTCAGGGGACGCGAAGCAATCTGCAGCTTTTTTGAGGGGGGGGGGGAGATGAGCAACGCGCCAAACTCCACGATCGACGAGAAAAACGCGGGGGAGGGAAAAAATCAGATCGGAGAAAGGAGCAAAAGTAATAGAGGAGACGCCGTCCCTCCGCAGGGAAAGGGAAGGGAAGGGGCCTTTCCTCGAAAAAAAAAAGACTAACATAAATTGTGGCGTCGATATCGATAACTGTACGAACAGGAGAATCCGTCGCTCTCCAACAAAAAGGCCATCCTCCTCTTAAGTGTTGAAAGTTAGGTTCGGAACTACACTGGAATACGGCATCTGAGCAAAAAGAGTGGCTGTCGGCTTACAGAGAAAAGGAAGGGAGTCAGGCGGCAAAAAGAGAAGAGTCCGGAAAAAACTTCGCGTACGACCTCTAAAACTTGGCCGAAAGGGTTTTTCCTCATCCACCTCAGCGAAGGAGGAGAGGAAATTAACAAAAGTTAAAAAAGGGTTCTAACGGGCCTGGGATGGTGACTTCTATTCCCCGCTCGAGGTCCTAAGAAGTCTCCTGATAAAGGAGGAAAGTACCAGACGGAGGGAAAAAGGATCGGAAGACGAGATGCGAAAGTATAGAAAAAAGACTATCGCTATCCTCAACGGCGAGGGGGTTTCCGACGGACGCTTACAGCTGAAAGAGGAAAAGAGCGGAAACTTCTGGCGGGGGGGGGGTCGCAGGAAAATTCGGCCGAGAAAAAAGAGGGGGAGGCTGGCGCGCTACTGAAGGACCATCTGCGAGCTCCTGCTCACGCGACGCAGGGAGACGAAGGGGGCAGGCGTAACAGGAAGAAAGAACGAGGTCTCCTACTTAAGCTATGCGATGAGGGGTCGTCCTCTTCTAAGACGGAAAAGAGACTGAAGGCCGTCTTCGGAATCGCCGGCGCAAAAGAACATCTCTCCGGAGCAAAAGGGTCGGTCAAAGAAACATGGGCACCTCTACGGTAAGAAGGCTTCTGCTTCGGAAAGGACGTGACTTAGACGAACGGGTTACTAAATCGGAAGGAGCCAAGTCGGGGCCTACTCCCGAAACGAAGGTCGGGCCTGAGAGAAGGGTGCCTCATCCTGCGGAAGAACCTCCACGCAAGGTCTTTTCCTTTTTCTACGGAGGGGGGAAGGAAACGTATAAAGGGCGCTAAAATCGCAAGGCCAGCGCAGTTCGATTTCCCGATGCGAGCTTCCCTCTCTGAAAGGGATGGCTTGGGTCTATCCCAAGGTCAAGTCGCGAGCTCTGCGCCGGGGGACTTAAAAGCGTCGTCCAAGCTTTCAGGCCGAGAAGAGAAGCAAAGATGATGGAGTAACCCGCAAGAGGAGGCAGAAAGCGCCGCTATCAAAGGCCGCCGCGCTGGTGGAAGGGGGACCAAAGGAGGGGCGAATGAAGGTCGGATAAACTCTTTCCGTCCTCAGAGCTGGGGAAAGGGGGGGCAAGTCCTAAATTCTTGGTGTAGATAGAGTAAAGAAGGGATAAAACTTAGACTTCTAGATGCCTCGAGGGGAATCTTGCCGCGGCCAAGAGGATGTCTACGGAGAGGAAGGAAAAAAGAGAGGATCCGCGCGGAAAACCGTCAACGCCATCCGTCTTTTGACCCGCTGACGGGGGAAGGACCTAACTGCGGAGCGCGAGCCGAGCGAAGGGGCGGGTCCCGCCAAGGATCGACGCCATCCTTTGCGGAGAGGGCCGTGGCCCGAAAAGCATCGGAAGAAAAGCTCGAAAAAAGGCCACGACCCCTCATCTGGGGAGGGAGGGAAGGGGAAAAATCTCTTCCTGAAAAAGGCTATAAAGCCGCGAGATGAGCGCCTCCTTCTAAGTCCGAAAGGGAGGGGCCTGACGTTGAGCAAAGCTCTTGAAGGCGCTCGACCGGCTGAAGAAGGACCCTAATGGCAAAAAGTTGGAAAAAAAAAAAACAAAGGAAAGATCGACAGCTCGCGGAAAAAGGAGA
>Ga0179593_1304251_pt1 | contig 10148 bp, 11 predicted proteins | sample CZODoug2_1_08_16_FD_185931 | JGI IMG/M metagenome (GOLD analysis project Ga0179593, IMG submission 185931) | Vadose zone soil fungal communities from Angelo Coast Range Reserve, California, USA - CZODoug2_1_08_16fungal (PacBio error correction) | ecosystem: Environmental > Terrestrial > Soil >...
TCCGCCAGCGAGAAGATTAGCGATTAGAAATCTTGGGCGAATCGCCAGAGCTTCTGTTCCTACCTTCCATTTGGCCAGCAGCAGCAGGCCCACAGCAGGAAATTAATAGAAAGACCGAGACCCTTAAGCTTCACCGGGAGAAATAAACGAGCGAGCCGCCTATGTCCAATGTGAGCGAGGGAAAGAATGCAGCAAGAAGATTATCGCGAGGCGTAAGGTCGTGACGAGTGCGATCCAGCCGGCTGTGGTGGAGCGGATCCTTCCTGCAACCGCCGCGAACCGCGCGCAACCCGGGAAAGCATCATAACCATAGCGATGCCTCGGCCCTCAGAGAGGTGACCACTAGATCATACATGACACGCAGATCGCAGCAGGAGCCGCAGGCCTAGGTGGGGGGGTGGGGGGGGGGGTGGAGCCGGGAATGAACACTCAGCTGCCGCGTGCGCCGAGAATAGCGGCAGAGCTGGCCCTTGGCGGTAGTATAAGATGAATCCGTGCACAGGGAAAAAGAAGAAAAACCTCCGCTCACAGCCGCGGCCAGACGAAGACGCAAAAGTGCTTTCAGCTCGGCGCAGTAGTCTCTGTTGCCCGTTTGAGGCAATGGATATCAAATGGTGCGCGGGGTTTCACTGGGACAGAAGGGTCGGAGTTGGAAGATCTCCCGCCGTAGGCATGGCCAGTTGCAGCGCTCAAGTCGTCATAATTGAACGGGAGGTACGAAGGTCCGGGTAGGCATGTCGTCCCAGCTCAAGTATCGCCAACCGGCATAGAAAAAGCCGAAGTTGAGGACTCGAGGGAGCATCGCCTAAGGGACTTCGCAAGGGCCGGGTGGCGATAGTCTGTCGGAGCAATGAACTTTTTTTCAGGGAAAAAACGAACCCTGGGGCCATTTCTAGAAAAGGGAAGCGTGGCAGATCAAGGGCGGCAAATTCACAAAGCTTGGTCCGTTCGATCCGGACAGGGGACACTTTTGACAAGGCAGGCCAGAGCTGAACCGGCCGGACCGTCAAAAATCAGCATGCCGCACACGCCGACAAGGCAAGCTGAAGGGCCAGGTCGGATCGGGTGTGCACGAACGTCACACGTCTCCTGTCTCGGCACCGGGAATAGGCTGAAGGAGGAGGGGTACTCATTCTCTCACTCTCCCTCGGTCAGGGCAGTCGGGCATACATCCCTCACCGTGGAAATCAGCTCCTCCCATCGGACAATAGGTACAAGTCGAGGGGAAGAATAGACAGAGACCCTGTCTGATTTTGAAAGAGGGAAAATCTTGGATAGAGGGGGTGTTTGGTGGGCAGAAACCAATGGGAGTGCATCTGGGAAGCCCTGATAGCTAAGCAGATCAAATCAAGCCGGCGATCTCCTGTCGGCGAGAAGAAATTGAGAGGCAGGAAATCAACCCAAAAAAAAAAAAAAAAAAACACAAAAAACCAAAAAACAAAACACAAAAAAAAAATCGTACGTTATATTCTGGGCTATGATACGCGAAGAGGGAACGGCTGTGGCATCCCTGGGAAACAACCACCAGGAACATAACCTTACGTTCAGCTGCGGGCTACACTCCGCTACTGCCAAGCTGTTTCGTCAAGGGCGAGCACCAGGCACTCCGGTTGGGATTCCGATCGTTCAAGTGATGGCAACAATGGAAGCCTCTTCGCACCTGGACGGCCGTAAAAGACGGGAAATGCTCTGAAAATCACCATTGCGGAGAGAGTGTCCCAAGTATGCGCGTTCAGTCCAAATGTGTGACAATGTAGAACCAAAGAGGGGACTATACCAGGAAACAAACGATCTACTCGGGGAGTGGCGCGGCAGGGATGGTTGTGTCTCATGGAGCTACAGGACACTTGCAGGGGTTCAATGAAAAATGGAATTGAGGGCTGAAGAAAAAGGAGCGAGCGTGCCCTGGCCCTGGATCTCATACCATCAGGGAGAAGCTTCAGAGGACAATTAGTTGGTTCTTGGGAAAATGAAATTGAGCCCGTTGCTGCTCAAGCATCGACAGCAAGAGAAAGGGTGACGGGTTTGATCTCGGCATTAGAGCGAGCCAAGCAGATCTTTTAGTGCGTAATCTGACCATAGTGCCTCCGAGGAGATGGAGATTCTGGAGAGTCAGCTTTATGCCACTCCAAGCCTTGTAGGAGAAAGCAATCCTTGGCAAATAGCCTCAGGGATGAACGTCAAGGCTCGGAAAGAAAGACGATCTCTCACCGGGAAGGCGATTGAGCGGGAATGCGCTTCCATGCGGGGCATCAGCCCGCGAAACTGGGGGAGCGTTCTATGCCGAGACGCTGCGTTTGCGGGCGCAATCGTTGACCGCTACGATGACCTGCTATGTCACCGCTCCCGGAGGTTGGCGAAGCTTTCTGGCACGCCGCCTCGAGCAGGATGGTTCCTGACTCAAGCGGACCTAAGGCCAGGTGAAAATGTCGCACGTGTGCAAAACGATATGGCCGGGGGGGGGGGGGGGCCCTCGGAAGGGTTGGAATTACGATGGCCTGCAATCACTGCCCGTTTCATCAAGTGCCCGAGGGGTTCGCAAACGCGAGAACCCAATCTCGAACGGGACTGTTGCCTATGGTTATGGCGCTGCCGTCATAGCAGACGCGCAGGTATTTCAGAAGTGGGTCTCTGTCATCACCGTGGTTTGGGGACATAAATAGAAATGGCGTCTACTGGGGGACGGAGGTAGGTACCCGATAACACCTTATTGGGGGGGAGAAGAATCGCATGACCGGCGTGAATTCACTGCCCGGGAGCGTTACAGACTATATCTGGGAGTTGGTGAAAGCCCGAAGGGCGCTTCGGGGGGCATGCAGTCTACCAGAAGCCTCCAGGCTGCTCGAAAGCTCGCGAGTCGCTGTGAAACGGGGAGCCTTCACAATAAGGAACAGGCAGCGACAGTCGCGAGACGTTTGTCCGGAACGACCCAAGCTCCTGGCATTCGCGGCGGCGGTTCACTACTCACAAGCAGGACGGGAAACTCGACTCGCGGTCGATACATCGGAAATACATGAGGGGGGAAGCCATTGTCCTCGCATAGTCAGCCCGAACAACAAGAAGGTAGCCTCCGTGAGGGCCGGCCTCTCCTGTCGGGGGCCGCGGCGCATGCGGGGCGCTCGAGGGCTCTTGGAACAGTTCTACGCCGCAATCTCAAGACGAGATATTCCGTCCCACAAAGCTCAAGGCGCGGTCGGGCGAAAAGATGGAGAGCGACAGGGGGACTAACGTGGGAGGTGACTGGGCCAATCGCTGGAACGGGACCACAAAGACGCCAGGAGGCAGCAGCAAAGTGTCTGGAAAAATCGATCGGGCTTGCCACGGGTAAGGGACACGGGCCCTTTCTATGGGTTTCCGCGTTTGCGGGCGTCCTCGGTGTTCAAAAAGATGCGGCGGGAGTGCCTACGGGGTGCTCATAGTGGGGTACGAGAGCTTGGGCTCAAGGCGCAAGGACTCAAGCAACAACACAACCTGAGAGGGAGAGAGATATATTTCCTGCTGCCGGCACGCCTCGCTCGCAAAACTGCAGGACCTGCTAGTCCCTGCCCGGAGAAGCCCGGTGGAACCGGGAGCTGCCGGTATTCAGACAACGCGAAGCCCTGACTGAGGGATCGGCCGTTCCGATCCCTTGCTCAAGTCCCTGGCGTAACGACTTAGTGCGTGCTTGGGCCGGGGGCGCGCGGGAAGCATCCAGGAAAAGAGGTTCCAGCCTCCATTTGGAGGAAGGAAACGATGTCGTATCCTGCTGGCGCACGGCGACAGCGGTGTGTACGTCAAAGCGGGGCCGGATTATTTGCGTGTCGCTTCGGCACGTCCAAGCGCGCTGAAGAGACCGAACCCGGCCCATGACTTTCCTGGAATTCCCAGGAGCCTGCCGCACAGGTAAAGGCGATTGTCGCGGCGGGGAAGCTGAGACTCTATGGCAAGCGGGCCAACTGTGAGGGCCCTCTGAATCAGGACATCCTTATATGGTCAACCAGGGTGCGTGACGAGATCGTGGAAGAAATGCTATTCCCAAGCTGGCGTCCGCTCACGCAAACGTCGAGCGACCAATACTTGGGCGCTAATTCGGTTAGCCGCGCTCCAAGATCCAGGAAAAGATCTCCCGAGAGCTTCTCGCCGCAGCCACGAAGCGAGTTCGGAGGAAAAGAATAGTTGCAGGAACCACTGAGGAGTGAAAACACGAACCCGCTCGAGTCATAAATCAGAAAGTGTCAGTGACTTTAAGAGTTTGCTCTTTCTGCGGAAAGACCATAAGTATTGTCTACGTCTTCCAGCACGCGGCCTTCTATCAGGGGAACCGGTGGCTGCAAAAATACTCATGAAAGCACATTCGCGGCTTTCACTGCGAAGGCAGCCCAATGCCCCATATGCAACTCTGTAGCAAGCGCGAGATTTGGTGTCGCGGCGAACCGAGCCTATGCACGCGCGAATGCATGCGATTACAACCCCCCAACCCTCATTCCACTGTCCCTCAGAGACCAAGTGCAGGAGGGCAGTAGTGCTACAGTTTGCAAGCCTAGTCGCGCTTCACCAGAAAGGAGACTGCGGGGTCACTCGCCAGACGTACCAGAAAACGATCGGGCGGCGTTCCCGAATTGGAGTGGAAGAACAAGGGCTCCTTTGGCTAGGGCTCGAGGGTCATCAGTGAACGACTCAAACGACATCATCCCGGCAATCGAGGCGCCTACCGGCCACAGCTTGCGGTTCGTCTCTAAGCATGAGGCTGCCGGCACTCGGCGAGGAGCGGCCCTGCCCTTGAGCAGGGTATTCCAACCGTGTCGGGCCGATAAATCATCCTATGAGAAAGGCGGGCCGCTTCTCCAAAAAAAAAATGCTTGGTCGGATAAAGCGCATCATCCATCCTCAGGCTGTCAGGGGTGAGGGTCCACGTTCAAGGTCCTCTCTTCAGAGCTCCGGAATGAGGGCCTCGCGCATGAAGGAGATAAGCTACAATGCACTACGCGGGATACAGCGAGAAGCAAACAGGATCCATTGACTGGTAGGCAAAACAGACTGAAGGCTAACCTGTAGTGAAGAAGGACATGGGCAAAACCAAGCTAAGGCCTGTTAAAAAAAGCCTTCACACTGAAAAAGGAGCTTGTCATTGACCCATTGCCAAGGTCCGATTGAGAGTGCTTATATAACCTCACAAGCCAACGCAACATCGCCGCAGTGTGTTGGACCGATAGAAGAGGGACCGCCATTTGGCGACGAACAATTTTTGTACAGAAGGGAGGAAATATGCGATCGGGACAACGACAGCCTTGGATGTGAGACTGCCTTTACAAAAGAGAAACGACGTGTGCAATGGACGCAAGTGACGCTCATTTTCCGGCCCAGCCAACTGAACCGGATGTGCCGAAACGTGAGCGCAGGGGCCATCCATCAGGGTAGCGTCTGGTGGCGAATGCCGAAACTGCCGGACTGCGCAAGCTGAATAAGAAAAAACCACCACTTGCTGCCCTGCAGGATGCCCCCCGTAAGGGGGCAGGGCACCATGTTTGTGCCCGGAATATTGCAACAGGTTCCCATAAATAGGGGAATGAATGAAAAACCCAAGTAAAAACGATACGAGGGAAAATGGGGATGAACTGGGTGGGGGAAATTCTAGCCCGACGAGAGAGCAGTGAGATCAGGCTCGCTATGGTAAGATCGCAAGAGCTATGAAGGTGCAGCAACCAAAGAAAGAATGAACTCATCAATCTCGTTTTCCCTGCCTTGTGACAATCGCGATGGAAAGAAATCTGTCGGTCCCAGAAGACGGGGGGAGTCAAGGAGGGGGGAAGGGCCGGGGAGGCGCTGATTTCCCCAGTCTGAGGAGGTGAGCCGGAAAAAGACCCCAAAATGAAGCGAAAGGGCACGGGGCGGGGAATGACGCTAGTACGGTGCCGTGGGCGCGGCGCGATACGAACTTCTCGATGTTGACGGTGGAAAAACGCGAATGGGAAATACCGAAAAGGACGGGTCGGCGTTTGACATGCGCGATGAAGCGTCACGAGGCCGCGCTGGACTGCCGCGCAGGTAAAAGTTGGCCAAAGGCGTATCGAAAGCAAGGGCACCCGTAGAATTTGCCCGGACAGGGATCTCGGACACGGACAGTGGCATTTCTAGAACGCATGTTAGTGTTTTCCATCGCAAACCGTCATATCGCTGCGAATCGCACGAGATCAGCCACACGCAGGAGGAATGTGGGGCCCGTATCAATTAGTGTGCAAGGGGGAGAATAAGTGGCGGGACGCGAGTACGCGTATGGGGCTGCGTATCGGTGTGGGGCCCTCGGAGTCAAAGAGAACGGAGACCGGAGGCGATGCAGCACGCGGACCCTGAAGCAATGAGGTTCCTCTTCGCAGCTGTCGAAACAGCTAAACCACAATCTCTCTCCCCGACCTTGCCGATCAACGGCGAAACAGCGAAAGGAGGGACGCGAAGCTGAAGCAATGAGTGGCGGTCTTTTCGCATAGCACAGCGTCTGGACAGTGTGGTGCGTTCTTGTGCAACTAGAAAATGGAAGATTCAGAACGCAAGCCGCAAAGGGGGTCGCGCCGAGATTCTCGGCCGCACGCGTCAGGCTGGTGATGTCTTTCTGCGCATTCGTTGCTGCGGGCTCCAGATGCGACCACGGAGCATGGACTTGAAACTAGTTGTCACAGCTCGTGAGGGAGTGGAGGCCGGGGAGCGTCTATTCGGGGTTTGCGGACGGTTATCTCAGCTCGGTGGGGGCTGCGAAGGCGAAAAAGGGCTGAAAAGGGAAAAGGGGGGGGCTTTGGTAGAGAGGGCCGTGCACCGACGTCCGGAATCGGCGATTCGCAATCTTAGGGCAGGTTCTTTCTTGAACTCGTCAGCCATTGGTGCGAGAGGGAAGAAGGCGAGATTCGTTTCTCCTCCTTTTACAGACGAACATTGAAACTATGGTCCCGTAGTAGTTAAAATCTGTGCTGAGCGTGGAAACTTGAAGTGGGGGGGGGGGGGGGAGGAGGGAAACCGAAGCATAGGGGGGGAAGCTCGCCGCAGTACGTCGCGGGAGCATTCATCTGGTTATGCTATCTCTCACCAACTAGGAGAGAAAAGAGATCCAGATATGCGATTACGGAAGAGACGGACCGACGCAGCTGATCCAAGCTTCTCTGTCCGTGAAGGCAAGGGTTGTCCACTACAACGAACAGGACCCACATTCAGTAATAAGAGCACAATTCGATATAGACATGTGGCGTCTGTCCAACGGAGAAAAATGACGACCGCGCCCCTAGCATCAGGCTAGGCCGAGGTCAATGAAACCGTGCCAGAGATTGACTCGATCAGGAGGGGCCTGGGGAACGATGCCGCATACCAACACTCAAGTTTCTTTTGGGCAGCCCGCGCCGTCACAGGCAACCACCGGAAGACCGCTCGCCAGCCCCAGGCATAGGGAGTCGAGAAAACCGGCACGGCAACATAAAAGGCGACATCGCAAGAATGCGCACCCGTAGCGCAGGGAGCGCCACCCCAAATGCGCCTTGAGGAAAGCACATCATGCAAGGGTGGAGGAACGGGGATCTTAGAGGCTAGATGCGGCTGCGTCTAAACATATACGTGCCCAAAATTTCACCACACTCAGCGACTCATACGTAAGAACAAAGCAGGCGGGAAACGCGTCATAACGCGTGTGGCACGCCGGCTGAAGGACTCGTGGGATCGTGTGGTGCAGACCTGAGGTTGAACTGCCGCCTGGATCGCTGGCCCGCATCGTAGAGACCTCCGTCAGACAGAGAAATGACTATATGACAAACGACGCGTATTGTAAACGATCAGTACGAGCTCGCTCACCCAAAAACTTCTCGACGCATAGGCACAACGCAGTTGGAAGGAAGTTCTGATCGACCATTGCTGCGGCCGAAGGGGAAGTCGTTCCTCGAATCGGATCATACGGGGTTCGAGGAAACGAACACTGGGGGGGCTGGCCTTGAAGGTCTCGTCCGTGGGGCGAGATCAAGGATCACGGTAATTCTCAAGCGGTCCCGATCAGACAGCAGGGGAAAATTTTGCCACAGGAGTTGCGGGGTCGGGCGCGCAAGTGCGCGCATGAGCAACGCCTACCCCGCAGCAAATCCGTAGGAACGGGAGTATAGGGTCGTCACAACGGCGTTCTGGCACCAAAAAGCAAGGCACCGGTAGGCTACGAAGCCATTTCCTTCGCTCCTGGCAAGGATACGGTTCAGTTGGGAGGTAGAGTCCACAGACGACTCAGTGTGGAAATCAGCTATTCAGACAGAGAGGCCACTGGCGGCAGAAAATGCATGCTTACATACGTAAACAAAGGGGTGTGGCACAAGAGGCGGGAACGAGCTGGATATGAGGTCATTCGTTTTTGGCGCAAACTATAGGCGCTTGGAGCGCTGATAGGAGACTGATCTCACAGCAGGGGATAGCAGGTCGGCGTATAAGGCTACAAAGGCAGGCGGTCGTCATCGGGGAAGGGGGGGTGTCTAGTATAGCGCAGTTGCGGCGGGCCACAAAGCAAATATTCCCTAAATTGTGCACCGCAAACCAAAGGGGCAGTACGCCGCGAGCCAGCTTTCCTCTATTCCCTCGCAAGGACGGCAGCGTGTGCGGAAGTTCGCCGCACCATCCCGACCGTCGCCGCAGCGCACAGTTCACCCCATCAGTTCAGTTGGCTGGGAATGACAAAAGGAGATCGTGCGAAAAGACCGGGGCAACCACTCACCGTAAAAGACTGAAAAGGGAGGTTGAACACCATCGGGCGGATATGGAGCGGGGCGATCAAGCTCTACGCTAGCAAAAATGTGTTCGCGCCAATTCGCGTAAGCGATACGACACAAAAGGGAGGGCGGGATGGGGCGATGCGTGGAGGATTTGCGTCTCAGGGAGCACTAGAAAGAGCCGACACTTGCAAATGGGCATCTTGGTGTGTTCTGAATTTTATGAATAAACCTGAGTCGGGCGGAACCCTGAACTGGGATCTCACTAAGCCGTATAATCTTCGATCCGGTTGGGTTTACGAACAGATTGCTTCTTTGTCTGCTCCCTATGGGACCGCCCGAGCGACGAGTGGATGCTCATAGAGCCGAGCCAGCCGCTCCTGGCAATGCGTAAATTTTAAACGTGGACAATCAAACTTGTCCGGAGAGAAATGGAAAAGCTGGGGAACGTCAGAAAATTATGCCACGCCAAAGCAGCATGGTAGAAAATCGGCAAGAGTTCGAAAATAAAAACACTGATATGCAAGCATCCACGAACACTCCACTAAAACGGGAAGGGGGCATCATAAATGACACTGCAGGGGGAGAGGAGATGCAAGGGTGCGTTTCGGAGCCGCGCCACCCGCACATGTCGGGAGGACTCACTCCGATTAAAAAATAAAAGGCGTTGAGGCGGGAAGCGGGTGTACGAGTTACCTCCCAGGCCTCGCGCAAGCGAAAGGGGGCGGCACTCCACAAACGAAGATAGAGGTCTTGTCCTTCAAAACTGCGGAAAAAGGGTATACTATGCGGGGAACTGACTCGTGCTAAAACTATGTCGACGGACACACTGGTGGAGGATTCAGGCCAGCAAGCTCCGACTGCGCTCTACTTTTACTCGGGGCGACCGCGGTTGCCGCGATGACACCACTCGCACTCAGCTACATGCGTTGGATGGGGGGGCAGCTGCAGCGGAAAGCCGCGCGGAGGGATTGTACTCAGTCAATCACCGGGGGCCCGCCTCGATAATGTGACGGAATCCTGGGGAGGTAGGCTAGCGAATCACCTTATTGTTAGAGACAGAAAAGAAGAACTCTCCACCTATGCTTGGGATCTAAAAGCGGGTGCGGGTGGCAACTAACAGACGTCGTGGGCTTTCTTTCCACAAAGTTGCGTCTATCCCAAAAAAATCGCCGGCGTGGCCTGGGATAGCTCGCGGGGCGCTCGTGACATGGATCGAGGACCGCAGCATGCGACGCCCAGAAGCGTAGGTGGCTTCATACGGGAGTTGACGCTGAACCAAGCATGCAGGGGAGGAGGGTCTTATTCACGTCGGCGCTGACCCCGGGGGGAAAGGAATCAATATAACTCGGCGTCAGGTAGTCCCGCACACTCCTTGAATCAGAGAATAGCGTCCCGCACGGGGACACAAGTACTCCTTTATACGTGCTACGTGGCCGGCGAGAAAAG
>Ga0179593_1311689_pt1 | contig 10148 bp, 12 predicted proteins | sample CZODoug2_1_08_16_FD_185931 | JGI IMG/M metagenome (GOLD analysis project Ga0179593, IMG submission 185931) | Vadose zone soil fungal communities from Angelo Coast Range Reserve, California, USA - CZODoug2_1_08_16fungal (PacBio error correction) | ecosystem: Environmental > Terrestrial > Soil >...
AAGGACCAAAGTGCCCTTCCAAGAAAAGAAGCAGCTCGTGCTTTACGGGGGTGATTTTGGCCTTGGGTCAGTATATGCAGCGATCGGAGGTAGGCAGGAACGTCCGATCCTTGGGCGGAGTAACAATTATTTGCGGGGGAGGGAGTGTTGGTGTGCCTGGGTCAGGGGGACCGGGGTTAATAAATTTGTTGCTGTGATGTTCTTGTCCCGCGCGTTCTCGTGGGAAAATGCTCTGAAATACCCAGACTCTTAAAGCCCCGGCATCCCAGGAATCACTTCTTCTTCCCGCCTTGTGGATGCACAAAAAAACATCACGGAAAAAAAATCGTTACTGATGAGGTGTGAGTGCAGGGTGGGCAACCCTGAGGGGTTGCGGGGAAACGGGGTATAAGATAAGAAAGTCAGAGTTTTGTGAGGGGTGGGATAGCTGACGCTTCTTACATAGCTTGCGCTTAAAAGGCCTTGGAATTGAGGGAAGATTGAGGCCGAATGGGCCACTTCTTTTGGGCGATCCGGAGCAGGGGAAGAGAAGTTTTGGGGAGAATGCCTTCCGTGCTATGGGCAAGTTTCAGAGAAGTTGGAATTGGGTGTGTCCACGTTTTTTGGAGTTTGGAACTTTTCCGTTATTGTGCTGTGACAAGTAGGGAAGCTTTTGTCGGTGGGTGTACGGTTCGGGACGCACGTGCGCTCATCCTTTATGTCCTCATTTGGGCGTTCGGAAAGGAAATTGGGAAACTAGTCATGTTTAAAAAATTCCCTCTCAATATGGTGCTTTTTTTCATGGCAAGCTGAGAAAATCCCACGGACAAACTTACCTATTGGCATGCTAATTTCGCTATCAGCGCAAAACACCGCGAGCAAAACCATAAAGCTCGGAAAGAAGTGGGGTTGAGGGGACAGCGGGCTGGGGAATGCAGCGAATCTCATTTCTCCGGCGAATCAGGGAGGAGACCGCTTGTGATCAATTGATGTATTTGAATCCTTAAAAAGTCTCTTGGGGGACGCGCTGGAAGGGGAAAGGGTATCTGGTGAAGACTTCTTATACACTTTTTGAAATCAGAGTCCGTCTGACCTGAGCGGTTGATTTCATGCTTGGGCCTCGGTATTAAATGGGGTGTAACTTGACGCATTTCGGAAGGAACGGCGTGCGGGAGGCAGAAGAATGGATACCGTTGTAGATCAGCATTCCAAAAAATAACAGTCTTAGGGAACAAAACCCAACCCTAAGGGCCTGACAAGGGGGTACCGCGATGCCGAACCCGCTAAGAATCTCTCAACAACAACTTAGTGAGGGGAAAAGAATTTAAGGGGGGGCGGTAATAAAGGGTGCGTCGGGAAGAAGGGGTTCCATCACCTGACGGGGCGGGGAAATCAGCCTTGACCGCCAGGTAACAGTCATTTTAAAAGGGGAACGGAAAGAGGATGCCCCGGAGAATCACTCAAGGGACTGGGATACTGCCTCACATCTTAAAAGAGAACACAGAAAAAAGCTAGAGAAGGGTAAACTGCGACGCAACTTTAAGGATGCCATACAACGTGTAATACACGAAGTTCATTAAGCAGCACTCCGTAAAAACATCACTAACCCTTACGGGGAGGAAAAAAAGATAAATGGAAAAAGGAGAAGCGCTGACAATGCCTCTAAGTATGTACCGGAAAAGGGAGTGAGCGTCATCCTCACTAAGAAACGGTAGAATTCCAAGAACAAAAACATTGGGATGCGCTTAGTTTGTACTCTATCTGGGGGCAGTCTTCCGAGAAACCGTTGTCATAATGAAAAGGCATTTCGGAGGATCTGGAAAAAAATCCAAATTGTCTCCGTGCAAACTTGCAAAAAGCAAAAAGAACGATGGGACAAAAACAGTTCCTGGTAGGGCGAACGAAGAAGTCGACTATCAGCTGGCGTCAGCCAGGCGAACACCAGGAAGGTAACCGAGAAGGTAAATAAAGACCGGGCCCAGGTAAAACACTTCAACCCAAAGTAAAGCTGCGCGGAGCCGGAAAAGATGGGGGACAAGAGATTCAAAAGCCGGAGGAAGAAATTAGATTCTGAGCTCATGAAGAGAAAAACAAGGGACGCCTAGGCGCGCAATCTCGGGAAATACAAAAATCGATAACTGGGGGAACGGCCGTCATAGAGAAACCCACAATGAAGAAGTGCACGAGTAATCCCCGTTCCCAAAAACACACGACTTGGAGAAAACAAGGCTAAGGAGAAAGAAAGATGCAGGGTGGGGGGGGAAGGGGGGGTTGGTGCAAACTCCACCAACCTTGAAAAAACGAGAAGGATGGCCGGAAGATCATCAGGAGTTAAAAACCGCCAGTGCAAAACAATGGCGAAAAAGACAGAAGCAAATCGATGGTATAAGACCCTAATGACATAATAGGAAAAAAACTCGACACGACAAATTACTTGGAAGACCGGGACAGAAGCCAACTGGGGGGGAGCGCTTCGAAATAAAAAAGGACAAATCACAGGCCAAGCACGAGCGCCCGGGGAAAAAAGTGGTGATTCGGTCAGGTGGGAAACATTGGGGACAAGATCTAGCAACACAACAACGGAATTGAGATTGGTAAAGATTAAAAGGGTCTTCAATCCAAAAGTGGTCCAAAGGAAGAAATGGAAAAAGAATAGGGATTGGCTCTGTCAGTGGTCGTATTTGGGAAACTGGGAAATAAGAGTCGGGAGGAGGAAGGGGGAATTCACTCAGACGGGAAAGCTGGAATAGAGTGGCTAGGGGGGTGTGCTATTGCTGGGGGGGAAGGAAAAGGTTATAAAATTGGAAGGGGTGTAGTGGGTTACATTTGCCATCGGGAGACTCTCTTTTGATAATGCTAAACAGAGTCTCGTCCATCAACGCGGCCGTTGGGAGGAGGGATTAAATGGACGGTTTGTGTGTATGCAAAAAAGAAGAAAAAAAAACCCTCTTTATTCATTCTGTAGAAAGGGGGGGCAGAAAAAGGATTCTGGTGGTTCCAGGAAAACGGGAATTGTCATTGGGGGGGGGAGCGTAAGATGGGAAGAAAGCGGGGAGGCGAAGGGAAGGGGGGAAGTGGTCGCGAAAAAAATTTTAGAAGTTTTTTCTATCAGGAAGCTCGGAAGAGAAGTGTGTGTTGAGGGAATGCGGAGTGTAAGTGTGCCATTGGAAGAAGCAGCGAGGCAAAAAGCGGGATTTGGTTGCAAACGCGGGGGGGCGTTAACGGGCCGGGATGGTGTTGTATGGTTAACCGAGAAAAGCGCAGTGCATTGTGTCAGAATGACGGGGCCTCAACTTGCAGATACAATTGGATTAGGTCTGCGACGGCACAAGGGCGGGAGGGAAGGCGGAGGGTGGCCAGTTGAAAACTAACTAGCAGGGGTGCTTTTTTTTCTGCAAAACCGATCAAGCCCGGACGAAACGTGGCGAAAGTATTACGATAAAGCGAACAAAAGGCGACGAGCCTTGGTTGTTCTGATGAAAGCAGTTTCTTGGGAAATGCCGCAAAATCAGTCCTATAACGAAAGGGAGGATAAACCGGGGTATGTGAGGAAGGGGGGAGAAGGCGGTGGCGAGTACGTCGCGGGGGGGGAGGATTGAGGCATTGGGGAAGGACGGCGGTCGAAATTTTAAGTGGCTCCATAGGCCAGGAGAAAGGGAGAAAAAGGTTTTTACACAGGGGGCATGGTCTTGAAAAAGGCGGGATGTTTCGGGCAAGGGGGGTCAGGCGGCAGGGAATTCCGCCAAGGTCGGACTTCGGGCCTTGCTGGGTTCAAAACTTAAGCCACAGAGGGACGGACTTCACGATGGTCCTTCAGAAAAAAACTGAGGCATGCCTGGTAAAAAAAGGTTTACGAAAAAAGTCTCAAGGGACCAAACAAAAAACACGTCAGGAGACGCAAAAAACAACGGAAGGAAGGAAAGATGGGGTGAGGGGGGAAAGGTGCTAACGGGGAAGGTACATGCCCGGGAAAGGGGGTTTCGCTGATCGGGGAACCGTGGGAGTACGTGGACAGGAACATGGACACGGAGCAAAGGAGGAAAAAAGGATCAGAAAGCAAAACTGTTACTGCAAGTGAAACCGTGAAAAAACCTCCAACCGAGCTGCAAAGCAAACGAAGCGCGGTCGCAGTCAAATGAGAAAAGGACAAGGGGGAAAAAGATTCCTGCAAAAGCTCAATCCCGCCATCTCAGGGAAAAAGACACCCTAACTGCTCAATACCAGGGAAGCAGGTTCTCGAAAAAAAGGAAGTCATCCTTGAAAAATGGGAGGAGGGGACGCATTCCGGAAAAGAAAAGGATATGACCTAAGGGGTTCTCCAGAGCGCGATGATGGGGTGGGTCTCGAGGACGGCAGAGGAAGAAAGGGAAAAAACGTTGAGCAGGAACCGAGGGCCTTCGTATCTGGGGGGGTAGAAAAAAAAACAAAGCTTCGTGCAAACTGCAAACTCAATCAGGGCCGCAAGTGAAGTGTAAGACTAAGAACGACAAGGAAAAAGGGACGTCACGTCCATTGGCGTACGCTTGAAAACAGGGGAAAGGCAAAAAATCACGAGGAACCCAGAAAAAACCGGCCCAGTTCAAAAACAACCAAAAAAAAAGGAAAAAAATTCAAGCGCAGGGGACGGGGGAAACTGCATCCATCCTACAGGGAAATAAGATTGGGGGGAAAGACTCGGAGGACAAGTCAATGAAGACTCAATCAGGAAGGGAACGCGCAGGGTGTCACAGCATTAGAAGCAAACCGTCAGCATAATCATCGATAACAAAAAACAAAGAAGGGGAAGAGGAGACCGTTCGCAAAAAAACCACCTAATCCAGGCAAAGCTGGCGCATTAGTAAATAGAAAAAACGATTGTTGGGAGTTTGGTGCAGGAAAACACACATAGTGATTGCAAAGACAATGAGGGAGAGTGGGGCCAGGATCTAATGGCATACTCGTCCCCGCCGTTTGACCCACTGGAATGGACACGAAACTCAATTGATACATTTCCGTAAATAGATTAAAAGGGGGGGAATAACACAGTAGTTTCCATTTCCACTACAAGGAAATATCCCAGCCGCATCAGAGGAAAGAGTCTAAAATGAAATAAAAAAAAGCATACTCATAGAGGTGGGTGTCAGGATGGAGGTTGGGAAGGGGGAAAGCCAAATATATAAAGAAAAAAAGGTTGAGTCCAATAGAGGGATGACTCCCAATGTGGCAGCAAAGAAGGGACCAAATTCACAGAAAACCAATCCGATGAGGGAGGGACTGTGGTTCTGGGGGGGGTCCTTGGCGATAGTGATGCGAGGATCAGGGGGGGGGGTTTTGCTTCTGATGTCTCACTCACTGCTGGAAAAAAAGAACTGCGTAATCGTTGGTAAACCGGGAATGGAAAAAAAGGGTGGATAAAGAACGATTGGGAAAAGGAAAAAAAAGGTAATGTACATCATGAACATTGCGCGGGTAAATGGATTTGACGAGATCGACAGAAAAAGATCGAGAGGGAAGGAGGAAGCAGCGGTGTTTTTCAGAACAACCGAGAAAAAACCCGATGCAGGGATGAGTTCATTATCAAAGTGACCGGTAACGTATTAGGGGGGGCAAACTTGTAGTCTCAAAAAAATTAGGAAGAAGGTGGGGGTTGGCATCGGATGACGCATGGTCTTACAGACTAAAAAGGGGGACGGGGGAAGGCGCTGGGATTTTTCTCCGAGTGGTTACATTAGGAGGGTTTGAGTAATAAAAAAGGAGAGGACTTAAATCATCGACTGGTATAAGGATTTGGGAAGTTTAAGAAAGAAAATGTATTGGGTTTTTCACCTCGGTGACTTAATTTAACTTGGATGAAGGGGGACATGGGGGGGGAGAGGAGTTAAAACTCGATCTGTAGGGGTGTATTGGGGTTGGTCGAGGGACGAAAGGGGGCAGGAGGGGGGAAACAAAGTTCTAGGTCGGCGGGAGGTACGCGAAACAACGTGGGGGGGGCGGACAAAGAGGGGATGCAAGTTTTGCACGAGACCAACGCGGTGGGATTCCACGATCCTAAAGGGGGGGGAAACTGCCCGGAATTTTTCAGAGTAACCGGTGAAAACGAGGAGCCTCAAGCGAACCACGATGGCATAGATTTGTGGGTGATTGAGTTTATGGAAGGAAAAAGTAAGAGAATAATTTGGATGGGACATCGCTATGAGGCAACTCGCTTTCAATGGGCGGTAGGGAGAAGGGGCCTGGTGAGCTGGGAAAAGCTAGGGTTGAGTTTGTGGATAGCGGTATTAAACGGGGGGACTGGATCAGAAAGGACTACGAGGGATGTGGCTTTTCCAGTCTTGGGGGGGGGGACCGGTGACTGGGGGGGGGGGGGGTAAAGTAGGGCAGGGGAACAAAACCCTCTAGATTCACGGTGTCCCTCCTTGTCACTTCGAAGGAGCAAAAGGGGAAGATTAACGGGCATAAAGATCCGAAACTGATTAGGGGGGAACCACAGTTAGACCCCTACCTCTCGGAAAAAAACCCTCCAGATCTCTCTCAAACAAATTAAGGGTAAGGGACGGAGGAGGTTGGGCGGAACTTGTGCAGGCATCCTTTACTTTGAAAAAAAATGGCAGGGTCTGTTTGGGGATATTAGAAGAGGGAAAAGGATAAAGGAAGAAGCTTGGGGGGTGAAGAAGCTCAAAGGTACGAAAACTAACCAGGGCTTGCAAAGCAATACTGAAACAGGGGACCGTCATGAAAAGTCCAAGGTAATAAAAAGGAGGAAGGACAAAATAGAAGGGGGACACTCCGCAACAGTCTTGACAATACCGACTAAGGGAGGAGTTTCTCAACAAGGGGAAGGGGTCAAAGGAAGGGATCTATCCCTCAATCCGCCACAAAATTGGAGGGAAAGATGTTAGTGGGGGCTTCACGCGCGCAAAAAAATTTAGAAGGGAGAAAAGGAAAAGTCTGTAGGGGAAAACGCGGTGGAAGGAAAAATCACCAGGGGTGCTCCGGGAAAACTAAACGCCTCCACTAGGGGGGCCTAAAGGTAGCGGAAGCCTCGAAAGGCATCCTTTCATAGATAAAAAGGAGTCAGCTTATGAAAAGGAAATGAACCAAAATCAACAACCGTACAATGGAAAACAAAAAAATCAAATGGAAAAAAAAACCAAAAGAAATCCTAGTAAAACTTCAATCGAAGAAACACTCCGCGAATTCCGAACGAGGGGACTTGAATATCAATGAAAAGAACTAGCTGGATTAGAAAAATATCACGCTCCCTTTTCAAAGTTCTCTCGCACCGAACTGGGGGCGAGAAATGTTCAGCGGAAATACCCCCCCAACACATACTCCTTTGGACCCGCTGTCCTCCCAGTTGTCTGCACACAGCATAATCCGGGGATTGTGAAATGCAGGGCCAGGAAATCCTCCCAGAACAGCAAAGAGGGGGGTTTCAGGGAATGGGTTGTTTCCGAAAAAGAAACCGGTCTGGAAGTCCTCGAAGGGGGGGTGCCCATAGTGGGGGAATGGAAGGAGAAAATCGGAGGGAATAAAATCATTGGACAACCGGGAGAAGTCCAGCGGCATTAACATAAAGCAAAATCGGGAAGTTGATAAAAGGCCATTCCCGCATCAAGAGGAACACCGGAAGAAAAGACAAGTTACTTGGGCCATCATCCCGTGGCAGACCAACCCACAGGAAGCATCAGCGCGATTCTTCGGACCGAGTAAAACCCCAATGACCAAAAAAAGCAAACCTCAGGGGGAAGTGTAGGGGAAGGTGGACAGTCGACATGACATTTAGAGAATAAAAAAAGGAGGGGGGGGGGGAGGTAAAAGGAGAGAGGGGGTAAAGGTCAAAAAAAAATGTCCAAAAAGGGAAGGGACCAAAGGTGAGGGACCTAGGGTCGTTGTGGTAGTATCTGAAAGCGGAGGAAGTGGGGGAAAGTCCGAATCCGTTGAGAGGAGGGGGGAAATGGTACTTTTTTAAAAAGGTGGCATATTATGGGGGGGGGAGGGGGCCCGTGTTAAGGAAGGTTAGTAGGTATTATGCCACTCAAGCGGCTATAATGCATACTCGGAGAAGAGGAGAAGAATGTGCATTCGGATTCCGATTGGGTGGATGCAACAAAACTACAACAACCATCTTTCTTTGGAAGGGGAAATATCAAGGGGTGAAACCGGATTGTTATTATACGTGTCAGGAGTCGGGTTTTGGGGGTGGGTTAAAAAATAATTACGGCTGCGGGTGACAGAGGGAGGGGACTGGGGACATTAATGGAAATTGCTCAATTGAGATTCCGATTCCGGAGTGGCGAGAAAGACAAAAGAGTGGGGGGGGGGGGCGGCATTCAATAGGTATGTCTGGGAAGTGGCTCTCTGGTGTCACAATTGGCGGGGGGAAGGGGAAGGGAGTGGTTTATTTGAGTGGGAGTCGTCCTAGTTGCTGTCCCTTTGGGGCGGGAATTGAGCAGGGGGGAAGAGGAACTTTCTGAGTTCTGCTGCGGGAAAGGGATGCGGAAGAAGTGGAGGCTTTTGTGGACACTAACAAAAAGAGGAGGTTTTTCTTCCACAACGAACCGGGGGGGCCATTCCTTTTGGCAGGATGAAAGTTGCAACCTGATATAGCAACATCATCGCCAGAGGGATTAAAAGGTGTCAGGGATGGAGTTGAGAAATGGGGGATTTATTCTACAAAGTTACGGGGGAGTGCGAAGGAAGGGGAAGGGGGAAAAACGCTTTTCACTTAGGGGAGGGGAGATTGGTAAAACCTGGACGGGGGGGAGGGGGGTGCTGGTTTTAATGACGCTGGGTATTACAAGGATGGGTATCCAGGGGGAAAGGCAGGCGTGTTTCCAGCTTGAAGGGGTGGGAGAAAGGGGGAAGTGGGTGGGAGGGTTCATGCATAAAAGGAAGGATTAACGGGGGACATCCGTCTCCGTCAAAGGTCAATTCCAGAGAAATGTCTGCAAGACCGAAAGGAAAAGTAAGGCGTTACCGACCCACGTTTACGACGCAAAAATTCCTCACAACTCAAGAAGAAGCTCGGAAAAACAAAAAGTTAAAAGATTGGGCTGTGTAGTACGGGCGAAAGTCAGGGAAGAAGGCCAGACGGGTCAGGTGAGGAAGGGCCGCCTTTATTCTGTACGTTTAGAGGAACGTGGGACTTAGGAAAAGGATGCCCTTGAACGCCGGTACAACCTAAAGTTCCAAGAGAAACCGACTAGGGCAAAAAGAACCTGGAACCTTATTTCTCCGGGCCATCTGATCGAAAAAAGGTTACACTGACAAGCTCACCAAACGCCTGCGGACACAGAAGAAAGGAACGGAGCCAAGAATCCAGTTGATCTCGTAAACCCTTCAGTCCTAGACAGAAATGCGCATTCCACCCAGAAAAACCGGCTCGACAAAAAAAAATGTGGGGGGGGGGAAATTAATATGAAGATGGAATTGGGGCTCATCAAAGAAAAATTACCCACCTGTTCTGAAGGGAGGGACTTTCCGGAGACGGGGGGAAAAAAAGCCCCTAATTACTTTTAAAACTTGCAACTCGAATGAATGTTAGAAGGGGGGGGAGGCAACTCTCCAGCAATTGTGTTTTGTCAGGAGGGGAAGGAGGGAGATGAGAACAACCGCAAATGGGAACCCAGAAGAGACTAAACAACACTTTTCCCTGGCCAATAAAAAAAAAGGGTCAACCCCAATCAACCGTTAGAGAGGGTAAAAAGGGACACTAAAGAAAATCAGAACTAAAAAACAGAAGGGGGAAAGATGCGCAGGGGACAAAATAAACCGCCGGGAAGGCATAGCAAGGGGAAAATTTGCCACCGTCAAGGAGCGCAACTCGGAGCTTCATCAGCAAACCCCAAAAAAGGGAAGTCCGTAAGCCACTTTCCACAGACACAAGGCAGAAAAGATCCAGTGGGTGCCGGAGGGGTGTTGGGGGAACACAAACGCCGTATTACGAAGAAAGAAGATCAATGAGTGATAATCAAGGGAAACCCATGACGCCGCGCTGGGGGGCCTAGGCAAACCTAACCACGAAAGGTGCATGGAAAACAAAGACGGCACAACCAACGCAGCATGTGCCCCCTCCCGGTGGCAGAGCAGCGGGGGGGAGGACCCCGAAAGAGAGACAAGAAAATACCCAACCCATCCATCCCTCAAAAGGGGGTACGTGGGGGAATTTTGGGTTGGGGTCATTGGGG
>Ga0179593_1344862_pt1 | contig 10148 bp, 10 predicted proteins | sample CZODoug2_1_08_16_FD_185931 | JGI IMG/M metagenome (GOLD analysis project Ga0179593, IMG submission 185931) | Vadose zone soil fungal communities from Angelo Coast Range Reserve, California, USA - CZODoug2_1_08_16fungal (PacBio error correction) | ecosystem: Environmental > Terrestrial > Soil >...
TGCGAGGGAACGCAGTCCGCGTCTCCTATCTTCGTATCAGGGAATCGGGAGGCTGAAAACCGAAAAATTTTGTCCAGAAAAAAAAAAAAAAAAAATCTACACATAGAAGGCCACTTTCAGGGCGAAAAACGAACAAAAAAACTCTGATGTCTTCGGTTCTGTTAGGGAGGACTCGCGGCGAGAAGAGGTACTCACAACCAGTCTTGAGTCAGGGAAAGGGGGGTGGTTAAAGCTGAAAGAAAGGTGACACTTCAGAAACCTTTACTGTTCTTGAACCCAGGAACTTCCAATCCTCCACTTTGGGAAAAGTCGCCAGTAGCTCTGAAACGAGAATGTGCATTACGGCGATCCCGACTCGAGCATAGATAAGGAGTGAATACGGAAACAGAAGTACGATAAATTAACGAGGCAAAAAAATGACTCTTGGTCGGGAGAGGTATCGAAGAAAAAGAAAAGGAGGGGGGAGCTCCAAGTATTACAAGGACACACCGGCTGCCTGGAAGTAAAATAATCTCGGGACAAAAATCTTCTAGCAACACCAAATTCACTTGTAGCATCGGATAGTAAAGAGAGGGGGGGGATTAGAAGAGGAATGCCTTCAACGAAGGTAGGAAACCGAAAAGGGGAGGGGAAGCTACTCAGAGGGGGGAGACATTAAACATTCTTGACTATCCTAGATCAGCAGCTAGTTGAAAGGTGATCTTAAGAAGAGGTCCTTTCGGGGGGGGTCGATATCCGATCCCGCCTCCTCAGGAGGCATCGAGCGGGATAGCGACAATCAAAGTTGAACGATGAATATAGAGAAGGGGGAACGAACGGGTTTCACCATCGTGTAATTTGAAGGAAGGAAAAGGTAGAGCCGAAGAGGTGCCAACAGAGGTACCGGGCGCAATTGCAGGAGAAAATTACATGGAAACCGGAAAGCGAGTCGCGGAAAGCCCTCACTCTATCAGTGAGAGAACCCGACCAAAGAAATTACTCCTGGTGGGGTGGGCGGCGGGAAAGGGGTTTCAGTATTCAGGCGGGGATCTCCTTCTGGGCTGGAACCGGAAAATATCTTAATCGCGGCGTAATGGCTGTGCAGCAACCGGGGTGATTCTTGAGACTGCCAGGTTCCGCAAAGGAAAATTGGGTGCTGTGACGGGTGTTTTCCCCAATTCGGGTAGTCATGACAGGGGGGGAAAAAAAGGTCAGGGGTTGGAACACAAGACCGAAGGGACGCGTCCGGGAGAGGGAAACGTTCTGCCAAAAGGGGCACGATAGAAACCCTTCAGAAGACACATTCGTAAATGGGAAGGCTTGAGTGTTCCAGGACAAGTTGCCTTATGCGGGAAAGGAAAATTTTCTGAGAAAATTCGTTCCCTCGTAACGCGGAGAAAAGTTCAGCTGGGGGCTTCGCCGAAAAATGGGTCACGCAAGGGACTGGGCTGGGGGGGAGGACCAATCTATCAAAAAACTAGGGAAAAGGGGCCAGGGGAGGAAAAGCCGAGGTACGAAAGCAGAGAGGGAAACGTATAAATCGCTGATACACCACCGTGCTCCGACGCAACAAAGTTAAGAGGGCCTCGCTACAAAGCACCCGAACACTGTTTGAACACGGGAAAAAAGGGCAGTAATCCAGTCAGTGCCCGGTTCTAAGTCGGGGGTCACGGGGAGGGCGTTTCATGCTTATGGGGAGGGGGAGAAGGAAGGCGACCTGAGTCAGGAAAAAAAAAGGGTAGCCGTGGGAGAACGCTTGGGGGGGCTTGTGATGTATTCAACTGCGACAAGATTGGAAAGAAAAAACTCCAACGGATGAGGATTAACCCATACAGAGCCACAAATTTCGCTAGACGTGGAGACAACCCCGCCACTTTTGCGGAAGGACCCGAAGTTCCAAAAAAAAGGAAACGTCAGTGGGGGATGTTGTAAGGAAAAAGGGAAGGCGTCTGTTGGGGGGATCGTGGATTCCTTGCGGTGAGACAAAGGTGACATGGAAAGGAAATAAAAAGGAGGGGTCGCCCATGTCATGGGGCCAGTGGCTCGGGGATGCGCTCTTGCCTGGAATGGGCTTTTACGCATTTTTGCGCACGGCATCTTTCTCCAACCTTTTCTAGCAAAAGAAGAGGGGTATGAGTTGGTGCGTAAAAAAATTGGATAACGGTCCTGTCATCTCAGTCGGACAGGGGGGGCCGGACTTCTTACTGGAACCCGAAAAAGAAACTGGTGGAGAGAATGAAAAGGGCAGTGCGAGACCTCGGCAACAAACACAAAAGGGAGGAGAGGATTGCGCCAGCAACCCAGGACTTAAGGCGGGCAAACTACAAAGGAGTGACGCCAGTCCCGCGTGAAATTCACAGGGAAAGGGACCTGCACGGAGCAAGGTAAAAGACACTCAGCTGGGGCTTCTGCAAATGCATGACGGGAGAGCTGCACGAGTTTTGTTAGACCATCCAAGAAAAGGAACTAATCCGATAAATCATGAACAGTCACAACACCTCCAACACATTGGACAATACAGACACCTCCTTCAGACCGGACTTCAGGAGAAGGGCCTTTAGGCGCCTCGAAATAGAAAATGAGTCAAAAATCAGGCGTACCGGGTCTAAAGACGAAAAAGACGAATCAGAAAACGGGATAAAGGGAAGAGTGGTAAACTCGGTGAAAAGGCAAACAGGAGGACGGGAGGGGTGAGCACGTAGATCAATGTGTTGGGGCTTCGGGGAGTGAAGACCTCAAAAAATTGAAGGTCCTCATGGGCGGGATCACCGACAGTGATCAAGAAAAGACCAGCTGGAAAGGGGCGTGCACGTCCCCAGCCGAAGGTCGATGGACTCCCACTCAGGCACGAATCCACCGAAAAAACTGCTGCGAATGCAGGGAAGAGGAAGGCGAACATACGCGGAGCACGCGGATGTGTCATAAGGGAGACGCGACTTGTGGCAGATTAGGAAAAGTGTGGGGCCTGATTCTAGGGAAGGGACCGATCTTCATTGGTACGCTCCTTACATTAAGGGGGGGGGGTATTTGAACCACGGATTGACGATCAAAGGGGGGTTCTCCACCCGAGCAAAAAAGCAGTTGCCGGCTGAAAAAAGGAACAATCTGAACTTTCTCCGTGAGAGGGGGGGTCAAGAATAGTGGGGGGCGGCAAAGCAGCCAATGGTCCCCAGTGGGGGGGGGGGGGTCCGTAAACAGCGCTGGCCGGTTCGATTTAGGGGGGCTCGCGGGATGGGGGGGGGAAACAGGTGGTCATGGCCCGGTCACGGGGGGAGGGGGAAAGAAGTACGGCAGAGGTCGGCAACGTGGACAAAAAGGCAAAAAATTTCGTGTCAGACCTAAAAAAGAAGAGGAAGTTGAAACAAGACCCGTAAAATCCGAGCAAATTTCGAGCGAGTAAAATAAAGGGCCAGGCAAAAAGGCGTCGAGAAAAGAAGAATAAGAAGTAGAATATTCCGTGGAATCAAAAGGGAAGTCGCGCCCGCTCTTCCGCGAACAATAAAAACAAAAAAACCGGAGATATGTAAAGTAAGTGGGAGAGAAGGACGGAGCGGGGCGAATTCGACCATAAAAAGGGTAGAAAAAACGTTTGACAAGAAGGAAATTTTACGTGAAACACTGGAAAAAAAATAGGGGGGGAACTTAAGCATCAAGGAAGTTCTGTCACCCGCAGGAGTTCCGAAAGTAAGAAAAAATTTGAACTGTGGGAGGGCAAAAGAGACTAGCTCCTCGGGAAGGGACTCATCGCTCATCAAAGGCAAGCGATTCGCACGCGATGAATCGGGATTAGAAATCACCACAAGTAACTAGTCCGGGGGGGACCTGGGAAAGGACCGACAACGCTCTGTCGCGTGCGAGGTCAAGAAAGAAAGAAAGAAAGGGGAAGATTGTGGAGGAAAAGAAAGACACTACAACCGTTTTCGTTGTCCAAGAAGATTCACCACCCCCCTCTAATTAAAAAACTCACAACAACGGAGGAAATATGGAAAAGGGGTGTGTTAGATAGGAATTACTATTAGGCCGGAAGAAACGGGGGTTTTATTTTCCAATGTCCACGAGCCAAGTCATTAAATGTTCAAAGGAAAACAGCGCAAAAAAAGCGACAGCGTTACAGGGGAGAGGGGTAACCGGGGGAGGCTCTATCTGGGTGGGGGGGAGGTCTATCTAACTTTCGGAAAACGAACGCGCCGAATTCGAGCGAATTGATGAGGACCAAAAGTCATGAGCTAGAAGCGCTGGCAAGCGGGAAGAATGGGTCGGGAATTGAAAAGTGAAAGTATGAAGGCAGAAAACTGGGTGGGTCACCAAAAAGGAAAGGGAGGGAAAAAAAAATGGAAAAAGGGAGCTAAATGCCGATTAACACCAGCAGTCGCGTGCGCTCCCCAACGAAAGATTAAAGGGGTGGTGGTGCGGCGGTTGAGAAGAGGATGTTCGGGGGGCGGCTGCTGTTGCTGACAATATCATATGCTGGAAGATCGTGCTAAAGAAAGGGGATTACTGGCCAGTTAGTTCAGGAGCGAATAGGTTGGCTCGGCGTGGGACTTTGTTCGTGTGCCCACTCGGAAAAAGTGGAGGGAGGAAAAATTTCAATTTGTGGTAATCAGTTTGGGGGCAGGTTGCAGAACGTGCCGGACGGAAGGCCTGGTAAAAGAACGTCCCGGAAAAGTGGACGATCAATGCCCCTCGAGAGCGAGCCCCCATCAGGAAATTCTAAAAACGGGGTGGGGGATAGGGGGGAGGGACAACAATACATGGCTTTATTGCAAATTCGGACAATGGGGAGGGCCTTGGACGATCGAGAAAGGCTTTGCTCTCGGGTGCAAAAAAGGTCCCTCAGGTTTGTTGGTGTGGTTTTGGTGGTGGTGCGGGTTTTTTTTGGGTTGTTTGGGGGTGGGCTTGTGTTTTTGTGGGTGGGGGTTTGTGGGGCTGGGGGTGGTTGGGGGTTTTTTGGGGGGTGTGATATGGTGTGGATCGTGAAGTGGGGGCGGCTCCTGGTTTTTTTGTTTTGCGTTGTTTTCGGATTGTAAACGAGTTTAAGGCGGAGTTTAAGGTGTTTTCCAGGTATCGTTGGGGAGAATTATTTTTTGGGTGCTGTGGCTTTGGTTTTTAGGTTTATTTTTTAAGGGGGGGGGGAGTGGTGGTTTTGGTTTTGGGGGGGTTGCATGGTGGTATATGTATAGAGGGGAGAGGATGTTGGGTTTCATGAAGGGGGTGAAAGGTTAGGGGGTGTAGCTGATGGTAGGGTATAAGTTGGGGGGGGGTTGGGGGGGGGGGTTATGTGTTTTATTTTGTTATTGGTTTTGGTGGGTGGTTGTGGGTTATATTATGTGGGGGGGTGTGAGAGATTGTGTGATGTTGGTACATTATGTGGAGGGGGAAAAGAATTTTTTGTTTTTATGTGTGTGGGCTTGGTTGGGGGGTTGATTGCGGATATTTTGAGGGGGGGGGTTTGGTTGTATTATGAGTGGTTTATGGGTTTTGGAGATGGAAGTGAATTTGGGGGGGGGTTATGAGGGTTATTAACGGGGGAGGGGGGTGTTGGGGGGAGGAGGGGGAGATAGGGGGGGGGGGATTGGGAGGAGGGGGGGGGAATAGAGAGTGGGGGTGAGAGAAGGGAAAAGGAGAGAGCGAGGAAGGAAGGAGGGAAGAGGTGGAGGGAGGGGGGTGAAAAATAAGGGAGGGGTAGGAGTAGAGAACGTAGAGGAAAGGGTGAGAGAGGGTCAGTGGGGGGCGTAGGAAGAAGAGGGATATGAGGACGAGGGGGGGGAGTGCGGGGAGTAGTGGGGGTTGTGCCGTGAGGTGGAGTACAGGTAGTTAGGTATTTTTGGTGTGGGGGCTTTCCTGGGGCGGGGAAAACCCAACGGATCGAGTCCGCCGCTTGGCAAATTTAAACGAGGTGAAAAAAAGAAGGGGACAAAGTCGCCAGTCCATAAATACTAGAACCTGTAAATCGCTCGGATCAGAAAGCGGTCTCAGTTAGAGCTGAACATCGGCGTTGCAAAAGTAGGCCGGTGAGAAGGGCAGATTCCCTTCATTCGGATTGGCCAAGGTTGCGTCGTTAAGTTGTTGGTCTTGGAGTGTCAGGCGATCCGGCAGTCTGGGGAGTTAAGCTGGTGGAGGAGCAACAGTCCGTTTAGGAAAACTCTGAATCTAGTCCAAATGCAAGTAATTAGAGGTTAGTGAGGCCCATCAAAAGAACCATTTGGGGGGAGGAGAGGTGAACAAAATAACAGCTCCGGTGGCGCATCACAAGTCGCATATGCCAGCAGGGGGGATAGGAGTTGTGTCGGCACCTTGTGGGTTACCAGCCGTAAAAAAACCCAAAACAACCAAAAAAACCTTATGATTCTCATAAGGTTGCCCATGAGGACCAAATAATCGGACAGGCCGGCTGGAGGGTATGGGGCGAGCTTGGAGTAGGCGAGCGTGTCGAACAGCTCCAACAGGGGGGTTGTCAGCCATTTTTACCAGGAGGCGAACCGGGGAGGGGTTCTAGTACCCGCCTAAGGTGGGCGAAGCAGCGCGGCGGGCTAATCCCGTGCAGGAACGGCGAAGACCTTGTGCTGAACTGGAAAAACGCCGCTCCATTGATGAATGACGCCGGAGATAGGACGGGGCGAACTCACGTAGGAGTAAAAGAGAAGACGCGCGCCCTAGGTAATTCACGGGCGTCCTGACTCAAGGGTCAGGTCTCAAGGCCGCCAAGGAGGACGCGGCCAGCTTCGGATGGAGTCCAAGGACCAGGTCCTTCGCCCAAATGGCCTCAACACCAAGAAGTCAGCCAATGAGTGGTGGACCATCGCCCGGAAGTGAAACTACTCCCGAAATCAGTCAGTAGCACCTAGCACAAAGAAAAGGCGCCGGGTCCCATCCATACAAAATTAACGCACGGTTTCTGCCGGGGTCGACCTGTTCTCCCTAAAAAAATCGAAGGTGACACAAACATTAAAGCGGCCGGGGGGGGTGAGACTAAAACAGGACCAGAATATCACCGAGAACTGTTCCTGATTTTTAAAGGGATGGGCCTAAATGCGAAAAGAGGGGCAAAGGTGTGTCCCAACTAGAGAATGTTGGGGGGGGGTGCTTTGGAATCAACCACGGAGACCGTTGGAGGGAAAGAAGATAAGGCTCACCTGGAGGGTGCAAATAAAAAGCACCAAGTTCCAAGGGCTCACCTTCTCCAATAACCGGATGCTGCAAGCAAGGACAAGGAAAAACGCGGGAAACACAAGAGCCGCTGCAAAACCTTAAGTGGGTGAGGCGACCCGCGACTTTGCAACAGGGAAAAGCTGTGGCAGGTCACAGAAATCGAAAAGGGGGTAGGCGGCCCCGAATTGGGCTGGAGAGATTTGGACATAGAGATCCAATTACCGACGGGCCGTTACTCTGGGGAAATGGCAAAAACATCCGGCGGAACTCATCTCTTGGGGGGGTGAAAAACCAGAGCCCAGAAATTTCCTGATGATAGGCGAGGCAAAAAGAGTGCCGCGTGATATTCAAGAAGATTTGGTTCTGAAAGGGGGGATTGAAAAAAAGAGAAAAGTTAGGGTTGGCCAATATCCACCTGGAAGAATGTACGATGGGAATGCGCGAATGTGCAGTACGGGGGTTGGATGAACTGGAGGGGGCCAGGCCCTAAGGGCCACTTCTGGGCATTAAAAAACTTAACCTGACAAAAAATTGGAGGTCATTAAACAGGAACGAGTGGGTAAACACGAAGGAAGTACAGGAAGAGAAGAAAGGGAAGGCGGGAGAAAAGACTGGCCAGTGCATATCATTCGTCGAGCGGAGAAGCGCAGCAGAAAGATAGGATCCCGGTGGTCCAGCACAAGCAGGCGAACTCCACCGGGAAAAAAAACGGGAGAAACCTCGAACCGCGAAACAAACCGGGAGATGGCTTCGGGTTCGGGGTAGCACTCTGGGAGGAGATGCGCACGCGAAATTTGGGAAGGTTTCAATTCTTCTGGAAGGAAGGGTAGTGACTCCAAAGATTCAGGGGCACTTCCTTAAGACCGGGATTTCTTGCCCGCCGCAGCGGAAAAAGAACTCCACGATTTGAATCTTTGCCGCGCTCTCTATTCATCCCCGTCACTAAGGCTTGGGCAAGAGATCCAATGAAAAGGGGGATCGGCAAGCGAGGTAAAATGTGGCGGATACGTTCGAAAAAAAATCACCAAAGGAAGTAACGATTCAACGGTTCGAGTCACCTGTCCAACACTAGGAGCTTTAAGGGAGGAAGGCAGTGAAAAAAAGAATTTTTGGTGGGAGTACTCCGAGGAGGGCACTACAACCTGGTTCGTTCGGAGAAGGAAGAAATCTCTATTGCAAAACGATATCAGCATCAACAACAACAACGAGATTTATTCACCCTAAGTAAGGGGGGGGAAAAAAATTAGAGTGATTCAATATAATAGGAAAGAGTTGTAGTGTCCGCAGGTCCTCAGGGAAAGTCAGGGACATTTGCGCTGGATCCGCACGCTACAAGCGTTGAAGTGGAATCGTTCAAAACTTTTAATTGAGGGGGGGGGTTTCTAACATCCGGGACCGAATCCGCGGTCAGCGAAGTGGGTGGAAAAAGGAATTGAACAGGTAGAAGCTAGCGCGGGCATCGTCAAGGGGTTGAGTATTGGGGGGTAATCTGGGGGGGAAAGGGAGGTAATAAATAAGGGGGTAGGAAAAGGGGGAAAACAATAGGCTTTGATTCACTCAAGGGATTGGGGAGAAATGGAAACCGGAGGATCACGAAAGACGATGACTCAGACTCCAGAGTCGCATTAATGCCACATAAGCCTCTCGACGGGGGGGGGGGGGTGGGGGGTCTGGGTTTCGCGGCCATCTGCCTGTTTGTCGGAGGAGAGGAAGGGGGCTGGACCACCGGAACTTCACGGAGGCTGCGAGTATCCTGCTCGGCGAAAGGAGGGGGAGGCCAGTGAGTTTCCTCCTCGGCGGAAATTGGGCGGCTGGGGACTGGCTGGGGGGGGTGCCCCCACTCAGTTTCGGAGGGGGGGGGAGTTTGGGGGGTCAGTTAGTTTTGGCAACGTGCATGACCGAAGTGGCGGACTGAGGGCCTTGGTTAAAAAGGGAAGCAATTTAGCACTGATCATGCAAAAAGTTCTCCTATAAGCCAAACAGGCGTAAATTCAAGCACCGCTGTGGATATGGGGGCCAAGAAAAAAAAGACCGTGGCTTTGAGAGGCGTACAATGTGCCGCAAATGCTGAGTTGAACGACGATAAATTAGGGAGGGGTTCAACTTGGCTCTCCGAAGCCAGCCTCCTTCAGACTGCTTCTTGGGAGCGGGTGTCGAACACCACGGGATCGAGTCCAAAAAACCTCTGGGTGAAAGGAAAGAAAGGTAACTTCTAGGGTAGCAAAGCCAAGAATAAAAGAGCCAAAAGAATCGGGTCAGATCACACCCATTGAACGTTAAGTCTTCCTAAACTAGGGTTGAAAAACGCGGTAAACCTCCTCGGGAAACTGTTTTCAGTCACGTTCGCCGTAATCCATTAAGGAAGGTGCGCACGCCTTTTCGTTTAGCGGTTCATGGGGGGGGAGTTTATGGAGGGAAAGCATTCTAGCACGGCGGGACCAGTTGAAGCACTCAAAAAAAGAGGTGGGAGGTGATGGGAGCAACTGCACGTGACCGAATCTAAGAAGCAAAAGAGGAGGAATTAATCCACCAAAATAAGCAACAAAAGTTCGCATCGACGGGGGAAAAACCTCCCGAGTGGCGTCAGAAGGAACCCGGGGAAAAGCCCTTTCAACGGTAAGTGACTACGGCGTCGGGGTGTCGTAAGAGGAACAGTAGGGACTGCTTTTGGAATCCAATAAGGGGGACTTCGAAATCAGCATAAAGTGCACATAGGAAACGCTGCATCATACTCTCTGAAATTTATTTTCAAAGGGCGGGAATAATTTTATGACGGCGCTCTTGGGAGACTGGACTGCTTACAAACTCTTTATTGATCGCCAGGTTCCGGGGGGGAAAAGGCGAAAAAAGGAAGCGACGTTTCTATGCACCGGCGGCGGGGAATGTGCAAAAGCTTTCAGCGAACTCAAGGCGACCCTTTCCGGAGAAAATCCCGGTGAACGCGAAATGAGACCGCGCCCGAAACTTGAGGGGAAGGCCCCCGGGGGGATTCCTCAATGGCGAGGGGAGGAGAAAAGAAA
>Ga0179593_1366910_pt1 | contig 10148 bp, 11 predicted proteins | sample CZODoug2_1_08_16_FD_185931 | JGI IMG/M metagenome (GOLD analysis project Ga0179593, IMG submission 185931) | Vadose zone soil fungal communities from Angelo Coast Range Reserve, California, USA - CZODoug2_1_08_16fungal (PacBio error correction) | ecosystem: Environmental > Terrestrial > Soil >...
AAAGACCAAAACGCGCTGGGACGAGGAAAATTGGGCAGCAGAAAGGAGACGAGGCAAGGGGACTTCGCAGGTGAGCAGTAGTACTGGGCAGTTGACTCCCGAAGCTGAGATCTTGGAACGACGAGGCGACAACGGGAGCTCTCCGAGCCCCGGCGAAAGGAAAAGGAAGAAAGAAAAAAAACCAGACGGGGGCCGAGTGGAAAGGCACCCGGCAGAAGAGAGGGGTGTGGGCACACGACGAGGGCTATAACATAATAAACCAATTCATCTGGAAGTGGTAGAGCCGCGGAACCTCAAAATAAAAAACTAACATCGGTGGCGAGTGCCCGGAAATGAGCAAACTGGGTTGGAGGCGAAAGCGGAACAAAGGTACAGGGACAGGTGGGCGCGACAAAGAGGAGCAAGAAATGGAATGGAAGAGGAAGGGGGGATAAAGCGAGGTGGACGGACAAGTACGGATCTATAAGGGAGAGATCATGTCCCGTCGAGAACAAAGGACCGGTCGAGTAACTGCAACAAGACCCTGTCAAAAAGGGATTGGGGGTGAATGATGGACGTCGGAAGAAAAATGCAAAATTAGAGCGCTAACGCATTCCATATAAAGGTTGCAGCACAAAGAAACCTAAAGGAAGGGGGGGGCGTAAGAAAAACCAACTGAGGGGAAAAGAAGAAAAATGCTGGCCAGAATCTTCGCGGTGATGCGTCGATCGCACAGGCATTCTTCGGCGATCGTGATGCAGGTACGGTGCCCGTTCTGCAAATTGGGCAAGATAGAGGGTGTTCTGGAAAAGTCAAAAAATGGGGGACCGGATGAGCAACAAAAGGGAAGGCCCGGGTACCAAGGCAGGATAACCCTCGGGGGGGATTCGGGACGTGGAGCCGAAAGGACAACAAAGGCTAGCTTCGTCAATCGTTGTTTAGCCCCAAAGGAACAATCGGAACATTGGGGAACATTATTGCGCTCCCAACGTGGATAAAACCTGAAAAGAAACCAGCCAGAAATGAACGCGGATGGAAGTCAGAAAGACCGAAGGCGCCTGAAGTATGAGACGCGGAAAAGAGTGAGCCTACGGTAGGGTAGGCCTTGGGTGGAATTGCAAAAAGGAAAACGAAGTCGCAAGGGGGCGGGAATTGGGGGGCGGATCTGTCTTTGTTATCACTCAACTCGGCCACCCGCGTTCCCCCTATGCTCGGTAAACGGATCGGCACCTGGGGGGGGGGATTATCAATAGTAAGGACGGGGTTGAAGGTAGGAGCTACCTTTCTCCAAGTACCTTCGAAAAAAGATCTAAGCGGAGCCCTAGTAAACGAAAACTAAGAGCAAGGGGAGGGCGAAGAAGCAGAAGTAAGTGGTCAAGAAGGGAGATAAGCCGGCCCGACAAACCGGATTCGAGTATGGCACCCTGTAGTTTCAACACGCGAGGGAGGGTCCCGCCAATCCGCGGTGCAGGAGAGGAGGGGTGAATCCTGGCCATGGCACTGGAAAAGAGGCAAAGGAAAACTGGGGGGAAAAAAGAAAACGCAGAAGAAGTCGGAAAAAAACTCGAAATCCATATCACGCAAAAATACGGGTCATTGCCACGCTCGGAAAATAGAGGTAATTTAATGAACGCCCCAACCGCTGCCGCCAAGAACGGGGACGAAACTTCGAACGAAGAAAAAAAAGAAGGACTGGGTAGAGTACTGCGGGGGGTCGCGTACAGTCTATGGCAGGTCAAGTCAGAGTGAGGGAGGACGTTGCAAAAGGGGAGGAACGATCCTCGGCTGGGAAAAGGTGGTGGCTGAGGCAAGAGGAGAGGGGATAAAGGAAGCAGGTGTGCGGGGGGGGCGATAATAGCCCAGGGTCAGGCTATGACGAGATTATTCGTCCCTGAGAAGCGTCCTGACAGGCGGCAAAGCTGAGCCACTGGGCTGAGCTCCGAAAAAGGGGAGCTCGAGAGGACTCTGTTGCTGGCAGATACTGCAAAAAACGCTGATTGAACAAAAAAAAAAAAACGGAGGGGGTGATGAAAAAAAGAGGGTCCCGAATGCAGCGGCAGACCACACAGCGCTCACGCGAGCAGGGGGGTCGCAAAAACAACGAAAGCACTAAAAACAAGGAACAAAGGAGCGACGTAATAAGACCTGAAAAAAAACTTAGATCAGTCAGCCATGAAGACCCTTTTTAAGGGATCGCAAATCAGCACCATAAAGGGGGTGGGAGGAAACATTATAGCCGCCCGAAGAAACGCCACCCATACATGGGCTCACCAAAAAGAGATCCAAACAGGGGGGAATCTCACGATCTCGGGACTCGATATAAGGAAGGAGCCTATAAGACCTTCGACTACCAAGGCCCCTCACCAGATAATCACCGGGGTTGTCCTACACGGGGGGGGGCGGACGTTGCTGAAGGGGAAAGGGTCATGAACTGCGTACAAACTATCGGGGTCGGGGGAGGGACATAGGGGGGGGTGGGGGGCCCGGCAGACAGACATCTGAGATGAAGTTACGTCACACCGGGGGGGCTTGCCAAATGAAAATGGCAACTGGGTCTTAACTCAGCCGAACCAGGAAACACACACAAGGAGGAAGATGTTCCTCCAGGACCCATACCTAAAAGAGCAGAGGGGGGATCCTGCAAGTAAAAATCTAACACGCCGCACCGAAAACAACTGGGGAATAAGTTACCAATGTCCGCCTCACGAAATGGTGTTTTCTTACGGCAAGGGAGGCTTATCGTCTAATGGTGTCACAAACGCACGGAGGGATACGTGAACTAGGGAGGCTCCAGACGGCAATCCGAGGGGGCAGGGAGGAGACAGAAAACACAAGCCTTCGCTTGAATCTTACACCCAGAAGCTAGGGTTTCACTCTGTGCTACAGACGAAGACAGAACTGGGGCCGCGCTGACAATGTTAAAAATCGTGCAAATCTTACGAGTCAGCAAGAACGTAGTGAGAAGGGGCCAAATCTTCAGGAGCAATCGGGGGGAATAATGCGTCGGTCTCGGAAGTCAGTGTGGACGCTGAGGAAAGAAAGGGGAAAATGAACACCCCCTGGGGTGCCGCGAGGGGGGAAAAAGCAAAGGTCATCGGAGGAAAGGTCGCCAGAAATAAGGGGAAGATGGAAGGTCGGTCTAGCCAAGTCATCCAGGAAGAGAAAGACCCTTACTCACCAAGAGATTTGCCAAGTTCAGACGTCGGAAGGGAAAAAAAAATTCCAAGAAAAGTCATCTACGGCGCTAAAAAAAAACCGGAAACCGAGAAGACAAGAGGGGAGAAGGAGCACTAACACAACAACTGGAGGATAAAAATAAAGAAGCCGAACTTAGGGGAGTAGAGGTTATTCTGTACGCCCCACATGATGCTGACGGCGCGGGGACTTCTTTTGAGGACCGTGTTCTTCAGGCAACGCGTTAGGAACTTGAAAAAATTCTGTGTTGGGAGGTCGTCCAGGAAGGAGGATCATAAGTCGGGCGATAGCTCGAGTACACAATAGTACCCCTGAGGTCAATTACGACTCAGGAAGACCTAACCCTGCTTGGCGCAAAACGACGGGGAAAACTAAGGGGGTGCACAACTGTATAATTCAAAACACGGGAGATCCGCTCGCCCGGCGAGGGAGAACCACCAGTGATCACTGCAGGTGGTGGGGAAAGAGAAACGTCATGTACAAGATGAGGGTACGTGGGGTGCGGAAAACCGGCACAAATTGCACAGCGAGGGAAAAAGGGGGCTTCTATCGTCTTGCCAGGGGATAAAACTACCCCTCGAAGTCTGGGGAAAGGCAAGCTCAGCACCGGGGGGTTTTTCCGGTATCGGAATACGATGAGACTGAAAAAGGGGGGTGACAAAGGAGGGAATCCCTTCAAAGAGAGGGCATCTTGCGGGCACACCACGCGAAAGAAAGACGACCTTCGAGTGCCCAGGTGAGTCGCCCGTTTATCGTAAAAGGGGGGGAGTAGCGTTGAGCTAATTCAAAAACAGGCCAGAGGTGGGGCCAGGGAGGGGTCAACCGGTCGTGAGCAGTTATGTGTTCTCCTTTGGAAGCTCGTTTTAAGACCGTGGGGCACGGGACAACTCCGAACAAACCAAGGGGGGAGTACCATCCGGGAAGCAGGGCCCAAGAAAACCAAAACCCCGTCCGGATAACATATCTTCCCCTGGACGGGGAATGACAGATATTGAACGTCGGGAATTTTAACTCCGACAAGCTGAAAAAGACAGATATACCGAATGCGCGAGGACTGGGGGGGACTAATGGGTCGAAGTATGCTATGGGACTTACTTAGCTGATATGACGATACTAGTATTCTCGTTTTTGTGCAGAGCGGCGGATTGGCGTTCTGTTGGCTAGTCAAAAGGGGACGGGCTGCGCAAACGGAGGAGCCCTGATGTGCGTTTGCTGAGAGGTATCCATGAATATATGAGGGAAAGGGGTTCGAAAAAGGAAAGACATCGAAAAGGCGTCGGGCATTGAGGGAGCTTGCCAAAACTCATCCGCCTCTACTCCAGGTGGGGAGTCTGCACTCGCTCGTATCCGAGCAAAACAAACAACTTATTATTAGGTGTAAAGAAAAGATTGAGAAAGATCCAGAGGCGAACAAAACAAAGAAAAACCGGGGCGATCTGTCAGGTTTTCACTGGGACGACACATACAGGACCGCATACTGCGGTCTAGACCGGAGACTAGAAATTCGGGAAGAGAGGGCTACATCCCCATTTCAATACGACTATCACTCTCAAGGAGAAAAAAATAGCCGACGACCGCCAAACTCTCCTCTCATATGGAAAGAGGGACTTCACCAACCGCAGGCAAACGAGCTCGACTCAGTCAGCACGGACCAGACGATACCGTTCGACAAAGACCGAAGGGCAAAGGAGCAGCGAAAGGCGAAGTGATGGGCAGAGGTTTGGATCAAGTACATGTAAAAAAGGCGGCAATTACCCTAAGACGTCTATGCAAAGGGGAAAAAAAGGGTTTTGTGGCCGGGCCAGCGGTGGAGGCGGAAGTCCGAATCAAAGGGGGGCGGGAAACGAGGGGTCAGAATTTCCATTCGGGGCTTAAAAGCGACACAGGACCGAGTCTGCTTCGGGGGGATTTGACACTCATTCCCGCATACCTAAGGAAAGGCCTTTGGACGCCGGAAAACATTAATACACGCCGAACCGGAAACAACGACTACGATTACCGAAAACTCCACAAAAGCGGCCCGGTGGTCGTCAATGTAGGATGGCGCGTGGGTTCCTCAGCTGAGATCTGGGACCGGGGATAAAGTGGTCAAAACTCAATCCGTCAACTCGACGAAAAGAGAAAAAAAAAGGTCAAAACAAAATAAAAGCAGGGAAAAAAAAAACGGGTGGAGATCGTGTATAAAAAAAACGAGAAAGCCATTCAAGAGATTCGCATGTGGGCAGGAGGTAAGAATTCAGACAAGATGGGGAGAAAAGGGGGAAACAAAAATGGAAAGGGAAGCGTGAAAAAAAAGAAAACCGCGAGGCGCGTGAGGAGCGAACCGGTTGGTACGAAAGTATGCCCCCAGGTATTTGGGATACCAGGGGGGGGACAATCCTCAGGTCGGGAAAGGAGGGGAAAAAGCTTCCAACAAATAGTGGTGCAATATAGCATGGTCAAAGTCTAGGCCGAAGAGAAGGTCCGCTCATCAGAACGGACAAGAAATGACCCAAGGGGAGGATGGCCAAATGAAAGGAAACGGCAGGCACAGGCAGCCGCCTCCAACGCAATCACTAAAATGACGAGAGAAAGACCACAAGGACAGCAGGGAGAGATCCTCTGAAACAAAAAAAGGAGGGAAAGGAGATCAGAAGCAAAACTGCGAAAAACGGGCGATCGTTTCTAGGTCTTCACCTAGGAAATCACGTTCTGAGGAGTCTGGGTCGTGAGAAGGACGACTTTCGGATGAAAGGGCAAAGAGAGGGGGGGTGAAAATTGTCCGGGAAGGCAGAAAACGGAGCTTGGAGCGACGACAAATGAGACAAGGGTCTTAAACGGGCTCTTGGCGATTACTGTAACGAAACTTCAGGGCGAGGCGCCAAAGCGGGGAAAAATCCATGGGGGACTCGGAAACCTGATAGAACACAGGGAAGTCCTTCAAAGCGACGAAGCTGAGTACAAAAAGGGATCCGCAGATGGGGTTAACTAACTCCACTCAGGACGAGAGGAAGTTGGTGAGGGCGCAAGGCGGAACACAAGGAACGGCAATTGTGCCGAAAGGGGGAGGGTGAACGCGGCCAAAAATCCTTCTGGGGGGGGACATTCAACGCCTCAAACTGGGTGGTCATCTAGGGAAGCTCTTTACGGATGACTGACAACTTTGGAAAGCAAGTAGGGATAAACGTCTCCCTCAGAAACGGAAAAAAAAAATAAGAGACCTGAGGAGAAGGGCCGCCGAAGCTGTCCCGGTACGAGTAGGAGATTTGTCTCCGCGTGTAGATAAGTCAGCCAGAAAGGGAAGAGGGTGCAGTAGGGGGCCATGTGTCAACCACGGGGGTGACGGGGAGAAAAGGGCCAAAAAGGGTTGCCTGCAAAATGGCAATTGATACAAGCCCAGCACCAAAAAGGGGGAAAGGGGGACCGCAGCCCCGCGGACTGCACGCACCACACGCTCCCTGTCACATGATCATCAGACCCAATAAGGCGGGTCCAAATGGCAACGAAGAGATGGGGAAGAAAAGTTAAGTGGGAAGAACGGAGCCCTCTCGAAGATAGAAAGGGAGGCTCTCTGCGGGTACCGTGAGTTCTATGAGCGAGGGGGAGGAACGAAGAATGCGAGTGAGCGAGGGCTGAAAGGTTGGTGAAAACGAAGCTGGGATAGTCTGTTTTCGTCACAGTGGCTTTGGATATTGAAGGGGAGGGGGGGGGCTCAGACGTCGAGGCAACAGGGTTCAGGAAAATGACGTTCGGGGGTCTCTTCCGGACAGCGACCCTAGCGTTCTTTACGCTCTTTGCAAAGCCGAAACCGCGCCTCCGAGGGCGCGCACCTCGTGCTGAAACAGTGTGCAAAACCCTGAACAGAGCACTCGGGTATCAGCCATGAAACAATCTACAACGTAAGTAGATGAAAAGATAGATCACTATCTTCAGCTGCAAAATAACAGAAAGCGGCGCCGCTCGCGGGGGAGGAAGGAAGGGCAACATAGCTGACACTAAAAAAAAACTCACACAGAGCGGAGGCAAATTCCGGCACGAAGGGGCGACTCGGCATGAGAACTGTGGCTTAATCGCACACAGCCAAAGGAAAGAGGTCAACAGCCGACCGCCAAGAAACTAAGAACACCAAGAACCGGGGCTCAAGAAAGAGGATCAGAAGAAAAAACAAAAGGAAAGCAGGAGTCTACACAAAGAAAGGGAAGAAATCAGGAACCTCGAAAGCAAAGTACGCCCATCGCGAGTCAGAATGATATAAAAGTCGGGGAGATCAATAACTGAAATTGAACCGAGAAATCAAGCACAGGGAAAAAAACTCCGGTATGAGGTACGATAGGTGTGACCGAAGGTGGTGGCCGGTCCTCGGGGAGGATGCGAAAAGGAAAAGAAACCGGTGAAGGAATGTCTCGTGCCATGTCAACGAGGAACCTCGTAGTTCACCTACTCAAACAGATTCTGAGAGGGGGTGCACCCCACACGGGCAAAGAAAGAAAGGGAAGGACGTTGGGCGCCGCCCTGCTTAGAGCACCCGCAAACAGCGACTGGAGACGGGCACGCCTCAAGAAGGTCGTCCAGTTCGTTCAGGACGCTTCGTGAGTGGTGGACTCCAGAAGCAGGAGTAGTGGAGAAAAGACCGGTCATAACTTGGCGCCAAAATGGGAAGTCAGAGCAAAGCAAAAGCCCGGACGAGAGCACAAAACAAGGTTAAAAAAAGAAACGGAAAAAAAAGCGAGGGTGTTGCACGCGCGGTCAGGAGAACACCGAAGAAGCCAATTGAGCGCTGAGAGGGGTGAGAGTGCTCCTCACGCACGTATCGAAAAGGGAAAGGGAATAAAACTCATCTTGAGGGGGCAAAAATCTCAGAAGAGGGAAAAAAAATAACGGGATCTGGGAGGAGAGCCCGTGTTCAAAGAACACGGTGGCGCGGCACATGGTGGCGGAGGGAGCCCAAAGGGGTTCAGGGAAAAGGAAGGGGGCTGCAACAGAAACCGAGAAAAAGGGGGGGATGCAGTCCAGGAGAAACAGGCTACAACTCCCAAAAAAAAAGTAACCTGCAGGATTTCACATATGTTCCAGTGAGGAACGTCTGTACATTAGACGGCTCCGCCGGCCGAAGGGTGAGGCTCAAAGAGTACGGACGAGAAAAAATCAAAAGTGACGGGCAATAATGGCGGGGGGATGGGGGGTCATCTCTCCAAAACTCTTGTAGGAGGGAAGGGGAAAAAGATCCTCCGTGCTTCAGGGGGGGGGGGAGAGTACGAGCGCCTCTGTAGATTAGTGAGGGCTGAGGGAAGGGACTTGCCGTGACTAGAAAAAATCATGAAAGGACAAGCAGGATCGTGTTGAACTTAGTCCCGGGATGGAGCGGTGAAGGGTTAAATGAAGACGGAGCGGACAGACTAGAACCTTTTCTCTGGCGTCGGTGATCTCTGGATGGAAGAACTACTTGCCTAAAAGAAACAGGAAAATCAATGGTGTGCTCGCAAAAGTGAGACACACTTCCCCGGAGCAGAAGATCCTTCCTGGACTGCAAGAAGCAAAATGGAACAAAAAAATGCAGTGGGGGGAAGACGGGCCACCATTATAAACCTGACGTGCGGGGTGCGAAACGGCACAAAGGACAGAGGGGGAGGGAAAGGGGGGGGGAGGAACCATGACGGTGTGTGTTACAAAGAGGGGAATCCCAGGAAAAGAACGCGGAAAAAGCCGCACCTTGGGGGTTTGGACGCCGACGGGGGGCCGATGAGCTGACCGGGTCGCGGTGAACCATTCTCAACAAAGAAGGGCGGAAGCCACCCCCCCTAGAGGGAGAAACTAAAAAAAAAAGGGGAACCCTGGAGAAAAAAAAAAGAGCGTTTTTCGGGGAGAGAGAAGTGAAAATGATAGGCGATTATAATATGCAAACGGGGGCCCTGGAGGTTCAAAGGGCAGGGCAGCGGTGGCGTGGGCTAAGGTCACGCAAAAAAGCTTTTGGCCATGGCGGAAAACAAAAAAAAACGGGAAGGTCCAGGCAGAAACGACTGACCGACGCGCACAGTGGCGTCCCAGGGGGCACACCCACGCTCAAATTTCACATCATCTGCCCCAGAACTACGATTCTGCCAGCGGAGAGGAGAGCGGTCAATGGAGGAAGGGACCGCCAACCACGAACGATAGCGGAAGGCGCTAAAGCTGGTCGGAGTGATGTCTATGGCGAGATCGGAGGGATAAGGACGCTGGCGAGTCGGAAGTATGAAGTGCTGGAAAAACAAACGGTGGGGTAGGTGTGGGCTATTTCCGGCGGTCTCAGGTTATTGCCGGGGATGTTTGCTGGCGGAGGGAACAGGAGAATGAATAAGGGGAAAGGATTATCTGGCTTGACTGAGTAATAGCTAAGACCTTCGGGCTGGGGCGTCAGCGGCTTCTTAAAAGAGAAGAAGTCCGCTCTTAGTGGTGGAGGGGAGGAAGAGGGTCTCGGGAGGGAAAACAACAAACAACAAAGAAAATATAGGAAACCCTGCATACTGCAAGGGGCACGCGAGAGAGAGGTTGGAGTCCGAAAGAAGACGGAAGAAGAACAGTCATCCGAGGAGGTCAGAGACTAAGAAGCTGAGAGTCTCTGAACATGGAGGTAGCTACGCGCATCACCACAAAGTCAGGTACGACTGCAAACTACCGAAAAACCAAAGGCGACAAAAAGAGCACTTCAAAACCGCTAAAAAGAGGAGAATGAAGCAAACTCCGGGAACAAGCAGGACTCTGGAACTAAAATTAAAGGTTCAGCAATCTCTATAGCACTTTAAGATGGGAGGCAGCGGGTCTTACGTCGGAAGGGACCGGGGGGGGGGTCGGAGATCCCTGGTCAGAAATAAGAAAACTCTTATCTCTGATATGTGACCAAGTCTGAAACATGGTTTGTGCTCAGGGCACTGGAAGGGCGGAGAGGTAATAACACCTGGACCGGGAAGAGGGTAGAATAGGCACGGAGGAAAAGAGATCAAAACCGTAGAAAAAAACTA
>Ga0179593_1450554_pt1 | contig 10148 bp, 12 predicted proteins | sample CZODoug2_1_08_16_FD_185931 | JGI IMG/M metagenome (GOLD analysis project Ga0179593, IMG submission 185931) | Vadose zone soil fungal communities from Angelo Coast Range Reserve, California, USA - CZODoug2_1_08_16fungal (PacBio error correction) | ecosystem: Environmental > Terrestrial > Soil >...
ACACGGTCGGCAATGGGGAAACGACACATAACGCACAAAAGGGAAGAGAAAAAGACGGCGCGATACATTATAAAACCATGAGGCAAAACTACGGTTGGGGTCGCAATAAAAGGGATTGGAGAAAGGGGGTACTAAGGGGGGACAAAAAACAAGGGGGGGAACGAAAACAAAGTGGCATCAGGACTGAGTCGGAGAAACCTGAAAAAGCGAGAAAGGAGGCAATGTGAGAGACACGAAAACGGCGGGGGGCAGGGGCACGAATTGAAAAGGAACGGGGGGGGCGTGCTATGAACAGACATAAAGAGGTCGAATCAAGCCTCATACTCACTGCCCACGACGTGCAAAACAGGAAAAGAAGCGTTAAACGAATGCAATTCTTGGCCCGGTACAAGGATCGCACGACCTAAGAGAGCAAAGGATCGTATGGCACAGAAAAAAAGGCAAAAAAGTCCACGAAACCAAATGAAAGAACCGTATCTAGGACTCGGTCTAACAGGGACAACTTGGGAAAAAGCGCTCAGGAGTCCCATCCCGGCGAAAGGAAAAATACAAAAACGGCCTTATGAGGTAACCAGAAGATCAACGCAGGCCAATGATACAACTTCAGGTGGTCGCTCACACGGATGTTCAAACCAACGAGTCATGGTAGGGAACAACCATGGAAATGGGAAGATAGAAAAATCGGGGCAGGATGGAAAACCGGTCAAGCCCGGACGTCAATCTGCAGGAGCAAAGATCATGAAAAGGAAGGGAGAGGACCTTAAGCAAGGGCCCAGGCAACGTTTAAAATTCTCATTAGGTACGCACCTCGCAGAAGACGTTGAGAAAAGTACGGAAGATCAACTAAAGGCGCCCGAAAGGTACAAAAGATAACATTGAAACAGACGACAGCAACGCGGGGGCACACCAGAAATCTGAAGGACATGCAAAATAAACGCGCAATCAGAAAAGAAAAAGAAGGAACGGTACTGGATACTCTAGCCCTTGTGGAAGAGGTCGAAGAAAGCGTACGAAGTCCCACGATCGATTACAGGAAAGGAAAAAAGCCAGGAGGTTCATGAGTGATATTGAAACAGTGCGTAAGATCCCCATTAACGCATACCGACTAACCCACGTGGGGGTGTGGTGAAGAAAAGAGAAAGAGACCTGAGGGGAAACCACAAAGATAAACCGATTTCTCGCGGCAGATAGTACAAAAAAAACACTAAAGAACACCGAAAACGATACGAGAAGAAGAGAACAAAGAAGAGTTGTATCTTAAGCACGAGGGTGGGAGGAGCCATTAAAACACAAAGGCACGGGTGACAAAGGGAGGAACAAACAAACACTAAAAGCAAGGGTTTAAGAAACACGCATGAGAGGCGAGGGGTCTGATGAAACTGGAGGTCACGGGGAATCCAAAACTCCCAACGATTTCAGGCGCAAGGGAGAAGGGGTGAAGGGAAACGGCCAGAGGAAGGGCAATTACTGGGACAGCAAAATAAAGAAAATTGAGAGGTTACTTATAAGGGGAAGTACTCTGGAAAGCCATCAGAAAAACAAAATTAACTTAATCTGGCATAGGAAGAATCGATAAATACAAGGCGGGTGAGAGGGGGGTACACTTGGCCTTAGTCTGAAAAACAGCGGGGGGCGTGGAAAATACCAAAGGTCGCTGGCCAGACCGGGAACGTATAACCATGGGCAGAAATCCACAAGGGGGATGATAACAGGACGGATGAAGAACCAGTCTAGCAAATTAAACAGACACCCAAAAAACTGGAAGAAAAATAAAAACAAACTCACGACGGAAGAATAACGAATAGAGAAGAGGAATAAAGAAAAAGAAATCTTCATCAGAATGAATAAGACACAATGAAAGGTCGGAGGAAACGGGAGGAAATATGGCATAAAATTTCAGCGAACAGGAAATGTGAACAAGGGGGGACTGACAAAAACAGCTTGCTACCAAAGGGGTGGGGTTAGCAAATAAGGTTAAGGCCAAAATGTGGCAGGGCTTGGAATAGTGGTGAGGCGCGGTTATATTAATAACGAGGCAGAGGCGAACGAGTCGGTGGCTGGCGGGGGGAAGTGCCAGCTTGGGGGGTATTAACAAAAGAAAGAAAGGAATCGGATAACTAATAAAGTCAAATGAGAGGAGTAGTCGGTCTGATGGTACTGAGGGACTTCGCGGTCTTAATTCAGTCACTGGGAATGGGGAATACTAACGGAGCATGGAAAGACGGTTTCGCAGGGGAGTGGTGACAAGTAAACCCTACAGACGCAAGGCATCACAGCGAGGGCGATTAGGCAAGCCAAAAAGGCGAGAAGCAACAACGCTGCAAAGGAGAACTATTGTCGGGCATAAGGAAGGGAAACTGGCGAAGCGTCAACGACGTAAACCCAATAGAAGAAAGGGAAAGAAATGCCAGAACACAGTTGTTATCAAACTCTGGGGCAGCTACTTATTCAACCTCCGAAGACCGGGGGAGGTGGGGGGTGCAAGGGAGACTCTTAAACGCAAACTATAAACGGGGACAGACGATAGATGCACAAGAAAGCCAACACGGCACAAAAGAGCCCACATGACGAAGGAGTCCGAGGACAGGACTGGATTATTTTTGTCTGTAAAACGCAGGATCGAAGAAAGGAAATATGCTGTAAATCCGAGGTATCAACCGGAATGGCGACGAGACGGTCGTAAAAACGGGAGGGTGGCGTACGGATCAATACTCGGGGGAAAAAAAAAACGAAGCAGGCCCAGGGCATAAAAGCAGGGTTCACTTGCACAAGGAGGGAGGGGCTTGGTCGGTTTATGCGTGGATTAGGGGCGACGGTTAGGCATAAAGGTGCGGGGAGAGGTAGGGGGAGTGGGCGTAAAGAAGACTCCCTTTTGGAGCTCGGTGGGTTGGAACATGAGCGTAACACAGGGCCTGCGAAGGCCTCGCTAGATAACCACTTCACTAATCTCCAACAGCAGAGCGGAACTAAACAGGGGCAGCGGAACCGTGAGCAGAAGAAGCTGATCGTAGAATCTGTAGAAGCAAAGACGCGTCAAGATAAGCGGGTAGACTGAAGATAGACGCAATCCTAACTAGGGGGAGAACCGGCAAGGGCGAGCAACAGAAAATACGCACAGTAGGGAATACAAAAAACATCATCAAGCTGGAAAGCTAAACAAGGGTCACGAATGCCAGGGACAAACCACCGCATTCGCAATACGGGCTAAAGCATCGAATCCATCGCGTATAGGAGGGACACCGACAAGTCAGAACCGCAAGGGAGATGGAAAAAACGTAACATACGGGAGGACAAGGCCAAACGATAAACACCACACACTAGACATGGAACAAGAAAAACGTTTCACAGGGGGAATGCTCGAATGGGTGTGCATAAGGACAGAAAGGTTTTAGGGGGTGAGGGAGTACGGGGGGACCGGTATTGGTTAACAGCAATTACACCCGTAGGAGGGGAGATACAAGATCTAACAAGAACAAACAAAGCAATGGATTACACCTAGCAGGGTTCGTAAAAACGAAAGGGATGAGGGGAAAAAAAAAATGGAGAAGATGTCCTCTGAGCTGGGCCCGTTCGTCTGATTGGGTGACCTTGGCACATGGGATGAGAACGTTCATTAGAAAAACAGAGAGCGAGTGAAAAGGGAGACTAGCCGGAATCTTTAGGCTCCGTAGGGGATCGTGTGTGCCAGAGAGAGGAAAATTGTAGAAAAGAAGGGCCAAATATCACGATCAAATCAGTACTAAAAAAATCACTGAGGTCTGCTCGTGTCGCCTTGACGAAGAGGAGGGTGAGAACTAGTGCAACTGTAGAAATAAAAAACGTCCCCAAAAGGAGAGTCCCTCAAGTGAAAAAACATCAGTGACACAAAGAACTAATCTACTCCCCGAGGGTAAGTGATTTATGACACAGGGAGAAACAAGAAATTATCCAAACATGGACTACAACCGACCAGTGGGCCTCAAATGCAGACGGAGGTATGGACAGGCCTCAAATATGCAATCAAACAGTGAAAGTACTACGAACAAAGAAAGGGGGCACTCGCAAGGTTCCTCTAATGGGTGTGCTGTGAGCGGCGGGGTCGGGTGGGTGCAGGACTGTGGGTGGTCCTGGTAAAATTGGGGGGCCGTAAAAGGGGTGGTGTGCGTAGGGCTGATCATGGTACATAGGTCTCCGGAAGAGGGGGCCAGGGTGTCTGTTGGAAGAGGGGGATGAGCGTGAAGGGTTTGCCGATGGTTGGAAGGGGGGGGGTGAAGGGGGGAGTGGTATGCTTATTGGGTTCAGGGGGCATTGGAGAAATTGTAAACGAAAGAAGGGACGGTGCCTTAGGGGAAAGAACAATGCCATGGCGTACACTAATTCAAGAACAGGGATCAAATGGAAACCAAAGGAGGTTTGACCGGAGCCAGAAAAGTTGTTGGGTCAATACGCACCGGTTGAGAAGATCAATTGCTGGTAGGTTCTGAGGAAATTAGTGGGGAGGGAGTGCATATCCAAAATATAATAAATCGGGAGGGGGAGGCCATGGGTCACATCCAGAGCTAAAAAAGGGCAGGTTTCCTCTCACAATCGCCCGTTTTCACCGGATCTACAAAAAGTATCGAACACGAGACGGGGGGTGCCTTAAGAAAGTCCTCGTTCGTGACCTGACGTAGGGCTGGCAGGGCAGGACTCGTGGGAAAGGGGGAACCCGGCGAACTGGCCCGAGGTCATCTAGACCTTGCGCTGCATCGGAACAACAAAGCAGGAGAAAAAAGGGGGAGGAAATTGTAAGAATAGAATCAAACGAAAGGGTGGGGGGGGGTAAAGTGCGGATACCAGAAATGACATTTGACGGAAGCAGGGTAATTGCTGTAATCAAGTTCCGGGGTTGGTGACGTCGGGTCGGATGTGGCGAGGGGAAATGGCCACGAAAGACCGAAAAGGCAGACGATTTGTTGATAATAGGAGGGGACCGGGCCGAAATGGAACCTGACGGGGATGAAAAAAGGCCTAGGCATTGACAGGGCAATCGAATAGGCAAAACATTATCTGGAACTAGGAAAAGAACGGTCTGTTCATGAAAGGAGAGGCAGACAATGCAGTCATAAACCGCTATGGGGACAAAAAAGTGACAAAGCGGGAGAGTGGAAACGAAAGACAAAATGATCGGAGACGGTCATGACAATGCTCTCGGGCCATAGATTTGGCCGACCAAGCAAAAGGGCTGGTTTGGATTGAGCACTATTGGAAACTGGGACGAGGAATGAGGGGCAAAGTGGGACATCGAAAAAGACGGGGGGGAAGGTCTGGTGGGGCGAGGGGCTGGGGGGGATCTTGTCTTTGATGCTGGACAGCGGACGCCGGTGTAAGCACCTTAACAGGATCAGATCCGACGCGAGGCAATATTTTGGGGGGAGGGGGGCAAAGGGCGGAAAAGCTAGGAGGACCACACTTGTGACGAAAAGTTGGAACTGAGGACTATACCAAATGTGAGTATATCTTGAGTGCAGGGGTAAAGCAAAGTACTTACCTCACAGTGATTGGGTCAGGAGGCCAGGGATCATTGGGAACGTCTTGGGGCTACAAACAGGGGAGGATAATGATCTGCCAACAATTGGCACAGTCAGAGTGTACACGCGCAAATTTTTTAGATATCTCTGGGCGCAGATGTTATCATCAGCAACCAGTTGAAGAGAGATTAAGGAGGGGGACGACAAGGGAAGAAAAATAACGGAATGCAACTGAAGAGGATATACTTTCAGAACCTAGCGAATCTGACAACAACAACAAGTATTTGTGGAAAAAGAGGAAAAGGGCGGGAAAGTACTCAATCATAATTTAATCCTGGGTCCCTCCCGATCGTAACAAAGAGAGGGGAAAGACGAAGGGGTGGACGGCAGAAGAAGCAAGAGAGACGAACACATTAAGGGTAAATACTGTTGGGCCATATGGAACAGAGGCAGAAAGATCGTTCGTACAGAAAAAAGAAAAGGGGGAAAGAAAGGACCGAATTGGCAAAAGTCAGCGGAAGGTTGGACGAAAAAGAACATGCAAAGATGGTCCCCCAGGTCAAGTTAAGAGACAGGTACTAGCATAACTTGGAAATATAAACATAAAACCGGAGCAGCCTTATCGCGGAGATAACAATGCAACGAAACGAAGGGGGGATCCACGAACAGACGAAGAAGGGCAAAAGACAAGGAAGGGATCCTCCATTAAACAAGGTCAGCTACAACCAATCATCTCCCTGGCGACGACTCACAAATAGCAAAAACACAACAGAAAACAAGGAAAGGGAGAGGAGGGGGGGCAACAGCTAATGGACCGAAGATAAAAAGAGGGAAAAAGGGGGGAAGTCGAGAGCGTGAGAAGACACACCTCGGAGGACACATTTGCAACGAAAGAAAAACGCAGAGAAGTCATAAAACGGGGGCCCAGAGGGAACATACTCCGGGGGGGCCAATGCTGCCGGAAAAGGGAGAGAGGAACGGGAAGAATTCATGGAAGGTAGACCAGCGGGAAAACAATTAAAGAGGGGAGGCCACAACTCGATTAGCCCGGGAAAAACACACAGCTGCCGAAGCAACCAGGGAAAGTGAGGGAAACCGGGTTGGGAAGTCAAAATTAAGGGGCAGTAAGAGGGTCTTGGATCAAGACAACACAGGCAGGAAGGCTAGTCAATTCCTCCACTGCGACGAAAGACGGTGCTTGGTGGACAGACAGAAGAGCCCTTGGAGGGAAAAAAAAGAATGACGACTACATTCCGCCAAGTCGAAACCCAAGAACATCACCGACCGATGGGGAAACCAAAGGGGAGCGGACAAAAGGGGGTGTAGACTGAAAGGGAAAGTGCGGAGAAAAAGTCCAAAAAACAAAGAAATGTTTTCATAGCGAGCGACGAAAGACAAACAACAAAACTTGACAGAACGCGTGAGGATAATCACAGACTTCAATCAGAAAAAGAAGATGTTTAGTGCATATCCAAACGGGCAGCGAGCAGGAGAGGAAGCCATCGAGGGCATGGAGCAGGAAAGGAATAAAAATCGTCGGTTTTTCAGGATCATTCAAAACCTCCTTGAATGGTCCAAACTGCCAGGGTCTGAACTAGGGCACAACAGGCAAAAAAAATATAATCCTCGATACAATTTCACAAATCTGAAAAGAAAGAAAGAGGCCGGAGAAAATCACCATCGGGAGGGCACAACAATCGGAAAGGAGGCCCAACGAGACCAGGAGCCAAGGGGTCGTAGGTTATCTCGGGTGCCACCTCATGATAAACAGGTTTGAATTCGGGGCGGACAAAAAAAAGGGGGGAGGGGGGAAAGTTCACGGATCAGTTGCAGAAATGGAGGGCAGGATCATGACGGGGGAAAGCTTCATCTGGTGGGGGCAAAAAACGGAAGGAGAAAGGTAGGGAAATGATTAGGGTCCTGAACTCATGGGGCTCAGGGGAATCTCAGTTAAGGTGAGTAAAATGTTTCCTTCGGTGACTTTCACAAGGACCCACAAAATAAATCAACATTCCCGAGAAAAAAAAAAAAAAAGCTAAGAGTCAGAAAGACTGGAGAAATCCGGAAGGCGGTCACCAGCAGAAAGAAAAAGAAAGATCCAAAGATACACTTCCTCCGAGGTGGGAGAGGGGGTGAAGGCAACTTGACGACCACAGTAGACGGTTGCAGAGGAGAATGACGCACAAGAACATAAGGAAGCTTAGGACAGGGACACTATGGCGGGGTCACAAGAACAAGGGGTGGGAGAAATATGAGGTTTGACTATTAAAAAGCGACTGCGTACTTGGCATGGCTTTTGGAGATTGGGGGGGGGGGAAAAGGGGAAGGGGGGGGCGGGGTTTCGCATGACCCTTTTAATGGGCGTTGAAAAAATGCGAGGGAATCAGCCACAACACCAAAAGAGAGAAAAAGACGTCAAGAAAACAACTTCAAAGGTCCCCGGGGTGGGGAGAACGAAACAAACAGAAAAAAGAGAAAAAAAGAGAAGCAAACGATAGCAATGTCAGGTGGTACAACTGGATAAACCCTTCCGGAACATGAAGTTTTGAAAACAACCCTTAACGAAACCACAGAGGTGGCCCGGGCAAGAAACGAAGGACAGGGGGAAGGAAGGGGATGCTGACAAAATAACAGAGACTTACCGGGGTCACATCAAGATAAGAAGCCAGAAAAAAATAGGTGTGAGAAGGGCTTTGAGGAGGAAAGGCTGAAGGCGGGAGTGTTACCACATGGAGAGACAAAGTCTGAGGAAAAAGAGAGCGATGCAAAAGGCTATGCATATGCAAAATGGAGTGGGTCGGGCGGTGAAGAAAAGAAAAGAAAAATGTAAAACCACGCCTGGCCTGGAAAGAAAGAAATTGGAAAAAAGGGATGAACAACCAGAAAGCAATGGTCCTCAACTTGACACGGAAAAAGTTTGAATAAACACAAAAACTTATCCCCTCCAAACAAGAAGAAGACACGAAAAATTATCCCGGAAAGGGGAACATAGTGCAAACGCCAAGGGGAGGACAAATGACAACCAATGGTGAGGTAACTTGAATAGAAAAGGAGAAAAATTGACTACCAGCAGGGAAAATTCAAGAACGGCATCATTGGGGGGGAAGATTTTGTGGGACCATCAACTTGGGTTGGAAAACGATGGTTGATTGGAAGGCGGGAAAAACTGAGGTGACGGGAAAGTACAGGCATCTAGAGAAAAAATGGGGCCTGGGGGTCCAGTCTAATGTTGGTGGGAATATGGCAGAACCACCTGGAAACGTTTTTGGAGCGCAGGAGAGGGAGGGTCAAAGAAAAAAAAAAAAGGAAGGGTGACAAGGAGGGAGAACAAGTTGTTGTTTGCTGCAATGGGAGCAAGAAGGACAGTGGGGAAAAAGAACCCATAATGTAGGGTTGAGGAGGAAAGTTCGGTGATAGTTGGGAAACGAAAGGTAAAAACCAATGGAATAGGCTGAATCGGAGTGTTGCGACCCGGTCAGTCGCGCGCGAGTTAAAACAGTGAAAGTGGCCGACGCCTTTCATGACTCAAACAGGCTCGCAAAAAAAGGAAAAACGAACAACTCAGGTGTGAACTCAGTGACAACACACTGCAAAAAAAGGGAACGGAAGGACTAAAGATATTGGAACACATCGGGGCAGATGTAGGAAAATGAGGATTTCTTGGGGGAAACGCCTGGTCGTTGAAACTTCGAACCAACCACGGAAATAGAAAATGTGAGAAAATGTGAATAAGCCCCTGGGTTTTGGCAAAAAAAGAACATAAGAACGAGAGGTATTGACTTGGAAAAAAAGGGACAAGACATTGGTGCGTCTCGGGGCGATGGGGGAGGGGTGTGCGAATCGAAGGTTGGAGGACAAAGAGCGGTTAAGAAATGGTCCAAAATCCGTGACTTCAAGCAGGGGAAGCAGTGGAAGGCCAGGAAGAAGGGGAAAACCCAGAATTCGGCGGCCACGAGTTGGCCAATGACTGAAACTACTAATAGCGGTGTGGTTTCATAGAGAGGTGCCCCAAACGGTGCAAGAGGGAAAGTGGAGCCGGAGCCAGAAAGAAAAGGGAGGACAATGATCAAGGCCCACGAAAATTAAATAGAATCCAAAGGCCTGGAAGGCCAAGCAGCGCGGGAGGGGGTATGGGCCGGCCATGGGGGGGGAAAAAAGGGTCGAGAGGCAGATGGGACAAGACCAGATGGAAAAGGAGGGACTGAGGGATTAACGGGACGATCTAGGGACTGGGAAATAACGTCATAGACGCGGTTACGTGGGAAACAGCATCGTGTGTTGAAGTTACCAGGCAGGGGAGTCCAAAATAGAAAAGATACCTACTCAAGGGTGGTCGTTTTCCAAGTGGGAAGCGTATCCTGTCTCCAGGGGGAAAAAGCCTGACAATCAGGAGAGAATCTCAGCAAAGGACTTTAAGGGGAAGAAAAAGAACATAAACTCCAAAAGTTGAAAAGGGACATTAGGGAGAAGGGGAATAGGGTGAACGGGTGGCTGAACGAATTCTTGAGCTTTTCAACATGAAATGGGCCAAAGACTTGGTCGCCAGTAAATTTGTATAAGAGTTACGCGGGGCAGGCGGGGAAACAGACACAAAAAAAGAGAAAAAGATTCGTTTGTACGACTCAGCAACAGAAGAGGCAGGGAGAGTGAACTGGGGCA
>Ga0179593_1468442_pt1 | contig 10148 bp, 11 predicted proteins | sample CZODoug2_1_08_16_FD_185931 | JGI IMG/M metagenome (GOLD analysis project Ga0179593, IMG submission 185931) | Vadose zone soil fungal communities from Angelo Coast Range Reserve, California, USA - CZODoug2_1_08_16fungal (PacBio error correction) | ecosystem: Environmental > Terrestrial > Soil >...
CGGGGGAGAGGATTACCGGGTACCACAGGAAACTCGGCCACTTTGCCGAAGGAGAAGGGGAGGGGGGATATTCGATGAGAGGCAATAAAATGAAGCTGGACTTCAAACCGCTGCGCAAGAAAGGAATAAGAGGGAGAAGGAAGGGCCCGAGGGCTTTGACTCAGTTATTCAGTGTGATTCGTTCGGTTGGGGGGGAAAGCTGTATGCCGTACTGTGAAAGCAGGGGTCGGGAACCCTGCTTTCCGTTGGCGAGAAGGGGTCGAGGACCCATGAAGAAAGTAGTATGGATGCGCAGACGTGACCGGGAGGCCTGCTCCGAATCGAGGAGAGGACAACTTTTCTGAGGATCTAGAGGAGAGGGATAGCTCCGGCCAGTCTGGGTTGGGAGGAAGACTCGGGTTTGGAAGGGATCGTGTAATGCAGGCCAAGACATCGACGCTGGGTTAAGAAGGAGAAAATAACCCTGGCAAACGTTCAACCAGAGATCATTGGAAGGGGCCTTGGGTGGCCGAAGGGCCGGAGGGAGGGCTAAAGAAAGAGGCAGGCAGGAGCTGAGCGGTGGGGGGCAAAGACTTTTAATCAATAAGAAAATCAGAGGGGAGAAACGTGAGCCCGACGGATGGCGAAAGAGGGGGAAAGGGGTCGGCGGGAAAAAAAAAAGGGGTAGCCTTTCAAACAGGGATGGATGCTCCTAACGATGCGGGGGACTAACCGGAATTAAAAAGAACAGCTGGGGTGGAAAAATCTTGAACGTCGCATAGAATTTGGTCGGACGAAACAGAAGTTAAAAAAATATCCGAGTGTGGTGAAGACGCTGAAAATATAATTAAAAAAAAAGCAATTAGCAGATGTCTCTTAGGTGGGAAGATCCAGGGGGGAAAAGGAGAAGGTGTTCAGACTAGCGGAGCTCCAAAGAAAAATTGTTCTGAACGAAAAAAAAACGCGAAGAGGGGGGGGAAAAAGCGAGCGTAAGCTGGGATGAGAACAAGCGAAAAGGTTTTTCTTTTGTGAATAAGAAAAAAAGTGGAAAGGGCCGTCGCACAAGCACCGAGCTCACGGGGGGACTGGAGTTCTGGGGTGAGCCGGCTGTGAAGGCGTGAAAGAGCAGAAAAAACGGCGAACTTCCCTCGTTCTGGAAGCGGCGCAGAATAAAAAAAAAAAAAAAATTTTGCTGGCGCGTTTGGGACTTCATGAAGTAATCAATAACGCGGGGCCCGCATGCCATGCGTGGGGGGATATCCGAAATGCGAACAATAGTCCTGTATTAGATGAGAGTTTGGGTCGTTTGGATCCCGAGTTGCAACCAAACAATGGGTCATCTGGAGGTGGGAAAGTCGGGGGGAGGTGATTGAAGTAAGGGGGGCCATTTCCTTAGGGGGGGGGGAGGGGCGGGGGGCAAGAAAAAAAAAAGAATGAGGCTGTCTATTGGGAGTAAGCAGACACCCTCTGGGGGTCCTACGTGGGAGAGGAAGGACCTTTTAGTGGCGGGCCCAAGGGGTTTTTTCAACCAGCGTCGAGAAAAAAAAGGAAAAGGAGTCTAAAGGGGAAAAAGGAAAAGAGGTCAACATTTTCGTCTTTCGAGAGGGTTCCGTTCTTCAGTCCTATCAAGATGGGAAAAAATGCGGGGGGGACCGGCTTACCTTTTGATGGACGGGGGGAGGAAAAAACTTATCCTGGTGGCGGAACTAGAGGGATACAACGCCAGGCCGATGAATCAAAGGGAAAATCAGTTCGAAGGACAATAGAAGCGAAGGATACAATGCCGAATCAAGACCAAAGAGAGGCCAAGCCGCTGAATGGATTGATGGGCAAACACGGAGATCGCCGACATCTAGAAAAATGCTTGGGGCTGGGGGGGGGACGCAAAAAGTATGCAGAGAAAATGTCAACTCATTGGTGACGGCGGTGGGGTAGAATGATGAGGGGAAAAGGAGGACGTCGGTGGAATCCCCGGCAAGTTAAAGGGTTCGAAACAGCAATAAGAAGCAAAGAACAAGGGAGGAGTAAAGTGGGGATTGTCAGACGGCCCTTTCAAGGCCGGCGGGAAAAAAAAAAGGTCTAGCCAGTTTCCAGAAAAAAAACCGGCGCCTCACCAATGCGCAGATTGGGGGATAACGCAAATCATCGTCGGTCGAAGAGGGCGAAAGATATCGCAAAAGCTCCGTTGGCAAGTCAATGAAAGAAAAGGCTGGGACATCGTGGCTTAAGGGGAGGAAGAATCTGGAAAGAAGACATCGGAAGTCGACTTGAGTTCTTAAAAAGCGAGTCAGAAAAAAGGCGGGTGGGCGACAGGGAAATTAACTCGCGCCCAGGATCCGGAATCGACGCAGGCCCACCATCACTGAAGAAATCCAGTTAAAACGTTGAGAAGGAGGAAACGTCCCGCAGAAGACGAAATGTTAGCAGAAAGGGCAAAAAGTGCTGGAGTGAGAGAAGGTGTTGAAAAAAAAGGGCATGGGCGTTCCCATATCCCAAAAAGGACAACAAGAAGCAGAAAAAGGCCGGCCCACCCAGAGGTGTCGGCAAATCAAGAGAACAGCGCATGTAGGTGTTCGAGAAAAAAGCTGTCAATCACAGGAAAACTAATAACCCGGGATCAACCCAAAAAAAAAAAAACCAGAATAAAAATTTCTGGGGTGGCAAAAAACGAACAAACGACACAACGATCTAGAAAGGGAGAGCGCATGGGCGGGTAAAAGGAAATAGCTCTGCCAGCGCGGACTGAAGACCCTGGGATCCTCAAACGCTAAGCAAGAAAGGGATGCAAGTTCGGCTCGCTGGAAAGAATCGAATAGGCCCAATCGTCCGCCTTCACTAAGCCCAGACAATGCTGGGTAGCAACCCAGAAAGAAAAAAAAGAAGCGCCCGCGTGCCAGGCCGGAGGCAACTTGCCCGGCGTGTGGGTTCAAAAATCGATCGCTCGAAATGTTATCTTCTACCGAACGCATCAGGGAAACCTCGGGCGAACGGTAACGGTGATATCCTGCAGGGATGTAGAGAAAAAGGGAGAAGAGTGGTCGAAAACAAATAAGGAAAATCACGTAGAACACGCCCTCGGAGAACTCAGCAAAATATTCCCCAGATCCTCGAAAAAAAATAATGGACAAGATTTTAATTAAGCGTAAGATCAAAAACCTCGGATATTCAACTGTCAAGATCGAAAAAATGACCTCAAAGAAGAAGCGGAAAAGCTGTGGTCGAGGTGTTAAGAAGGTTAGACAAACATCGAAAAATTTTCCCAAAAGGGGTTTGAAGGGGGACCCCGAGGGAACAGACGACCCCTGCTCACCGAAAAAAGAGCGCTGTCCGTTCTAAAGGAGAAAAACATAACGGACACCAAGGAACTGTCAAAAGACCCCGGCCGAGCCCTGGAAGAGTCTCCCGGGGATGAACGAAAGGAAAAAGCCCAAAAAGGAAAGAAGGGACTGTCGGGGCATCGGCCAGAGAAAGTTCCAAAAATCTTCTTCAAGCCGTCGAGATAAAAGACCCATTACATCGAAAGCCGAACCAACCAACGATGAAGACAAGAACAACTGGGCCATCGGGTCACGAGGTCATAAAATCTTCCGAATCAACGGATGAAGCAGGAAAGTCTAAACACATCCCGGGCAAAAAAGCAAAAAAAAGAGGGTAAAGGGGGGGGCGGAACGGAAAACCAGTCTCAGAGCAAACATTAAGGGAGATGACATGATCGCCAAGAAAAAATTTTAAAAAAAAGGGAGGGGGCATCCAAAAGAGGAATCAAAACCCCCCAAAAAGCCAAGAAAACTTAACCCCGACGTGAGCTCAAAGACTGAAGGCCCAGCATGTCAAGAAAAAAAAGGAAAGTACTTCAACACTGGCAGCGCAGCGGGTGAAAACCTTCTTGCGAATGAGGGCAGAAATCATCGGGAGAAAGGGGAAGGACCAAGTCGGCAAAGTGGTCCGCCATCTGGTAAGGAGTCTGAAAAAAATCAAGTCTCAAACAACAACGGAAGGAGAAGATCTAATCTACCGGTACCAGGAAGTGGGCCTGCAACTGGACGAATTAAGGGAGGTCCTTGAATGGGAAAGGTCTATTAAAAAAAAACTTCATCTGGCGGAAAGTCTTCGACGGGACACAACAAGACTGAAAGTGCTCCGTCCGAGCAGGAACGAAAAGGGGGCCTGCCATTAAAAAGAAGGGGGCAGGACGGGCGTTTTTAAACGGAGTGTGGGGGGATGAAATAAGTGAGCCGAGGGAAACGGGAACATCTTGTCGATCATTTCCATCGGAGGGGACCAGGCGTAGAAAGGGATGCGTCCTTGCTACCAGCGGAAGGGGGAGATAGGCAAAAGGCGGGTAAAGCCACGAAGGAAAAACCCGCAGCTGCCGCGGAAAGAGTCGCGAGGGTCTGAGAAAGACGCGCGTACTTAGGGTGCAAACCATCTTGGGGATGTTCTTGGCTGCAAGGAAAGACGTGGCGTACTGGGGAGGCAGGCCAAGCGATTGGGAATCGACGGCAGTGTAGATTGAGTCACAAGGGAGAAAACACCGATGAAAGAACCAGAGATTGTCGGACTTGGGGGCGAACGCAAGGAAAAGCGGTCATCTCATCGGGAGACCTTTCATCATTGCTCGGAAATTGGGGGAGGGGTCTTCCTCTTACAGTGTCAAGGGTAAAGGCGAAAATAAGATCAAGAATCCCGCGATGGCGGGCGGGGGGGCGGCGAGTGGGGGACAATCTAAATTTCAACACATTGGGATGGAGTCAGAAGGAACGATGCGTATGAGAAAAAAGATTAAAAAGTTGGGTTGCCAACCGCTAAATAGGGGGGGAGCTATGAACTGTACCCCAGGAAAGGCAAGGGGGGGGGAAGTGCGACGGGGGAAAAAGGCCAAATGCCCCGCTGCAAGCCGCCGTAACGGGGCTAAGCGGAAACTGTTACTCCGGAAGGGGGAAGGACGAGTATGGCGGGGGTGAACAAGAAGGAAGAAATTTCTGACGAACGGGGCTATCAAAAAGGGGGGGGGCCAAAGGGGAAAAAGGAGAGAGCTCTGCCTGAAAACTTAACGGTTTGCTTGGCGCCGGAGTGGACAGAAATTCCCATGACGCGGTGCGCTCGCCACCGCTGGAGGCTGGGGTGGGCGCCAAGGGAAAAAAATGGTGAATAAGTGTGGGGCATGCAAAAAAAAAAGGGCAAAATCTGTTCTGGGCTGGGGAAAGAAGAGGCACCCCACCAGGGGGGGGGTGCGCGTTTAAGAAGGGATAGTGCAGAAAGGGTGGAAAAAAGAGACGAGGGAAGGACGATCGCAATAGAAAAAAGGGGGGAATATAGTTTTGGAAAAATGGGTGAACAATCCGAGGTTGCAACCATAAGGGGCTTTCTGGTTTTTTGAAGGGGAGGGGGAAACGGGTTTATTCCAGATGGGCCATGACGGGTGGGTGATTGAATTGGGCAGCGGGGAACTGGAAAACATGCGGAGGGGGTAAAGGAATCGACACCCTCTGGGTTGAGAGCGCTGGATTGGAAACGTGGAAGGAGGGGGATAAAGTAAGTCCCCCGAGGGGGGGAAATTCTACGTGCCTACAGACCCCGAAGAGAAAAAGGGGGAATTAGCTCGCAGGGGAGTGCTGCGGGATCGCGGTACTAGCATTCCATCAGATTGTCAGGGAACCTTGGAAAAAAACTACTCCATTTTGAGGGGGGGCCAAGGGGGGGTAGGGGACATCACACTGAACTAATCTGGGCAACAAAAACCGAAGGTCAAAGAAAATGGGCAAAAATCGTGCCAAGAGGCTCAGGGATCCGAATCAAGGGATTCTCCGACACCTTCATCCCATCAAAAACCAAAGCACAAAGAGGAATGGATTGAGTTGCAACGGAAGAGAGGAAAAGGAACGGAAGCAGAGGCTACGGCGGATCTTGGTGCGCACTCAGGAGCATCCAAGGAAGGAAAACATTGGGTGAAGCTTCATTTCTCAAAAGAGGTTCAAAAAATGGCGGGCAGTCTACCGGAGGGGGGAGACCGGCCCCGGGGACGGAACGAACGACCATCCAGCGATAACACCACCAACGGAGTATTGATGAAGTTGATTGGGGCGTTGAACAGGGAACTGTCAAGGTCCGGGTCTGCCACCAAAAAAGAGGGGGGAAACCGCCGCTATGTTCCAAAAGGGGCATCCGCGTCACCAATTCGATTGGATCTGCGAAGTGCATCAAAAAACGCAAGGAACGCGGGGGGTTTTGTCTGGCAACAAGAACCAGCTCCGTTTGCAATAAAAAGGCAGCGGCGTTCTAAATCTTGGCTGACGGGGGGGAAAGGACCCTGTCGCTCGCATCATTCCCTTGAAAAAGGTCCTTGCAAGACATGGCGAAAGGGAGGGGATTCAGGGATTCTCGAAAAGATTGGACAGGGTGAATAGACCATGGCCACCGACACCGGGAGGTCTCCAGAGGCCAGAAAGGGGGAGGGAAGTACCGCAATCCCGCAAAAGCGAGGGGGGGTCTCCCGGGACCGCTTCTAGTCGGGAAAGAAGGGGAAGGGTGAAAAAATCTTGGACAGAATGTGGGACTTGAGGACAGCCAATATTCAAAGGCCCAAGAGGGGGGAAGGGAGGAGACCATGCAGCCAGTTTAGGGGGAATCGCCCCCGCCTGAACCAATCTCAATGCACGGCATGGCATAATAAGAAATGAAAAAAGGAAAACACTCCCAAAAGAACAACAGAAAGAGAAAGGAAAATTTCGGGTTTGCAAAGTGAAAAAAAAGTATCATACAGGATTAGAGAATGGGATATAACGACCTCATGCCTTACCACGAGACCAGGCTCGAAGAAAACGACGCAATCCCTCAAAATGATACAGAAGGGGGCGCAAGGGAGACAAGATGGAAAAAAAAAGCAGAGGGGTCAGGCGCCAGAGCAAAAAAAAAGCGCCTGAAAATGCTGGCACCAACCAATTCCAGCGTCAACCATAAAAAACGTGCCGAGGGGACCTTCCCTCGACTGCCGGGAGGGGGGTTTGAAAAAACGAAAAAAACCTGGTTCGATGCTCGATCAGAAGGAGCAGAAGGACTGATCCTTTCAAAAAAAGGGCCGGTTACGTGATATCCTGCCGTTCGTGGAAGAATGGTAATGATCCGCGGCGTCTCAAACAAGAAATCTCGGGGAAAAAGAGAAAAGCAAACTATTAAAAAAAGGCGCCGAAAGGCCCATCAGGCGTAATGCGGCTAGGTAGGGGGAAAATTCGCAGGAGGAAACCAGTCGATATTCGGGGGAACTTAGTCGACCGACCAGGAGCTGAAAGGAGACCGGGGGCACAAAAAGGAGTTTCGAGGTGTAAGAAAAAGGGGAAAAAACTTCCGCATCTTAGGAAAAGAAAAAATCACTGTGGGGAACACAATGTCCCACTCGCCGCCAAAGAGCAAAACCCGCCGCAGAAATCCGGACCTACGGGGAAATTTCCCCGACAGCGTGAAACCAAGGGACTAAACCACGACATTCGGGGGCCCAGGAAGGAGAAATATAAAAAAGCCGACGGAAAAAAACAAGCCGCCGACAAGCTCGGCTGTCTGCAGTGCCAGGCACGTTTAAAAAGGGGGATCAAAGTATCAACTCCTTATTCGTCAGAGATGAACCTGCATTCACGAGCGTACCCAAAAAAAAAAACCGTCGATTGACGACAGAGCGAGTCATCCGAAGTCCAAGATGCTAAAGAACTCTTGCAAGACTCCGGGAAGCAGAGCGCGTCGGGAGGGAAACGAGAAACGACGGGCGCTCAAAAACTCCAGGGTGCAAGGACATGGGAGAAAAAAAAAAAGGTCCGGAGCAAAACAGAAGGATGACAAGCTGGGCAACGTACGAAAAAAGGTCACACCACAAATATCACGAGCAAAGGGGCGATCATAAAAAATAGAAAAAACATAAAGGGGAGGGAGCAATGCTCTGTCGTCGTCCAATGGAAAAGGCGAAGTTGGCCCGTCGAAGCAGGGGGGGGCCATCGAATCGCACTTCAAGGAACATCAACTAAAGAGGCAAGTGCATGGGCAGGGGGGGGCCAGGGGACCCCGGAAGAGGAGTAATCCAAGATCAGAGAAAAACAAAGGAATACAATAGGGAGCTTGCAAGGACCGTACCGGAAAAACAAAGACCGGTGGGCCTGCACTTTGCCCAATTCGTGGGGAGTGCAGTCGATGTAAAAAAGGAAAGTCATCTTAGGAACGGAAAACTTTCTTCCCAAAGTGCGCTGGCCAGTGAGACGAAAAGGAGCCGACGTTGCTGGTGGGGGGGGATTCTGGGGGCTTTGAGCTCGACGTCAGTGGGGGTCCAGTAGTGTGGGTTTTAGTTGGGGGGAGGCAGAGTGATGCCGGTAATTACAGCTTGGGGGGAAAGGGGAATAGAGGGAACGGGGCTCTGGGAGAAGATTTTGAAGAAAGAAAGCACCATGAAAAAAAAAATCGCGGTCGTCGCCCGGGATGGGGACCCTGAGGCCATTAACGGTTATTCGGACAAGCGGGTTTTGAGAGAAATCAGAGATGACTTCGAAGGAAAAACTTGAATGGAGGGAACGCATCGACGGGGGGGTGAAGTTAGGCTTCGAGGTGTAATAAAATTACGGGCGGACTTCTTTTAAGACGGGAGAAGGGGCCCTGGCAGCCATTCCAGAAGGAAGGGGGGGGGGGTCAGCCTTGGTGGCTCACAGCCTGCGGGGCGGGGAGGGACTCGGAAACATCATTCCTTGTAAGCGCCTTGCGTGGGGGAGCCTCTTTGACCAGCCTGGGGTGACTGTCCAGCATGGAAAAAAAAGAGTTTAAACGAACTAGCCGCGATGAGGCGGGGGGAGGGGGTTGGGGCAGGCTTCGAATTTTTGGTGGGGAATCCCTTTCAAAACAGTGGATGGGGGAAACTCTAAACGAACGGAGTAAGGAAAAGGGGAAAAGCGAAAAACATCCTTGGTGCCAAAAAAAGCGTGTGGGGCGGAAACATTGTTTTTCACAAACGGAAACAACCCGAAATATCCGATTCATGGGGGGGGGGGAATGGGGCGGGCACGCTGCATGAAGGGACCCTAACGCCTAAAATGCTGGGCAAAGAAAATTTTCTCCGGCATTGTGCAAGAAATGGGTTACGACAAGGGAAATTCGGACTGACCTGAAGAGAGAAAAGGGAAGAGGGGGGTCAAAAAGGGGTCGAAAGGATGCGCTGTTCGGAAGAATTGAAGGTTCGTAGGAATAACCGGGTTGCGTTGGTGCACCAAAAGAAAGGGCAGACTTAAAGGAAAGAGCCACAAATTCTGTCAAAAGAGTTCGAATCGTACCTCTTTGTTCTGGATAAATTCAGTAAAAGGGGCCTGGACATTGGGGGAAGGAGTGAAAAAAACCTGAAATCTGGCGTGGAAGAGGGCGAGGGGGAGAAAAAAACGTTTAGTTTCGAACTGTTGTGACGGAAAGGTATGAAATCAGGCGAGGAACGGGAAGGTCTGATATCCTCCTATGCTCTCTAGAGAATAAAGGATTGGGGTGTCGCCTTTGGGGAGATTTGCAAAAAAATTGAAAGGTCATATTAATGGTTTGCCAGGGGGAGGGGGGCGGGGGGTGTCACGGGAGGAACATCCGTGGGGAATGAAGGATGGGGGGGAAAGGGGGGGGCAGCGAAAAAAAAATACGCAAGCGGGAATTGGAAGACCAGAGGTGGGCCCAGGGACTATTGCTGGGGGAAAAAAGAAGGTTGCATGGTGAAGAAAAAGGTAAGCGTCGATTCCCCCGACTCACAACACGGGCAAAGGTGATAGAGCGCAAAAAATGAAAGTTCTTCTTCAAGGGATCGCTGGGGAAGATTAAGGGAAGTCAAGTTTCTGGCCGGCCGGAGGAACATGGATGGTTGGGGCCAGAAGGGAAAAAATGGACTGGGGCGCTAAGAACGAATGGGAGGTAGCCCTGGGCAGATAATCGAGGAAAAAACAGTGAGAAGAGGTCTTAAACAGGGAGTAGGGAAAACAAAGTCAGACCACGACTGCGCAAAAAGGATGGATTGCAAAAGAAAAAAGTATCCGCGAAGCATCACCCGATCTTGGGAAAAGACGCGGAAACACGAAACCTCTAAGGGTGAATCGGAATTCTCAAAAGGAGGTTCGGAAATCTGCGGCTGGGGAAAAGAGGGGAAGCCCCTTGACAGGGGACGGGGAAAG
>Ga0179593_1547711_pt1 | contig 10148 bp, 8 predicted proteins | sample CZODoug2_1_08_16_FD_185931 | JGI IMG/M metagenome (GOLD analysis project Ga0179593, IMG submission 185931) | Vadose zone soil fungal communities from Angelo Coast Range Reserve, California, USA - CZODoug2_1_08_16fungal (PacBio error correction) | ecosystem: Environmental > Terrestrial > Soil >...
AAAAAAAATCGAGCTCATCGGTCCAGACCCGCGGTCCGCGCAAACTTAAAAAAAAAAAAAAAAAACTCTTGGATAGGAAAAAGGAAAAAGTCAAGAGTTGACGGGGGTTGCCTCCATGACTCGTCCCTCACGATCAAGAAGCCAAAGGCTTGGGAAAAAAAATAACTGCAAAACTGAGGTGGGGGAGACGTTTGGGCTAGCAATCCAAAAAATACAAACAAAACACCTATTCTTATTTCTCACCAAGGAGGCCCACCAAAAAAAAAGGCCGGGAAAAAAGGAAAAAAGGAGTTGGAAAAAGCCGTGGGGAATAGCGACGCCGTGCGTACGCGATTGACCAATGAAGGGGGGACACCCTTTTGCAAACGCAACCCCCTGAAGGGGTGGGAAACCAGCTGATGGGGGAATCATCGCCAACCTCCACGAGAGGGGATTCGCGGGGCCTGTCGGGAGGGCACCTGCCGCTCACGAAGGGGGGCGGCGGGAATCTCCGGAAGGGATACGGCAGCCCTCAGAGCAGCCCTCTCCTGTCAAAATTCCCACCGAGGAAGCAAAATGAGCAAGGGGGAAAAGGACAGGGTAGAACGTCACCGGGGGTCATTCAAATTGGGATATCGGGGAACAATCTCCGAAAACAATGGAAAAATAAAAAGAAAAAGAAGGGCCGTTAGACTTACCCCCCCAACCGCCGGGACCAGGCGAGCAGATGAAAAAAGACAATGCCGAGGAAGGCATCCTGGAACTGGCCAGTCCGGAAGAGGGGGGGAGATGAAAAAGAACGGATCAGCCTAGCCCGACGAACGGTTGGTTTGGGCGGGGGATCCTCTATGGGGGAAAAAACGGTCAAGGAGCGGGGAAAAAAAAAAAAAAAACCAAAACAAGACCCAAAAAAAAACAAAAAAAAACCAGAACAACACCAGCAAAGAACCACAAAAACAAAAAAAGAATACAGGCGCGGACAGGACAAAGTCGCGGCTGAAAGGGCCTGGGCAGAAAAGGGGGCGCGGGGGGAAGGACACACCACCGGGACTCGCGATGGCTGACGCGGAACGTTCAGATCTCTCTTCTTGGACTGTCGCGGCTTTTTACTCTACAGAAGAGGGGAAAGGGCGGGGCTTCATCTGCGCGAGTTGCTGAAATCACCACGGCTCATTAAAATGCGACTCTTTCTATGTAGACGCGGGGGGAAATGGAAGGGGAGGGCGGGAGGGAGAAATCCAAAGGGGGTGTTTGCTGGGCCAAGCACTGCGCGTGAACATATTGTCAAATAGGATGAAAATATGAGGGGGCCCCGATCTTTATTAAGCGACCGTCGACGAGGGGGTGATGAAAAAAGTCCGAATTCCCCGGTCAAACGGGATGGGGGGGGGCCGGCGTAGAAAGCCGAAAAAAACAAAAGATCCCTACGCTGGGGATCGTGACAGATGAAAATACACAATGGGCAGTGCATATGCAAAAGTTTGGCGAAATTGGGGAGGGGTTTCTCAAGACCGGTCCAGGGGGGGAAGAGCAGAAGCGAAAAACGCAAGCACCGGGGCAAAAAAAAAAATGGATTGCCACTTAGGAGGGCGGAAAAAGTGAAGGAGGAAAAAAAAACCGTTGCAAAAGCCTGTCTCTACCCAGAGGAAAGCCCAAGTCACGTAGCGAGAAGAAATAACGGGCGGGGAAAAGAAAAGGGGATTCGAATATCCCCTGCGCCTGGGGGGGGAGGAGCGCCGACCACGCGTGCACGGTCACTCCGGCGGGGGGGCACGTATCTTGGGCTCGAACACTCGGCTGAGAGAAAAGAAAAAAGGGGGCGCCCTGCAAAAGAAGGGGTCCCTCCGAAACAGAGCCTCAGGCGGTAACCCCCAGGGGTTGCGCGTACCTTGGGAGTCCAGTAAGGGCGCTTGGGGACAGAACCGAGTCTTACTCGGAAACCTGTTCGCGGACGCAGGGGACGATGACCTGGACGGGCTCCCGCCAATGGGAGATGGGGGGGACGATAGAAAGGCAGAAAATTATCCTCACCAGGCGCAAGGTGGCGGGTTTGGAGACAATTACTCTAACCCACCCAGCTTCCTCAGAACAAGGATGCCGGTCAAAAAGACTCGGCAATGTGAAAGGTTCATAAGGCAGCTGGGCAAGCGCGCGGGTCCCGGGCTGGAAAAAAAAAAGGGACGGACCCCTGTGAGAAAAATGAACGTAAGACATTATCTGTGCGAGGAAGAGGTTCACGGTCGAAACCTTTCCAAGTCATCAAAAAACTGAAAAAAGGGGGGACTGAAGCAAACTGGCGGCCCGGTCCAAAACTGGGGCCGATCTCTAGGTGCGGAAGACCGGACGCAATCGGACGTTTGGGTGTCTTCGAAAAAGGGACAGCTCGCTGACTCCGCAGGAAAACGCAAGGTGACGAAAAAAAGAAAGTTGCGAAAATCGCCGACGTGATGCATCCCCCGGCGTATCGGAGTGGGGACGCTTAAGGTTCGACTCAGGCCTTCTACGGCTATCGACTGGGGGAAAGGCCGCTCGGAACAGGGAGGGGAAGAAGCCGTCAGAAGAACGAAAAAAAAAAAGGGAAGGGTAGGGGGAGGAAAAGAGAGAAGGGTATCTTTTCCATAGAGACACTGCCTAGCGGAACCGATACGAGGCAATACGATTCCTTCTCGTCGCCCCGTATATCAGAGTCGGGGCGAATAACGTCGCAGGCCCGGGGGCGGAGCGACGGGATGTCACGTCGGAGGATAAAGAAAAGATAAGGGGAGGAAGAACGCAAGCAAAGAGCGAGCAGGGGAGGACACACGGAAGGGCCGTTCGGAGAATGCATTGTGTTTTTACGGGCTGTCCTGGGGTTCGACAGCCTAAAAATCCCTCTTTGGATGGTTCCGCTAAGAAAGTTAGATGTGGGAGGTGAAGGAGGAAGGTCCAAGACCAAGAACTCAAAACAAGCCGCCTTAATTAAAAACATTATTCGGGAACTCAAAATGCAAACCCGCGGCGCCGCCGCCCTGGCTGTGTAGGAAATGGGGTGGGGGTCAGTCAACGGGCCCGCGGTTTGAGGAAAACGTCAAGGAAGACCTTCCTCTGAGCGGTTGGCTCAGAGGCGCGAGGAGTCATTCAGACGACCTCACCTGAACCGGGGTGCAGGGTGAAGTGAACTTTCCACTGACCGTTGGGGGGGCGGGCACGGCGCAACTGCGAATTTTGGACGGAATCACCTCCGGGGAACGCCTCCTAAAGGGGCCCCTGCTGTCGGGAATTCAAGCGCTGTTAAGGTCTTTGACTAGTCAATGAAAAACAAGACATTTCTGCCACCGATCAAACGCGCCTATTTCGCCGCGCCTGTAAAGAAAGGAGCAAGATATTCGAAATCATCTCCGGCAGGGGGTGAGAAAGTCACCGATCGTTCATCCTCGCGGAAAAAGACGGAACGGAGGGGGGGGAAGTGAGAGCACGGTTTTCCTTTCCGGAGGGTGTTAGCTTTTTCACGTAAACGAAGCGACGAAAAAGCAAATAAAAAGGAAATTGGGAAAAGAGGGGGGGGGAGGGCTGGGGAGCGCCTTTTTGATCTCATTGACGGAGGAAAGAACGCCACGCCCAGAACGAACCAAGCAAAAAATCGTTCAGATTAACATGCCGTAACGGGCGGGACCGGGAAGGGCAAACAAGATCAACGTTGAATCCTTCTGAAGGAAGCAAATCGGACAAGCGCCTCCCCCCAAGGGAAACGTTCGCGGGTCGTCACAAAGGAAGGGGGGGGAGGGGGAGTCAGGGTCCCCGTCATAAAAATCGTGACCAATGTCATAGTTAAGCAAGACGCCTTTCGGTGGGGGGAGGGACCGGGAATGGGGGGAAACCCACTCTGGGATCGAACAGGGAATGCACGAGGGCAACTTGGAATTCATCTCGAAACAGCAGAGGGACCCGGAAACGTTTGGGAACCAGCCCGGGAGACACCGCGGACGGCCTGGCGGCAAATGATCACGGGGTATGGGTCAATGACCCGCCGATCGGTAGAAACTGAAAATCGTCCCAGGATTGTGGGTAAACCCGACCGCAACGCGAAAGTCGCCGAAGAAGGGGGAGGCGAGCAAATCAACGAGGAGAGGGGGGGAAGACTAGGCTGGGAAAGGTACCTCCTGTCTAAACCAGGAGGCAGGACGGCAGCACGCCTTGGAGCGAAGGGTTTAAAGAATAGAGCGAAGATCAACTTGCCGGACACGAAGGAGGGTATCTTATCATGGTCATTTCAATCTAAGGGGGACTTCCTCACCAAGGACTCGCACAGAGGAAACATCCCTAAAAAAAAAAAGCCCGTGATCATGCAAGGAGGAAAATGGGGGGGGGGGTGGGGAGCTTTTTTTACTGGAAGCGGGGGGAGGGCCACTGAACAAGGAGGGAGGGGGCCAGGGGGGCTTCCAGAAAATATGGCCTGAAAGGACACCAGATAGAAAGTATCAGACCCCATTTTGCATTTGAGGAATCAGGGGGGGGGGTCTGATGGGGAAGGGAAGCCGGGAGATCGAATTGGGAATCCGGAACAGTTTGCCAGGAGAATACCGCCCCCCAGTCACAGGGGAAACACGAAGCACGGCGCCGCCGAGATGAAAAACGGAGCAATAAAAAGCGGAAGTTGAGGGGGATGAGAAAAATCCTACATCAAAAGTTTGAAAAATAGGGGTCAGAAGAAGGGGCGTGCCCACAATCCTTAAATAAAGCCACGGCACATCAGAAGATCCGCACCGGGGAAGGGGGGCGGCACTCAATTAAAAGCGAAGGGGAGGGGGTAACGAAAAGAACGAACGGGGAAATTGCGTGCCATCCGGGGGGAAATCTTGTTTTTGTTTTGGGGAGTAGGGGAAAATATCTTGAAGCAGGGGGGAAAAAAAAAAAGGGGCGTACGGGCGCGCGTCTGTGCGGCAGCCTTTCCGGTGACCCTGGGGGGAAAAACGAGGGAACAAAGCCAGAGCGGCCAAACCGTCAAAACGGGGGGGGCCCTGTGAGAGAGGAAGAATCAAGAAAGGAAGGAGAGATTTTCTAAAGCTTCATGAGCGAATCCGCCGAAACAGTCCGAGGAGGGGGCAAAAAGGACACAAGGGCAAAAAAAAAAAGGGGGGGAGGAAGAAGATGTAAACTGCAAAACAGCTTTCGGGAAAGGGGGTGAGGCAGGGATCTCTCATCGCTCCCGAGAAAACTCAGTGTCTCATCCGGGGCGAAGAAGAGGCTGGAAGCAAACATGGGGAAAAGGAACACGGTGGGTGTGGCCTCCCTAAAAAAGCTGCTTTGAAAGGGCAGGACTGAGACACGCATGAACCTCAAATGGGCTCAAATAACGCTCTCACGGGGGGTTTGTAAGGGGCCCCAAAAAACAAAGGAAGAAAGCGCCAAACAAAACAGAGGGGGAGGTGATTGTTGCGCCTATCGCCACCATCAAAAACTCTGTAATGGTAAAAAACAATTATGTTTTAATTAGGAAACGTTGAGAGGGGAGAAGTAGGCGAAGAGAAGGGGCTAGGGCAAAGGGGGCAAGCCCCTTTTCCCTGGGGAACAATAAAGGATAATCCGAACAAAGGAATGTAAAGAAGGAAAAAATCTATCCCGCTGAGTACCCTAACCGAGAACTTAACTGGCAATAAGCCGTCTTTTCAGTTATGCGAAGAGGCACGTGATCGCATGAAACCGAAAAGGATCTACGTCCCTTCACAGAAAACCTTCACTCCTGAGAATTCCAAAAAAATCTGGAGATCACCTTTCCTAAGTCAAAGTCAGGACATATAATCAAAAGAAAAAAAGTTAAAAAACACCGGCCCACGCTTTCTGCTTCCCCACTCCCGAAGCCATGGCAGTCAGGGAAAAAGGATCACGCCCTAGGATTCTCCATCAAGGGGGGGGGGGAAGCCTGTCCAAGGGAGCCCCACGGATGACGAAACCTGATCCGACTCCTGCAGCGGGTCCGGAAGGTTGCCGGAATCGCCGGGAAAGTCGAAAATCGAACAGCTGAAAAAACGCGCCTGACGCTGCACGGAAGGCGCGCAGGCTACCCGCAGAAATCTCGGCGCCAACCCCTCCTCGGGAGAGGAGAGGAAGGAGATTGCGCCTCGCGATCCGCGACTGCTGACATGGGTCGCGGGGCGGGGGTAAATCGACAGATTTCAGACTTGCATCCGGGGCCGCCCAGCTCAGAAAACTGCACGCAAGGCGAAGCGGTGCAGCTGAAGACCTCCAAAAGGTCACGCGCAAAGGGGGGTCGAGATGCGTCAACGGGGGTGGCTGACTCCGCATCTGTCAAGGAAAAAGTCCAAGGCAGCTCAACCGAAAGCGGATTTGAGCCGGCAATATGGACATGGGGGGCACCAGCAGCGGGGAGTCCGGGGTGAGGGAACTAAAAGAAAGACGAACGACCGCGACCGGGTGAAAAAGGCGCAAGGGGTAACAGAAGGAGATCCACACGGGACTATCGTGAAAGGAGCCATACAGAAGCAAGGGGTGCATCTGCACGATGGGCGTGGACGGGCGGGTAGTTTGAAAAAAAAAAAAAGTGGCGAGAAAAGAAGACAATCCATAAAAAGCAAAAAGGCGGAGAGATGGATTTGGCACTCGGCTCCCGAAACGCAAATGACTACTAAAGAAAAACCGTTGGCCTTCGACACGAGGCAGAGATACGATTAACGGTCGGTAGAAAACGAACCAAATTTTCGAATAAGGCGCCTCGTCAGGGGAATCGCAAAAACGAGGGCGGAAAAAAGCCCGTCCGCGAGCGTGGGGGGGCGCGCTGTGGGCGAAATCTAACAGCCGCGAATAGCCTGCCAACTAAAACAAAACAAAGAACCCGGGCGGCACGTGCAAAAGCGCCGGCCCCGGACCTGGGGTTCCTAAACCGACAGAGAGGACCTCACACGAGGGACATGCAAAAACGTTACGCGGAAACGCAGAAGAGGGAGGACGAAGGTTCCGGCGGAATGAACCAAGGAGATCGTCACCTCGAGCGACATGCGGGCGGCCCGCTTAAAGTCCTCCCCCCGGGGCCGGAAAGTGGGACCACCAAAAAAACAGCACCAGAGTATCGAGGGCGAAAGAAAAAGGATTGCTTACGAAACTCATCGAAATGGAAACAGGACTGCTGCATCCCTGGGGGCGCGGCGCGTCGGTACAGACCCAGGGAAAAAGCTCATATCTGTAGAACATGCAAAGAGGCTTTTAATGTCGCAAAGGGGACACAGTTCAAACAAAAAGGCAAAAGTTTTTCGCTGGAGAAAACCGGGCCGGTCCGGAATGGGAAAAAGAAAGAAGGACTGGGGCGAAGGGACGCTCAGGGGAGTCCTTGGAGCTTCGAAACATAAAGAACGATCGGGGGTACGCACCGCAGGCTAAAATGCCATCGACGGTTGAAAGTATCGGAAAAAAGCCGGAAGACGAACTCCCTGGCCGGGCGAAACCTATCGCCCTGACGCCGCGAGACAGGGAGCTGATGGAAATTATCAACTCTAAGCAAAACAAAAGAAAAGATAGACAAGGGAAGCTTTCAAATCAGCCTCCCTGAAGTCAAGGGGATCTGCAAGGATTTTCGACGAGCCGGCCCCAACTTCGAGGCCGAAACCTACCGATAAGCCGGGGACCAACCACTACAAGCAGAAGGCACATCCCGCGTCAGTCAGGTGCCCGGAGCACGGATCCAAAGGCATGGGAGCAAAAACCCATCCAGACGAACAATCTGGCCACTAACACCCGAACTAGCAAGATCGGGCATTGGAAAAAGGCAAAGGGGGAGCCGGCCCAACGGCAGGGGGTTTTTTTGGACGCGGCCTGTGGAAAAAAAAAGACAAAGCTCAAATGTCGCTACATGATAAGGGGCGTATGGCTAGATTTGTGGTAGGAAACACACGCACCTGAATCCAGACCCGGCGCGCAAATCGCGCCGCGAAGCCTATTAAAGGGACATTACGAGCAGTAGACCTCAGATGGACTATCCCTGAGGTGGGGGGCGGGGAAAAGGGGGCCGTCAAAGCCGCGAACCCACTGTGTGATAAACTTCACCGCAAAGGGGGCCAACAAAGCCTGCGAGGTCGCGGGGGGGGTCACTCTGATCCGGGAGAATCCGCGACAGCACAGTCGCGAACGGAAGAAAGTTTTATAAAAGGGGGCGGACCCACTGACCGTTGGGGCCGGAAACAAAAAAGCTAAAGGAAGAACAGAAACCGGCCCAAACCAAAGCTTCAGAACCTACCCTCCGATGTCGTCATCGGGAGGTGCACTGGAAAAACTTATAGAGGGATGGAGAGACAAACGAGCGCTCCCACGCCGAAGACAGCCGTATTTAAAATGGGGGGACGGAAAAAAGGAGGAACATTACGGGACCGAGAGAAGATATGACAAGAGGCAACCTGGTTCAGATAAAAGAGGAGGTCTAAAAAAAACCACGTAGAGAATGAATCAAGAAAACGGACTGTGCGAAGGGGGGCCCGAGGGAAAAAGGCGGCGGGGGTCCAACAAACCCGCGTTAATATCATGGGTGATGGTGGGGCAAGAGGAGCGGAAAAAAGAGAAAAAGTCCATTTCGGCCCGAATGTGAGGGGGGTCGGGTGGCGGCTCAGGAGACGGCATGAAGAAACCGAACTTAACGCCGCCCAAAAGAAAATCGTGCAGAGTCAAGGATGGCTGAATCGTGCCGGCAAGCCGTACTCAGAGGTCAGAGATTGGGGGAAAGACTCAGCGCAGACGGGAACCGGGCATCCACGTCCCGCGGTCAGTCGTAACGCCCGGATTTGAGTCCATCACAAACCCAGAACTGGGGCAACCCGTTACATTCAAAAGGCCGGAACATGAAAAAAACAGATGAAAACGCAAATCGACAAGGAAGTGACGAATGGGGGACCGAATACACGAACGAGGCAAAAACACCGGATGCATCCAAACCATTGGGGACGTCATCACGAGGAAAAGACTCGGATTGGAACCACGCTTCAAAAAGCAACCGCGTCAGCGTGCACCAATGAAAGATTCAAGGGTTGGTCTTTCCACATCGACAAAGGGCCTGACCCGGGGAAACGAAAAGGGGAAATCGGGTAAACCGAGGGGGAAGCACGCAGGACCACAAAGCGTGAGGGATCAAATTAGGGGGAACAGCGCGAGCCAAAAAATCAGCGAGGAGGGTTGGGCGCGAATGAAAAGGGCCAGGGCAGAGCGCCAAAAAATTTACGTCCACTTCAGGCCCGTCAGAACGTCAGCTACTTGGGTCATGTTCCCTCGACTAAAATTCACCCGGGAAGCCCAAGACGACCGGGAACAAGAGAGGTGGGAAGAAAATCTCTTCAAGGCTTGAGGGCAGGGGAAAAGCCTCCGCTGACTCGGGCCGGGACCGGGCCAGGATTACCCAACCGATGAAAAAGGGGGATCAAAAAAAAGGGACTGGGCGGTTCGGGCGGTGTGCGAACTAAACCGAGAAAACGGTGGGAAAATTCAGGTTCGCCGGGGAGGGGATCTTTGAAAAAGAAAAGGGGGGCCGACATTGGTTAAGATTTCATCCTGGGCCTGGGCTCCGGGGTATCATAGAAAACTGTCAGACGGGAGCCGGGGGGGGAGGGGCGTAGGGAAGCGCTTGCCCGGTTGATCTCAGGGATACACGACCGACAAAGTTCTTGGAAAATCAGGGGGCCGCAAGAAGAAATCTACAGGACCTGCCATCCAGCGGATCTTTGACAAATGATGAACTTTGACAATCAAAGGGAGGATTAAGCCAAAACATATCTGGTTTGAAATTGCCAGGAATGAGGCTTTGCCCCCCCCGGGCCTCAACGATGGATCCTTTCCCAGAGATGACGAGCTCAGAGCGGGCCAGGAAACAACGGAAAACATTAACCAAATTGGGGGACCATGGTAACCGACCTGGATCGTGCGGGCGGGGTAGGGGGGCTAAAAAAGAATGTTTTTTTGTTGAGGGTATTTTAAAAATCTTGAGCACAGGACACAACCGTTGAAGTTCTTTGGCAAAAAACAGCCCTTGCCGTGACATTGCGAATCGTCCCGGAAAAGGGAAAAAAGCCGGGAGGCGCAAAACCGTCAACGGAGACCCTGTTACGGAGGATCCCAGCCAGAAAAACTTCGCCGGACTCAGAGCTGCAGCAAGGGGGCCGCGTGAAAAGAAAATTACTCCTCAAAAACAGTAGCTGCGG
>Ga0179593_1583893_pt1 | contig 10148 bp, 7 predicted proteins | sample CZODoug2_1_08_16_FD_185931 | JGI IMG/M metagenome (GOLD analysis project Ga0179593, IMG submission 185931) | Vadose zone soil fungal communities from Angelo Coast Range Reserve, California, USA - CZODoug2_1_08_16fungal (PacBio error correction) | ecosystem: Environmental > Terrestrial > Soil >...
AGCTTCCTCAAGAAGAGTCATGAGATCGAAGGGAAACGCTACCTTGTAGCTTTCATCGATGTGCAAAAAACAAAAAAAGGCTTACATTTCTCTAGAAACCAGGGGGCGACCAAAGATTAGATCTTTACTCTAACAAGAAATCGATGACGCCTGAAGAGAGAATCCCTTCTCTAGGTTGCATCATGGTGTGCTGTGGTGACGCCTGCGTTAGACTAAAGGGGGAAATCTCGAGGGGGGGGGGCAGAGAAAAAAGAGAGTCGTACGACTTACTACTCTGAAGACGGCCTGCCGGAGGATAAAAACAGAAGGGATGTCCAGGATGTTAACCCTAGGGGCTTTCCGTCGACGGAGGGGGAACTTAACCCACAGAGTCAACCGGCCCGAAGGCCTCTCGACCAGAGAGCGCTTACTGTCAAGGGGTTCACGTAATCGATAAAGCGTTCTAATCAACGGGATTCTCGAAGAGGTAAAAAGCTCGAAATCCGCTCCATCCTTAAAAAAAGGGCCTCGACGCCTGAGAAAAAGACCTCAACGCTTGTACGCGTACCGGAAGACGTCGATGAGGAAAAGAAGAGGGGGAAATCATCGACGGGGTCAGTATCGACGCGCGACGGAAGAAGCTTTCGAAACTGTCAGAGCCCTTGTCCTCGTGCCTATGGACATACGGGAAAACCTCTACTATCATGAAAAAAAGCCTATGGAAGAAGGACGTAATCTGTGGTGCACTGGGGATTTCTTCCTTGTAGGGAATGAGAAAGGCGGGTATTTTTCAGGCTTGGAAGGGGGGGAAGAGGGGGAGCTCTGGGTGTCGACGGTCAGAACGGAAGCCCCATGGCCGAACCCTGCCAGAGACCGACAGGAACTAAGGGAAAATGAAACAACAAACGACATCCACTGAACGCCGACAGGAAAAGGTTCGGCCGGCCAAGAGGGATCACCCGAATGGAAGTCTGACGCGGAAGAAAATCTGTCACTGAAAAGAAAGAAGCCGGCGAAAGAGGCTGGTAAGCCGACTTCCCGCAACGTTTTCGCGGCAAAAGCTAAGAAGAAAGGTTCTCGATCCCAGGGAGGCCATGTACGGGAAAAAAAAAGTCCCGGACGCGCGGAAGGTCAACCAGCTCAGGGAAGGGGAAACACCATGGAACTTAGCGAAGACCGCCTAAGTCGACCAATGCCGACTACACAAAGGAAGGGGGGCCTACTCGGGTCTCGAGCTGGAGACTAGGCACCGTACTATAACACGGAGGGGCTACTATCGGGGGAGAGGCGGGGAAGATCGGCTAAGGCACTTGGCGGTCGAACGGACAGGAGGAGAAAGTCAACGGAATGTACTTCCAAGAAGAATCGAGCTCCGCCTCAGAAGCATTGGTAGCTCTGAAAGGGGTATCATGAAGGGTATGTCCAGGGAAGAAAAGGGGGGAGGCCTCAAAGTCGGCCGGACATCTTCATGTGGGGAAAGAGGACTTCTGAAGGGGGAAAATTTCGATCCTTCCAGGGACGACCGGGGAGGAGAAAAGCGCTCAAACGGCGCGGTCCCGGCCATGCTCGAAAAAATTTGCATCAGATAAAAGCTTATTCGAAACGGCGATCGGAAACAGGAGGGGAGACGACTCTCTCCAGTAAGAAGACCCGATGACCTTAGACAGGGGGCTTAAAAAACAAAGGAGAAAGGAAAGCGATAGCACAGACTTGGGAGTTTTCAGGAAAGGGAAGTTAAGAAAGTTGAGCATAAGGGGAAAGAGAGAGGGTGGGGTGTGGTTGGGGATGGATGGGGGATTTAGTTTGTGGTGAGTATTTGGGTGTAGGGGGGGTAAATAGGAGGAGATGGGTACGTGAAACGATAAGGGAGGGGTTAAAGTGGTGAGCGGTGGAGAATAGGTATGGTTGTGGTAGATTTATAGAGTGTTATGGACCAAGTTTGAGAAGTAGAGGGGTAGAGGGGAACTGCTATTTTTGTCATGTAGTATTGGGGAGGTTTTGACGGGAGCAGATAGGACTAATGGGATTCTTTTTAAACACTCGAAATAAAAGGACAGAGTGTGATGTCGGAGAAGTGATTGAAAGCGTGCAGGCCAGCGTAGGAGGGACATGTTGTTTAGAAAGTGGGTGGTATAGGCTAAGGTTACCTGCTTGAGTTAAGTTATCATATAGAAGTCTCTCTTGCCGACCAGACGGACTGCCTCGCAAATGCTGGTAAAGACTCATCGAAGGGATCTCGAAAACACTAGTCGCTTTACACGTGGAAATCGCCTTATGGAAGCTGGTAAAGGAACGAGGCTTCCCGGATCGTTTAATGAGGTAAAGGGTACCCTCGACCAGAATCAAAAGAGGTCGCCCTTGGTTGCCGGGACGGGCACTAGGTTCGGGTAGGAGGGAGATCGAATAGCAAAAGTTCCAGAAAAGGATCTCTACCTTCTCGGGGGCAGAACGATCTCCGAGGAGAATTTGTACGAGAGACATACCGAAATGAAGGGAATGGGCTCATCTCCCATTTGATGTCAATCAGGGGGCAAGTATTAAAATTTAGTCGAAGGCGCTTCCTGAGTTCATGAAAGGAGCTCCATCACCTCATAAAAGGGGTTTTTTCCTTTAAGAAAGGGGTTTTCTCCCTCCGGCAGGGAAGGGAAGAGAAACACAACCTAAGAGCAACAAATAGCGCAACACTAGTAGAAAACCATTTCTGAGTAACGGAAAGAAACTATTTATGGGGAAAAAATTCTCTTCTTTAAGAGTAGGTGAAGACATCCAAGTAAAGGCTAGAGACAAAGAAATTCCATCTCTTCAATATCGGCAGGGGGAGCCGCGCAAAGTGCTATTTCCCAGACTCTTGATCGCGCTTGGGGGAGCCTCGAGGAGGAGAATAGGGGGCTAGGAAGGAGATTCCTTCTGGGAACAGGGTTCTAGCAGGAGGAATCGAAGAACTACCAAATTACTCTTCGCAACAAGAACGGGACAAAGAACTCTCCAAAGCGCCGATCGGGGGTCTACATGAAGGGACGTCAAAAGAACGATCGAGAATATCGCAAGGGGACATCTTCCTCAAAAAGAGGGGATGAACATGCCCGCCTCAAAGTCGCTATCCGTCGAGGAAAGACCGACTTCCCGAAGAAGGGTGCATTCATCTTCGGAAGCGAACCACTAGAGAAAACTCGGCACGCGAATAAAAAGACGACGCTCGTCAAGCGGAGATCGGATACCTGACGGTCTTCGGATCAAAACGAAAGGCCCAGGTACACTAAAGCCCCTCAAGGAAAAAGGCTACTAGCTGGCCAGGGATGCTAAAGGCTTTCTCCTCAGAATAGGAGCAAATCCAGAAAGATGACCTCCTCGCAGGACGTTCCTATTTGAGAAATTTCCTTGGCCTACGGAGGTGTAAGGAGTGTTCACCCGGGGATCCTACCAGGGCATGTACCCCAGTACTTAAATTCAAAAGGAGCGTCTCGATAGAAATGGCGTCCCAATTACTGTGACGTGCAATCCAAGGAATCTCCAAAAGGAGAAGAGCAACCGAAGAAGATCGTCGCCTACTACTTGGGGAAGAGGACATAACTCATCGACTTCCCTACTGAGAAAGCGATCAAAGGAAAGGGGGCTTTTGTTCGGGAGGGAGCGGTTCGACTTGCTTGAGCGTCCCGCTAAAGAGAGATAGTAAAGAAAGAGTCGCGCTCCTCGCCCGTACCGGAAGGGGGACCTCCAACCTGCTCCTCGGTTAGAACCTCCGATCTAGGATAATGGGGTGGTAGCCGTGGGGAGGTTCATCTTCAGCAAAACAAAGAGGTTCGCTAAAGGTTCTTATGTCCGAAACAGAGGAGCCTGTAAACGTGTGTCTCCAACAGAGGGGCCGGAAAACAGTTAGGCGAAGTTACATTGGAATGAAGGGTTTTGGCCCTTATGGTGACGGGTGGGTCAGGGTCTCGGGTTCTTAGATGACGTAACTAAGGGAAGAACCTTAATTCTTCGAGAAGACCAGCCCGGAAAAAAACCCTCCGAAATTCATCGCTCGCCGACCAAGCCATATTAATTCGGAGACTCGACGGAATCGGAGTGCTGGAGGGGCTCTGGCAAGTCCAGGGTACGCATCGTCCAAAGATTCCAGAAGGGGGGCGAGGAGTAGGGAAACCGTCGCGAAAATCTCTCATGACAACACCGAAGTCTCCCCACCCCGAAATCGACAACTACAAGGGGTACGCGTTTCAAAACCTGCTTACAGTCATAGGACGTCTGAATCGAGAAAAGTCAAGATTTTCCTGGGAGTTCCTATCATCCCGTAGGGGGTCTCAGAAGAGTCACAAAGGAGCCTTTACACTAATAAAATCGCTTAGGACTTAAGGGGCCGTCCTGAGGGTAGTCTATGGGGATGGGTCATAATTCCAAGAAAACGGATCCTCTAAAATGCTTTGTTCCACGGAGAGTACCCATTGTGAAGTTGCTTGCTAATGATACATCTACATCACGAAGGCAGTAATCTTCACCGTCTGGGAGAGAACAGCCCTTATAGATGATAAAAACCTCGTAGATCGCGGCCATCTTGAGTAGACCATCCCGATCCACAACAAAAGATGCCACAAAAAACTCTCCGGCGGAAAGGGACCGGCATTACGTCGTCATCTATTAAAAGGGTAAGGGTAAAAGAATATGCCTCGGGAGTAGTGGTAAGAGGAAAAAATTTCCTTGGGCCTCTCTCGCGGGTGGGACTGCTCCTTTACCTCTCTCCAATTCCTCTTGCAGAAAAAAATAGATCGATGCGGCCGAGACGTTTACCGTCGAAGTCACTCCGAAATGTGGCCGAAAATTCGCATGCAAATGACTTCGTAAGGTTTCTTCAGAGGCGCCATGAAAATGGGAGAACGGACACTCTCTCAACAAACTTGTAGGGGTGGCGGCTCCTCCCCTTAGTGGTCTACGACTGCTAGTAACAAGCGCGACTTCATCGAAAGGGGAAATGCTAAACAGTCGTCCTTCTTATTGACTGGAGACGGGCCCAGAGAACCAAGAAGAACAGAAGTCGTCGTGGGTTCGACGTGAAGCCTTTGAGCTTTCATCAGGCCCCGGTGAGAGAAAGGCTCGACGAGCTACCCCAATGTCTAAAATTAGAGCGTGAAAAAGACAGTTTAAAGATTTAGCCTAAAAACTTTCCGGAGACGGCTCGGAGGAATCCTGGGGATGGCAGTGAAGGGGGAAAAAAAAAAGGAAGGAGATCACGAGTCTCGATATTGAAGATCATCTCACTTGGCTGGACTACTCGTGACGCCTAAAACGGAGGAAAGATCAAACTACTTTTCCCGATTTTAAAAAAGATAAGCGGAAGTTCCTGCAAAGGGAGTCCTGACCGAGAGCAGACCTACATAACCGAAAGAAGACCCTACTAAGAAACGCTTTCGTACAACATGAAAGAAGGATTTTCTTTTGGGGAGGATGCTAATGCAGGGCTCGGTATTGCTCTGCAAAGGAGAAGAACGCACTCTTGGAAAGACCATCTGAAAGTAGGGAATAGAAACCAGGAAGGCTTCTTCCAAAAAAGGTTTCTCGGGGATCGGTTTTTCGAAAAGGTCTGATGCTATCGCGCGAAAAAGGGACCTCCCTGCTTAAAATAGGTCCTTTGAAATCTAGAGAAAGTGCAATGCGCCCTAAGAAGACCTTTAGAGGCTCGCTTAAGGTATTTCACTTTCCTAGATGTAAGAGCGGGAGAGGAGTTTTTTCGGGGGGATGGGGGGGTCATATGGCTTTTAAAAATTCCGGGTTTTTCTACGAGAAAATGTCAGCCTTACCTTCTACAGACGAAGCCTTACTAACAACCAAAGGAAAAACGCCTACTACACTTGCCAGAAGGGTTCGGGAAGTCCACAACTTTGGGAACCACCAGACGTCGTGACAATCTGTCACGGACATCAAAAGAAAGGAAGGGATCTGAAAAGAAGTGTACGGGGGAATTAAAGAAACGAAACCTTTTGTCGACGGAGACAGGAAGCTATGTTTAACTGACTTAGAACCCTGAAGGTCTCTCGGGACGGATCCGGCCGACGGAACATTTTCCAGAAACTCGGCTTCAACGAGAGAAGAAAACGGAAACTATGAGCGGAGACAGGGAACTCTTTCCTCACCTTGAGGAAACGCTTACATCAGTTCATTCCCGGGGGATAGATATGAAAAAGGGGAAGCGAATTCGATTATGAAACAAACGAGGGCGGAAAGAAAGGTCACCACCGTGGCTTCTCTCGGCGGGGGAGGGGAGAGGGTGGTGCGATGAGGGGAAGGGTTAGTAGAACTCCCGGACGTGTGAAAAACGGGAGCTATCCGACGAAAGGAAGAAAAACTTTTGAGATATGAGTTTTCCCTGTGAAATGAAAATGGAAGTGTGGAAAGACACGAGGGAGAAAATCTCAGCAACCTATGGGGGGCCCCAGATTTAACTTCTGGACGAGGATGGGTCAGAATTAGGGGGGGGAAAGAAAAAAGTCAATATTGCTGCGACCTTCTCCTTTCTAAGTTCATAGAACACTTTTTATCCTCGTATCGTGAGGAAGTGTATTTTCTTCGAAGAAAGGGGTCGCAGAGAAAAAGGCTCTATTAAGGGCCCTCTGGAGTCTAAGGTCGGAGGTTGGCTTTTATCTTTTTTAGTGGGAGGTTGCATTTTTTTGGGGGCACTTCCTATCCTGTGAGCGAGGTTGTGCATTATATTCTTTCGGGTGGCCCCTCTTTGGATGGAAGGCAATTTTCTCCCCTCTCAATCGGACAAGGGCATCCTCCGCTGACCTCTGTCCTCAAGTTCGTCCCTGACGTCTAGCTTTTCGACCAGGGAGGTCTAAGAACAAAAGGAAAGAGCGTACCAGTCAAAAACTACCTATGGTTTCACCCTCGCCCGAACAACCGAGAATCTTTAAGGAGGGAAAAGAGACCCTAGATCGGAATGCATGTTGAACCCTAAGGTCTCCCTTTTAGAAGGGGGAAGGTCCGTACAGCTTCCTAGTTGACGGGGGGGGGACATATATCAGCCGACCAGACGAGAATAAGAAAAACGATCTCCCTCGGGAGGAAGACTCGAAAAAAATCCCGACTTTTCCAGAAGCTATTCTCCTCTTCCTATCTCGGGGAAGCGGGAGATACATGGAAGGGGGGGGTTTATTCCTTGGAAATCCTGCAGAAAGATAGGTGTTTGGAAAGAATTCCCTTTTGTACCTGACCTCGTCTAATGAAAGAAAAACAACACCAACTTATTATTAAGAAGGAAAGTCACTATGGAACAGGATTCTTCAAGAATCTTCCTCGAGGAGGAGCTTCCTTGAAAAAAAGCCAGTACCTCTTCGAGGAGGCACATCGGGAAAGAAAAGAGGCGCCTACGATCACTTGAGCGGGGGGGGAGTTCTGCTCGTTCTGGAGCGGGAGTCCGACAAGCGCTATTTATATCGAGAGGTCTAAGTCGTAGAGGAATTTACCGTCGAAGATTAGTCTCAAAAGATAAAAAGTCACCTCTTCCGAACTACTGAAAACAGGAAACGATCGGTCGAGGGTCTAAAAGCTATAATACGCTCCGTCGGACGGAAAGGAAGAGGAGAAGTTAGGCTGTCCGCCGTAAGGGTAGAGATAAAATCTACCAGCCCGGACTTCGCCCGAGCTTCAAGGGTCTAAAAAAGAACACGTCTACCTCGATACAAGCGTCACTAGCCCTAAGCAAGTTCATCGGGCGGGACTCGAGAAAATCGTCGCGCGAAAAAGAGGACGACCGTTACGACTCAACGACTCGCGGCCAAGGGGTCCGGACCGGGGGCCGCGGGCGCCGAAAGGTCGGACCCAATGCAGAGCCCGCTCAAATCGTCCAGAGGGTACCAGTGGCCTTTTCCAGTTTAAAAGAGGCAGGTCAATCGTGGAAAAGGCTTGTCCGTGCCTAAAATGTCAACCCTTACTGACGGAGAAAATGGCTTAAAACGAGGGCGGCTCGCGGAAAATTTTGGCGTACCGGGAAAAGGGGGATCTTTTAAAAAAGCCACTCCAGGATCGCCACAGAGGATCCCCCCGCGAGCTGAAAAGAGGGACCTACGGACGTGGTGGAAAAAAAGGGGCGCGTCCCTCATCGACGGAAGGGAAACGTAGCAAGAGCCTGACAAGGGGGGGGCTATGTGCAAAAACATCTTTCGACTGTAAGGGGGAGGCCGAGGGACAAAACCTTCCTCGCGTATGGGGTCTCGTCAGGGACTTGTGGGAGCGAGGACGGAAAGAAGAAAAGTGACCAGAAAACGACTCCGGACGGCTGTAAAAAAACGAAAGGAGTCTGAGGGGGCCGGCGAAACACGGGCGGAGGGACGAATCAGAAGGGGACCATCCGGGAGTGATTTCTTTAGGGCTCCCTATCTTCCAGAAAGACCATGTCATTGATGAACAGGGGAGCACGAATTCTTGCGGCGGAGGAGTTTAAGGGTCTTTTTTAATTCAGGAACAGGTGTGGGGGGATTTTTCTAAGGGGGGTGAGAAAGGAACTTCTCAACCAGGGAAGAGAGAACCGGATTCACCAAACCGATCATCCGAGCCAGGGAAACCTAAAAAGACAAGATACTCAAACTGTCTACCCCCTTATGGAGGGGGCTCGAGTTCTATGGAAAGGAGGTCTAATCTTCCTATAAGAAAAGGAGAATTGTTCTAAGAAAAGAAAAACTTCGCGCAGAAAAGATCATGAACACCTTCTATTATTGGAAAAACACGAGAGGGGGAATCCGAAGGAAAGTGTCGTCCTGGAAAGGACCATTGTCTCTTGTTAGAAAAAAAAAAGCTATGATTACCGAAGGAAGCTGGGGTAGAAGGCAGAAGTGCCAGTCGAGAGAAGGAGACATAAGGTATAACCGAACGAGGGGAGTAATCTCTCTCTGGTAAGGGACTTTGAAAAAGGTTATGCTAGGCTATTTCATGCACTCAAGCCCTCGGTGTTAAGAAACGATCTTACCCAGTAGCAGAAGGCCATGATCAAAGAATCAGGCGTAGTAGAGAAGGGACAGCCCTTAGATGAGGGGGAGCTCTGCATGGGGGATCCGAAGAAAAAAAGGCCCTCTCCACATTATTCCAAAAGAAAGATCTTCAACCTGACCTCAAAGAAAGGGGGACAGGGAAAGAAAATATCCTCGGTGTGGTTATAGTGATCTCTGGAAAAAAGGGAAGCCGCTAAAAAAAGGTCAGGAAAAAATTTCAAAAGAAACGTAGAAAGTAGAATTCTTCCGGAGAGCAAGACGTAGAGCCTTCCAATCCGCATCGAGGAAAGGACTTAGAGGGGAAAAGGGGAAGGAGGAAAGTTCGTCGAGGGGAGCCTTCTATCATTACCATTGGGATTCGCCAGAACTCAATCAACAAAAGGGAAAGGGGAAAGAGAAATATGGCAAAAAAGTAATGATAACGCGATGGAAAAACTCGCTACTTAGGGAAAGGGGAATTCGCGAAAGAGCCACTATATAAATATTGGGGGAAAAAAAAGTCCCAAGACTTACCTTCCTAAAAGAAAGGATCGGGGGGAGAAAACCGCGACCTTTGAGGCGGGAAAAGAGGAGGGGGCCCACGGGGAAAAAAAAGAATCTACCCCAAGTAGGGAAAGGTGACTCCTCTAACAGTGAAGAACCGAGGGCCGAGTCGGCGGGAGTAAAAGAGCCGGTTGGAAATTTTGGAGGGACCCCATACGGACTAGGTTGTGGAAAAAAGGGCTTTCAGTGAACCCAAGAGAAGGAGGGCCTGCCGGAAGCACTACTTTGCGACCGGGAATTGAAAAGCGGGGCTCGTGCGAAGGCATACAAAAAAAAGGCATGGAAAAAGAAAGAAAACCGGCCCCAGAACCACCTCGATCAGTCTGTCAACCGGGGGGGGGTTGGTGAAACCAGAAGCTCAGAGAAAAACAACCCTCTGGATTCCAATGGGTCATAAGGCCCATCTCTGAGGCGGAACAGGCATGCTACTTCTAACGCGGGACAAAAAGAATGAAGAAACATCCTCAACGAGAAAGACAATCAAGGAGAGCGGGGGTACTGAAAGATAAGTGAAGGAGAGCACTAATCAAATAGAAAAACATGCTAAACTTCCTATTCGACAAAGGGACCAGCGGAAAGAGGGGAAAAAACCCTCCGAGTTCGACGAAGGGTCGGCGGAAGGGGGGGAGGGCCGTAGAAAGGAGTATCTTC
>Ga0179593_1606801_pt1 | contig 10148 bp, 13 predicted proteins | sample CZODoug2_1_08_16_FD_185931 | JGI IMG/M metagenome (GOLD analysis project Ga0179593, IMG submission 185931) | Vadose zone soil fungal communities from Angelo Coast Range Reserve, California, USA - CZODoug2_1_08_16fungal (PacBio error correction) | ecosystem: Environmental > Terrestrial > Soil >...
CCAGGGAAGGGGACAGACGCGGGAGAGAAAAAAAGGAGAGGTTTGCAGGGGAATGGCAACTTCAAGAAGGGGGGAAACACCGCCATCAAAAAGAAAGAAAAAGGAGAAAAAAAGCTAATGAAAAAAAAAAGGGGGGGAGCCAATTCGAAGAAAATAAGGCCAGAGCAAGAAGGGAAAAGCTGAATCAAGTAAAAACCGCTGCCTCAGGGAAAGAAAGAAGTAACAGGGGTAAAAGAATCGAGCAGACGGGGGAAAAAAAAAAGAAAATAATGACCCCACCCAATTAAAGTGGGAGTCCAATAAAAAACAGCAGAAAAAGCCACTCCTCCTTGAAAACATCCCACCGATAGAAAGGAAAAAAAACCTCAATAAAAGAGAAAAAAAATGAAAAAAAAAGTTCATCCGCGCAAAAAAACTGCAAACAACACGAAATCGCCCTCATTGGAACAAAAAGAATGGAAAAAACTACCTTGGGGAAGAAGGAAAAAAAATTGGAAGGGAACTAAAAGCATCCAGCATATTCATTGGATGAACAATCGGCCGAAGAGGGGGATCAGGAAAAGGCAAATTCGGAGAAAGTTTTACAAAAAAAGGAAAATCAAGTGAGGTCACCTGAAAAAAAGGAAAAAAAGGCGGGTTTGTTTACTTCAAGGAAAGGGGACCAAAAGGGATGTAAACTCGGGTGAATCGATGGGACACGGAGAACACTCCAGTGAAAGTAGCAGAAGGTAGAATACGAGGTTTCCGAAGAAAAAGAATCTTTTTGTATAAAGCAAAACTCGGTTGGTCGACACACACCAGGGGCAAGGAAGGATGGGGTTAGAAGGGGAAAAAGCAGATGGGGGGTGGTGGACGCGAGAAAAAACTAAGACCAAGGGGGGGACATGGAAAGGGTGTGAACACTAGGTGATATATGGGGGCGGGTGAAAACTGGGAAAATAAAAAGACCCTCAATTACGAAATATGGGAAGGACGGGACCCTCTTCAACGAAAAGAAGGATGAAAAAGAAACATCAAACCTATGGAACAGAGGAAAGTACTATGTCAGCCCTGTTCCTCAGGGACATAAAGGGAAAGGAAAAGGGGCCAAAAGTTGTGGAAGAATGGAAAATTGGGAAGATCAGAAAGGTGGAAGAGGGGGAAATGGCAACAGGGAAAGGGCGCGGGTCGGACCAGGCGAAAGACAGGGGGTTGAGTCGGCACAATGCGTTGTGACAGGCTTGGAAAAAAAAGGTGGGAAAGATTCGGTGGGAGAGCCAAAGAGGAAAGGTTGCAGTGGTGAGCGAAGAGGAGGACTCTTCTAGCGAGGGAACGCAGGGCAGGGAGCGGAGGCCTTAAAGCGGGGTTGGAGGAGCGGGCAGGAAAGGGACAATCTATCACTCCGAGCGCAGACAGACAGGGGTTGGGGATGGGATCAAGGGTTTGGCCAAAAAGGGTGTTCGCCGAAGACAAAAAAGGTAATGTCCCTGGAAAGTGAAAAAGGAGCAATCGGATCAGGGAAATTATTACGCGTAAGTGAGTTTACGTGAACAGACGTGATGTGGGGAAAAAGGGATCCGCGGAAGATAGTTCTTAAGTTGAAGGGGAGAGGAGCCCGATGGAAGTGGCGTGCCTAAAATAGCAGGAGAAGGCAAAGCTTCTGGCGGCAAGAGGGGAGGGGAAAGAGGAACTGTTGGAAGGGGAGGCAAAAAATGGCTTGACAAAAACGAGAAAGGCGGTGGGAGAAAAATTTTGCCCGGGATTTTGGAAGGGAGGCAATTTGAAAAAGCCATGGGTGGGCTGCACTGATTATCCGCGGGTGGGAAACCTCTGGAGGGGACACCGATTCAGGGTCCCAAATGAAGGGGGACGAAGGGAGACAAGCGGCAAAGGGTTGGTGGGCGCAACGGCCGCAGCAGGGAAAGCATGAAAAAGGAACATAAAGGGGAAGAAAAAACGAAAGAGGCTGAAGAAAGAAGCAGACAGAGACAAACTTAACGTTCCAGGTGTGAAAAAGGATTCGCGTGGTTTCACGCGAAAAAGAAGGGGGGAGGGGGGGGTTGAAAAAAGAAAGACCGCCCGAAGACATGAACATAGAACGGAGAGCCCACTTCAACAGCTGAAAAAATACAGAGAACTCTTCAATCGAGCAAACGGATCATTGGCCTAAATTGAGAACAAGAAACAGAAAAGGGGGAAACGACGGGAAAAAGAATGTGAGAACCAGGTCCTCCTGAGGTTTTTTCATAAAAACGATGGGAGGAGGCAAGTGGGCAAAACAAAGAGGACTTTCTGACACGCACAATAAAGAGGAAAGCATGGGATTGGGAAACAAAGGTAGGGGGGGCTTCTTTAAAAGAGGAAAGAGAAAGCCAGTAATTCATATCATGGAAAAAGGTTGGAAGATAAGTCATTGCACGAAAAGATTGGGGGCTGTCTGGCGCCGCGGGGTCTTTGGGTTGAAATTGAAAGGGGAAAATAAAAATCGGGGGGAAAACTTGGCGCATGGTAAAGACCTAAGGCAAAGACCTGAGTGAAAAGAATGCAAACGACTCTTTCAACAGGAACAGGGGCGGGACGAGAACGGAACCGTCCTCACCCGCCAAACCTGGAAGAAGGATTGCTCAACATCAAAAAAAAACAAGAAAGGGGGGGAGGGGGGAAGTCGCGAAAGAGGAGCTGGCTGAAGACCGGGGACGGAAAGGACTCAAAGGTTTGGTGCGCAGGGGAGAAAGAACGGTTGCCCATCAGTGAAGAATGGGGGGTAGAAAGTCTTAGCACGGACAAAAGGTGGAGAAAAAAGGGTCCCAAAATGGAAAGAACAACAAAATCCAAGTAAAAGCGCTGATGCAAAAAATAAAAAAGGCAAAAAACCAAAAGCGGGGGGCAGTCAATGACTTTGGAAAAAAAAAGGGACAAGAAATGCCTTCGGTTGGCGGAACGAAGAAGAAAGAAAAACAAAGGTGGGGAAAAAAAAAGAAAAAAATTTTCAAACCGTACCAGAAGGGAAAAAAATCGCAGGCAGAAAAAAAATAACTAAGCAGTGGTTGGAATTGCAGAAAGACCGCCGAGATGAAACAGCAGAGCCATGGAGAAATCTGTCAAAAAAGGTCCAGGGGGGGGAGGGGACAGGGGAGAACATGGACATGCGTTGACCTGTGGCCGGCCCGAAGAAAAGTGGGGAATCGTTAGACGGAGGAAAGAAATCTGGGAACAGTGGGGGAGAAGGTGATTTATTCATCGCGGAGGGGGGTTAGGTGGAGAAATAAAACAAATCGAGTGGGCGGCACACGAAAGAAATGGGGGCAAATTGAAGTTAATGGGGCGGATGGACCCTGACACAATCTGCAAGGTCGAGGGGGGGGAAGAACAAGTGCGAATAAAAGAAGGCCTGGCTGTCGGCCAAGGGGGAAACTGGGAAAAAAAAAGAAAAAACAACAAACCCACGACGAAAAAAATAAAAAGACGGGGAAAAAATCGAGAAAAGATTTGAATGAACCAAGGGGCGAGGGAAACTCAACGGGGGGGGTTGTCCATCACCTCTGTGGATAAGGAGGGACACCAACCGCAAAAAAGGGACAAAAAGGGGGGTGAAATCATAATTGTAAAAAAAATAAAACGTAATAGAAAAAAAAGGGAGAGAAACCCGCAGTAAAATTCATGCGGACAAATTGTCCGAAGAAATACACTTCTGCCGCCATAAGGGCGCGAAGATTGTTGCGGAATGCTTTAAGGAAGGGGATCCCCCCGCACAAGCCAAGGCTTAGCAAAAAAAAAGTGAGCCAAAGCTACACACATAACTCGGCAGAACAAAAAGAACATCCAGACAGCCGGAATAGTGGGGAAGAAACACGGCCTGGGCAAAAGTGGGAGACTTCGTGCAAGAAAAATTGGAAGGAACGGGGGGTCGAGACAAATTGTTAAAATGATCCCCCACCCGAGTTCACTGCGAGAGGAGGAAAAAAGACACAAAGGGGCGATACTCGCCACTCGTCCAACCAGGGAACAGCCGACCGACGGAATCGTCCTCAAAAAACCCCCCTGGAAGAAGGCAGGCAAAAAAAAGGGGGCTAAAGGAATCCACGAAAGAAGGAAGGAGACGCCACGAATCAATTCCCGGAATTTTTGGGAAAAAAAAAAAGCCGGAAAAGGGGAAGGAAAAAGCAGGTTCCGCCGGGGACCTAACACGAAACCCAGGGAAATTTGTGGTATTTTCGAAATCCGGCCAAGAAACAGAGGAAATCAACTTGTGGCAGTAAAGACAAAACTTTTCATCATGAATCAAAGGTTAATGTTGGGACCCATGAAGTTAGACGGTTTTTTTTAGCAAAGACAGGGAATAGGGAAGACGTCGGTACATCGGGGGACTGGGAAGGAAATAAAGGACCAGAGCAGTGTAAATGAATGGAGCGAAGAACACTACTCAGGGGGAGTCACCTCGGTGTCCCACAACCCTAAGAATGGGTTTAACTCTGATTCATGTTGGGGGAGCGAAAAATAAGCGAGACTTTGCATGAAGGGGGGGTTGGACACGAGGGGGGAAATAACACAAAAAAAGTTGGGGGTAGCGGGAAGTAATCAAATCCCTGACATTACCGGAGACTAGACGGCAAGCGAATACCCAGAGTCATCCACTAGGGGGGGACATTCGGCATTTAAAAATTTCCAACAGTGGAGCAGAGAACCGGACTGATTAGAAATTGCAGGGGGGTACTGGGGGGACAGAATGGAAAAAGGAAAAAAAAAAAGATCTTTCCTAGTATCGCCAAGAAGGAAAAGGAAAGTTCCCGGAAAAACCCCAGGACCAGTGAAGAACTACCTGTCGAACGGAGGGGACGTTTGACATTCTTGCCTTGCCAAAAAGGTGGGGTGCAAAAAAGCTCCTGGTGATTTGGTTGGAAAGAGGGGGGGGGAAGTTTGCATGAACGGAGGGAAAACGCAGTCCGAGGCCGGAGTGGCGGAATCAGACGGGGGTGCAAAAGACTCAGACTTTGACACTCGGTTGGGGGGGAAATCAAATATTTTTGGAAAAAAACAGTTGTAGACGCGTCCGGGGAGGGGAATTTTCTTTCACCCAAAGGGAGGGAGCGGAAGGACGCCAGGGTCGTACAGTGTCAAGCGGGCAGGAGTGTTAGGCGCGTAATGTGGGGGATAGTCAGGGGCTAAAAAAAGCTGTTGTAGCTAGCTCGCGGGGGGAGAATTGGATGGACGGAGCCTGATTGAAAGTCATCACCTCAAAAAAAAAAGAGGGACAAGAGCGGCAGCAACCTTTTAACTGGCGGAAAAAAAAAAACCGTAAGGGGACTGAGCGAAAAGGGGGGGTGCCTTGAAGCGAATCGCATGAAGGCGGTCGAGTGGACCTTGTCTGTTGCGTGAAGGTGAATACATTATGGGGTGGAGCCATTTTGGGGGGTGGCTGTGGCGCCAAGAAGAAAAAACAACTCCGTGTGCCTTGGAAAAAAAAAAAAGGGAAGGTGTTCCCCTCTGGCCAGTGGGGGGGGGACCGACTGAGGGGACGATTTGTTTAGGAACAGCGTGGCAAAGACGCGGGTGGGGGTAACTAGCGCTCGGCCCAGACAAAAAAAAAGTAGGCGGGGGGGAGTCGCAAAGAAAAAACTTTAACGCTGGGTTAAGTAACGCTTGCTCAACAACGGAAGGTCCCTTGAAAAAATTGATTGCGGCAGGTTTACCATTAAACCGCACGCTCCCGCGGTCGGTAAAAACTCACCGGCTTACCCAAAAGGGTCAGGGGACTTAAGCATCCGAAAACGGCCGACCCTCCCCCAGCAGGGGGAAACCCCCACAAAACCGACGGGGGCTTACCTTATAACAAACCGAAAAATCCTCAAAAATGCTTGCGGGGGCGCCACGCTGAAAGGGGGGACATCACCCCCCTGGGGGAGGGAAAAGACGGCGGCAAGGTGCCCACATGCGGAAGCCGCCGAAATGCGGTAACCTACGACGAGGGGAAAAGGGAGGCCACCTTTGCTGCCGACGGGGGGGTAAGGACGTGCCAAACCCCGCACCGGGACAGTCTCTGGGCACCGTGGGGGGGAAAAAAAAGACGCCTTGCCGGGAAAAAAAAAAGCCTTGTGCCCCTGGTCCTGGACACGTTGTCGTTGGGTGAATTGGGCGATGAGTAAACACCTGGACGACATGGTCGAAGCACCCAAGGGACCATGAGTTTAGCGCGGAACCGTAAACTCAGAGCAACCGCGCACAAAAAAGAGGGGTCTTGAAACCGCTCGCACGAAATAAACTCACCCGCTGGCAAGGCAAAAAGCGGTATTTATAATCACTATAAAAAAAAACAATGGAAGGGAAGGAAAAAAAAAAAAAAAAAATAAAAAAAAGAAGCGTTCCATCGCTTCCAGCGGGCCGGACTTTCCGGCACAAATCGGAACAGGGGCGGGGGGGCAAATGCGTAAACGGTGAAAGAAAGCATAGGGTTTGCAAAGGGAGGGAAAACTCAGGAAAACCCGGCCAAAACCAGGGAAACAATGTGTTTCCGGGGGGATCAATTGCGCCACAAACCAAAGAAAGAAGCGAAAAAAGACAGGCAATTGAGTCCGTCAAGGACTAGGAAAACAAAAAGACCAGAGATGCCCGTCTGGGCTTCTTTCGCGACACCAAGAAAAAACGCAAGAACCGTGGCATCCATCTGTTATCGTCTTCACCGGGATCGCACGGTCCGCCTCAGTGTGGGAAAAGGGGAAAACAAGTCCAAAAAAAAAAAAAAAAAAGACTCACAATGAAAGCAGGGACAGGGCGCAAAGCAGGTCTACAAGGGGGGGCCCTGGTGGGAGGAGGCCCTGTTTTTCATCAGATGGGGGGGTTGCTGCACGAGATGAAGAGCTCTTAATGATTGACCAAGGGTTGAACGGGGGGGGTCTAACGGACCCGGGGTAATGCTCTAGGTTGCGTTCTTGCCTCAATGGAAAACACACACCAAGAAAAAAAAAAGCTAAAACGCCGCCAATGGGGGGGGGAAGGACCTTCGCGCGCGTTCAATTGGGTCAAAAAATCCAGAATCGATGTTGCGACCGTAGTGCAATGCAGGGAGGGCAACTGGGGGGGAGGGAGGGGACAGGGGTAGGGGACCTCATGGTTTGTCCCTCCACCCCCTCCTTGTGACCATAAAAAATCGCGCCAGCCGGTGGAGAAACCCTGCCCAGAAGGATCTCCGGGGGGGAAAGTGCAAAGACCTAATGGGGAAGAACACATCCACAAATGGGGCCTGGGTAGGGGGAAAAAAAAAAAATCACGGCAAATAAAAAACCGGTACTCCCTAGCGTACAGAAAATGACTCGAAACAAACCAAAGCTGGGGACAAGGAAAAGAAAATCGCCTCATATACACGATCTGCCGGAAAGGTTTGAAGCTGCCGACCCAAGGGGAATTGAGGCACGTGGTTAATCGGGGGGTGCCTCCCGGACCATCCAACTTCACAAAGCGAGCGAAAAAAAAGGCGGGAACCAATCCTAAAACCAAAAAAAAGGCACAAAAGAAAAAAAAAAAAAAAAAAAAAAAAAAAAAAAAAAAAAAAAAAAACCAGAGACCATCAGAAAAACTCGGAAAGGGAAAAAAGGAAGGACGAAAAAAAGGGGGGCTCCTTCCATACAATGAAAAAGGGGGGGGGAACAACTCCCCCCTTCAGAAAAGACCCGAAAAAGAAACGAAAGGGCCCAACATATTCTCCCACCCCTAAAAGGGGACCCCACTCGATTGTCGGGACAAGGGAACGGGAAAAAAAAAGCACTAAAGAAAGGAAGGGAACTCTCCGCACCAGGGGGGAAGAACACTCCGCCCGCGTTAAAAAAAAGGAATAAAAAAAAAAAAAAAGGTGAAATTTCTACCAACAAACTTCTCCAAAGCAGAAAGAAGTCAAAAGCACAAACGAATATTCCTAACATGTGGAAAAAAAGGACCTGAAACTCCTGTGAAAAAGTGAAGCAGGGAAGTCCGGGTGGTCGAAATCGACTTCATTGGTTTATTAGAGTCAGAGAACAATAACGCGGGAGCCCAAGGAAAACTGGGGAGACTGACCAACGGTGGAAGAGAACTGAACAAGCTATTTGACTGAAATGGAGGACAGGTTTAATAGGGTCCAAATGTTCCCCAGTAAGGGGGAGACCGGGGGGGGGGGGGAGGTCATCGCTGCGGAAAAAACCCTAAATGAAAAGCCCGGTGGGAAATGAAAAGGAAAGGAACTAAGGCACGCCGACAAGGAGGTGGAAAGGGATCAACCCCTCTGTTCACAAACAAACCCAAGTCAAGTCTTGTTGACGGAATCCATGTTTTGGGTGGGTGCGAAGCGGACCTTTGGCATTAACAAAGGTTGGTGTGAACACGAAGGATATATAAACAGAGGGGTCGCGTCCTGAAAAAGGGAAAGAATCCCATCATTACCGGCTGGCAAAAGAAAGGGGAAAGGGATTCCGCGCAAAAAAAGAAGGGGAAAAAAAGGCACCTATTGACCAGGAAGAGTTCCTCCCTCACTTTTCAAAGCCAAGAAAAAAGCTGGATTCAGGAATGGCAAAAGGGGGGTAACGGAAAGTCGAGTGGAGGAAGAAAGAAAAACGGTCTGGCCGATGTTTCGCCATAATTACCAATGCAGGGTCGGCGCTGGTTGGCTGACAAGGCACCTGCATTTTTTCATCAGACAAGGCCGTGGTGAAGGCCGGGGGGGAAAACTTCCAAAGAAAAAACGATCCGTGGGGAAGGAACTCAAGTGTGATTTGGACTGGGGGAGCACGGTTTTGAACCTGCCCATTCGGCGTAGAGGGGGGCAAGGGTCCCACTTTGGGAGGGAGCAAAAGAAGATGGCTGGTCGCAAACGGGGGGTTTCTATGCTCCATCGCCCGGGAACACAGACAGGGGGGGCTGGATCATATGGGTGTCAACAATTGGGGTTGTAAAAACAAGGATAAGGGTTAATGGGGGGAAAATTGGGGGGAGGGGGGAAAATGAATCTTAAAGGCCGCCAGTCAAGTAACTGATGGGAAAAAGTCTCTGGGGGATGGGCGGGGGGGCTGTGAGCGGGGGGTTGGGTAGCCTTGGCACCGGGGTAGCAAGCTCTATTTTCAACGGACGGGGGCGGGAGGAAAAGTTATTGAAAAGTGCTTCAAGGAAAAAATATCGCGCTCGGCCCACTGGGGTTGACGGCCAAGAAAGTGGTAGAAATGAGACGTGTGCAAAAACGCAAGGAATGTACGAGACGGAGTACCGCGGTGGGCTATTTGGGGTGTCAAGGGGATTTTGGCCAAAAGGGGCAGGAACGCCTGAATCCCGGACCAGGGGGAGGAAGGGGGAAACTGAGTTTTCCCTCTGGACCTGTGGGGGGGTTTGGACACCAACGGGCGATTTGTCCATCCCAAAAACGTGGGGAGTGGGGGGTGTGGGGTTGGGAACGAAGGAATCGGGCCCTACACCCAGGTGAAAAGGAGGAAGTCACTACTGGGGAACAAGTGGGCAAACGTGAAGCGAAACGACGCTCACGGGGGGGCCCTTAACACCAAATTGATGCAGGGCGGGGGGGAAAACGCTCCAACTCTCTTTGGTTTATTGAGAAAAAAAAAAAGAAACCGACATTACCTGAAAAACGGAGCCCCAAAGGGCAAACGAGGTAAAACTGAACGGGACCGGAAGATTAAAACATCCGTGCCGCACACAAAAACTCATGGGAGGAAAAGAAAAAAGCGCAAAAAGACCAACAGGAAAAAAAAGAAAAAACAGGGTCGCGAAAGAAAAAGGGGGGGCATCCGCTGCCGGGAACACGGCGTGCCCACCTGCAAGGAGTATTTTTGAACCGCGAACATGCTTTAAAAAGGGAAGACTAGGGGGGAGGGGGGGGGGGGGGATTTAAAACTTGTCTGGAGAGTTGGGAGCCAAACGTTCCGCCCCGCCACAAGAAAGATCGCGTTTGTTCCGAGATGACCGCGCAATCGGGTTGGGAACTGTATGGGGCGTCCTTTTTTCTTTGTTTGGAAGCCGGCCGGAGGGCAAGACTGACCGGGGGGAAGAGTCCCAAAAAAACCGGGGCCCTACCCAGGAAAAAAAAAAAAAAGAAGATGCGCCTGCCACCGTACGCTGGCAAGGCACAGACCTGAAGAGGGTCCGCGCTGCCGAACCGGCTGAAGCAAAAGTTGAATCTCTGGAAAAGATTTAAA
>Ga0179593_1627229_pt1 | contig 10148 bp, 15 predicted proteins | sample CZODoug2_1_08_16_FD_185931 | JGI IMG/M metagenome (GOLD analysis project Ga0179593, IMG submission 185931) | Vadose zone soil fungal communities from Angelo Coast Range Reserve, California, USA - CZODoug2_1_08_16fungal (PacBio error correction) | ecosystem: Environmental > Terrestrial > Soil >...
AGGTTGGATCGGGGGAAAGGAACCGATGCCGCATTTGCCCAGGCCAGGGAAAAAAGGGATCCTGGATATAGGAGTAAATTTTCGAAAAATTAAACATGGGGGGGGGGGGGGGAAGGCCGGGGGTGGAGTTACCAAGAGCTAAGCTTTCACAGTGTGGACCAAGATTCGAGAAAGGGGAAGAAGAAGGGGGGGGGACATCAGGAGGGGTACGGAAAGATTCGTGCTTTGTGCGAACCACTGGTCATACAATGAGGGGGGGGTCGGCTCAGAGACGTGGGCAAAGCATGAAAGAGGGGGGGAGAAGAAAGAGTCCACTGTAAAACAGCGAAAAAGTGCGGCTTCCTCCGAGGAGCTCTAGAGGGCGGAACCCCGGGTGCAGGCTAGTTGTAAGTGGTTCGGGAAGAAAAAGGGGAAGAGGAAGGAGGAATTCAACAGTTCGGCGGTCGGGGGCGGACTACTGAAAAGGGCAAGGCGGAAGGGACGTGTATCACGGAAAAGTGGGGGGAGAAAAACAAGAGTGAACCAGGATAGCGGGCCAGTGGCGTTTGCGGTGGAAAAAAAAAGAGGACCAAGAGATCGACGGATTAAGGAAGACCGCAAATAAGAAGAAGTGGGAGGGAGATAACGATGCAAAAGAAAAGAGTTTCCTACTCATCTGTTTGTAAAAAGGGGAAGGAAGGGAGGGGGGGGGACATGAGGAAGGGGATCCTGACTCAAAAGAGGATTTGGTGAATCAGCGTCCCCGGGAAGTTTGCGAGGGTTGGTGAGTAACGGCCCGGGGCAAAAAACATTTTGTTAGTTTTTAACTTTGAAGAGGACCAACCATCAGGAAGAGAAAAAAAAAGTCGATGGTTCATACAAAAGGAGGAAAAACCTCAAGGGTCACAATCTGGTGGCGAAGCCTAAGGTAAACTACACTAGGAAAAGGGAGGGAGCAAGGACGAGGGGGGGGAAAGGAAGTATGGTCACCCGCGATGTGAAAACATCTTGCAGGAAGAACAGGTCTTCGGTTACCTTCCAATGCCCTGGACCGCGCCTGATGATAGAAGCAAAGAAAAGACCGCTGGGGGTCGCGTAAAAAAGGCGGGAGAGGGAGACTCGACCGAGAGGACATTTAAGAATGGTTGTTAGCCCACCGATGGAAAGGCATGTCCTAAGACAACGGGAAGAAAATCAACCGTCAAGAGCAACTCTAAGAAGCGACCACCTCAACCGTGCCTGACGGGAGCGGAAGAGGGGAAGTGGCAGAACGGGACGACAGAAAATCAGGAGATTGAAAAAAAAAGAGGGGGTGGAAAACGGTGACCTCGCAAGTGGGGGAGAAAGGGCCCTCCACGGCCCAACCAAAAAGTAAACGGAAGTCAATATAACTCGAGGCCGATGAGAAGCTGTTTGCCGAAATGGTTGGTTGGGGGGGGTAAAACGGACGGCGAAGAAAGTGTCTCGCGATTGGGGCAAAAACTGAAATGTAATTTCGGGGACAAAAATGGACTGAGTTGAGGAGGGGGAAAATTTCATAAGTGCGGACGGAGGAGGGGAGATCGCAGTGGGAGTCAGGTTCAGCGAGACTCAGGGCGGTGAGCAACTTGAATTTAGGATTAAGAATGGTTGGTCCGCTCGGGGGGAAAAAGGGGAGAAAGTCGCGGGACCGAGGACAGTGGAGGGGTGCTGCAAGAAAAGGAAAGAAGGGAGGGAAGAGCAGTTGGGAGAGGACACCACACGTGAACTGTTCCAAAGCCCGCAATCAATGAGCGTGAAAGCCGGTCGAAAGGGACGAGACGTGTACGAATCGGGGTCGGAAGGGTTGGGGGGACTGACAAGAAAGGGAAGAGAAGCTCGGAGAGGCCGACGGTTTCAGGGGAGTATACCTCGTTCAAAAAAGAAATACGCACTCCGAGAAAAGGGAAGGAAGTCGTTGTTCGGAGTCGTGGAGAAGGAGGGGATGGACAGCTGAGACGGGAAGGGAAGCGGAGCATGGTCTGTTCAGCTCTCGCCAGGGAAAAGGGAAAGTGGAGCAACTCTGCGAAACCTGGATGGCGTGCAGTGATAAAGTGTGGAGAGTAAGGGGTGGAGGGAGGACCGGTGGTTGAGGAAAGAAAAAGTGTGGAGAAAAAGTCAACTCATCGTATTGTTGCGGGCCCGGGCGCTGCCATACAAGAGAATGCGAAAAGGCGGAAAGTAAGAAGGAAAGAGAAGTGGGAAAGTCAAATGCGAGGGAAGGTAACCCATTCGACATACACTTCAAGTCATGCTCTGAAGGATAGGATTGTAAGGAGAGGCCGGAGTCGGGGGATCTGAAAGAGACGAGGGAGGAAAGGGAAAACGATAAAGGGAGGGCCCACCGAGTTGCAGAATGTTGCCAAAAGATCAGGTAAAAAAAAGGAACATAGATCACGAAAGGGGGGGGAGAAACATTCCAAGGGAATAAACAGGGGCCCCAAACCACCGGACGCCGTCCGCCCGCCCGCGAGGGGTCCTGAAAAAAAGGGAACTGGGGGGGGGGTTCCCACATCTCATCTAAGAAGGACTAGACGTGAACCCCCTTCAGGAAGCGAAAGGGACCAGAGTCGAGGGGAAGAAGAAAAACAACAAAAGGAAAAAGCATGCAGTAAGGATGGGAATGATTACAGGTGTGAAAGAGCGTGGGGAGGTAGAGGAAAAAAAATATTGGTGAACACGGGAGGGACATGCGATGGCAGTACGGAGCGAGGGGTGCTAATGTTGAAAAATGGGTGGCTGTTGTCAGGATGGGCTTTTTTCGGAGATAGGCTGAAAGAACTGATCTGGGGGAGGGGACGAAGGGATAAAGATACAACGCCAGGGTGACCGAAAAAAGATCAGGTGGTTGACAAAGAACCAGCAGATCTAAGTCCGCACAACGAATCAAGGACAGAACCATCCAAAGTCTAGGAAAAGCAAGCTCGGATTTACTTGAAAGTGAGGGAAAACAGGAGCCTCAGGAATGGGGGTACAAGGGGAGAGTCAGTGACATGTCAGCATTTATTGGTGGATGGCGAGAACGTGAGAAAAAAATAACGAAAAGACTGGACGGAACCTGACAAGCCGCGCCAAAAAGAGGACTACCAAAAGTAATCTCGCTGAAAGGCACGCCACGAAAGAGAAAAAAAAAGGAAGCGAAAAAAAGAAAAAAAAAAGGGGCATGTCGAAAAATGCAAGAAAAAAAAGCGATCCAAAACTGAAACATGCAAAAGAAAATAAAAAATGAACCTAAGGAGGAGGATTCTTTGCCTCACGGAGCCGGGCCAAGACATGAAAGAAACTCAAGGAGAGGGAAAACGGGAATCCCAAAGAAGGGCGGCGACAGGTCGTTGGGAAGTCAAAACAACTCACCGACATCGCGAAATACGGAAGGGAGAAACCGATGAGAAAGCTTATCCATTTCTGGGAAGACACGCAGGGGAGAAAGAAAATTATGAGGTCTTAAGTTCTGTGACCGACCCCAAAACACTGGCCACTCTGCAAGGGGGGAACAAGACGAAAAGAAGCCCACAGAAGAGAAAAAGTGAAGAGACGAAATTTACTAAAGTTATGTGTAAACAACGCTAAAAGCAAAAAGTTACGAAAAAATAGTAGGGAAAAGAAAACGGAAGAAAAAGGTAAGAAGAAAGAACGGAAGGATTGCAAAACACTTCTATAAGAACAATGAGAACATTGTCAACGCTCATTGGGACAAAACGCTTCACCATAAAAACGACCGCGGCAGAAGGCATGGGGAAAAAGGGTAAATTTAGGGGGGGAAGGGGGGCGTTATTCCTATAGAAGGGTCCGAACCGTTTGAACCAGGGAAAAGACTTTAGTCTTTAGGGGGACCAAAGAATGGGAAACCAGGACCTCAAGTCACGGCGCTCCGAGGGATTGGGCAGAAGGAGGTGGTCTGACTGTGTCGTAGCATGGGAGGGACAAGGGTGGGTGGAACAAGGAAAACTTCTGAAAAAAAACAAGGGGGAAAATCCCTCGGATACAGCCCAGATCCAGGGGCAAACCAGAAAAAAAAGCGGGGCAGGCTCTAATACGGACACAGAAGCCCAAGGTCAGGGTTTGATGGGAGAAAGAAAAAACGGACGGAAGAAAGAGGGTGGAGAAGTCTAAAAACTTATGGGAATACGGAGGGAAAAAAAAACTTAAAAGGTGACGAAAAAAGTGTTCTCATCAGACGGTCGAGGCTGGACCCAAACGAAGAGTGCACCGGTGGGGGGCAACCGTCTCTGGACTCCGGGACTCGAAAATGCTGGGGGGGAAAGGGAAAGGGGAATCCTAACGGGGGAGACTGGCTACTGAAAAACTGCAATCAAAAAATGGAACAGATCACAGAGGAAAACCAAACCAGAAGGGTTAAAACCGGCAGGGGTTGGGGTTTGGGTGCTGGGAAAAAAACGGAACAACAGTTCTGGGGACTCAGCTAGGAAAGAGGAGTTGAAAAAAAGGGCCAACTCTAAGAAAGAGGTTCAAGGACTCCTCCGGTGGAAAAGGACAAAAATTTAGTTAGACGAACCGCTGTTGTCCAAAGATCAAAAAAAAAAAGGGGGATGAAAAAAGGGGCCTACGGAAAGTTGTAAAGGCCAAAGACTTGAATAGCGGGATCAAAAAAACGGTCGTCCAGCAACGCGAGCGAATTCAAAAAAAAGTTGGAGAGAAACCGGGGTTGGCAAAAGGTGCCGGTGCAAGACCCATACACCGAAGAAAAGAGCCAGTTAGAAGACTCGAACATGCCGGTCAGAAAAGTGAAAAAAAAAAAAAGCCACAGTCCGAGGCACTACCAAGGGGGAGGGACGCTAGCGATAGGGGAAGGAAACGGAAACTTACGACGGGGAGGGGGGATGTCGACACAAAAGAAGCGCGACGGGTTGGGCGAAAAGGAAATCACGGCATGGCCCCCGGCCAGAATTATCCTAACCAAGGGAGGGGGAGGAGCGATTCAAAAAGGGGGAGGATAAAAACACTTGAAAAGGAGGAGGAAAGAAAAGTCGAAGGGGGGGGAAATCGAGCGGAGCGAGAAAGGTCACGCCACTCTCAGAAGATCCCGCCCAAAAGCCTAAAAGGGTAAAAGGGAAGAAAAGAGATGAAAGGGGGGGAGGACCACGGACGATCGTTGGTTGGTCCCCAAACAACCCCTTAAAGGGGAAGGAAGGGGAAATAAATTAGGGGAAGCGGGGGAGAAAGCCGAGGGGGGTAAAATAGGGTACTGGGAAGGGGGGCTAAGCTCACCAGGGAGGGGAGAAGAGAATTGCTTGGAAAAAGGGAAGTGGCACTTTTGGGACCGGGGGGGAGCCATGCACAGGAGGAGCGGGGAGACGGACGAAAACGATCACATGGAGGAGGGGATGGGCCACCAGGGGAGAAAAAAGGCAGAAAGTGGTTCAGTTGTTAGGTTACAGGGCAGAGCCGCGGAGGCAAACCGACTCTTCTTTAGACAAGGGGGGAGGGACAGAAAAGGGGGCGGGAGGGGAACCGAGGAGCCCATGTAGGGCGTTAGAAAAAACTCGAGTATTTCGGAACACTTAAGCCCGAGAGAAAGAGAAAAAAGGAAAGAAGAAAGAAAGGGGTCGTTAACGAAGGAAAACAGTGGAAACGCGCTGGTTAAAACTGAGGGCGTGGGTAATTTTCCTGCAGCCGTGGAAAAGGGAAAACAAGAAATGGGGGGAAGAAGCGGGGCTTTAATTGGGGCGGGAAGATCCTTAAAGTACCACGGGGAGTAAAAGCAGCGCCTCCGAACCTCGCCCCACTGAGCGAAAGAAAAAAGAAAGGGGGGAAAAAAAGGGGGAAGAGGAGTGGGCCTTTAAACCTGTCTCGCCACTTCATGAGGGGATGGGGCAAAGACGAGTTGATATATCCCGACTCATGCAAAAATACCGATCAAAAAAAGGGGAGGGAAAAATGGAAGGAAAAGAGAATCAAAACAACCGGTGATCCGTATAAACTAAAGACTGTGCTGGGGGGGAGTATGCGGGATAATACTCTTCACAGAATAATTGGATAAGGGGACAAAAAAAAACATATAGGGGAAAACCGGGACAAGTAATCGTCTCAAGAGCATCTCGGAACAACCGCCCGCGCGACTAATGATGAAAGAGGGTGGGACAGGGGAAAAAAAAAAAGGAAAAAAGATTCTCATCATGGGGGCCATTCGAGAGGATCAACGAACCAAGCCAAGAAAGTCCCCGCCACTTAAGTCTGGGGTCGAAGAGGGAGGACAGGGGGTTGGGGGGGAGGAAATGAAGGCGAAATGATTCTTTCGGGAGGGTGGAAACAGCGGTCGACGGTAACTGTCCGCACAACTTATAGTTAAGGTGGTGCAAGGGGGGGAAGGGAAGTCGGGAAGGGGCGGGGTAATGTAGGGTCTTTAGACCGAGAATCAAGGACAAAAGGCAGCGCACATCGGAGGAGGAGGCCGAAAAAAAAGGTATGGGGTCAATCTATGTACCTGAGCCAGGCTCGAAATGCTCACATAAACTGCAGTTGTGGTGTCGTACACAGGGAAAAAAATAGCTCGGGTTGGACGGGAGAAAAAGGGTTGGAAGTGACAGGGCCAAGCACTCTGATCTTTAAGGGGGACGAGACTGTATTTTCGCCGCGGTCGGTGAGGTTGGTCCGTGTTCAAAGCGGGCCGCTGGGGGAGGAAAAAAACTGGACCAAAGAGGGAAGGGGAACGGGAATAGGTCGCTCCGCAAATAGGCCGCTGGGGGGGGTTCGTTTCGACTGCAAAGCGGCATCCCTGATAGGGGATCCTGGGGAGAGGGAGGGGGAATGGGGAGAAGCAGACAACGGCAGCAGTCTGAGTCGAATTTGACTGCATGCCATGTTGCTGAGGTGGTCTCTTACCTGGTGGGACAGGGGGAGGGAGTAAAACAGAGGGGAGGGGAAAGAGTCGGTACCCCATTGTGCCGGCCAATAAGTAATGCCGAGGCGGCATTCCCGAGGGGGGGACCAATAAAAAGGGAAAGGGTCAACGCATCTTGTCAGGGGAAAAGGAGAAAGGGACATTCGTGTCTCATTTCAGAGATTATGGACTGCAGCAGCTTCCGGGGTGGGGGCTGAAATTCTGATGTGGCAAAAAGGGGAAAAAAGGGAGAGAGGTAAAGGGGTTCGATCCAGGTACCTTCTTGGAGCGACCCAAGAGGCTCCGGAAACGGCCCCCTCCGCCCAAAAGTTCGGACCACAAAAAAGAAAGAAAAAAGGGGCACCAGAAGACACAAACTGTAACAAAATCCTGCACCACGTTGAAAAAAGGAGGGGGACAGAGAAGAAAACCATCCAACGCTAGGTTAACCTTGGGGAACCGATCGCGGTCGCCTCTCACAACCCACGGAGAACAAGAAAGAGACTGTTCGTAGGGAGAGTTGACATTTTTACTTTAGTAAGGGGAAAGTTTTGACCCAACCAGTGCGTGTAGAAATACTGTTCGATGGGGGTGAACGTCGCTTGGGGGCAAAGGGTTGGAAAAGGGGGAGGGGTGGAAGGTCGGACTTTTAGGTTTGTTCGGAAAAAAAAAGGAAGGGTAAGAAAGGAAAAAAAAAGAAAAAAAACCAATTTTACAGACCATAAAACACCCAAATGTACACAACCTTCCAAAACAAACAGAAAAAAAAAACAGGAAAACCACAAAACAACTGCAAAACGCGGCCCAAACAAATTACCAAAATACCAAAAAAATCCCCCAAAAACCCCAAAACCACGCAAAAAAAGGGTGGGCAACAACAAAAAACGGAAAAAACCAACACCCAATCCTGACCAGAACCACAACCCCCAGACCATACCCCAACAAAACGAAAAAAAGGGGGGGAGAAGGGGGAACCACCCCCTGGGGTCCAAAAAGCATCACACAACGCAAAAAAGAACACCAACCCCCATGACACCCCAAAAAAAGAAGGAAGCCCACCAAAAAGAAAAAAAAAAAGACTACCCAACCCTTGGGGTAACCCCAACAAAAAAAACAAAAGGTGACCTCAAAACTTGGTGAAAACACAAAGAAAAAAAAAAAAACCAGAAATTTGGGGGCCCAAAGATGAAAAACGCAGAACCCAACGCCCCACAAAAAACCACCACCAGAAAAAAAAAAAACAAAAAAAAAAAGAAAAGTCCAACCAAGGCCCCCCGTGTCCACACCACACACCCCCCCCCCAGACGCAACTCCCCTCAGAACATTGCGACCAGAATTAACGCACGATCTGGCCAGAAAAAATTTGGGGACATGCTGCAGGCATCGGTTAAAAAAGGCTCACAGATTCCAGAACACGGGAGCGCATCGAACGTCCCTTAAAAAACGAACCAGCAGGCAGTTAGAAGGGAAGAAGGAGGACCGGAAAAAAAATTCTCATGTCCACTCCGAAAAGAGAAAAGACCGCCGTTGCATGTTGTGAATGGACTTTCTCCAACAGAAATCGGGCTGGGAAAGGAAGAAAACGCAAGCAAAGAGGAAAAAAGAGCAAAAACTCACCACCTAACCAGTGGATCCAGGGCACGCACTCAAACAACAGAGAGAGCTGGCGCACGGGAGATCATTGCAAGCAAACAAATTCCTCAGCGTCAAGAAAAAAAAATACAGCGGCCATCGGAAAAAAAAACGAGGGTATCGTAATATGTGGCGAGAGGAGTGAGCACAGGAAGCAAAGGAGCAAGCGTGCCCTCTCACAGGTGCAGGAAAAGAGAGTGCCGTCCCTAACCGACCTAAGGGAAGAGATGGCACGTCCCAACCCCGATGTCGAAAAACCATGGAATGCGGCACAGGGCAGAAAGAGTGGCAAGGAACTGAAGGAAGGAACAGCACACCCTCCACAAGGGAACATCAGCTGGCATAAGAAAAATCAGGCTCAAGAGGAAAAGTGACCAATCCGGACGAAAATGGCCTACGAATGGATCCTCCTAACTCTGTAAAAAACTGAGAAGAAAAAAGGTGCCGCAAGTTCGGGTACAAGCAAGACAGAACGCGCCCAAGGGCGCAGAAAAATAAAACAAGAACGAGATGAGCAGCAAGGAGAATACCGAGAAAGGGGGAAAACAACACTCCGAACAAGAGAAAAAATCTACTAGAAAGGGGGGGTCTTTGAACTTGTGTGGCTGGGCGGAGTGATAGAATAGATAAACCGGAAAAACGAGCCTGAAAAAAAAAGAAGGTGAGTGCCCGGGGGGGAAAAAAAAATGCCCTAGTCGACCCTGCCAATTAGGGGGGAAAACGGTTTTCCAGAGTTTGCGAGGAAATGGTGAGCTGTGCAGTGGGTAGTGGCATAACGGAAGAGGTGGGGGGAAAAGGAAGAAAAAAGATGGCTGGAAAACGGGTTTATCGATCATCATCAAAAAGGGAACTTCACTGTGGTACCGGAGCAAAACAGAACCAGAGGGGGAAGGCTCTACGAACGATGGGTGAGAAGGGGGGAATGTACTGACCACCAGATCTCGGTTCTCGGGGAAGATGCTGGACAAAAAGAACGGGGGGAAAGACGAAAATAGTTTAATCAGGAAGAAGAAAGAAGGAAATAACAAGATGGGACACGTGATCCAAACACTATAAGTGCCCTTGGGGGGTCTCAGCCGCCTCTTGATTGGGCCATCGACAATGACCGGAGGAAGGAGAAAAAAGAAGCAGGGTAGGGAGAGAGAATAAATTAACCATCAGGGACAATGCTTCAAGGCTTGGGGAGGCAACACGGATAAAGAATTGCACACGCACAGGGGGGGAAAGAAAATCGAGACAAAAGGAAGGGGGCATGTCTTTATAGCTTGGGGGCAGGGTGTAGCAGGAAGCTAGCAGGGAGCGTTGGCACTGCGGAGGGGGACAAGGAGGGAAAGAGACTCGGGGGGGAAAGGAGTATATCCGGTCAGGGGGCGTCGGGAAAAACGATCGAGTCAAACCCGAAAAGAGCCGGAAAATGTCGGAACCGGGAAGACATCGAAGGAAAAAGGGAAAACACGGGGGGGGCCAACCAGAAGGAAGAAGCAATTCGACCTCCAGGGTCAAAGGGGGAAACGTGTTAAAGGGAAGACACGAGTGCTGGCTAGGCAGACAAAGAAGAAAATTTGACAAGTTCCTAAATCAAGACCATGAGACCGGGAACAGAAAAAAAGGTTGAGTAGAGAACACCGAGAGACTACGTCAACTGCAACTAGGGAAAGCTGGAGGGACCTATAGAAAA
>Ga0179593_1630517_pt1 | contig 10148 bp, 9 predicted proteins | sample CZODoug2_1_08_16_FD_185931 | JGI IMG/M metagenome (GOLD analysis project Ga0179593, IMG submission 185931) | Vadose zone soil fungal communities from Angelo Coast Range Reserve, California, USA - CZODoug2_1_08_16fungal (PacBio error correction) | ecosystem: Environmental > Terrestrial > Soil >...
GCCTGAGGAGTCGTCTAGCAAAAAAAAGAACGATATTCGGAAAATAGACTCCGCTTTGTCCGCGAAAGGGCAAAACCAGAGGCGGCGAAGAGTAGAAGGAGGAGGAAGCAATCTCTCTTTTGGAACTAAGGCAAAATTAGCTGCCCCTTCTGAAGGGAGAATCCATCATTCAGAACGCAGAAGAGAAAGTTTCGGAGAAAAACACGCAGCGAGTTTGTCTCACGCAGCACTCGTTGGAAGGGCTGGAGGCAAGAAAGCGCAGGGCGCCATATTGGGGGGCCACCGTAAAAACAACCTGCTCAGCGGAACGAAAGAAGCGGAGATGGGAGGGTCAAATACTGCACAACAGGCTAGGCTCCGCAAACACTTCCCATGACGCGCTGCAGCACGTAATGATTGGGAGAAAATAAACCGGGGAGGAAGAACGTAAATCAGTTTCTCTGTCGGGGGGGGGGACTATGCGCTGTGTCTCGGGAGCCGGGAACTTAACTGGGGGCCCAAAAGGGAAAGAAAGGGTGGGGTCTTGGAAACGCCGGTTGGGAATGTGTGGGTCCAACGCAAATCTCGAAAGTAGAAGGGGTCGCGCAGACCAAGGGCGATATGGATTGTGCCCTCGGGGATGCAGATAAAGGGGAAAGGACCGTAAGATTCTCTGTCCAAGAGGGGAAAGGGGGAAGAAACAGCACTCGAGGAGGGGAAAATCGTATGGGGGGAATGGTTCGCTAATCCGAATCCTCCAGGGAAAGACCCCGAATTGCAATAAAATGGCCGTAGAAAAAGCCGACGGGCAATTAACATCGAGAATTGACGGGGAGGAGAAGGACCTTGGGATAATCGGCTAAAAAGCAGGAAGCCAGGTAAAACTAGGAGGGATTAAGTCAGTGCCGTTCGAAAGAAACTACCCCCCCGATCAAAATGCGGTCTAAAAATTCTTCAACACAAACTCCCTCTGGCCGTTGAGGGAAGGGTATAGTCACTTCTTAATACGATGAAGCAGAAATGAACAGATTCTCGAAGGAGGAAAAGAGAAGAGGAATTCTGGACCCACAACAGGGAACGGGGGGGGAAAAAAAATCCATTCTAAGCTTGAAATCTGGTAGAGCAAGAAGGGAAGGCTTTGCGGTTGTTCGCTGGGTCGGGGGTCTAGAAAAAAGAAAATGAATCGAAATTTTTCCGATAAAAATGAAAGGAGACTGGAGAGCATACATTCGGGGGGCGGCTCGATCGTAAGCGCATGTCCCAGGCAATACGGGAGGGGCGCCAACGAGGACTAGCTTTCCTTAACGGAAGAAAGAAAAAAGCTGCAAAAAAAGGAGAACCGAAAGACAAAATTCAACAAACCAACGTAAGGAAAAGGAGAGAAGTATCTGGGTGGGGGGTTGTTTTCTAGAGAAGGCACAGAAGGAGGCTGGATACGAAACTGATTACTCTTCCTTCCAAAAGGAAAAAAATCATCCGAAGAGTTTGCTGTCTCCATCAGGGGGAATCAAGCTGTCAGAACCCTCAACGGAAGATTGAAGAAAAGGGAGGGGCTGAGTCCTCACCCCCCTCGTGGTCAACCGGACTACCACTACCACCCGGACAAAAGAAAACAGGGGAAGTAAATCGCCGCTTTCACTTCTGGGCGAAGCTCGGTAATGAAAGGGGGCTTACGGGGGGGGAAACCGGCCGGACAGGTGCTGTCTCTATTGAACTTTCGTCTATGCGAGGCCGTGACCGGGAAGGGGGTAAAAAGAGAGGGAACAGACGGCCGGTGACTCAATGTACGTTCAGGGAGAGGCGGATTTGATACCTGTCGCCTCGGTTTCGGGGAGAATAGGGGGGGAAAGTAGCGACCACCCTTCCGAAAGCACCCTTAAAAGGTGGCAAATGTGAACGACTTTTCTTTGATTATAAAACTTAGGAAACGTGGGATTGGGCGGGCAGGGCTTATGGGCGGAAAGGCGGGGGTTCAGGGTACGGTTCTGGGGAGCGAAAAAGGGAGAACATTCAAGAAAAGTTACTAGGGGTTGAAAAAGTTGGCAAAGCGACGGTGTTGAAAAAAAATGTCAGCGAAAAAAAGAAAATCATCGGGTCGAAATAAACTTATCTGAAGAAAAGGCTACTAGACCGTGTGGAGCAGACGAAATTCCAGTGCCGATAGTTTGGGGGAAAGACAAATTCAAAAAACAGAGGGGAGAAGGGAAACAGATGACTGTAGGACATCCATAACGATCACAAAAAAAGTTGAGCCCAGAAAAAAAAATACAAAGCGGAAAAAAAGGCGTGAACTCATGACAGCAAACAGAAGAGGGCGGAAGGAAATGGGGGAAGGGCAAAAAAAGGGGGGAAAAGAAGAAAATTGCGAAGGATCGAATTTCAAGGGGAAGAATTGATATGGGGGGTGCAGGAATGTGAGTTCTGCTCCTCGCAAAGCTGCGGGGATTTAAGCAAAAGGTGGGAAAGTAAGAGGGCAAAACATGCCAAAAAAGTGTCTCCCGTTGGAGACCAAGGCTCGCCCAGGAGCGCCGTGCCCCAAGGTGAGCGTGACGCACAAGACCCTTGGTGGGGACAACGGTGCGAAAGGTGGCCCGGGTAACTTTTCTAAGGCAGGAATAGTCACGGATCGAAAAGGCGCCTCCGGGGACGACAAGCAGCGGACTGGATGTCCTACTGTGGCAAAGATTTCGCCGGGGGGGGTTTTTTTGTAGACACTGCATGAGGGGAAGATGGAAAACCTATGCAGGGACCGAAGCGAGGTTCAGTGCCTCAAGTCAAAGGATAATAGATCGAAAATCAACAAAGGAAGATGGAGGAAAGAAGATATCCTAATATGAGGAACCCGAAATTATCTTCTCAACGCCTCTGTTTCCAAAAAGAAGTCATCCCGTAAAGTGGAGGGGGCGCAGACAGGGCAAGATGAGTAGACCAGAAAGGCGAGGATGGGGGTCTTATCAAGGGGGCGAAAAATTAGATCCGTTAGATCATCATACATCGAAGAAAAAGTGAAAGTTCATGGAGACAAACCAAAGAGACTTTTTGCCAATGAGGACGCCTGGGGCAGGACTGACAAGTCGCAATCGCCTGGAGGGGGGTGGACACGGGGTGCAGATAACAAATTATAGCCAAAGGAAGGAGGGGGAAAATCAAGCCAAAAGCTCCCCCAAAGGAGAGAAAGTCTTAAGGGCCTTCATTAGGTCTCTTCCAAGAGATGAGGGTTGCCTCTAAAAACGCCGGGGAGGCACTGCTCGGAGGGTGGGCCAGTGGAAGCGGGGAACGCTTTAATTTTCGTAGTCGGGAAAAAGGGGGGGGGGAAAAGTGGATGAGACAAAGATAGGCAGTGCTGCAGGGGAAAGACCCGGGGGTTGTGTGAGGGGGGGTGACCGCATCGGACACCCTTGGTTTCGAGTCAGATCGCCAGATTGATTGCAAGGGGGGGGAGAAAAAAAAGGGAAGGGCAAAGGGTCATCCGAGGAAAGACTAGTCAATCGCCTGATGCCGAAACCGAAAACGCAAAAAACGAAACGCAAGGGGGAACACCTTGGGAAATGTGAGGGGGCGCCGGCAAACAACAAGCCAGAAAAGCAATGGCATAAAATAACGGAGCCGCCAAATTCAACGCGAATTTCCCCGGGAAAAAAAGCAGCCAAAGTGAGAAGATAGATTCACAGAAGCATTATGTCGGCAGTGCAAAATCCGGAGGGGAAGTGTCGAAGGAAGACCTCACCGCGACGCAAAGGAAGAAAAGAAAGCATGAAAAGGCAAAACGTCACTCGTCCTGCGACAGGAGACGGCTCCTGGGAAGATCTTCAGAGTTCAACCAACACTGTAAGGGGTACAGAAAAGGGGAGGAGAGAAGATGAAGGAAGGTTCATCCACACCTTGACAAGTTCTTACCAGGAGGGAACGAGTGAAAGGAGGGCTCAAAAGGGGCACGTGCTGTTGAAAGGGTGGTGTTGTAAAGGGGCCGTAAGGGTGTTTTCTTCTAAAACTAAATAAGGGGCGAAGAATGTGGGGGAAGCGATAGCCGCGACCCGAAGGGAAACGATCTTGGCGCCGCAACATTCGATCGAGAGGAAGGGAGCCAGCATGTCATAGGGTTAATCGTGCGTCGCAGCAAGCGTATGATGCAGACGCCGAGAAACCACGCTTGCAAAAAAACCGGAAGAGACTCCCAACAACCAATGTGAGGTCAGGGGTGAAAGTTGTTTTCAGGTATGCGAAGGGACTAGAACTTTGGCCGGACGAAAGAGGAAAAAAAGGACAGGCTGCGAAAAGGCCCGAGAGGCCGACAAAAACGAGGATGGCGGTCTCCAAAACGGATCGAGGCAGGAAAGGGGCAAATGGAACCAGGGAGGTCGAGGAAGGCAGTACCCAACAGAGCCGGGCCCGTCTAACACTACCACCCAACTACACAGCCCCGTGACGGCGGAGGTCGGTGATCCGCCCGTCTGACTCGAAAGCTCGGGAAGCCAAGTCGCGGTGTCAAAAAAAAAGGAGACGGAGGAGGAAAAATGAAGGCGTCAGGGAGGGCGCTCGGGGAGGACCCTAGTTTTTTTCGGGAAAGAGAAGGGAATAAACGGAAAGTCCTCAATGTCTGCAAAGAAAAGCAGGAATTGCGGTAGACTGGAAAAACGATGTGGTCGGAGAGGGCGAGGTGGGGGGACGTACTACACTGAAAGTCCCTGAGGGCACTAACGTTGAGGAAAATGTGATCCGTTGACGGAAAACAAAGACAGGGGGAAAAAGGCGGGACTTCTAGCATGAAGGGGGCTGAATGACGGGGTGGCGGAGGGCTTGTGCGAAGGAAAGGCGAACACAACTCGAGGGGGGGAAAGAATTGAGGGACGAGGGGTTCCGCATCCTCATCTGACGAGACAAGCGAAAGGGGGGATAATGTCAACTGCGAAGGCTGCATCAAGAAGGCTAAAGAGATGTTGCGGGGAGCGAGAGCCTCTAAATGCGTGAAATGAAATTGGGGGGGGGACCCTCCACATGGAAAAAAAACCCGACGTGGTCGAATCACACAAGGAGGGAAGGGTATTGAAGATAAGTGTTACGTTCCCAAATGAACTCCCGGGGGAAATCACATTTACTATCCCGATTCAAAGCACGCGGCGCTGTGAAGAGGGCAAATTGGGGGGGGGGAGATCATGGCCCGTAAATCGAAAAAAAGGATTAAGGTGAAAGCATTTGATATACGGGGGGGGTGAGTCCTTTCCCTGACCAAAAACCAACCAGGTTGCGGGAGGGAGAGTTCGCTGGCATGGGGGAGTCGGCATGCACGAACGTGTCCCACCCCACTGGCGCCTTGCGCTCGAGGACATCCGCCACAACCAGGCGGGGGCAGGGGGAAAAGCGCGGAAGTTGGTGTTAACTCGACAGAAAAAAAGTGCGAGAGGGGGGGGATGTTACTCGGTCGGGGGCTCGAACTGGGATAGCAGAAAGATAAGCCCCGAAGGTCCAAAAAAGACCGAAAAGATCGGGCTTGCTTGCGAACTATGTAGGAAAGGGCTTTTAGGAGGTGTAAAGAACGAGGGGAAGGGGAGGGGGAAACCATTAAAAAAAAGAGTGTGAGGGGGGATGACCAGGGCTGGTGCGGGGTGAGACGATATATGGAAGGCTATGACGAATCAACCAAAGGGAAGAGGAAAGGAGAAGAGATAGAAAAGTGCCACGGCTATCTAAAAGACGCGTGACGGCAGCGACTCAAAACTCGGGGCATAAGGGTAAATCCCCATTAAGTGAGCTAAAATCAGCGGTGAAAGGAATAGAGGACCATCGAGAGGGAGTTGCTTCCTTCAAGTGCTCCCTTCGATCTCTGCTAGAGCAGGACTGACAATGTCGAGAACAGACGGAAGGGAAAGGGTCTGGATCAAAAACTGGCACTCGGAAAGGCGGTGGCGGAAAGGGGCGGGAAAAGAAGACCGAGAAAGGGAGCCAAGGTTTTTGGCATTTTTCTAATAAAGAAAAAGCCGCGAAGAGCCATCGACCCCGCTTGGTACTTTAGGAAAGTGTCTACCAAAAACGACGAAATGCTTCACGTCCCAGTTCTATCTTCCAGTTCAAACGGGTCGGCCACCATTGTGCGCCCGAAAGCCGAGCACGAATGGATAAGGGCATCCGGGGCGTGAAGATTGTATGTGACAGAGGGATCGTGAACGGGTGGTTATAAAACTGGGGAGAAATACAGGGCAGAATGGTTTGGCGGCTCCACTCCTTGTAATGTTGTAGGTGAGCACAAGCAGCTCTCCACTGAGATGGCGAGGTCGCTCACCCCCGGCCGATGGAGAAGAAAACTGGAGCAAAAACGAGAGGTGCAATCTCCGGATTTAAAAAATCCATAAAAATCTACTGGATGAAAAGAGAAAACCGCACGCGCCGGGGAAAAAAAGCGAACTGGAAACAGTGGCCGAAAAAAAAGAAAGCCACTACAAGCACACCATCCTTTTAAAAGTAAGCAACCGCAGAAAACCTCGCGAGAGTTTCCTGGCCAAAAATGTACGGGGAAAAGAACAAAGATGCAATTTAAGGGCTGTCCGGAGACGGGACGGAGAAGACGACCCTGATCCCCTAGCAGAAACGAAACAATCTTTCCAACAATCGTCATCCGCGCTGGGAAAAAGACATTGCGTAAACGGCCGTTACTGTAAGATCGCTGAGGATTAAACACTCAAGTAGATCAAGAAAAGAACAGAAAAGGAATTCTCTCCGGAGGAAAGTCCAGGGGGGGGACAACACACAGTTAATACTTTCCTTAAAGATCTTAAAAGCAGAGTAAAAGCGCGTAAGGATCAAACTTCATCGTGGTGTCTTTGGTGTTATGGGAAACTGGGAAGAGTGGGTCGGGGGCCAAGACGAAATTTAAATCGGCACATTTTTGGGGTCTCATACCGACACAGCCTTGTGGTCTACTGTGGCGAAAAGGAGAAAGCGTTGGTAGCATCGAGAGGACGGTTAGCAATCAAAAATCCAAAAAAAGGGGGGGAAAATCGGCACGGACGCAAAAAGGGTAGAGAGTACTAATCCTATAAAACACGTTCAAACGCCTTCAGAAAGAGCAACAACAACGGAGGGATGGAGAAGAGGGAGGGGTTAGGGTGGTTCTAGGAGGCCTGCTGTCAACTGCCCGGGAAGGGTAGCAGAAGCTATTAAGCAAAAAGAGAAAAGGGGGAAATGCTGCTCCCAACTTCCAGAGAGGCCGACCACAACTAAGGAAGGAAAAGTCCGCGGCAAGTTCTTGCCTATCGAAAAAGTCGGATGACATTTTCGCGGTGCCTACCCACCTCCTCACTAAAATAAAAACCAAAACACAGCCACGCCCGTTTAAGAAAGGAATGTATCACAGTCTTCATTAGCTTCGGAAGAAGAGAGTAAGGGGGGGAACTAGGAACTTCCTGAGCAGGACTGACGGAAGATATCGGAGCAGATGCCTGCGGGGGAGGGAAAGGGGGGGCTATTCGGCAGGGGAAAATAAGGGGAGGGGACAGGGACTGGGCTGACGAAGAATTGGGGGGTTAAGAACCTGGTAGCAATTTGGGCATGGCCTGCATAGAGAGGAATACACGTAACGGGAAGGACGTCCCGCGTACCTGAGAGAGTTTAAAAGGAACGGAGGGGAAGAACCTTGGGGGGATGGACGCGCCGGAAAGTAACCCGCATAGGTCACGGATTATATGATTTGACATGCCCTTCTTGGTGTACTTGGAGGCGGAAGGGAAGGGGAAAAAGGAGGCAATGTCTGAAAAAAATTTACGATGGTTGCCAGTGGAGCAGGGCGTTGGGTCGAAGACAATTCTGATAGGAAACAACGTCCAGAATGCAGGGCAAGTCTAGCAAAGGTATCCTCAGACAAGGGGAGGGGGGAGACGAATCGACGACAGCTCCTGGGAGGGTGCACCAAAAAGGTCAACGGAAGGTGCGAGCAAGTCGCCTGATTTAGACAATACAAGTGTTGAAGAACAAAAGGTTCTCAGGAGAAAGAGAAGAGGCACCGTTGAAGCCGAAGGGAAAAGGAAAACAGAAAGGATTCTTCGCTGAGGTCAAAGGCAAAGGGGAAGAAAAGAAGTTCAAGGGCAGCCGAATTGGACTTGGACGGATGGGAAAGACCGGCTTCTTAAAATCTCCCTCTTTCGGGTTACTTAGGGAGGACTTGGGGGCTTAGCTAGAAACAATGGCCCCAACCACTATGAATTTACCGAAAAGAGGGAAAGCAAAAAAAAAAGGAATAAGAGAACGAAGGGCTGGGCGCAAAAAAGCCTGAGTTTTTTGCTCCATAACGGGGGGAGAAGAAGGGGTGTCAATAATCGTTATCTGATGAGGCGGGTCGGGAACCCAGACCTTGCCTCGAACCTCTCTCACCTACGTGAGAAAAAGTTGCATGAGAGGGGGCTGGGGCAACTTCTGGAAACTGAAGGTCGACGTCACCGAACAGGAGGGCCGGTGCAGCTCCTCTATAGGAGAAATCGAGATACACAACAAACACTAGAGGAGAAAAGAAGATAGAAGATATAGGCCCGGAGAAAAGGCGGCAGCGACAATCCTCGGTCCCATACAACCTAAAAGGAGGTCTACCTGCCGCAATCGGGGGAAGTGGGAAAAACAGCCTTTCGCGGCAATGGAGGCCAACAGGAGGGCTACGGGGAAGAAAATCAGGCCTGCCACTAAATCTTAATAACGAATAGGCACCCGTAGAGCAAAACATGCCTGTGCGCAACTCTCGGTTCCGCGAGAAAGGAACGAGCAAGGACAGTAGTGGGGGGGGCCATTTTTTAAAAGATTTCAACAGAAGAGGCAAGCCATCTAAAAGCCAGAGGGGGGGAAAAAGGCCCACAAACCCGGAAGAAACATCTGTCAACTTCGGAAGAACCGGCCAAAGAAGCAGAAGGGAAAATTGTTTCCACGAAACGAAGGGAGGAATGAATCTCCGTCATAGGGATCGGGGAAAGTTCATAACGGGACTTTTCTTTGAGAAAATCTTCACGGTGTGATAAGGAATATAAAAAACAATCCATTGGGGGATCAATCCATCCTTTTGAAGTTGAGTGGGAAAAACGCATAGGTCGGCAACGGAGTAGGTCTAATACCTAAGACACCGCAGATATGGTGATCCAGGAGGTTTGCAAAACGGGGGGGGCAGGCTCCGATATATCGGAAGAGACCGACAAGGGGAATGCGAAACCAGCGAAGCACCGGGGAAAATAAAAGGGTGGGGGCAGGGGTCTACCGTCAATTCTGCAGAAAAAACAATCACACATTCAGGAGAACCCGAAAATGCAAATCAGCGCAATTGAACCGTGGGGCGCAAAGACCATTTTCTACGGAGAAAAAAGAGAAACCATTTGGGATCTGAGGGGGAAAGGAGGGGAGGAGCGAAAGAACACAAGAGAAGCAAGACATCTCTACCGAATGGGTCAAGAGACAGAGTACAATAGGAGGCACAGGAAAACATTGAGGAAACGGCCGTCTGAGGTAATCGGGGAAACACGAACTCAGGTTAGCATAAAAAAAAGCAAAAGGCGCGCAGAACACTGACAACACTTACCCTGAAGGGGGACTTATCGGATAAGAGGGAAAAAGGAGGGGTAGAACCTGACCGCACGTGGCTGTGGGGCGGTGGGGTTGTCTGCCGGGCGTAGGTTTGGGAAAACAGGAAATAGGCGAAGGGGGCAACGGAGGGGGAGAAGAAGGTCTACCATCTTTATACGGATCTTTAGGAAGAAAATCGGGAGGATCGAAGGGACGGTTAAGTTCCTCGTTAATTGATGAAAAGGGCCAGCCGCGATAGATTCGACTAACAACATCTTACCCTATCACTAAGAAAAGAAACAACACAAAGGTATTATTACAGGAACGATCGATATTAGGGGGTTGAAAACGGGGGGGGGTTTCTAGGATTAATCATCTACGAAGAGGGAGAAAAAAATGGGAACGATAATGCCGCTTCCAAAAAAAAAGCCAAGAGGGGGCGTAGCAAAAGATCCTTCACAGCAAGTTGTCCTTCGCCGGCAAAGGGAGCAACTAGGGAAAGGGAGAGGGAGGCCCGCCAAAAGAGACGGGGCCCCGGCACACTAAAAAACCCTAACACAGCCACGTGACAAGTCTGTCGCACGGGGGAAAAAAAGCTCGGGGAAGAACACGTCAGGGCTTTGTGGGGACACAACTGGCAG
>Ga0179593_1643811_pt1 | contig 10148 bp, 11 predicted proteins | sample CZODoug2_1_08_16_FD_185931 | JGI IMG/M metagenome (GOLD analysis project Ga0179593, IMG submission 185931) | Vadose zone soil fungal communities from Angelo Coast Range Reserve, California, USA - CZODoug2_1_08_16fungal (PacBio error correction) | ecosystem: Environmental > Terrestrial > Soil >...
GGTGGGCCGCGTGGACAGAAAAAAACGAAAAAAAAAAAAAAGATTAATAACATTGGGGGGGGCCGACCAGCAAGGGGGGGGGAGGAGGGAAGTGTAACTGAAAAACCGGGCAAAAATTTCTCCACCGCCATCAAAAAACGGGCACAAGTGTTCCGTCCAAAACTCACTGGGGCCCGAAATTCCTGTAACTGTTTTAAGAAACTTGATTTAACCTTGCCCCACCGGGCTGAAAAATCAGTGACGCCCATGGGCCGGAATGGCACCACGAGATGCAGTGCAATGGGGGGAAAAGGAAACAAGGAACCGAGGAAAGGACATAGAAAAAAACCCGTCCCTACATGTAAGAACCATTGTAGATAGGGGAAAGAGACTTAAGAACGACTCAGTAAGGGGAGCAAGAATATGAACGCTGGAAACACAACACCTTTTGTGGAGGTAGTATCCAGAACCCCGGCCTGACAAAAGAAACCAGAACTACCCTTCCACAGTTCCCTGTCCAGTGACTCCAGGAAAAAAAGAGCGAAAAAAAAATAAAGGGTGGCAAAGCGAATTGGGAAAAGAAGAAGGGAGGCAGAAACCCTTGTTCGGCTGGCGCCCTTGGGTAACCGCAACGCAACCGCTGTCGCGGAGGACCCAAAAGGGCCCATGAAACAGCCCAATGAGGAAAGATTACCTGGGGGGGGAAGTAAAAGGGGGGGGAATGACCTTGTCAGGGGCCCTCCAGGGTCGGCCCAAGCCGCCACGAGGGCCAAAGAAGGGGAGGCAAACGCCTCATGGGGGGTTGCAACCCCATATTGGATCGGGATCAAAACCCTCAACATCCAAAATGTCTACTGACTAAAGGAAAAAGCATAGAAGAAAAAAATGTGTCGGGGAATTCTTTTAGGAGGGGGTCCTAGCCCCTTTAAATCACCCTTCTATTGCATGATTTTCCAACTGTCCTCACCCTCACTCCAAAGCCAGGAAAAGCAGAAAAAGTTCATGCGACAATCCGCGCTTGATGCAAAAGCCCGGTACGCCGGCCTCACGAGGATGAGATGATCTAAAAAAGGAAAGGAGGAGAAAGAGGGGGGGGGACTTTCACGGGCCGCAAACGGTCTAACCATCCGATGTCCGGCACAACACAGGAGATGGGGAAAAAAAAAAGCAAAAAAAACATAAAAAAGACGCATGAATTTTCAAAACGCCGAGGGACTCCCGTCAAAGAATGGCGGAAAGAATACAAGGGTGAAGGAGAAAAAAGGAAGAGCACGTGGATGAGCAAAGTCTCGCTAAGGTAAGCAAAAGGGAGCAGTCGGGGGGAGAAATAAGGGGGGTTTGCGATCACTCGCAACCTAGGGATGGAAACCAAGAACAGGGAGCGAATCACAATGGTGTCGGGGAAAAACTCCTGTGCGGAAAAATGCCAGGGAGGGGTAAGAAAAAAAAAACAATCAACCGAGCTTTAAGAACGGGCTTGGAGGGAAACCGGGGGAAATCAGGGGCGGGGCGGAGTTGCCGATTTAAAGGGGGAGAGGAGGACAAAAGAAGAAATTTCCGGGTAGATTTTTTCTGAGCCCGCCCTTAAAAATACCTTCAGGCTCGGATCCGAGGGGGGTGAGGAGGTCCTGAAAAGTCCAGGGTGAAACTTATACCCCTTCCAGGGTTCCGCTCGGGGTTTGTGCCCTCGTTATTGAAAAAAAGATGTCCCAGGAGGGGGAAAAAAAATCTGTGGCCGGGGGTCTGTTCACTCAAACATGCATGGGGGAAGGGCGAATGGCACGCGGGCGAAAGCTGCAACTAGCGCGGCTATTGGAAAAAATGGTGGTTGCAACCAATGACACTCAACAATACCAAGTGGGGACTGTCAGGGAAAAAGTTTCCCAAAGGGCGGGAAACCGCCCGAGGGGGGTCCCAAACATTTGCGAGCGCAAAGAAACATCCTCGCAGGAATCCAGAACTAAAGGAAAAGGGGAGAGAAATCCAAGGTGGAAAGACACCGATAAAAAAACTCATTGCGGAATCCTTAATCGAACTGCGAAAGATTGGCCCAGAACTTCTTATAAAGAAAAAGGACCCAAAAGTAAACAAAATGACTCTTGGGGGGGGGAAACAAATAAGGAAAAAAGTTTACGGGAAGGGACGGGGTCACGGAAAGATTGGGGGAGACTCTATGAAGGGTTTCGGCCAATGATCGCTTTTTCCGCCGCCAATCGAGCCTGCGCTGGGGCCCTGCAAAACACATTGTGGGGACTGGAAAAAGCAGAACAACCGAAAACTATTTCAAAAAAAGCTGCGGGTTATTGCCGGTTCGGGGTCAAAGAATAAGATAGCCCGGGAAGAAAAGGCTGGAAGGACATTGGGGCTATTCCGGAAAGCCCCAGGGAGGGAAGCTTTGGCACGCGCCCAAGATCAGGGGGGAGCGGAAAACGATCACCCTGGGCAGAGCAAAAAACTAGAGTGGACCGCAGCGCCGGAGAAAGGGGGATCAGGATAAGGTAAAGGGAATATCGGCGCCTAAAAGGTCCAAACACCTGTCCATCAGGACCTACGAACAACAGAAAAAAACTGTTAGTAATGAAAAAAAGAAAGAGAAAAGTGTCAAGGAGGCGGTTCGCCTATTCCGCAGAAAAGAAAACTCCGAAAATATACCAGAGGCAGTCCAATAATAAAGTTTTTTGTGCCATTAAGCCTAGGGGAAACCCTTCAATACTTCACGCCGGGGTGTCAAATGACGATGGAGTGCCTGTCCTCAAACATGTTCAGATCAGAGGCGGACGGGGGTTCGAGGGGAGGGCCCAACCAGGAGAAAAAAAAAGTCAAGAGGGACGCAAAAGTTTCACTCTTTCAAACTGGTGAGGGAGGAAAAGCGATTAGCACACAGGGGGGTAGAAGCGAACGCAAAAAAAAAACCAAAACAAAACCAAAAAGACCACAAAAAAAAAAGAAATTGAGATGTAGGAGGTAAAGTCGATCATGGACACGTCGAAGGGGAACTATGTCTACACCAAGCAAATTTTACGAAGGGGAATCACAGGAAGGGGTTTGGACGGGCATGAGAGAGATCTTTTCGCATTCAGAAAAGCTTTGAGAAAGAGGGGGAAGGAGTCACCAGATGCTGGCCAGCGGACTGGGGAGGAGATGCAGGGGGATGACTCGGCGGGGATTTTTGTCAAGGGGGTGATCTCCGGCAAAAACTGGGCGGTTGGCATCGAGGTGGCTCGAAATCCGGGGGCCCCTGGGAATCGAAATGGTAAAGGAGGTAGATGGGTTGCAAACAAGTGCCCCCAGGACCGCGGAAGGAAACTTTTGTATGGGGGCTACCTTCGAAAGACGGAAGGAGGAAAAAACAGCAGGTCAGAACATCCACCACAGATTGGGGTACTGAGAGGCAAAAAAGAAAAAAGACGGCACAAACCCCAAAAACTATCTAAACCTGAATGGTAGAGAAAAGAACGCCTGGACACCAAAAGGATAGGGGTAAAAAGGGGGGGGAAAGCATAAAGTAATTGACCGCGCTAAAGGGAATCCCCATTATCTCGATGTTGATCTCGTCCTCCTGGACCCGTACGAATGGGGTGGGAAATCTCAAAGAGGGGGGTCAGCGAAAAGGATCTGCCCTGGCTCCCTCCCCAAAAAAAAAACCAGATATCAAGGGGGAATTGTAGACAAGGTACAAAAAGAAGCAGAATAGCCCGACACAAAAGGCCCGTGGGATAGAGGGAGGGTCGGTGGGAAACCAATAAAAAAAAATAATGCCGGGGAGACCCAAAATGCCGTCACCTTCAAAAAAAACCACGGCTCAAGGTGCTGGCCTCGAAGGACGCCAGGCGAAATGAGTACAGGTGAGAAACCGGAGGAGAACCCAACACGTTCTGAACGGCGGCCAAAGGGCCAGTAACTGGCCCATGAGCCGCGGGGGGGTGAAGGGATCTAACGAGGAACTTGGGGGGGCGGACAATTAGATGGCCGGTCTCCCCCCGGCTTACCTTGAAAGGGAAAGCACGTTCTAGGGGGAGGGGAAGAAAGCAAGGGGAAGTCGTTCCTTTGAGACCGGATGACACGGGGGCTTTGCAACCAAGGCCCGAAAAATGTGGGAGGGGGAAAAAAGGGTAGGAAGGGGACCGATTACTAGAGGAATCAGGAATTTGTGAAAGGGCATGAATAGCGGGGAGTGTGGAAAGGCGGGAGGCGTAATACAAAAGACCTGGAAAGGAACGTAAATCGCCCTTCGCCCCTGTGCCGGTGGAAAAAAAATGGCGATAGGGCGGGTTGTGGAAGTGAGCGGGGGGGCTGCGGGAAAAACCCTGAAGCAAAAACGTTCCGGACACGTCCGTGAAGGCTACGTTGCACCGGGACGACTCGAAAACAAAAGTGGGGGAAGTAAGGAAAGCCAGGGGGGGGGGCAGCAAAAAAGGGAGGAAAATATAAAGGACCTTCTTGACTCCCTTGTTGGGTCTTGTAAGACACAAACAAATAGGGCGCTGAGGAACACAGGAATCAGAAAACAACCTAGGGTTGGGGGAAAAAGGCCTGCAGTCAAAAGACCAATTTCATGGAAGAGTCCACCGCCCGGAAGAGATCATTCGATAGAAAAAAATGGGTTCAAACCAGCCGGGGTCCTGAAAGGGGGAAAAGGGTGGGACTCGGACATCATTTGGCCCTCTGTGGAGCCGAACCCGTCACCGGGGGGAAGGGGGCTAGTAGGCGCTGGGGGAAGCGAAAAAAAAAAAAAAAATCCCGAACTTCCCGGCTCAAGATATGGCGACGAGCCTGCAGATTTCGAAAATGGGGAGGGGGGGAAGGGTAGGATTATGAAGAATTGGAGCTTTGGCCGGTAGAGGTAAGCACGGCGGACCCGTCAGTGGCCATTAACTCAAGTTTTCGAGGAAAAGGGGGGGTTGACAAGTAGGAAAAAAGGCCATCATTGGTTTTAAAAGTTCGTCACAGGGGGCAAAGGGGGTTGCGGACGTAAAAAACAAAACCCTCTGCAAAGGGGAAGGAAAGGGAAAAGGAAAAACAAAAAAAAAAAAAAAAAAATTATGGTCAACGCGCCCATCTCGTGACTTTGGAGAAAAAAAAAAACCCCAATGAGGCTGGATCTTCCTGGGGGGGGAAGGCAAAAGGCAAAAAAAAAATGAGAATTCTCTCAAAAAAAAAACAACTTATAGTAAGGAAGATATGGGGGGGTGGTTGAGCCGGCCATCACCAAACGAAGAATGACTAGGTTTGTAGAAGCAAAGAGGGGATGAAAAGCTGAGCATCGGGACCACGCCCGCCACTAAAAACTGCCGAGCAAAAAGAGCAAGTGCCCTCCGGAACGGAAAAAGACACTGGATTGAGCCTGTACCCTGGCCTCAGGTGACCCAAAACATGTGCAGGCAGGCCCACGAAGATCCGGAGGGGGGAAAAAATGTGGCCGAAAACGAGGCCGTTCATCAACAGTTCCCGACAAGGTTCGAAGGGCAGGGATCAGGGAGAGGCACCAAAGTGCACAGACGAAGCCAGTAAAGGCCGCGACGCGCGCCTGCAGAAAAAAAAACCCGGTGGAGAAAAAACGGGATGACGGTCCACATAAGAAGACCAACGGAAGAAAAGGAGCCAGGTACCCTTAAGGGAACATGATGAACCATGTCTAAGAAATGGGCGACGAAATTGGGGGGACCCAAAAAAACCCGTGCATGGCGCACAGACGATGGTCGATGGCCGCGCTGGGGGGAAAAAAAAAGCAAAAGGAAGCGAGACTGGTTCCGCTACCAGCCCAAACCAGGGGCAACCAGAAAGAAATGAGAAAGATTGAACTGGGATGGGAAGAAAGGTCCAACTTGGTCTCCAAGGCCAGCGGGTTACGAGGAATCCGGAAACAAGCACGGCCAAAACGCAAAAGGAAAGCGCAACAAACTTGGGTAGGAACGCCACAGGGTGCGCAACGATTGCTCGGAACGCCACACAAAAGAGAACCCTTATATAGAGGAGAAAAAAAGGGCAAACACAATCAGAATGTGGGGGGGGGGGGAAATTGACAGGGAAAAAGGGGCGGGGGTAGTTTTAAAAAACTCGCCCTGTGGGAACGCAAAGGCTTTATTCCCTATTGAAAACCACACGGAGCAAAGGTGAGGAAAAAAAACCATACGGACCGCAAACCACTTTGGTCGGAAAAAAAGAACAAATTTCCGAGGGGGGAGGTAAAAGGCAAAACCCTGTCAAACAAGGAAAAGGACAGAAGGGGGGGGATCTTCCTAAAAAAACATTTCCGAAAGGGTGCCTGGAAGGAAAAAGGTAACCGCACAGGGTACCGCGAAAAAAAGCCATTCCTAAGAGCCCCCTAAGGTCCCTGCACCACCAAATCAGATGTTCGAATAAAAGAAAGAAAAAATTTACTTGCGCCAGGAAAGTGGACACTGAGTCCAGTCACTTCCACAAAAAAAGCGTTTAAAACGGGGCATCAAAAAGAAGAAGGGAAAACTGAGGGCCCTCCATCCGTGGGGATACATTCAATTAGCTCCCAAATTTGGGTAAAAAAGACCGGGCGAAGGAAATCGGAAAAAGACCGCAAGGGGGGCGATCAATCCCTATTTCTGGACCCAAGAACCGGGGGAAAAGACAACAAAATAAAAGGTTCTTGGCGAAAAGTTGCCGGCAAATGAGAAAGAAGACGCACTGTTCCCACAAGACCCTAGCTATAAACATGTGGAGGGGGCCGGTGGGAGGGGCAACGAAAGAAGGGGAATGGGGAGGCAAGACGAGCGCTTTGCCGGATTTGTTTAGGTGGCGTTCCAAAGGGAGGAGAGACTTCAAAAAAAAGGGGGGAAGGGGGTCCTGGTTCGCCTCCTTGCCCACCTTAATCTGGAGGTCCGTACTGAGAGACCTTGGTGACAGCCCAGTCGGGTCCTTTAAAGAAAGGAGGGGGGGAAGGAACAGGTCTGGCCCTCGTATTCGGCCCCAGCAGGATCAGAGGTCCCAAATCGGTGGCCGGGAGGGGAGGGGGGGTTGGAAGGGGGAATTTCCGGAGGCTTCCGGGGACCTCCAGATCCAATTTCAATTAAAAGAGAGCGGGGGGGAAAGGTGGGTGAAAACCATATCCCCCAAACCTCTCCCTCGGCGATGGTTTGATCCGGTCCGCCGGGCTGTCAAACCAGAAAAAGAACCAAGCGGGCCCCAGGACCGAAGACAAGGGGGACCAAATCCCGAAACTTCTATCGGGAAGATCTCAAACGTTCGCTAGGAACTCGGAACAGCATGAGGGAAATCATGAAACCCTTCGAAAGATTGAAACGCGGGGGGGCGAAAGATCCGCAAATCGTCAGGCCACTCCAAACAAGAAAAAATGGGGGTTGCAAAAAAGAACGGTTTTACTTGCAAAGTGACACGAAAAGCCGGGGCCGACAGGAGACTGACGATCGGTTTCAAAGGGGGGGGGCCAGGAAGCTACTTCACAACAGCGCGCACTTCCGCCAGGGGAAATGCCGACAAGGTGGGGGGAAAGGTACGGATCAGCCTCAAAAAAGGGAAAAAAGGGGGAGCGCTGATTGCGAAACCTCGGTCAAAAGAGCCGACTCTCGTGCCAAATGATCAAGGAACCTGCCAAAGAAAAAGCCATCGACCGCGGCCAACGAAAAAAACTACACGATGCCCGGGGGCTTAAGCCGAATGGACTGGCCAAACACACCAAGGGGGGGGGTACGCAAAAAGCCTGGGGTCAAGGGATGTCCTGATAAGCAACTATCGGCGCCGCCAAAGGGAAACTCACAGATCGATCCAGGTGCGAAAAGAAACAAAAAGGAAGTTGGAGAAAAGAGGATATTTGCATTCGGGGTACTGTCCGGGTAACACGCTCGGCAGGAGAGGAACGGCCCCGCAAATTAGCCTCAAGGCGGCAGGAAGTAAGGGGGTGTGCCAAGGATAGAAAGGCCGCGCCAAACACCGTCAAGCCGTTGCGCTGTGCTTTACCAATGGGGGAAAAGAAAAAAGGCAGGGGGGGGGGGGTCATCGTCTCACATTTCGGGGCGGCTAGCCGTTCAGTCTATGAGGAAATTGTACAAGATAACTCAATAAGCACTCAGGAAACCCTCTGGGCGTCGTGAAGAGGAGGCGATCGCCCAATTGGAAAAACGCGCCCGCGCATGGAAAAACGCCCGAAGGTCGGATGTGAAAAGTCGGATTGTGCCTAAAAGAAAAGGTCTCTGGAGCAACCACCAAAAAAACCGGGGGGGGAGAGTAACCGGCAGAACAACAATTCCCTGGTGGGGGAAGGCGGGCATGAGAGATCTTTTTCACAAACGGGGCCAAGCTTGACGAATCAGGATCAGGAGTAAACACCCGTCGTCTCGGTGGGGGGGAAAGCGCCGGCAGAGCGGGATTGGCCCGGCGCTCGCAGGGCGGTGTGGGCATATTGCGGTGCTGGGGGGGACCGACAAAAAACAGAAAACATGCACCGAAAAAAAAGAGGGATATGGGGGGGGGCGAAGTGCCCAGGACCGCGAATACTTGTATATCGCGCCATCCCCAGGGAAGGACCATTAGGAAGGAAACAAGCAGCGAAAAAAAAATCAAGATTGGACAGATGTCCGGCCGGGCAAAAAAAATAACGAGACCACGCCCCGACCGGGGGAAACCAAGGGGAGGAATCGAGCTGAAAAGAGGGGAGGGGGGAAAGAGCCCAAGCGTAAGTGCAGGACGCGAAATCGAAGGTAACTTCTCGCTGGTTGAAGCCCTAGCCCCTTTGTAAGAAGATAAAAAGGGGGGCAGGCCAGGGGGAAAGCAAAAGCACAATAAAAGTCCTCCTTTGAGGCCAAAACCTCCAGAAAAATAGCTACGGGGAAAGGGGTAGTACAGCAGGCAAAGCCGATGGGGGAAGGGAGAGGGGGAAGGGGATATTCCCGGGTCGGGGGAAAGACATAGGCGTGTGGAGCCAAAAGGGGAAGTCTGGGACGGCCGTATTCGAATAAAGAAACAGCTGCACATCTCGAAAGAAAACGGCTAGTCGCGAAGGGATCGTCACCGGGAGGTCCCCCGCCAACGTCTGGACGGCGTCCAAGAGAACTTCCCTGAACACTCACCCGCGATGGGGGGGGTGAGATTGAGAAAATAAGCCTGGGGGGGGGGAAAGCCAGGGAAAAAGGGGCACCGGTCGACACCTGTGCGCACGGGTTGAAATTCCACACTGACCTTACTAAGGGGGGGGAAAAAGGAGTCAGGGAACAGCGGCGTTGTAAAAACTGCTTGGGGGGGGCATCACGCCGATGAATTTGGGTCGTTCAGGACCATTGAAGGACAAAGAATAGGGGGTCGCCGAGTGATTCAGGGGGTTCATCATGCATATCCGGGAAAGTTTCCACAGGGCCGGGCGGAATCAAGGGGCCTGGGACCGTAAAAACCGAAAGGCACGGGTGCCCGGTGAGTGGGCGATAGGGTTTGCGGGTGAAAGAACAATCGAGGGACAAAGGGGAGGCCCGTTACCGAGACAGGCGGACTGGCTGCTAACGGGGGCGGGCCGACCCGCACCGAAAAAAAGAGGAAAAAAGGCGGCCAGAAAAGGCGAATAGAAGATCTGCTTGAACTGCAGTGTGGGGGATGGGGGTCGCGACCACGAGCTGGCGACCCATGACATCCCCCACTCGACAAGGGGGGTTGTGCGCACAAAAAGAGGTAAAAAGAAAAAGGAGGAAAACCAAAGAGGGGAAAATCGCTCTTGGGAGACTGGGTCCAAAAAAGCTTCCCGGAAAGGCCCTGGACCAAACACCCCCCCACCCCAGGTGGGGTTTCAGAGTGGGAAACAAAAGGGTACTTTTGGATCAGAAAAGTTGTGGGGTAACTACGCCTGCGTCAGATTTTCCCTGCGTCAACTCTTATCGGGGGAGACGTAATCCTGAAGGGAAAAGTTAAGGGGGGGGACGGACCAAGACCGTAAGGGGCCTGAGGGGCGGTTAAAAAAAAAAAAGGCCATGCAGAGGGGCAACAGAACGGATGTTGTTTTTCACCGGGACCAGGGGCAAGGGAGGAAAAAATTCCATCAAGGTTTTCAGTTTCGGGTGTCAAATGATGTCAAGGTGCGGGAAGGGGACGAACAAACAAAAAGGGGAGGGAGGGGGGGCTACGGGTCCAAAAGGATGGTTCCAGAACCCCTCATCTGTGCCCTGGACGCCCAATGGCGATCTTCATTGGGGATG
>Ga0179593_1705788_pt1 | contig 10148 bp, 20 predicted proteins | sample CZODoug2_1_08_16_FD_185931 | JGI IMG/M metagenome (GOLD analysis project Ga0179593, IMG submission 185931) | Vadose zone soil fungal communities from Angelo Coast Range Reserve, California, USA - CZODoug2_1_08_16fungal (PacBio error correction) | ecosystem: Environmental > Terrestrial > Soil >...
TTTAGCAAAAAGGTGGTCCCCGGGGATGAGTGCATTTGAAAGTATCAATCTGGAAGATACGTGAAGAAAGAAGTTATTAAGTATTACTCCCTTAAAACGTAAAAAGGAAAGGAATTTATGGGTGAAAAAAGACAGGGAACCTGAATACCATAATAAAAGTTTCTGAAAAGAAAAAAAGTCCATGTGTTGAAAAGTCAGCGGGGAAGAAGAGTGTGAAGAAAGCACTTAGGGGGGGGAGGGGAAAAATTCAAGGGGGGGGGTAATGTATATTTATATTCTTAACAACATAAAGTTTAAGTGACAATTAATTATGTAGGGGGGGAAAAACAAAAAATGAAAGAATAAAAACGGTGAATTTTTTTGCTAGGGGGGGGGGAAGAGGGTCATGCACAAAATCAGAGGTTCTCGAAACGGATCCAAGGGGACCGTTGGGTCCTCCGTAAGTGTCAAAAAATGGGTTGTTTTTACGAAGAGTTGGAAAAGGGGATTTTTATCTTAAAATGTGAGGAGGAAAAAAAAAAAACTGTTTTGGTTCTGGAGATGACAACCCAACGAACTCATACTATCGAGAAAGCAGACGGGGGCGGAGTGGACCTAATTTCAAAGAAAAAAAAACGCATGGCGGGGAAGGGGAATGGCAGAAACCCACGGCTTTTGGTCACCGACATGGGAAACACCAAAGGGGTCCATGAGGGAGAAGGAACCACAATAGGAGGAAAAGAGAATAAAGCCCTCCTGGACCACGGGGGGTGAAAAGGCGGTGACCAACGACCTTTGGGTTTTCAGAAAAAAAAGATCGGTGGAAAGGGGGAAGAAGGGACATGAGGTCCACTCCTCACCTTGAGAGAAATAGGTACTGGGAGCGTTGGGGGGGGGGAGTCCTGAAAAAAAAAACAGTTTTGTTTTTTGTTTTTAAATAAACAGTTAAAAGAAATAAATGCCAAATAATTTAGAAGTCGGGGTGGAAAAAACAAAAATATCAAAGGTCAACATTGTATGGGGGAGAGGAAAGGGACATTGGGGGGGGGGGGGAAAAATTAATCAAAACAAAATTGAAGTGTTTTTTATTAGTTTAAGGTGGGGTTTTAAAAAAAGTGCATAAGGAAGAGGATCCTAAATCATGTTGTGAAAATAGGAGATTCTTAATTAATCAATTTGTAGGAGAAAAAATAATGCTTTTCAGGGAAAAGACGTATGGTCTATTTCCCGAGAGGGGGGAGTGGTTTTAGGGCATTATGAGGAAGGGTCAAGGTCATTTTGAAAAAAAAAAAAAAAAAGAAAGGCGTGAAGAACGGGGAGGGGGGGGAAGGTATGGAATCCAATGTATTGGATACATAATTTGGGAGGAGAGGGACAATCGGGAAATGCCATCCCCGTTGACCAAGGGGTAAAAAACCTCTGAAAAAAAAACGGGGGGGGAATATAAATACGAAATTGGTGAGGGATAGGGACTAAGAAATTATTTGGTAAAAATTTCATGAAAATTTAAAAAACTTGTTTCAAACAAGGGGTATGTGTAGGAAGGAGGATGGTAAATGATAGTAAATAGAGGGGAATAAGTAGGGGATGAGGAAAAGTCGGCCCCTTTACATTTTAAAAAATTTCACCGTTCAGTTTTCCTAAAAGAACTAGAGAGATATATGGGGGGTAGAGTTCATAGCAAAAAAAGGGAAAGGGGAAAAAAATTTTTTATCATCGCGGAGAGGGAGGAAAGGGAAAACTTTTTAAGGGGGGGAGGACTTTGGGAAACTAGGACCGGCCTTAAATACCTAAACTCAAAAAAAGATTGTATACTGTTTATGGGAAAAAGGGCTAATCATAAGAAAGAGGAAATGGCAAAAAAAGAAATAAAAATAATTCTGACTTCTGACAAAAAGGGAAAGGAGAATAAATGGGGGGGAACTGTAATGTTAGTGGAAGTGAAAAGGGGGGGGGACGGGAGCTCTATAAATATTGAAAAGAAGTTTTGAAAAAAAAGAGGAGAAAGTTCTTACAATTCTTCAAGGGAGAGAGAAGGGAAGAAAAAGATTTATGAGGGGGAAATGAGGTGTCCAGGGTTTTTCATATACCAGAAGGTTCATAGGTATATATGGAAATAAATGAAGAAATCATAATTCATAAAACTCCGGGGGGGAAAATGGGAGCAGAGGCGTTGAAGGGGGAAGAGGGAACACATAAAAGTCCGTCCTAACAACCCAGGTTTAATTCTAAAAAAGCTTGGAATTAACAAAGATGTGCTCTGAAACCACAGGGAGAATTTATAAAATATGATTTAGGGGAGGAAGGAGGTATAGAATGGAAAGGCACATACATTATACAACTATAAAAGTTGGAAAAAAATGACAATTCGAGGGGGGAGGGGGGGGGGGGCGAAAAGGAAAGAAAAGTTACTTAAAATTAATTTGAGGGAGGTAAAAATGAGGGAATATTTTTGTTTCAAACGATTCTTAAGGAAAAAAGATTGTATATAAATATTAAAAAAGGGGAAGGTTTTAAGACGAAAAGGAAAGGGGGAGGGGCCATCGTACGTTTGTCATAAAGGTGTGGATGTAGTTTGGAAAGAGATTGGATTGAATGTCGAAATGGATATAAACATTATACATAGAGGGATTTTTTGATTGGGGGAAAGTCCTAGTTTGAAAAGGGGAAGAGAAAAGGAATAATAAAAATGGGAAAGCAGAAAATCTTTGAAGTCGAAGGGGGTGAAAAGAAGTTTGAGATCAAACCTAAAAAGAGAAAAAGAGAAGATCATCTAGTTTTCTTTGAAGGAACAAGGGGAAGCACGAAAGGGGGGAAGGGAACGACGAAAACTTCCATCTATTTCCTATCAGGAGGAGGAGATTTAAAAATGAGAAAAGATAAGGACGGTGAGTGGATCGAGGTAGAGAGAGTCGGAGGTGGGATGGGTTGAGGGAGAAGAATCTCGGAAGGGGGGGGCGAGGAAAAAGAGCAAGGGGATTCGGGGGAGTGGGGTAAAGAGAGGAAGAAGAGTGAAAGTGGGAGTGGAATATAAGTGGTGGGGAGATTAGGATGGAAAAGAAGAAAAAAAAGGGGTGGGGTGGAGCGTAAAGAAAGGTGAGACGGGGAGGGGGGAGATGAGGTGAAAGAGGGGGATAGGGGGGGGTGGGTAAATAAAGTTTTGTGGGTAGGGACGGCGTGGCGAGATAGGGAGGGAGGGAGAGATAAAAATTCGGAATAGGTAAGAAAGAAGAGAGGGGGGAGGGGAAACGGAGATAGGGACGGAGCGAAGGGGGCAAGGGATGGAAGGATCGGGGGTGAGAAAGGGGAGAGGGAGAGGTAGGAAGAGGAATGGCAGGGGGGTATGACAATTAAAGGGCGGGGTGGAGGATCGGGGAGGGGAGGGGAGAGGTTGAGAGGATGGAGAAAGAGGAAGATGAAGTGGCGAAGTAGGTGCGAGAAGGGAGATTCCTTTTTGAACAAGGTTCCTGAAGTTTTTTCCGAATTCCACCATAGGAAGAAACCAAAGACGGGATTTATAAAAGGGGTGTCAGGAGGGAGAAAAAAAGGGGAGACTCTGTGATTCGTTCCTTTGGGAAGAGCGTGAGATACTTACAAAGAAGGGAAAGAAGTTAGTGGCACGTTAAAACTTCAAAGGACTTCACGTACTTTAGGGGGAAAGGAGGGGGAAAAGGCCCACTTCCATATCAAAAGGGAAAATCCAATGTGGGGAAGGAATAAACAATTCATAGGGGAGAATGTTGAAGAAAATCAAGGGGTATGTGATTAACATTGAAGGAGTTAATTAAGCTAATTATCAGGCGAAAAACAAGTTGTCGGAGATAATTGACGGAAAGGGTTAATCCAAAAAGGAAAAGAACACGTGAATTTTTTTGCTATGGGGAAGGGGGGACTAAAGTGTAAGGGGGGTCCGCAAACTGATACAATTTGACCTTGAGAGTTGTGGGGGGAGAAAGTGTCAACCAGACTCAATTAAATAGGAGGGAGAGAGGCAATATTTGGGGGGGAGAGGGAAAAAATTTTATTTAAAAATTAAAAACAACAGGGGAATTTTGAAAAAGCACGATGACAAACCTACGAGGGGAAAGATTGTGGGCCAAAAGTGCATGAGGTAAACCGGAAAGGGAAAAGAAGGGACCACGAATGCTTTGGAGAAAGGAAAAAAGGGGAAAACCGACATGGCAAAAAAAACAGAAACTCTTCGCAACAACACCACGGAGGAGGAGGGGGCCGAACGGGGCACGGTTGGGGGGAAAGTAAAACGTCTTTGCTTACAGTCTCCACCATCCATTCGGGGGTCCATGGAGAGGACTGGCAGTAGTCCACTCCTTAAAAAGAGGAGAGTAGTACTGGAAGTGGGGGGGGGGGGAAGAACCGGTCAATAACCCAAAACCTTTGGGTTATTTTTAAAGAACATGTTTGGAAGGACATTAGAAAAAACAACAAGAATATTTCATTTAAGTGATGGTTGAAACGGAACCACCACTACAAAAGGTCATTGTGGAAGGGGGGAAAGACATTGGGGGGGGGAAAAGAAAAAACAATTATACAATCTCCAAAAAAAAAGGGTTTTATAGTTACTTTTGGCAATAAAATTAATGGGCATTTCGCCCTAAAGGAAAAGGGGGGGATCTAATTAAGATTAAGAATGAAAAGGAGGGGAATAATAAAATAAGGGGGGGAGTAAAGGAAGGAATTACTCATGAATTTTTCGAGGAAAATCGCAAAACATTGGGAGGGCAAAGGTAAGAGACTTTTGGGATTATGGAATGTCAAGGAGGGGGGAAACACCTTTTAAAAATAAAGGAAAAAAGGAGGGGAAAAGGACGTATACTTTTCCTCGGGGGATGAAGTAGGTTTTAAGGAAGTAAAAGATTGATAAACATAGTCCAAAGCACGAAAACCCGGGAACCAAATTTTTGAAGAGGAAAAAAACTGTGTGGGGGAGAAGATTTTGCTTTGTGTGAAAGAGATTATGGTTGAAGGGAAATGGACAGGTGAAAATTAAAGTTATGACTTGGGGAAAATGATCAATATTGAGTATTTTGAGAGAGGGGGAAAATGATAGAAAAAGGGGGGGAGGGACGTCGTTTTCTTCAACATTTCAGGAACCCCTGGTAAACATGGGGGGAAAAAACAGTGTTCCCAGAGTCCCAAATAAAGATGAAGATTGGTATTAGGGGGAAAAAAGAGGAGGTAGAGGGGAAAGAGAAAGGGGGGGAGTCTATCAAATATTTTATGAGGGAAAGGGGGGGGGGAGATTTAAGCAGGTAAACTTTTTGGAAACTAGGACCGGAAAAGAAAGAGAAAACCAAACAATAACATCTATGTATCGGAATAAGAAAGGGAAAAACTAATCAACTCAATCTCAAATTAAGAAAATAAAAATAAGTCTGACTTCGAAAAGGATGAGAAGAAATTGACGGCGCCTTAAAAATAAGAGGAGGGGGGTGAAAAATTTGTGTTTCTATTGGGGGGGGAGGCCGGAAAGGAAAGGGGGGAAAAAATAGTTCTAAACTATCTTTCTTAAAAAGGGGCAAATTCAAGTATATTGGTTTGACGGAATAAGCATGTGTCATTTTTGGGCAAGGAAAAGGTTTCATATTGGAGAGAGAGAAAATTTTAAATACAATGGGGTCATAAGAAGGGATTCATAGGATCAAGTTAAGGGGTGTGAGTTCAGCACATCAGGTCTGAATTGAAAAAAAAAGGAAATTCTATGCAAAGATTGGAAAGGAGGGACCGGATGGGAGGAAAAGGGGGGAAGGACTGCATATTATACAATATAATGGGGGATGAATTATTAAAATAATGAAAAGGGTTTGAGGAAAATATATACACATGAAAAGGTGGGGGGGAAACCTGACCATGCTTATTAAAGAAGAAGAGGGTTTTGTTTTTTTTTTTGGTTTTTTTTTTTGTGGTTGGGTTTTGGGGTTTTTTGGGTGGTTTTGTTTTTGTTTTTTTGTGAAACCAAAAAAACAAAGAAAAAAAAAACACCACCCCCCCCCCCCCAACAAAACCCAACAACCCCCCCCCCCCCCCCCCCCCCCCCCCACACCCAAAAAAAAACCACCCCCCCAAATTTTGTTTTTTTGTTTTTTTTGGTTTGTGTTTTTTGGTTTTTTTGGTGTGTTTTTTTTGTTGGAGACACCCAGTGCTTTTTGTTTTGTGGTGTTTGTTTTTGTGGTTTTTTGGACACAAATTTTTGGGGTGTTCCCCCGGTTTTTTTTTTTTTTGTTGTTTTTTGTTAAGTTTTGGTTTTTTTTTTTTGTGTTTTTTTGGGGGGGTTTTTTTTGTTGGTTGGTTTTGGTTTTTTTTGTGTGTGGGGTTTTTGTTTAGGGGGTTGGATTGGTGGTTTTTGTTTGGTTTTTGGGGGTGTTTGTGTTTGGGGTGCTCGTGTTAGTGGTTTTTTGGTGTTTTGTGTTGGTGTTGGGGGGTTTTTTTTTTGTTTTTGTGTTTTTTTGGTGTTTTTGGTGTGTGGGGTGGGTTTTTTTTTTTTGGTTTTTTTTTTTTGGTGTGGCACCCCCCCACACCCCCAAAATAAACCCCCCCCCCCCAACCCCTCGCCCCCCCCCCCACAAAAAAAACCACATTTGTGTTTTTTTTTTTTTTTTGTGTTGTTTTTTGGGTTTGAGGAATAATGGTAATAAAGGAGGGGGGCCTTTGTGAAAAACTTATTCTTCATGACCAAAAATCTTGGATAGAAAGGAGGAAAAAATTTCAACAAGGGAAAGAGAAGAAAAGATTTTTACGAAGGGACCAGAGGTGGATGGATGGCCCGATACAGTACATTTGAAAACAAAAAATTTTAGGGTTTTCAAGCTCCTGGGAGAAAGGGAGCCATTTCAGAAAGCGAGAGAAAGGAGACATCACTTTTTTTTTTGGGGGAAGGGGGGGAAAGCCTAGTGTCCAAAGGACAACTAACTGTTTTACATCAGAAATATTTGGACGAGAAGAGGGAAGAAGGGTATGAAATCTAAATTTTTGATAGAGAAAAGGAAAGTAAAAGATCATTCTAAGAGGAGGGAGGGAAAAGGGAAACCGGACGGTGAAATGGGAAGGGGAAAGCCGAAATGGGGGGGAACCATCTTGACCAAGGTAATCCTTACTTCGAAAAAGACGCAGAGTTAGAAGTTAAACAAGTCATACTGTTAAGGGGAAAAGGGGGGTAAAAATGAACGGAAAAAAATAAAGAGATCAAAAAAACAAATTTCTTTAGGGATAAAAAAGTTTGGGAAAGAGTTTTAGGGCAAAATTGGGGGGACCCCGGGATTATTGCATTGACTATGGGGAGGAAAGGGGGGAAGAAGATTAAAAATACTTTATCTCAAAAGAGGGATACGCACTTGAAAACTAAAGATTGAGTTGTTAAAGTGAATTTCAAAAGGAAAAAGAAAGAATAAAAGTATTCTTAAGGAAAGTTTTGCAGGAAAAAGAAAAAATTCATCGTACTTCCAAAGGTAAGAAAAACATTATTGAGGCAGTAGGAAATTAGAGGAGCGAGAAGGCTTCACAACATGTGCATTTGAGGGGGAAGGAAAGTATGTCCGGGGGGGGAAACACCCAAATTAAACTATAACACCGGGGTGGTTGGTGCGAAGGGGGGGAAACTGTCAAAAGCAATGTCAAGGCACAGCGAAAAGGGAAGAAAAAGGGGAGGGGATAGGGTTGGTTCCTCCGTAAGGGTTGAAAGAGGAAAAGTTTTTTGGATAGGGGGAAGATTTATATTACACATTTTATTTAAAAGGAAGAACAAAGGTGGGTTGTAGTTTTCAAAGAAAAGAACACAGAGAAGACCTATCGAGAATATGAGTGGGCCCAAGGGGCAGGAGGGGAAAGGAAGGAGATCCAGCAAAGGACACAATGGCGGGAGAAAAGAACCACTTCTTTTGGTAAAAACGACATGGACACCCCCACCGTGAAAAAAACCCAAAAGGGGGAGGAGGAAAATAGGAAAGAGATCCCTCCGGGACAAGGTGGGGGGGGGGAAAAGGACCACAAGACTGGGTTCTTGGGGAAAATTAAGAACTTTGCTGGGTGAGGAAGGAAAATCCTGTCACCTTGGTCCACGAATCTGGGAAGCGTTGTGTTGTTCATAGGGAAGTTGGGAAATAACAATGTTATATAAAAAAAAAGAGGGTCCAAAGAAAAAAACACGAACTTTATTTAGGAAAAACACAGGACGGACAAAATAGAAAAGGGGGAAAAGGGGCAATATCAGTTTTCGAGGGTGAGGGGGGGATTGGAGCCCATAGGCACAAGGAAATGAAACGGGTGTTTATTAGTGTTAATTGTGTGGGAAAAAGGTAAGGGGAAAAACTTAATGTCAACTTATCGAATAGAAAGGTTGTTAAGAATAGAAATTATCAATTTCATTTTTTTGGGGTGTTTTAAAAAGGGGGCCATTTCTGAAAAATTTTAGAAGTACTATGAGGGGGAGAGGGAACAGCAAAACATTTGGGACTTTGGGGGGGAGGAAAAAGGGGGATTATGGAAGGAGAAGGGGGAAGAGGGGAAAAAGAATACTTTAGTCCGGTGAGGTGGAGTATAGGGATCATGGAATTTGGACACGTATTGTGAAAGGAAGAGAGGACCATAATTCAGAAAAAAACAAAAAAACATGGGGCGAAACGAGCCTGGTGTTTTTTCAAAAGAAAGGTTGGCTGTGGGGAAAAATTACTAGTAAAAAATGCATTAAAGAAGTTGACTTGTTTCAAATTAAGGGGGGAGGGGGGGAGACGTAGGGAGTGGAAGAATGTTCGTCGTTTATTCAACAGGAAAGGAAACTTTTACGTTTAGGGAAAAAAAAGAGGTTGCGGTCAAAGAAACTAGATGAGAATATTCGGGGTATTAAGGGGTGTGAATGATCCAAAATTTAGATTTGAAAGGAGAAGAGCAAATAGGGGAGGAAGGTTTTTATTTAATGGCAAGAAGACAGGGGAACAGGGCCCTTAAATACTCTAAACTCAAAAAATAACATCTAGGTAGAAATGTTTCTAATAACTTGGAGAGAACATAGAAAGATAAAATGATCGGGAAAAAAAAAGGGAAGGTCTGACCCCTGTCTTGTACAGGAAAGAGGAAAAGTGAAGGGGCGTCTTTAAAAATGTAGGATTTTGAAATGCAGATTTGTGTTAATAATTTCTAAGAATATGAGTCCTTAAAATAAGTTTGGGGGAAAAAAGGGGAGAGGGAAATTATTCAAAGGGGGGGTGAAGAAATTCATTAATTTTAAGTAGAGAAGTTGAAAAATCATCAGGGGAAACGGGGGACCAAGAAAGGTCATAGTGTCTCGTAGGTATTGCAGGTGTAAAAGACTTTATGTCTCTACGGAAAAGGGGAAAAGATTTTTAGGAAGAAAGGGAGGGCCTTTGCAGCACAGAAGTCCGAAAAAAGTGAAGATGCACAGATAAATTAAACAGGGGGGGGGGGAAAACATGATGTGCGGAAGTCACAGGGAAAAAGGGGATAAAAGGGAAGGGGGGTCGGATTATACCTCCCTCTTGAGGTTACCTTCCACAAAAAATAACAAAAACAAAAACAACTCTTCCCTATGAAAGGGGATGGTCCATTCCCACCCAGCAAGGGGGAAACTTTATAAAGAGGGAAAGGGATATTGAATTTTGCCCATTGGAGGTGTGAAGAAGATAGTGGGGAAAACAACGGTAAGGAAGAAAATTCTTTTAGAAAGGAAGATGAAGTTTCACATTTCCACTAAGAAGGGGGGGAAGACAAAAGGAAGGGATAAGCTTTCCCGATACAGTGGGGAAGGAAAGGAAGGTTTCGGGGCAAAAAGAAATTTATATTGATTAGGAGGGAAAAAAGGAGAAAGGTAGGATAACATTATACATCAGATGTGGGGGGGGGTTTTAAGAAGGAGGGAAGACGTCCTTTTTCCAAAAAGTTTAAGAGGTAAATAAGAAAAAATGGAGGGTAAAGATTGGAATAGACATATACAACTGGAGAAAGAATGTTTGATATAAAAGAGATGGGAAATATATATCTGAAAGAGAGTGTGACTAGAAAAAGGAAGGGGTAAAAGGGAACCGAAAATGTGGATGAAAAAAAATAAATGCATTTAAAAGACTTACGTCTAAAAATACTAGGAATAATTAATTTTAAACAAGTCATACGAGGGTAATGAAAAGGGGGGGATTTAACCCCAT
>Ga0179593_1758421_pt1 | contig 10148 bp, 11 predicted proteins | sample CZODoug2_1_08_16_FD_185931 | JGI IMG/M metagenome (GOLD analysis project Ga0179593, IMG submission 185931) | Vadose zone soil fungal communities from Angelo Coast Range Reserve, California, USA - CZODoug2_1_08_16fungal (PacBio error correction) | ecosystem: Environmental > Terrestrial > Soil >...
GGCCTGGCGGGAAGACCTTGAGTGTAGCGTCTGAAAGCGGGGAGGGGGCCGCTTAAATCTTTAGGAGAATCTCACATTATTTGAAGGACTCAACCGGTAGCCTAGTCGGCCTAGAAAACCTCAACGAAGGAACCTTTCAGGATAGGGAAGGTCGCGTGTGAGGGGCGACGAAATCGCGAAAAAAGAGGCTTTTGCCGTAATGGAAGCGGCTTAGGGAAAAAGACACCTGTACCAGCATGCATCCTCTAGAGGGAAAACCGCGTATGCTGGACCGATCAAGAGTCCTGGAACCAGTCATCGAGCTCTGCCAGAAGTGAATGCCAAGACCGGGTCAAAGGGGGACGATGAAAAAGACGACGCTCGAACAGGAGGAAGAAATCGCTCGATCACCTAAGGGCTGTCTTTGCGTGGGGGGGTCCCCCAGGCAAACCTGATGTCCCTCAAAAGTCATCGGTGCTATCGGGAGCCCAAGGGCCCTAACGATAACTTCTGGAACTGATTTTGGATCACAAAGAGGAAACGGCGAGCAGCGACACGAGGACTTTGTGACACGTTTCGAGCGAGGAGGCACCCATACCTTAACCAGAACCGGGGCCACAACGGAGACGGGGCGTGCAAAGGAGAGAAAGGATCCGCTGGCCCCGGAAGTTTGTGGTGTGAATTGCCGAAGGGAGAATTTCATAGTCACGGAACCTGACACGCATGCGGAACGGAGGTCGCCGCCTACACGTGTCTGGGTGGAACCTGCATGGAGAGGATGTTCAAAATGGTTAAGATTAGCTATGAAAAGGAAAAGAGGAGCACAAGAATAAACGCGACACGTTTTTAAACCCCCGTTATGCCGGAAGGGGGTATCGTTTGCTATCGAAGAAACGGGCCGGCGGGCATATGCACAGAGCGGTGGAGGACGAAAAGCCCGGCTCCCAACTGCTTCTATCTCCTTTAGCACGAGGAGGAACCAATGGGTGGTCTTGCAGGGGTCGTAGATAGAGCAGGAGAAGGATCCTTTTCTGGGGAGGGGGCCGCCCCATCCTATCCCTCAGATACACCGCTTTCTGCGGGCGGAAAAAGGGCTACACAAAAACAGGACGATGACGGCTCAACGAGAAATTGAATCAGGGTTTTCCTGCCAAAGGCTCCTCTGGCAGGGAAAAATACGAGAGAAACGCCATAAAAACATGCAGACGTGGTTCTGAGAAGGGTTCGGCTTGGTTAAAGGAGGCACCCATTGATAAAAAGGGAAAAGAGCCCAAAAATTCGGAAACATAAAGTCAACGAGCTGAAGCGAGGAAAAAAGAAAGTGCGGCTCTGGAGAAAGGAAAAAGGTCGCATGATAGCTCGGCCCAAATCACTTAGCAAGAGCTACTTCGAGCCCGGCTATCGTTAAGAGTTGATCGGGTGCTGGGCAACTCGCACCTAGCGACAGGGGCGTTCCTTTTCCCTAAAAGGGAATTGCCGAAAAGCTCCACCGGAAGTCTGGAAAACTGTGGGGGTTACAACTAGTAGGACCCAATTCTTCAACCGGCAAAAGGAACCATCAGGTCGGGACGTTACAACAGAAAGGGGGAAGCACCAACCAGCTCTTCTCTACGGACTGGAAGAAAAAGTAAGAAAGGGGAAGACTCGTCTCGTTCAAGAAAAAATTAGCAAACTGGGGGGGGGGGGGCTCCACCAAAGGCCCGACCAGCCTTCAAGCGGAGACACGCGGTGCAACCACTCCGATCGCAAAACGGTTTGCAGAGGCAAGAAGGGATGATAAGTCCTGGCGAGACAGGGAAAACGAGGTCTGAAAATGTTTTGATCGACGAAGTGCGGCCGGTGGTCTTCAAGTGTGTGGAGAAGGGGCTACATGAGAAGAGAAATCTTTTATTACGAGCCCATAAGGAGAGTGATTCATTCTAATCGTAAGAAAAGCTTCTATTCCGCAAAGGGGAAAAAAGGGAGGAGGGGGTTCTGCGACTGCAAAAAACTAGTCGATGGCGGTTAAAGGGGAAGAAGAACACGGCAAATAAAGCATCTCGAAAGCGACATGTGGGGACGCAAACCACCCGAACCCGTTAAAAAACAAGGGGCGGGATTTCCCCGGTGAGTGAAAACCGAGGTTAGTGTGCAGAACGCTTCGTCTGAAAAGGAAACGCTTTCAGGAAAGTTGCCGAAAGGGAAAGAGAAAATCCTGTCCACCAGCATCTCAGACAAAAAAAACACGGAGGTAGAAAAGGAGAGGGTGGTACCGGCAAAGGCAAGACGATCAGCTGGATCGAAAATAAACAGACTTCCTACGAAAAGCGGGGGAGAAAAAACCGACTTTCTCGGAAGGCGGCCGGGGGAAAAGACTGTTTTTTGACCAAAGCTCTGCCAAAATGGCCTTTAAAAAGAGAGAAAGGGCCTTGTTCGAAAGAACCTGCATCAGAGGGAGATGACGAAGATCTTGAAAAGGGGGACACTCTCCAAGGGAGAAGGCCTACCAAAAAAAACTGTAAGTAAAACGAGCGGCCGCATCAACTGAAAAAGGACCTCTTCATCAAGAGGCTGTGCGTGGAAGGGGACGTCGCTGGGCGCCAACAGCCCGGCGTTCACTGTCACCTAAGGGGAAAAAAAAATGAAAACGACCATTCGGGCCGTTCAGAAGGAGCCATGAAACAAAAAATGCTTCCCTCAATGGAGGAACTTGCCAAAGGGTTCTTTCTATCGGGGGAGGGCCGGATCCTCTTGACGGGGAAGGAAGGCAGGTGAACGTTCAGGCGGGAATTCCATGACGAAGAGAAAGCTCAGGACGCTGAGTCCACGGTAAGAGGGATGTCCATAGAAGAGAATAGCAAGTGAGGAACCGACTCGTAACCCAAAGCCTGGGAAAGACCCCTTTTAAAAAAAACAGGGAAGGGCGTTTCCACTCCGGGACGAAAAAGAGCCCTCAGCTGAAGCAACAGATGCCTGCCATTCCGGAAAACCGGCCCACGGTCCTTTCGAAGGAACCAACACAACAATCACGCCTGCGACCTTCCAAATAAACGATCCGCCGCCAGAAGAGGAATATGGCCGCAGTCACATGAAGAGGGTTCTAAAGCATGCCGACATCCATCTTCTGGAGGACGTAGATCGAAAAAAAAAAAAACAGCTCCCAAAGTCTGCATGTTCCGAGAAGGGGAGGTGTTGTCGCGTGGAAACCGTTTCGAGTGGAAAAATCCTAACCATCCCCCCAAAAAAAGGTAAAAAGAAGGTTGTGAATCGGCGTGTACTCCCTTCTCGGGGTCCGATTCGAACGCCTGAGGAATCACAACGTGGAGGAAAAGCTGCAAGGAAAGGGAAGCATACCGCCATCGCACATCCTAAAATATGTCCGTAGGATGAGGGCGGCAAAATTATGAACTTTTTCGCTACGAGGATGGCTAACGGTGTCAGAAAAAGGAGGGTTGGACGCGTTCTCCTTGACACGACAGATCTCCTGCGGGCCGAGGAAGCCCTTTCTGAAGGAGATGTGATACGACGTGAACGTCGAATATTATGCCAAAGACCCGGCTCCTAATTCGGAAAAGGAAAGAAACCTCAATCCATCAGGGAGAGAAACATTTTGGTAATGGAGAATTGCACGAGTGACATAAAGGAAGCCACTACGACTCGAAAAAAGCTTGAGAGATACATCAATCCTTTACTATCACCAGAACTGGGAGGGCCTTCAAGAAAAAGCGGTGACGGTCCACGGAATGGAATCCGACACCAAAAGAAAGGAATTCTAAACAGCGAAAAGGGAAAAAACTTTTAAGCCGTCCTTATGCTGGGACTCAAACTGCACCTCCGTTTCCCCTCGAAAAGTTTGCTATGTTTTCTCGCTAAACAATGCTCGAAAAAACAGTGTGATCCTACAAGGTTGAAAATGCTCTTTGCTCATGCCCTCCCTTCCTCGCCTGTTTACAATCAGGTGGGGGAACACAAGGGGACATCCTTAGGCGTTCCGGGAATACCTGGAACGATCCTCACCGAATAAGAGGATTCTTTAGAAAATTTTGGATGGCCATGGATCAATACAAAAGGTTGTAATCAGACAAGGCCGAAGGGTCGAGGTAAGAGTCCTTTTCACAAACCCGTACTGGGAAAAAAAAAAAAGCTGCAAAGCTAGGAAGGGAGCGGAAAGGAAGTCTTATGGGTCCAGCATCCGCGGAGGCAAGGAAACGAGAGCGGCCAAAAAAGGAACCGAAACTTGAATCGAAATCCTTAAGCAAATGCTGAGCCAGGCGAGGTGACGGAAAAGAAACCCGCGCGCCAACATAACGAACTCAACGGGGGGAAAGGCGAGAAAAAGAGGAGATCAGGAGGGCCTCCGGAAGAAGCTTCGGCCTTTACCCTCTCCAGGCGACCATAAAGAGTTAAAAAAAAAAAACCCTCCCACATTATTCCTACTAAGCGGAAGAAAGCAAGAACCAATGCCTAAACTAGAGAATCCACAAAAGCTTAAGGAGAGCCAGTTCTGGGAAACGAGGTACAATGCTAAAATGTGTTATACCGACTGAGAGGTGGTTCGAATCTCCAGGATTTTAAGAGATATAAGCCTCTCGTGAAGAGGAAGGTCCTATACAAGGAGACCTAGGCTAAGCGATGAAAAAGAAGGTATTCGCAAAACCAAGTCTAAGAAAATCACGTAATAACAGTTCTTTAGAAATCCGGCTCTCTGAAAGCAAGGAGGTCCTGCATAAGGAAAAAAAAAAAAAAGAGAAAAAACACGCAAGCGGATCAAAACAGGTTACGAATAGGAAAAAAAAGAATGCGTTCCGGCGAAGGAGGGGCCACGAGGGTAGGTCGATGACACTTACTAAAAAACACGCGATCCTTCTGCCTAAGGCGAGAAAAAAGCGCGGATGAAAAAAAAGTGCACCTGCCAGCCCTCCTGAACCCGGAAGGCGTTCCCCGAATCTGGATCACCGGTAGGAAAGGAAATACTTGCTGCCCACTGTTTGTTATCAAGAGAGTCCAAGTCCGGGGGAGGAGGCATCGACGAAAAAACTTTGTGGGAAGAAATCGAGCGAGGCAACATCCCTAGCCTTACAAACCGATTGCAAAAGCTTTAGTGCACTGAAATCGAGCCGGGGCAAGCAGCCAAACCGTTCTTGAGAGATTTCTACGGAAAAGGTGGATGAAAAACAATCCTACGACAACCAAGAAGCATGCGGCCGGCGTCGCCAAAAGAAATCTGGGTGATAGTAAAAAAGGTCTCGGGAATTGGGTTAAATCGCGAAGTAAAGGTCTTAAAAGGGGAGAACGGCGCCCCAAATTTTGAAAGGAGTGTTGATCTTCGATGGAGGGAGGTACAAGGGGAAAAAAAGCGGAGCCTTAGGCCACTTCCAAAAAAGAAGGGAATTCCCGAAAAAAAACCCGATGAAGCTCACCGGAGGAAACGGGAGCACGGCTCCCCAGCCGCCCCAAGGGGGGGGGGAGAGTGACGTTGAAAAAAGGTTGAAACAGCGGGGGCACGATGAAAGGAACATCCTTGGGAAACATTTGCAGCACTAAGCCGCTCATCACCACAGCTTTCAAAAAAACGGCGTCCTTTCTGATGAAGAAGGAAGGGGATTCAGGAGGAGTGAACCCACGGAAAACCCCACCAGAGATTGCTAAAAAAAAAAGAGAAATACGAGAAAAAGGGAACGCCGATCCCGGCCCACAACATGCAAAAGGCCCGCTCGGGTCAGTCTGGTATCAAAACAACGACCCTGAAAAATCTCGGGAAAAAAAGTCGTCACGAATCGCGGCTGCCGAGTTCGGCTCTGAAAAAGAAGGAAGCACCATGATTCAATGCCCAACGAGAATCGTCGAAAACGACGTACGTGCCGAAGGGAATCGTCACGGCAAACGGCCGTGATGAGGGGGGGGGAGGCTCGTCAAAAAAAAGGTGACTCAGGGGAAATTCAGGGAAAAAAACGGGACGCATCGCCAGATGAAGAAAAACACCTTCTCCGTCTTTGGAAGACGATCGGCCATGGTGGATTCTTGAGAAAAAAGCAGGAAACCAGAGACGAAACGCGTAAGCGGGAAGACACGGAGGGCTCTTCGGAAGAAACGTTGGCCTCCGAGGCCGACGGCAGCCAGGGGGAGAAAATTGAATTCCTGACAAAAAACGCATGTTGAAAAAAACACCGACTTTCATTGACAGTCAAGGGAGTACTCCGAGACTCTCAAAAAAATCCTGCCCGAGGAAGCCGCAGCACTGACAAATGTCATGATAAGGCACGAGCGTCTGTCAGGGGGCTCGACGAATTAGAGGGAAGTGACCGGGACACAAGGCTTTGGAAACAGTCCCGGAAAGTAAAGCTGCCCCGCAGCAGACGGTGATCCGCGCCCAAAAAAACCAGTGAGGCAGGGCGAAATCAGGGGGGGGGGAGGGAAAAGGGTCGTTAGGGAAAACGCAAAAAGCTGGTGGCTAGGCAAGATCGGGAGGCTCCTCCGAACCGAAAGAAAAAACATTCTAAACTGTCAAGACACGCGGAACATGTTTGGCCACTGAGCACAAACAGAACCTGTAAAAACATGGGTCCTGAACCAAAAAGGAAAAGACCGAAGAGGGTGTAGGATGCTCCAGAAAAAAGCGCTGGAGAAGGGGGGTACAGATCCAGAACCGGGAAGGGCCATGTTGTCCGCCCCGGGTAACCGATAATAAACAAGCATCGATATCCAAACGGAAAGGAGAGATAAAAGGGAAAAGGGAAGGAGCTTTAGCCTCGTAGAAGTCAGACTTTCAGAAAAAGGAAGCTACTGACAGAAGAGGTATCCATCCTAAAAGTCGTCTTTGAAATAATAATGTTAAAAAAAAAAGGGGAAATAACGAAACCTCACTGTGGGGTCGTGGGTGCATAAGAGGGGGAAGGTTCCGACGAAAGGACGCATTTACGTGGTTGCATTCGGTGCTAACAGCCAACTAGAACGAACGAGGAGGATTCGCCGAAAAAAACAGACGTTCTGGTCGCTCAAAGAGGTCTTCACGAAGAGAAAGAACTGCCGCAAAGGGGGACGCAAGCAACCAGATATGTACTGAGAAAAAAAGACGTCCTTCCGTGAGAGGGGGAGCCCCAAAAAAGGGGTCACGTCATAGGGAAACGCAAAAAGCACTTGCATGGGAACTCAACCGGATGATCGCCGTACAGGTCATGCCTACACGCACTACCGGGCCGTACAGAAAAACAGGGGCGTGCGAGAGGGGGGGTGGAAAAGTCTTCGGGAAAAAGGGTACAAAAAACGCCTGGGGAAAAGAGGCTTTTAGAAAACGCCTTTCTCGCCTGAGGAAGACCTTTAAAGAAGAGATCCAAAGGTCTGCTGGATGAGCTTTTCCGAACACGGGAGGACTCTGTCACCGGACTAGGCAAATGTTGTGGGAAAAGCAGGCCGACCTCCGAAAGTGAAGGAATCTTGCACAAGAGGCCCCATTCCTGCGCAGGCAACGCCCCTACCGAGGGAAACGTGGAGCCTGACGAGCAAAACCACTATAACGCCTCTACCGCCACCGGATGACGATGGGAAAACACGGATAGTACCGGTAGGAAAGAAGGGGGGAGGCGAATCAGCGTTGCGGGAGAAAAAGGGTTATAAGTGGAAGTTTGCCAGCGAAAGCCAACGCTCCAAGAAAGAAGAGGGGGACTTGAAGGTACAATCGAGGAATGGTAGAGAGAAAAAGGGGTTTAATCCTAACAAGCGAACAAGCATCACCACCGATCTGTTAATGGGTGGAAAAAGGAAACGAGGACCGGGGTTTGGGAAAGGCAGGAGATGAAGCAAGAGGCCGGCCAAAGGGCCCCTGAGGTGGAAAAGGAGCTGCGAAGTACCTGGTAGATCAAAAAAGGAGGACTCCGGGAAGAAGCGGGGGGGCACATGGAACAAAAAAAGAATGTAGACTGATTAACTTGTGCGCTCGAAAAAAGTGCCAAAGGAAAAAGGACGCATAACAAACCAATTGCCCGCAAGGGGCGCAAGGAAATGCGATCTGCCGGCAGAGGGCTTGGAGAAATTAGGGGCATAATCCGCAGGGGCAGCGGTCGAGAGAAGACGCAGAAGCAACAATAAGACAAATCGATCACCCTCAGGTTGGTCCAGGGCAGAACCACCTAAGTTCGTCCTAAAGTCGAAAACATCGCTAAGAAAAGCACGGGGTACGAGAAAAAAACAGTTTTCGCGGCTACTCAAGAAAAGATGCTGGCAAGGTTGTAAGGAAAGGGAAAATTGAACTCCTCCGGAAAGGATCAATACAAGGCGTCTTCGACCAGACCGCGATGAGATCAGAGCTCGGCATCGGAAACTTCCCGTTGCCATCGGTGAGGTGCGAAAGCGCGCGAACGGGGGGGGTTCTGACAGCAATGGAGGGACTCAGGGAAAGGGACTCACACAACGGGTTGATCTCTAATCGGGGACTAAAAAACGTTCGTGCATAAGTGAAGATCTCACTCATTTCCTACCGAAGGGGGGGGACCTCAAGAGAAAGCCAGAAAGGGGGGGGGTTCATGGGCATTGACCAAAGTTAAAACCCAAGGGGATCGAGCGAGACGACGAAGGTCTTCCTATTCGGGGGGTCCGGGTTCAAAGGGAAAGAGGGACTTAGGAACGGTCGGCGAAATTCCTCCGAAGGGGAAAGATCGTATAATACAGAGGAGGGAAAGCCTCGGAAGGAAACGGTCCATCATAGAGAAGGCGATAATGCGCAGGGGATAGTCGTAGGAAGGGGGGGCTCCCAAGGACGGGCCTTGGAAAATTGGATCTGCATTGAAAGCCCGATCACAAAGAGCCAGAACCGCCTACGCACGTTCCGTCGCTAAGGCCGATTCTCACCTTAAGGAGAAATACGTAGAATAAGCCAAAATCCAAAAATCCTTGAGAGTCGCAAAGACGCTTTCAGCTCTAAGACCGGAGGGGGCAGAAAAGACATCTGGAACGAAAAGAAAAGGCGGGGGAAAAGCAAAAAGGAGAAAAAAAAAACAGGCATTCTTATTAAAAGAGAGAGGAACTCCAGTGTCTGTCTCTTAAGTGAAAAGGGAAGAAGGGGGCCTTCTAAAGGAGACTCTGAAGTTCTTGGAGTTGAAGAGAAACATACCTGGCCCCAGTAAAGAGAAACACCTGAGTCGCCTAGAAGCCTAAAGGCCGGAGAAGTCTTCGGAAAAGGACTCGTGAGTATCAATAAAAAAGGCGACAGGACTCATTGTCTTCGGAAAGACCGGGGCGGGGAAGAATGTCGGGGGGTGAAAAACAAACCCCAAACCAGTCGAATCCCGACCGTTGCGAACTAGTCACTAGACGCTCAGGCAGGCTACGTGGAGTACCGTAGGTCGACTTCGAAGGAAAGAAGGGAAACTTCGCGGGCTCTATCACAGGAGGGGCTGATGAAATTTGGGTAAAAAGAATGACAACCCTCCTGAACCAGGGGGCTTTGGGAAGACAAACCTAAAAGGGATCGGCGTGAGGAAGAGGACAAATACTGCTGAAAAAAACTTCTTTTTTGCTCCCCCGGAGATAGGAAAAAAGTTTCTTTACGGTCCTGCAAAAAGAGCACTAGGTCTCCATCAAGGGTGTAAGTAGCAGCGTCGTAGGGAAGAAAGTAACATCAGGAAACACTAGAAACTGCTGTGTCTGTCTCTTCCTAGCTCCGGGAGAAGGATGCATCTCTTGGCGAAAAAGGGGTGTTTCAAGGGGGCACTAAGTTTTAAAAAGGAGGTGTGATTTAAAAGAAGTTGCCCGACGACAACACGGAAAGGAAGTCGCCGCCGGCACGGGGAAGGGGTTATCGTACCGCTGGGGAGGGGTGCAATGCAATCTTGCTTCAGCTTCTTAGTCAGACGAGGAATTGAAAAAGGTTGAAAAAGACGTTGCTTGGATCGGCTTCGCGGAATCGGCGCCGTAGCGTCCGTAAGGAAAAGGATTCTTCACCCCCCCAGTGGAAAAAAAATAGCAGGAAAGTCGACAGAGGAAACCAAGGTGGTTTGGCTAGTTCTTTAGGGGACTGTTTTAAGGGGAAAAAGCACTGGGGCACGATGATGGGGATGGTGTTCTACAGCCGTTCGGCGTAAAATGGTGCAAAAACTCAGAGCCGCGAGAAAGAAAGGGTCGAGGTCAGGGTTTCGAAGTCAGAAAAAAAAAAAAGGGCCTGCTCCACGGTAAACCCACGGCGCAAAAAAGGGGCT
>Ga0179593_1261847_pt1 | contig 10147 bp, 8 predicted proteins | sample CZODoug2_1_08_16_FD_185931 | JGI IMG/M metagenome (GOLD analysis project Ga0179593, IMG submission 185931) | Vadose zone soil fungal communities from Angelo Coast Range Reserve, California, USA - CZODoug2_1_08_16fungal (PacBio error correction) | ecosystem: Environmental > Terrestrial > Soil >...
AAAAGGAGGGTGGCGAAAACCGGTGCGACCAGAGCGCAAAAGCGATAGGATTGCACGGAATACAACGAATCGCAAGCGAAGTCTCGATACCCTCGTCGTAGAGAAGAACGCGTAACAGGACAGGATGAGGGACTCCAAAACGCAAAGAAATAGCGGACAGCTGATCTTCGTCGAAGAACGAGAGAGACAGGAAGGTATCTGAAGAATCCAAGGAAAACGCTACGAGGCGATCCTCTGATAAAAAAAACGTGTGACCGCGCTTCACACAAGGGCCCAGAAGAAGGTACAACTCGAAAAAAAATCGTCGGCCCTCTAAGGCGTAGCTTTAAGGGAACAACAAGAGTTTCTCGACGACAAGAGGAGAAGAGCTAACGAGAGACTTGCAGGACAACCCAAGAGAATTCACAAGCGCAAAAACTACGCGAATAAAAAGACAAAAAGGAGGTAACCATCAACAAAAAAAATCTTTAAGCAGAGGGAAAGAAGCCAAGCAAAAAGCTCAATACGATCCCGCAAAACGAAGCTTGTCTATAAGCGAGTCGCTGGTCTATCAACACAGGGCGAGAATCAAACAAAAGAAAAAAGAAAAACAAGACAATCAAAGAAAGTCTCAATCTCACGGACTCCAAAAACCATCCACTAAACGTAGACACAGACCGGGGACAGACAAAAAACTCATAACACAAGGCGCGAGTCGCGGCGGAGTTGACAAAGAATCTAAAAGAAAAAAAAGGGGAAAAATCTTCATCCCGCTTCTCAGCCCACTGGCGACGGATGAAAAAAAAACCATGCAAAGACAGAGAAAGAGAAGGGCAGCACGGAAAACAATCGTCCATGAGAGATAAGGAAGTGGTCAACGGCAGCAAGAAAAAAACAAAAAGGGACTGACAGCGGGGTGAGGAAAACACGTCACAGAGACCGGAAGAGAGAAAAAACCAGAGCGAAACCGAAAAAAGGATCACTTCAAAAATTCTCAAGAACAAAGGCGACCAGGGGGACCGCGTCACCCCTGCAGGGGTCGTCAAAAAAAAAGCGATCTGCACCAATAACAAGGAAAGGGGATAAATCTTATGGAAAAGAATAACGCTAATAACGGGCACATCAATGACAAAACAAAAAGACAATCAGTCCAAGCGGAGGGGAGGAGCTTGGCGCTGGGTAGTAAAAAAAAAGGGGGGGCGGCTCTATCACGACCGGTCCTAGGAAAAAGGGCGAAGTCATGAGTATAGGAAAAGAAACACGCGCCGAAGGGCATGATAAAAAAAGCCGGGACTACGAAGGAAAAAAACGCTCCAAATCTGTAAAGAGGGACCGGACTGGCGACGCAAAGACGGACAACGTCGAAAAATACGAAAACCGTCAAATTAGGAGGAAAGAACGAAGGAAGGTGGTCTGAGCTTCAGAAAGAAGAGCATCTCGGCGACGAATAGGGTTTCCGGCAAAAACAAAAAGACGTAGAGACGGAGGGGCTTGCAACGAGGAAATACCGTAGTTGCCAACGCTCCAACACCAACACTGATACGGGGGAGAGGGAGAAAAGAAAAAAATAAAAAAACCACCTGATAAGTTATAGTGGAAAGAGGGAAAACGGGAACTTCAGAAAATTCAATACAAGCAAAACCAGACACTGCATCCCTCAAAAAAAAAAACGAATCACAGAGCCCCCGCCTAACAAAAGACGTCCGCCGACCTCGACGGTAGGGGGGACGAAAATCGGAATAACAACGCTGGAAAAAAGCGCCGGAAAGAACAGCAAAAAAAAAGCGAGACACAGTAGAACTCCAAAATATAATGCACACGCTCAAACTCACAAGGGGAGTCCACAGAAAAAGGGAACCGCAACGCGCGTACTATGAACCAACAACATAAGACGCGCCAATGAACCGCAAGCAGACGGGGAAAAAGGAGAAAACACAACACCGAACGACACCACATCACACGACCTAAAGAATTAAATGAACAATCTTTAGGAAGGTGGGGAAAATGGTAGAATTGCCCGTATGGAAGAGCAAGACAGATGGTGATGGGGAAGAATCGCGGAGACCGTACAATTGAACAAAGAATCAAGACTGCGCCAGGGCGAAGAAAAGGGAAAGTGAAAAAAAAACAGCCTATACCAAGAAGGGGACGGTCAATAATCACCGTGTAAAAAGAAAGACCCCACCAAAAAAGAAAACAAAGCGCGACCAAACCGTAGCATGATCAATCGAAAAGAACTCAACCGCGACGTCAGTGAAAAGGGAAAATAAAACTGCGAGGACATCACGCGACTGGAATCGCAATAAAGACCAATGGTTCTATCAGAAAGGGGATGTCAGCGATGCAGCAATCAAAATATAGCGCACCAAACCGCCGCGACCAAAAAAAAAACATGAAAACCGGTACCAAGCTTTGAGAAACCAAGGTCCCAATCGTTAGGAAGAACACTGAAGTGCACTTCATTACTAGATCAAGAGAGAAACACAGGTTGACCGACCCCGAAAAAAAGACGAAGACCCTCGTCCAGACGGGAAAGAAGACAAAATACGCAAAGAAACAAGAATAACTCAGACCACTCACGAGGTCGGAGCAAGTAAGACGAAGCATAAATCGCTAGGGAGGCCGGAAAGGAATCAAAATACAAAATCTGACAAGTAACCGAAAGCAAATTCCGAAATCTAAGAAGGGGATTACGTGGCGCTGCTAACAAACACGCGCTGGAAACAACAAAAGAAAAGCAACCTAAAACATGAAGAGGGCTGTCTCCGGGATAGGAAAAGGACTGCCAGAAAGACAAAGCCGCGTCACAAGAACAGCATTCTCAAACAGAGAGGAAGATGCTCCGTAGAATCGAGCCACAAACAAAGACGTCCATCGAGCCGCTACAGACGAAGATCAGCCTCCAACATACAGGAGAAAAAGAGCGTAGCCAAACGAAACCAGCAACTCAATCGACGAAAGGTCATGCGAGAGTACCGCGGAACACAAGAAGTTAGGAGCGTAACACGACAGATCCTAGAAGCTATGTTAGGCGCCAAAACCACCAACTCTTCAATCTCAAAAAGAAAAAACAACAAAAAAATGCATAAAAGGAGAGAGGACGCATGGTACGACCGAGTTCAACAGGAGAGACTGATACGAGAGGACAAAAATTCTACACGAGCAGAAGACGCTCGAGACCTCTATAGGAAGGGCAGGACAGAGGGGGTACGCACACTCGTCGCAAAGGGGAAAAAAGTGGAGCAATAGATCTTCTAGCCGACGAAACTGCCTCAAGAAAGGAAAGACTAGCAATGCGATCAAGAAAAAGCCTCGGTCTAATAGAAAAAGAAACATTCAAAGAGAAAAGAGCAAACCTCACAAGGACGAAAAATACACAATCGTTCCAAGAAACTCGCCGTCGCTCCTTAGTCGAAACATAGCAGTAAGTACAGACGAAACGAAAAACAATCTGGCAATCAACAGGCAAGGTACGACCCCGCGCGAGAATAATGACCGCGCCATCAGAGACAAAAACAGCAAGCCCACGACCGACCCTAACCAAATCGAGACGGCTGGAAGACACAAAGAAGGAAAGAAGAAACGAAGGAAGATCGCGTCGCGGGTCTTAACAAACGGACGCTATCAGCCTCTCATCAGGACACACGAACACCAGCCAAAACACGGGAAAATGGCGGAAAACCTCAAAAAGAGTATACCATAAGCGCTCAGGGGAACAAGGAGGGAGGGGAACAGCTCACGCGACTGCAAACCGCTTAACATCCAAAAGGAACCACTTGCGGCGGATTACAATCGAGGAAACTCTCGGGGAAACGAGAAATAACTAGAAAAAAAAAGCCGCCAAACGAATGGTCGGAACAGGGAAATCTACGCTACGGGGAGAAAGGGCCATAATCTGCGCGTGATGGATCGAGGTAAGAAAGAAAGGGGGTGAGCGACCTCAAAGAAAAAAAAACAACAACAACCGGCAAAGCGGCACGGACAAACAAAAAAACTTCCGAATAAAGGATCCCCCAGGCGAAGGACTCAAGTCTCCGCGGTCCGCGAATCATGCAACAGAGAAGGAAAAAGAAGCGTGCTGCTGCTGAAACAAAAGACATGCACCAAAACAAAACGCTCCTCACAGCTTAGCGGAGGATGGAAGAGTCAATAGACAGAAGGGAGCCCTCTTCCCGACGCTGAAACTTCTGGAGCGAAAATATGATGGAAAGCAAAGACAGCAAGGAAACGGAAAGGATGACACAAAAACGCGCATACGGAGCACGCCGTGCGGCAACGAATAAGTAAACGTCTACGCTTCTAAAACAGTCGGGGGGGACAAAACAAGAAGCTGATGGACATCGTCAGCTGCGCGCAAAAAATCGCAATCGCGCAGGTAGTGGACCGGGCATATAATTAGAAGACGGTCGACAAGAAATAGGAAACGAGGGGAGAAATAAAAGTAGAAAGGAAAACAAGCTACACAACAACAAAAAAACAAAGAGGGAGGATTACAAAACGAAAAGATCGAGGACCACTACGTATAGTCAACTCGTTCCGAAAGAGGGTAAAGAACGTCTAATCATAAACCGACACCCACAGTCAAAAAAGAGGAGCGCAGACTGAACAAACGAATCTGCGAAGACCGAGGGAGTCAAAAGCAGACCGTGTACCGCCACTGGAGAGCCAGACCAGGAATGCTACAAGCAATGGCGCGCACAGGCAACGAGTCATCGTCGAAATCCGCCGAAACGGCGGCCCCAACAAAATCAGAAAAAGGAAAACGGGAGTAATCTGCAAAAAAAAAAAAAAACCTAACGACCCAGACACGCCCTAATATGGAGAAAAAGGGTGGCGGTGCCATTAGGTGAACAAAGATAGCGCAAACCTCGATACAGAGAGGGTCGGAGTCAATCGTCGGACCAAAGAGGCTGGAACAGCCAAAATAGAGAACGGGAGGTAAAAAATAAATTGCGACCGTCCGGCTGGACTGAATAAGCGGGAAGGGACAGGAATAATCACAGTGGTACACACGAAAGAAAAACCTACTCAGCACAGCGCAGAAACCAAACCGAGCGCAGCGATATAAGTAACAGGCTAGGAAACACGAGGGTGAGAAACACAAGCGATCAAATCCGCCGAAAGATAAATAAATCAAAGAAGGACGGAGGAAGCGGGACACTGACAACCAGTTGCAGCTCTCCGTAAGAGCGGTGAAAAACCTCAACTCCGATGAAAAAGAAAAAAAACAAAAATCAAAGGAAAGTCCGAAGCTCCCCTAGAGAAAAGACATAAGCACTGCAGTAACGAATCTAGGTAAGAGGTTATGCCGGAAGACAGGCGAGAACAAAACATTTTGGTAAAAAGCACGGAGAAAACAAGACGTCAAACTGTCCAGCTCGTTCTGAGCCAAACGCGCACAATAGGTCGGAGGCAAGGGAAACAGCGACTATTCCCGCGAGGAGAGGATACGGAATCTTCTGCGCAAATGTCGTCAAACGAAAAAGAGAAGGGAAACTTCAGTAAAAAGCACCGAACAAAAGCCACACGCAGAGCAACACTAAAAGGAAGCGAACAGGGAAAAAGGGTAGACCAGCCCGATGTGAGCCGACGATTCATGTCACGGCGGCGCAAAAAACGAAAAACGACAGTCGCAGAAAGAAACAAGACCAGCGGAATACGCCTAGGGACATCAGCCCTTCAACAACAGAACAGAAGAAAGGCTACAGTAAAGAGGAGAGGAGAGACTCTCCCAAAAAAACCTGACGAAAAAGAAAACCAGAAAATGAAAAAAAACACGAAAGCCGAACTACACTCATAGGAAAAAAGTCTCAGGGGCTCTTCTAGCACTCATTTCAGAAACTTGGAACTAACTATCAAAGAGCTCAGCGACAACGAGAAAAAAAAAAGAGCAAACCCCTCAACAGAAAAAAAAATTAAGACGGAAAAGAGCGATATCGAGAAACGTGGGACGCCACTAAACCAAAGAGCTCGATAACGTATTTCCCGTAGACAACGAGCGGAGACTCAAAGAGAACCCTCGATCGAGAGTAGCGCAGCGGATGGGGAAAGAAGGACAGGGAGTCCCGCAAAGCCAGTCGTCAAACGAAAAGAATTACGACGGACCTCGTGTCATGTCAAATACAGGAGGAAACATCCAGACAGAAAGTCAGGGAGACACGCGACGTACGAAGGGCCTGACGCTCGCGGACTAAAAATCGGCAAAAAATAACACGGAGGAGAAAGAAAAAGTAGAGGACAGCCAGCTGAGCGATGGCGTAAAAAGAAAAATATCGGGGGAACGGCGTACATTGCAGAGACGGACCCCGAATAAAAGTAAGGAACGCACTACCTCATAAATAACATCTACAAAACGCCGACCTCGAGAAAACAACGGTCGTAAGGAAAGGAAAATATCCTACGACATAGTCAAACTGTCGCTAAGCGAGAAGAGTATCACATTCAAGCCTAGCAATTAAACTCTCTCCGAAGCGAAGAAGAATCCGACAGCAAAAAGAACAAAATGCAGCCGCAAACGGCCGGCAAATCTGAGGCGCGGACAGGGAGGGGACCGAATAAATAAAAGAGAGGCTGCACCTCTTCATCAAGAAAAATCTCGCACCACTAGGGGAAACGGAGTAGATAATTTCAACGGAAAGCGTAAAGACACTCAAGGCAGCACGCGCGGAAATCTAACGAGAGAACAAAAAAGCAGCCCGTGTTGTACAGGCGCCAGAATGCTCTGCTTGATGCATGGATCTAAACGATCACGTGACATCATGGAACAGACACCAGAAAAAAAAAAAAAAAAAGCCAGCCGGAACGGCACTTTACTTAAGACAAGACTTCGCCGAGAAACATCGTACGCACAGGCAATAAAATAGAAAATAAGAAAAAAAAAGAAAGGACAAGAAAAATGAAAAGCACACCCCTCACCGTAAAAGGGAGCGAACTATGCTCTAAAAACGGCACATCATGCACCATCCACCATAGCCAGCTGGGAGACACTTGGCCGGAGCACAGGTGATGCGTAAGTCAGGAAACAGCTCTCAGACCTGTCATTAGCTGGGGGCTGAAGGAAAAGGACAACAGCGAGACAATCGCAGAGAACATACGAGCCAGCAAGCTGTAGCGCACACAGAACAGTTGCGAGTTAGTCCACGACTTCGACCGTCGCAAAAACACTGCGGACTGCAGACGCCAAGCGGCTAGGCTCGTCAGGAAAAAGACGAGAAGAATCGCTCTATGCGGTTCACAGGCAGAAAGAGAAAGAAGTTAACGAACGAGAAACTAACGTCGGTGGAACAAAACTCTCAAAGCAACACAACACCACACAGAAGGGAGAAAAAATAGCGCTTAGCCCAATACGGTAGTTAAAATTCCTACATTTTACGAAGAACGAATCATGCCCGGCAACCCGAAAAAAAAGAAAAACAGCAATCGCGAGCGCCTCCCCCGCAGAAAAGGGCGTCGACCGACAACGAAGATAAATTAAGAACGCGTCCGACCATGGGTAAAAAAACAAGAAAAGGCAGCCAAAAAGACGGACGCTACAGCTGTGAAGCAGACCGTCCTCTGGAGAAAAAAACAGAAGATCACGCCGCGCGGAAAAAAAAAAAACAAGAACTACAACACAGCCCAGAAGCCCGGAAAATGGGAAAAGACACAAAGAACCTAATCCCACCAGCAAAAGGGAAAGGAGTAGGACGGGTATTCGGAGCAGGATAGTGCCAAGTAGCCGCAAAAAACACACAATCCAACACGATGGAAATCGCGAAAGACCGACTGCGACAAGGCAAAAGAGCAGCCGGGCCGGGATCAGAAGTGACAAAAGAAACGTATTGAAGTCAAAATAGCGTAAAAAGAAGAGGCAGATCACCGTGAAAAGGGAAAGCAACAAAACTAAAAATGCGCGGACCACCCCGTAGGCACAAAGGGAGAGACAAACGCCCGAGACCGCACGAGGGGAGGAAATTCTACAACAACGGAGCGAAAATCAGAGCTACCCATGAACATCGCAACGCCAGTGGTCTATAAACTGTAACGCAGAGGAAAAATAGCCTGTTAGAGAAAACATACCGCACTCAGAAAAAAACAAAAAAATCAAGCACCAAAGGGAAAACTGGGGAGCTCTCGTTACACGAATAGGTGGAGTGTGATGCCATCACAAAGAAAGGTTGAAACCCTCGCTGGAAAACAACTCGTACGGCAGATCCTGCCAAAGCACGGAGAACTCGACACAAGACACCGCTAAACAGACTGCGGGCTTGCGCCAATCAGGAAAGAGCTATCGTAGCGAAGGGAGAGGCGAGAAAGAGACAGTAGAGGGGAGACATTAACCACGGAACATATCGCCGTCAGATCTTTTAGAGGCGCGCGCAACAGGGACGGACGGAAACGAAAGACAAAGGAGAAAGAGGTCCAGCCTATTATGAAAAGAACGGTTCGTAACCGATAGGACAAAGAACGCGACCAAAAAAAAAAACGACAGTCAAACCATCTTCATAACAAAACAAAAGAAAAAACAAAAAAAAAAAAAAAAGATCGCCTTAAGCGAAAAGCAAACTGCCGTATAACTACGTAGGAACGAAAAGAATCTTCCCACACAGCCTACCGGTAATACTGCGAGAAGAAGAAAGAAGAACCGAATCTAGCACTCAAAAAAATTTTCTCCGATCGTCATCGATCATCGTTAGTAAAAAAACAGGAAAAACTACTATCAGAAGGAGAAAATCTGCAGCACAACGGCGTCCACAGCAGAAAAGAAAAGAAATAAAAAGCATCAAAAAAAAATATGGAGGAATAAAACTAGAAAGGAACGACGTTGGGCAAGCACGGGGCAGGGGGACACTCGCTCATGAGCAGGGGTCGGTCACCGTCTACAAAAAAAGCAGCGACGCTCAAAGAACAAACGGCGAAATTCAAAAACAAGACGTTGGCGCACGCTCGCAATCTCAAAAGTGGTAAGCAGAGGCAGACATGACTCCTGACAAACAGAAAAACTGTACGGACATACTTCAGGGCACCGAGGCGTAATACACGCGAACAAATCAGAACGCGAATCAACTAGCCTGCGCAACTAAAGAAGAGGCGACCGTCGGCAAAAGAGAGACGCGGCCCGCAGACGTCGGCCGGTCACGTGCCGCGCGGTCTCGCGCCTACTTCACAAAGATCGTAAAACGAAAAAGACGTAAGCCAAAAAAAAAGAAACGAGATGTAAGGGGGCAAAAAACCGTCCCTAAGAGTAGAAAACAATCGGAACAGAAAAAACAACACAGAACTCGTAAAAGACGGCATTGAAAGAAACAGCGGCAGAATCAACGAAAAACAAGACAGCGGGTCAAAAACGGGAAACAAGACGGAAGGAGGATCTGACAACCAAATCAAAAAAAGGAGAAACGCCAAAAGAAAACCAAAGACGCAATCAAAGACGGGAAACGTGACGAGGAGAACTCCAAGCGAATACCAGAGCGCAAGAGAGTCGAGAGAAGAAAAAGTATTTGATCCGAAAATCTAGAACTGCAGAGCTGAAAAGATGTAAGAACCACGCAATATCTACGTGCAATGGCAACGAAAAGATTCAAAGGAAATCGGAGGATAGGCGGTGAAAAGCAACACCTTACACACGACAGAGGAGTCATAGACGCGATGACAGCGACATAGGTCGCGCATAGCTAAAACAACAAAAAGAGGAAATCTCAGAAACGAGAGTGATACTGACCAAACCCGCTACAAACACAAAAAAAAACGGAATCTCCGCAAACGGCGAAGACAATCGGAGCCGTCTTTCATACAACGAGTCAAAAGCACCTAGACAATCAGCGTTACTGAAAGCGGCGCTCGGCGAAAAAATGCACAAGACAACCCGCTCAACTCGAAAAACGGCGTGCTCTGGTACGTCAGCGGAGGGACATCTAGTACACAGAAAAGGCGTCAGGGCAGAGATGAGGGGGAGATCACGCAACGCGCGGCGAGAAGGAAAAGAAACATGTTACGAATAAAAAGCGCGAACGTACCGCGCTGGCGCAGGAGATAACACGGTAAAAAGGTATAAAAAAAAGAAAAGGGTAAAGGGGCACGACGGCCGTAAGGGGGCTCGGACTGCGCACGGGAAGAAGAGGGGGGAAACCGTGTCAGGACTACTGGAAAAAGAAAAGCGGAACCTGGAGAAATACCGATCAGTGGGCTC
>Ga0179593_1469704_pt1 | contig 10147 bp, 11 predicted proteins | sample CZODoug2_1_08_16_FD_185931 | JGI IMG/M metagenome (GOLD analysis project Ga0179593, IMG submission 185931) | Vadose zone soil fungal communities from Angelo Coast Range Reserve, California, USA - CZODoug2_1_08_16fungal (PacBio error correction) | ecosystem: Environmental > Terrestrial > Soil >...
TTGGAATGGGTGCACTGGATCCTTATCAATGTTATGCGGGGTCAGCCGACCGACACGCCAGGAGAGGTGGCCTCGGATACGTGAACTTAAGGCTTCTCCTCATGGGCTCTTCCATCCGCCTGCGGGCCAATCCAGCTAACGCCAGGCCATGGAGCCTTTCCTTCCCCCACGTTTGGGGTGGCATGTGGGAGGCAAAACACGGTACTGCGCCAAACCTCTCGCGATCGTCCAGCGACAGAACAGGAGATTCGGGCTGAATAAGAAAAAAAACAAACTAATCCCACTTGGACAGGCAACCCAGTGCCGTATCCCTAATACTTGTCCCAGGACACCAGCGCAAGTGGAGTCCTCCAGTACTCCGGACCGCTTGCACCCGGAGGGGGGTTTCAGCATTCGTCAAGCGGGGCGTTCCTGAGGCAGGCGTACTAAGCCTCGACGATCCAGAGCCACGCCAATGGGTGGCCACGCCAAAGACCCCCGCCTCGTGCAAGGGACTCTGCTGCCCTCTTCCGGCGGAACAGGGACGGAAAGACATTGCTAGAACCAGCGCGGCAACGTAGCATGGGGACCGCGACACCATAGAAAAATTCCCAAAGGCCTACAACGCCCACGACTCACCCCCAGGGAGGCCTACCTGAGGCCCGCCTGCCTGCAAAGGCCGGGTGAAAAGCAAAAACACACACTAATTCCCAGAGACGACCAGAGGGGCATCCACAACAAAGGTGACTGCTAAACATGGTCCCCAGGCGAGGATTGTAAGCAGACCGGCGGGCAAAGGTAATCGGGAAGTCATGATCTATCAGGAACCTTTCGTAAAACGGCCCCAAAGGAGAATGGGAAAGAGGAAAACGAGCACAAGGGACGGCGAGCCAAGCACAGTAGAGGGGACCTCCTAAGCATTCGAATGTAAGGACGCGCCGCCGCAGCCAATCTGATCGTTCTAAAAGAACCCGGCGTAACCGCACCCTGCTGGAAAGAGGGGGGGGTCTCTTAACCTTTAGGGCCGGAACTCACCGCGCTGTTATGGTGTGTTTTTTGTTGGTTTTTGGTTTTTTTTGGGTTTGTTGTTTTTGGGGGTGTTTGTTTGTGGGGTGTTTTTGTTTTTGTGGGGTGGGGTTTTTTGTTTGGCTTCACGAAGGAACCCAACGGCTTAAACCCTTAGAACGTGAATTTTCCTAAGAAGGGACCGGCAGCCACGGCCCCAAGGGGGAATCAAACCGAGGAGAAAATAAAAAAGTGCGCATTCTTGCATTCTGAAGTGGTCCAGCCAGCGGCTCTCTATCGTGTCAAATGGAGACCGGTCTTTCCCCGACGAAGGAAGCATCACACATTCAAAAAAAAAAAGGGTAACCAGGCGCAGCGGCAGCCTACGGTCGCTGCAAAAGGATGAGCAATAAGCCGCGAAAAAGTCTGGGGCAAGATCCCTAGGGAGACGTTAAAGGAAGAACGTCACGCGGTGGACCGCCCTTCGTAGAAACCTTGCTTCGACGGCAGCCGGGCCAGGGGTCTTAAGGAGAATCAGCAGATCGAGATCGTTCGACGCGGCATTTCGGACCGGGAGATCAGGGTGGATACGATCGACGGGGCCGTGGGTATCGCAGTTCAATTTAGAATAAGGGTTTGAAAAAGGGGGGTGGAATCTGTGGGACTTCGGGCAGAAAACCAGAAGCGGTGAGTAAAGATGCACCGAAGAGGGAAGATTGGCTGCTGGGGGGGCCTTTGAGGGTACTCTCAACAACCATCCACTTAGTTATATTAAAAGAGAGAGAAAAACACCAGCCAACCGAAAAAGAAGGGGAGAGGGCCGTTTAAGGACCCTCCTAAAATTTCCCAGTGTTAGGGAACCGAGGAATCCCACATTAAATCCAAAAAAAAGGTCTTCCCACATCTGAAAAACCGGATGACTGAAGGAGAAAGGTCCCGCAGGCCATGCACTAGACCTTCTTGATAGGCCTCAAATAGAGAAAAGGTGACTCCAGTTCCGCGCCACTTCAAGAAGTCAAAGAGGAAGGATAAACCACAAACACAATATAAAAGGAGAAGGAGAAGGGAATTGAAAATGGTGCGTCACCCTTTCCCTTACCAGGACTGTGAACGAATTCCCATGAAGGGGGACGCTTCCGGCTAGATCCTTTGGCAGATGACCAGGATTTCTTTCAACGCTGCGCCCTGGGTCAGAGGGTGAAGGTTTTTCTTCGGGTCTTCGTCGGGGCAACCCCAAGGTCAGAGCCGCCCGAGGAGGGCAGACATCAGGGTCGCGAGAAAAGAGGCAGAAGTGCAAGACAGAACGTGTGGAGGGCCAGGTTCCGTGCTGCACGAGTGGACCCAGAAAAAAGAGAAAGAAGTCCCTAATGTGTTTTCAGCAGGGTGTCGGCGTTCTTAAAAGAGAGGTGGATTCACCCCGGGGCAGAGCCAAGAGCCACCGGGCGTAAGGACGATGGGGAGACTCCGCGAGAGACATCAATCTTATTCTTGCTTCGCGGCTGCAGCGCGAAGGGCAAAAGACGGGAGAGAGTTGGAGGGTGTCTCTTGCTGACCGCTGCGAAGCGGAAGATCCCTGCCTGCGGCCGTGCGCCGAACAAGGGCCGAAGATGAGTCAGATCATGACGGCGTGCGGACGCGTTCTTCCATAGGGATCCTAGCCTGGGAGACGGAAACCTGGGACAGAAAAAACTTTCTGGCTCCCTCGTTCGTCGAGAAGGGGACATCTTAGTTGGGTTCACCCGTCCTGTAAGAAGAAGGACTCCGGGCAGTCGGCCGCCTGGGGTGGGCGATTGTGGTTACGGTTGATGGGGGGGGAAGGTTCGAAACAAATTTTTGCTCGGTACCTACGGCGACCAGGGGGGACTCGATTCATTCCCTTTCCGAGCAGGGGTCCGGGGACAACCCGGGCCTCCGTCCGCTTCAGAAACGGGACGGGCGGGTACACGAGGGCTGTGGGGACGGGGACAGGGAGCGACGCTCGGGAGCTAGATGGGTATGAGGCGCGTGGAATGAGTCATACTTCCAGTCAAGACAAAGTTGAAAAAGAGCAGAAACTTTCCTTGGACAAAAACGATGTGGAAAATCGACAGGGCCGCATGCGTTTACCTGGAATTCAGTCCTAGAACGAAAAGCTGACAAGGAGGGGAACGAAGTAAAAATTGCCCGGGTGGAAGGTGAAGGGCTTGGAGAAGGGGGCGGAGAAGATCGGGGCATTCCTTTTAAAGGATGAAACGACAGGTTACTGTCGGGTTGGGTTTGAAGGGTGATCGCGCTGGTTGGGAGGACGGAAGAAAAAAAGAGAAAACCGTGCGGCAAAAGACGGAGGGACCGGGAAAGGAATACTGGCCTCTGGGCACCCTGGCTTTCGTCGGGGTGGCCGCTGATTTGAGACGTAGGAAAGGGGGGCTAGCCTGAAGGAGTCGGGCCTCAACTCATGACAGTAATCGTGAAGGTTTCGGACTTTCATACAAAACTCTAAATGGTGAGAAGGGGTTATCCCGATGGAAAGAAAGAGCCAGGGCTGGACTGTAGTAATATCCCTCGTAAGACCAAGCCAAAATCAAGCGCACAATACGACTGGTGCCAGTCCATTATTACCAGGGTCTTGGGAGATGAAAAAAGGGGGCCGCCCATGTAAGCAAGTTACCTAGAGGGGAGAATTTAGATTCCAGGCCGGAGCTAAGGCATTGCCCTCTTCAAAAGACTACAAAAGGGAGGAAACTCCAGTTCCAAACTGGTCTTTGGATCGGCCTATACACGGTCTCCCATCCCGCCAATCAGATCTAGAAAAGCTGCTGAAAGAATTAAATCAATCATCTATGAGACCTGGAGAAAGGCCCCGTCGACAGAAGGCAATCCGTAAGTTCTAAAGCTCCAGCCCATCTAAAAAAAATGAGGAGAGAGTTCACTTATCAGCGGCTCCCCTTACTATAAGTCGGGGGGGGTCCGAAATTCGCAGGGGCGCCGAGAAAAAAGGCTTTTCGATGAGAAAGGCTTGGTCTCTTCAGGGAAGGGACCGGCGGGAAAGATGCGTGTTGAGGCGGGGAGAAAGCTGACGCCGTCATCATTTCCTACTCTTAAAGAGGTTTGACCAGGACCCTGTCGTTGGACTTTACTGCCGTTAATGGAAGGAAAAGGACGGGAGCTTCAGGGGGCCATGGGCGTTGCTCGTGGGTGCTCTTCACTCAACGAAGGGTCACCCGGGCAGTTGAAAAAAGGCGGCTAAAGGGGAGGATGATGAGTGGCGGGGGGGGAAAACACTGGGTACCAGCTTCCCTTGGAGGGCAGCCGACCGAGTGACACCCCTGGGTCGTGACGAGGTGAGGCACAACGCGAATGAGGGGGCACACAAAACGCCGATTCGGGTCCCCGCCAAGGCAACGAGGCCGGAGGGGAATTAAAGACGAAGTGGCCGAGGCGAATCGCCGAGTTTTCTGCTTGCGAAAGAAAAAAAACCTCGAGAATAGGCTATGTAAGGAAGGAAGATGCCCCCACCCCCGAGAAAAAAAACTGCCAATGCTACAAAAGGGGGAGGTTGGAAAAGAGGTCGCACTCTGAGGCCAAGGCGCAGCGGCCCGTGCGCAGGTTCGTGTACAGGGTCAAGCAATTGGACTCCTTAGGGAAAAAGAAGCTCCAAATGAGACCGCATGGCAAAAAAACGTCCACTTTCCATACCAACTTCTTCCGAGGAAAGAGGGATGCCAGGTTCCATGTCAAGACTGGGGGGACATCGTGTATGGAATACACCAACCTTATCGTCAGAAAAGTCCCTCACACGAAAGCCAACCAAACATTCACGGCCCTGAACTTTCTCCCGAAGGGGAGAAAGCACAACGCCGTTCCAGAGAGCTACTCGGGTAAAAGGGTGGGACACTCCGCGATGGCAGGCCTTCATGTTAAAGTCATAAATTCTGCTGAGGGAGCCCCGAACTGGATCAGTATGACGGCTAACGGCGACAGCAAATGCCGCCGCAGCCGCCTGAAAGGCAAAGACCCCGGACCTCCCCTGCTGAAAAGAGCCGGGAACAGCCGGCGCCGCGCCGACAGGAAAAGATGGCTTACCTGGAAAGGCCCACGGCAACCATCATCAAAGCAAACTGGGATGACCTCTGCGAGAAGGAACATGTATCTACTGGGAAAGCCCGTGCGGAGCGCCCGGAGGAGGGTCCGGACCCTCATACACAGCCAAAACAGGGGAGGCCGGTGAAAAGGCCCTTTGCAGACCCAATTCTTATCTACCGCTAGGGAGACATTATAGATGGAAAAGTGACATGACAAAATAACTGAAAGAGGTGCTCCAACTCTCCATTGCATTATAAAGTTAGGAAAGAAACATGCTTCTAGGTCCAGAGCGGAGGGAAGGTCGTGAGACCGGTTTCTGAGGGGCTAATCGAGGGGCGTGGTCGTCGTGTGTCCTGGGGGGACGTCGTCCTTCACTGGGAAGGTGGGGGGGGTGGCGTATGTGAAGAAACTTTAGGGGGATAGAGAAGATTCATTAGGAGCGTAAACAGAATCGCCGCAGGGGGAGGCCTTAGTTTCTCTCCCAACACGAGAGGATAAGTAACCCGAAAGGAAAAACAGACATCTTGAAACGCGCCCGCCTCCGGCACGACCAAATATCCACTCCCCGGTGTACCACAGGGGTTATACCCGCGGCCGGCGAGCAAGAAAAGTCGATCGGTCCACCGCATAGAAAAAACAAAACGCTGACGAGCTCCTGCTTAGGAAGCGACACCTTATAATCCTCTAGACCCAGCAGGGAGTGGCCGGAGGAGTGCCTACGGCCGGCAGAACGCGCGGATGGGAGACAGCCTGACGCTGCATGAGGAACCGCACCCGGGTTAGAGGGGGGGGCTGGGTGTGCCTCGTCGGGAAAGAAGGAAGCACGCCGGCAGTTGAAAGTCCGCGACAGCCGTTCGCATGGTCAATTTGCCACAAGTGCCTAGAAGATAGACCATGGTCGTGGGTAATGTGTTCGCGGAGCTGAGGTATTGGCATACCCGGTCATCGATCTGCCATCATTGACTGGGTGTCATCCAGGAAAGGGATGATAGGGGAGTTTCGTTGATAGGAGTTCAGTCTCATATGTCATCTAAGTTATCCTATCCTCTGTCTAATGGGGAGAGGTTCGGGGGGGGACCAAGGGGACATCATGGACTAGAAGGGAAGGGATCTCTCTCCTCTCCTTTAGAATATCACTCTCAAGTGACTCTGAGTTCAAGGGGATCTAGTGCGGTACTTCGTTTCTTTCCACACAACAGTCTTTGAACTTGGTTATCTTGAGGTGCTGAAGGTTTGGTCGGTCCTGAGGAACGTTGACCTACTGGGCGCCCCCTGAGATAGTGCTTCGCTCCAGGTTTCTCAATGCTAGTACGCGAAGGGGTTATCTCTTCTCACGGCCCATTCCGAAACAACGTCCTATTGAGGGAACATACTCGTTGACCTCTCGGAGGCCTCGGAGGCCTTTAACTAAAAAAGAGGAGGTTCCCTTTTCCGGACGCGTGTTTCCTTATTCGGGGGATTCCTGTTCATCCCAAAATTAACTGGGAAACGGCTCAGGGCGCCGCAGAAAACGGAAAGCATCCAAGAAAAAGATTTCAATATCAGGATGGCAAAGGGAGGGGAAGTGGCCACATAGCGGGGCACCGCGCACCGGGGGAAAAAAAGGGCGCCTCCTGGGGACGCAGTCCCGAGAACCCTGCCGCCCGTGCGACGGTCGCTAGGGCAGTGGCAAGGGAAGAAGAGGCACCCTTGAATCCTTCAAAACATGGACCTGCAGAAGAGCAAAAAAGTGAATGGGGCCCCGCCTATCGGTCCTGCGTGCAGGCGGTAACCCAGAAGACCGGAAGAGAAAGATCGACGTAGACAAAACGAAAACCGGCGCCAACTCAGGGACACCGCTTCTGGCCGATGCACGGAAAAAAGTCCCTAAGCCCAAGAAGCCCAAGGAAAAAAAGACGGGCCAGCAGACGCCCCGCGACGCATCGTTCGAACTGACCGTACAGAACAGGTCGTCAGGCAAAAAAAAGCTACCATCTCGAAGATGGAGGGGAAAAGAGAAGGGGTGATCGATAGCTCGGCCAGACGAGGGGTGGGCCTGCTGCGCAGGGTTTCTAGTCCTGCTCAGGGGGGAACTGCCTTCCGCGGAGCATGTGGGTTGGGGGGGTGGGCTCTTCGTTTTGGACGCCCCTGAAGAGACGCGACTGACGCCTGGCAGAGAAACGGGTCGGCCTAAGGGGCGGCCTGGAGACCGTTTCTATATACTGGCTTTCCAGCGGGGGGAGGTTCGGGTTTCCGTAACTGCGGGGGGTCGGCTGGAAGCCGCGCGTGGGAATGATCGCGAGGGGGAGAAGTCGGGGGGGGGAACTACGAAACTGTAGCCCTACGGTCGCAAGGCGGCCGCTGGGCGGCTGGCCACAGTACGGCGCCTCAGATGATAAAACCCAAGAAGGAAGGGAAGGGAACTTCCAGAGCCACAGTAGTTCCGGCAAGGGGAAGAGAAGGTAGTACGCCAGGGCAAACACCCGTCGGGGCACGCACCTCAGCTACGCATGCAGGGCATCCTGCCCCTTATTCCCTCCTGCGCCCATTAACCCCAGAGAGCCACGGCAGGAAAAAACAAGATAAGGGTGTTCATCATAGGCGCCCTAGACGGGGCTGTCGGAAGGCTGTTTTCATTGAAAATCCTCGCCGATCCAAACTATCAAGCGGAAAAAAGGTCCCCACTTTCACGATTCCCGTTCCGAAATTAAAGAAGGAGGCCATTTCATGGGGAAGAGGACACCGAGAGACGATATCCGATTCCAGCCCAAAAGCACAACACACGCCAATGAACAGGAAAAGAATTGTCCCCACACTTCCAGTCTACCCGCTGGCCATCCGGGGGAGGGGACGGACATCCTGACCAGTGAGGCAAGTCCCTGCTGCCATTCCAGGTAGGCAGACTGAGAGAGGCTCTTCTCCATAGCACACTAACGCGGCGGGGGCCGCGGCCAGAATCTAAGACTCGGGAAGCTGGGCATACGGCCTGAAGCCAGGTGTATGAGGAGGGGCCGCAAAATTTTCCTGCAAAAAGGACAAACCCAACCTTAGGGAAATGTAAATGCAATCGCCCACAACCAGGGGGAGTCAACAGATGAGGGCGACTTTCATTCGCGCTTCCTCAGCCGGCGGACGGGGCGGGAGAAATACGAACACTCGGAACCAAGAGTAACCATTAGAGCGGCATCCTGGGAAAGAGGCAAGAAGCCTACAGTTCCAGGGAACCGGGGAGAGGACCGGGGGTACTCCAAACTTTCAAACGTGGTAGCTGCACACTGGAACGGTCAGCTTGAGAAGGGACGCAGTAAGGAAAATCGTGCAGTGGAAAGTTCATGGGGGACTGTGTATGGCGTTGAGGATCGACGGTTCCTGTTCTTCTGCGTCTAAGAAAGGGCTAATCAGGAAAGGGATATCCGTGTGGGCAAACGGGGCCAGGGCCAGGAAGGCCCTCCCGCCGGGGGGGCGGCTGTGCAATAGGTAGAAGACAACAACAACGGAGGGGATAACCGCCTCCCACCAGCCGCACGGTCCGCCAGGAGGCCTGGCCCGTGGCACCGAGGCGTTAACACTCCTGTCGTCATCGGGCACGGGATGAAAGAAACGGGGGAACGAAAACGCTAACATCCGAAACGTCCAGCGCCGCGTACGAACGGGGGGTCCTAGGATGCTTACAAGGGGGAGCAATAAATTCGGGAAAGTCGGGAGCAATTCTTCACCAGGGCCGGAGGAATTCTGAAATTCCCAGGGAAGGAACCGACGGAGCCGGCTGGAAAAGTCTGCCGGGGTGCCGGGAGAACGGGGGGGTTCTGGGGCGGGGGGTTCCTAAGGGTCCCTCCCTTGAAAGCACAGCTGAGGGAAAGCTGGCAGGGTCTCCGGGGGGGAATTATCTTTGACAGAGGGGGTCTTGGGAGTTGTGCACTCAGCCGTATTGGAAGGGGGGAGGAATTTTGGAAGAGGTTGAGCTGGAACTAAATGCTTCGCAGGGAGGGGTACGTGGGAAAAGCGCATCTTCTGGCTGGGGCGGCGCGGCGTCCTCGTATCTCGGTCGGGCAGACTTTCGCAAAAACCAGGATTCCATGAATGAAAAAGACCATGACTATCATGACGGGCTAAGAGGGGGCCTCTCCGGGCCCACGCTCCACGTGAAAGAGCCTTCAGGGTTGGTGAGGAAGATTCGAAAAGGGGGGGTCAACAGGCACAGAAGACGTTCTATGAATTTCGCCGCATGGGGCGTGTCGTGGGTTAGCTGTTAGGGCATGGGGGGCGGGGTCGTCATAAACGGACGCGTTATACCTGAATCCAGTCACTGTTCCCTGCCCCGCAGACTCCGAGGAAAGGGGAAACTTTTAGAAGGGGGGGGAGGCGCGCGCTGTGGGGGGGGGGCGATCGAGTCACTGCACTGCCTCCCGCGGCCTGCCTTTCAAGAACCACGAGGGGCAATCCTCGCCCTTTATTCCAAGCGGCGATCGTAACAAAGAAATAGGGGGGGGGAGCATTCGAGGGAAGAAAAATGGCCTCTTCGGGGGGCCTTGGGAAAAGTATTGGGGGAGCCCCTGGCCGTCGCTTTTTAGGAGGGGAGCGGGTGGTTGCGCCGCAGCTTTCATCACTCAACGCTACCCACCGAAGGAGGGGGGGACTTACTGGAGGGAAGGCTTTGCGGCCGCAGAGGGGGAAAGCGTCAAGCGTATGTTCTCCGTCAGTCCTCACCAGGACGAGCCCAGCCCGGCTCGCAACTCTTCTTACCCAGGACAAAAGGGGGCCGCCGACAGTGAAGGGTCATAAGAGATATTCAAAAAAAAAGGGGACTGCAGCAACAGAAGCGACAAAACCAACAAGGTTACAGCAAGGCTTACCGTCGGCGCTAACCTAAAATGCCCCCGCTGAACCCGAAAGAGTAACGGGGGAAAGAAGGACCGCCGTAATAAAAAGAGAAGACGGGGAGGGGCCCAAACAGTACCGCTCCATCACCTTTTCTTCTGAGCCCGAGTCTTCCCAAGAAAAAATCGTAATAAAAAAAAAGGGCGTCCCCGACAGAAAATTCGGGAGGAGAACTCCAGCCCTATCTTCTTCAACAGCCCCTCTAACGAACATTATCTTCAGAGACGGAAAGATAACCCATCTC